>Ga0209026_1000131_pt1 | contig 119083 bp, 142 predicted proteins | sample AraplaCL_Col_mCL_FD_184262 | JGI IMG/M metagenome (GOLD analysis project Ga0209026, IMG submission 184262) | Arabidopsis root microbial communities from the University of North Carolina, USA - plate scrape CL_Col_mCL (SPAdes) (version 2) | ecosystem: Host-associated > Plants > Roots >...
CGAGTACGGCGACACCGAGAACATGGGTGACATCACCGTGCAGCAGGGTTATCCGGACAACGACATGCCGATTCCCGGCGCGGCCGGCGGTTCGATCGCGTGGGTCACGCTGGATCCGTCGCACCAGGGCAGCGTGGATTTCAGCCAGTCGTTCGGCAGCAACAGCTATCGCCGCACTTTCTTCCGCTTGAACACGGGCGACCTCGGTCCAGTGCGTTCGTGGGTGTCGTATTCGAACAACGAAGTGAACCTGTGGCGCGGCCCGGGCAATTCGCACGTGACCAAGGTCGACGCCAAGTCGGTATGGACCATTGATGCGGACAACACCATCTCCGCCGCGGTGCAGTACAACCGCGAAATCAAGACCAACTACGAATCGCTGACCAAGGCGCAGGCGCTGGCCGATTACAAGCAGAGTTATCTGGGCGTCTATACGCCAGGCCAGACCAGCAATAACTTCTATCGGCTGCACCAGAACCCGTTCGTGAATTACCTGGCCAGCCTGGACGGCGAGTTCAAGCTCTCCGACAGCCTGCATCTATCGGTCGTGCCGTACTTTCAGTGGGGCGTGGGCGGCGGCGGTTCGGGCACCACGTTCAGCGAGTACAACGGCAAGGGTTCCAACAACCCGCTGTTCAAGGTCGTGACGTATGACCTCAACGGCAACGGCAAGATCGACAACAAGTATTCCAGCGTGCTGGTCAATTCGTACAGCTACTCGTATACGTTCCGTCCCGGCATCATCGCCAAGTTGAACCAGGACTTCGGCCTGGACAACAGCCTGGAATACGGCGTGTGGTTCGAGCGTCCGCGCCAGTCGCAAGGCCAGGTGTTCATTCCGATCGACTACAACACCGGCGCGCCGGTGGACCAGTGGGCCGGCAACGCGAGCCTGATCCGCTATTCCAACGGCGTGGTGCAGAAGACCTACGACCAGTACACCACCACCACCAACGGCAAAGCCTTCGTTACCGACACCTGGACGCCGACCGATCAGCTGACGCTGACTGGTAGCATCGCTTACGTGTGGTCCAAGCGCGACGGCTTCATGTGGGAGTACCCCGGCTCCACCGGTTCGCTCACCAGCAAGCTGGCGGTGAGCAAGAACAATGCGGCGTTCGGCGGTGATGTCACGCAGACGTTCCATGACTTCGCACCGACCTTCGGCGCCAAGTACCAGCTCAACGAGCAGAACCAGTTCTACTTCGGCTATGGCCACACGTTCCGTGCGCCGATCAACGGCGCGGTGCTGTCCAACGCGTTCGCCAACTACGGCAAGAATCCAGTCACGGTGAAGCCGGAAACCGCCGATACGGCGGACCTGGGCTGGCGCTACTACGGCGACAAGGTGTCGGCAAACATCGATGCCTACGCCTCCAACTTCCATAACAAGCAGATCTCCGGCTACGACCAGAACACCGGCCTGACGGTCTACGTGCCGCTCAGCCGCGTGCATATGCGCGGCCTCAATTCCGAAGCCAGCTACAAGATCACGGACGAGTGGACGGTGTACGGTTCGTACTCCTACACGCAGGCGCGTCTGCAGGACAACCTGAACACCCTGGGCGACGGCATTTACAACACCCGCGGCAAGACCATGATCTCCACGCCGAAGAACCTGGCGTATCTCTCACTGAACTACAACAACGGCCCGTTCTGGGCGCAGTTGAACGCCAAGTACACCGGCGCACAGTGGGGTGACTGGTCCAACACGGAGAAGGTGGGCGGCTACACCACGTTCAACTTCAACACGGGCTGGAATTTCCCGGACTTCGGCGATTGGCTGAAGAAGCCGTACATCAAGGTCAATCTGTACAATCTGGCCGATCGCAAGGCGCTCACCTACGCCAGCAACGTGGCGGCCTTCCTGGCGGCCAATCCCAACAAGATCAAGGACGCCAACGGCGTGGTGCTGTTCGCCTCAGCGCCCTACTACACGCTGCTGCAAGAGCGTACGTACATGGTGACCTTCGGCGCTTCGTTCTTCTAAGAAGCCTCGGTGCTGTCTCGATTCTCTCCCTTCCAGGAGCGGACCGAAGGCCGCTTCGTACGCGAGAAGCCCCGCGCACAGCGGGGCTTTTTTCATGCGGAAACATTGACCGCGCCACGTCTTCGGCGAGATGCTAGGCGGCCGCGCGCCTATGCCAGGGCGCACCGGGAAGACGTCCAGGAGAAGAATGGGAATGAACGACACGCAGATCGACAAGACCGGCAAGCCCGCTACGGTGAGCGCCCGCATTTCGCCCGCCGGCGGCCTGGATATTCTTTCCCGCAACGAAGTGGTGCGCCTGCGCGACGCCAGCGGTTCCGGCCTGCACGGCCTGCTGCGCCGTTGCGCGCTGGCGGTGCTCACCTCGGGCGAGATCGGCGACGATCCGCGCGGCATGTTCGAGCAGTATCCGAACTTCGACATCCAGGTGCTGCAGCAGGATCGCGGCATCAAGATCGAGCTGTCGCATGCGCCGGCCAAGGCGTTCGTCGATGGCCACATCATCCGCGGCATCAACGAGCTGCTGGTAGCGGTGGTGCGCGATATCGTCTACGTGTCGACGCAGCTGGAGCAGGGCGGTTTCGATCTGCACGACACGGTGGGCATCACCCACGCCGTGTTCGAGATTTTGCGCAATGCGCGCATCCTGAAACCGCAGATCGACCCCAACCTCATCGTCTGCTGGGGCGGGCATTCGATCGCGCGCGACGAATACGAATACACCAAGTCGGTCGGCTACCAGCTCGGTCTGCGCGGGCTGGATATCTGCACCGGTTGCGGTCCGGGCGCCATGAAGGGGCCGATGAAAGGGGCCACGATCGCGCACGCCAAGCAGCGCCGCCGCAAGAACCGCTACATCGGCGTGACCGAGCCCGGCATCATCGCCGCCGAATCGCCCAATCCGATCGTGAACCAGCTGGTGATCATGCCGGATATCGAGAAGCGCCTCGAAGCCTTCGTGCGCATGGGGCACGGCATCGTGGTGTTTCCCGGCGGCGTCGGCACGGCGGAGGAAATTCTCTATCTGCTCGGCATCCTGCTGCATCCGGACAACGCCGGCATCCCGTTCCCGCTGATCTTCACCGGGCCCAAGCAGTCGGCTGCCTATTTCGAACAGATCGACACCTTCCTGCGCCTCGCGCTGGGCGACGAGGTGGCGCAGCACTACAAGATCATCGTGGACGATCCGATCGCGGTGGCGCACGCGGCGGTACGCGGCGTGGACAAGGTGCGCAACCATCGCCTGGACAACAAGGACGCGTTCTTCTTCAACTGGTCGCTGAGCATCCCGCTCGCCTTCCAGCAACCCTTCGTGCCCACGCACGCCGCCATGCGCGGGCTGGCCATCCACCGCAACCGCCCGCGCCACGAACTGGCCGCCGACCTGCGCCGCGCCTTCTCCGGCATCGTCGCCGGCAATGTGAAGGACGAAGGGGTACGCGCCATCGAACAGCACGGCCCGTTCGAAATCGACGGCGAGCCGGAGATCATGCGCGCCCTGGACCGCCTGCTGCAGGCCTTCGTGCAGCAGCACCGCATGAAGCTGCCGGGCGGCAGCGCCTATGTGCCGTGCTATCGGGTGCTCACGCGCTGAAAATCCGAAATTCGGTGGCCCGCACGGCTTGACAGCCTCGGGCCGGATTCCCCAAACTATGCAGCTCCCCGCCCGAATAGCTCAGCCGGTTAGAGCACTTGACTGTTAATCAGGGGGTCGTTGGTTCGAGTCCAACTTCGGGCGCCAGATATATCAAGGGCTTGCGAGCTTCGCAGGCCCTTATTTTTTGTCCTTGCGTAAATCGTTGCGTAAATCAACCGGCTTTCCTGCCGCAGGGACGACTGGCACTTCATGGTCGTATAGATGGACCATCGAGTCCTCAACGTGACCGCTTGCCTGCTTCTTGTCCGCCCAATTGCCGGGCGTGTCGGTGACGCCGCGATGCTTCAAACCATGCAGCCCGAAACGTTCCTCGCTGTTGATCACACCGGCTTCGATGGCAACGGCCATTGCACGGCGCCACGCGCTGTTCAGGGCCGACTTGCTCAGCGCCGCACCGTCTTCGCTCACAACAAGCGGACGTAGCGCACGCGCGCGCAGCGCAGGTTTCTTCAGCCATATTTGCGCACGGCGAGCGACAAGCCAGCTCCACGCCTCCCGCAGCTCCGGGCACCATTCGGTAACGTTGTCACGGCTTCCCTTGACTCGATTGACGCGTACGCCATCATCCGTCGCGTTGGTATCCGTCAGCTTGCGCACCTCAACACCACGCATGCGGCAGCGATAGGCAATCTCTGCCACGGCCCACACGTAGGGTGCTACCGAACCCTTGCGCCGGCTTGGCATCGCACCACGCTCGCGTAGAAGCTTGATGACGGCGCGCGATACATCGTGTTCCGGCATGCGGTGGTCGGCCTTCTCCTTCACCTGCTTGACGCCGGCGGCCGGATTGCCTTTGCAATGGTCGCGCTCATCACCCCAGCCGAACACCACGGACAAATAGCGCTTTACATGGTTTGCCTTCGACGGATGCGTTTTTGCGATGTCATCCATCAAGCGACGTATGAGCGGCTTTGTTATCTTCCTTCGGTCCAGCTCAGCAAACGAAATGCCGATCTTTGTTTTGTAGTTCTGCAGCGAAAGGCGGCAATAGTCGTAGTCGTCACGCGTAGCTTGTGAAAGCGATTTGTATTCCAGTGACTCAGAGAACATGCCGCAAAGCCAATCAAGCGAGCGCGTGTCGATGCCGCGTGTTTGCTCCATCTCGCTATGCAACTCCGACAGCAACGCTTCGGCTCCGGCAATGCGCTGTCGGTGAGGTTTAGGCTCGCGGATGATCGTGTACCAGTAATGATCGCGATTGTCCCAGTAAATGCCAACAGGCAACTTGCGCTGGTCGATGTGCTTGGGAATGGATGGGTTGTGCTTACGCTGGCGAGGCATCGTTAAATCACGTCGTCCGGGCTGTACGTGTCATCGTTGGCCGACTCCGAGCCAACACATAAGGCTTGGTTGACGGCTTGCAGAGTCGTCCATGGGCCGTCCTTGCCATCTCGCACCCTGATGCCTTGCGAGCTTGCCCAGCGGCGCACTGCGGCTGCGGTGCGCTTGCCTGATAGGGTTCGAAGCTGTTGAGCGTCGACAATGTGCGGATTTGGTGTCATCTCAAGCTGCCTCGTCTAGTCCCATGCGTCGCTGCATGTCCTCGGCCGTCCACTTCCCATAGATGCACCATCCGCCGCCGCGGCGATGCGGATAGTGGTAGCCGCTGCAATTGCATGTATTGATGCACGGCAGGCGCCCTGGCCGCGCCCGAAGCGTTCGCCGCCGCGTGCAATTTGTGCGATGACATTTGCAGTTAAGTTGCTGCATCGCGTTGACCCTCAGAACGGAATCTGCTCGTCCCACGCTTCACAGCCTTTAAGCTGCTCGCTTTCCGGTACCGTCGCTTTCCAGTGATCGCAAAAGCCACTCTGGAACATTAGGCATTCGGCGCACGGAGTCAGGTCTGGCATGCTTTCCAGAGCTTTCACTACCGCTCGCGCTGCTTTCAGATATCGAGCCTTCTGCACTTTGTTTGGCAGCGGCTTCATGTCCTGCAAACTCATGTTTGATAATCTCCGGAAACTTGTCTGTTTCATCGACAGTGATCGCAATAGGACGCGTGAGCGCGTCCACAGCGTCTAGCGCTTCATCGACAGTGCGCGGGCACGTTCCAGCCATGCGGGCGTTCCACCACGAAACAGCCTTCATGCGCGCCATGCCGGCGTGCTCGATGCATATCCACTCACTGAACCTGCGCATGCCGCACAAGTAGGTGACTTTCAGGCTTGCCGGCTTACCCGGCTTCTGGTGATGCGTGTATGCCACGCTCGTCACTTCGTGGGTCGATATCTTCCGCGCTACATCGGTCGACAAAATGGGCGCATCTACTGGGCGGTCTGAATGTTGTGGATCGATGCTTCCAAACTTATGGCCGCACTGATCGCATTCGCGAGCACCTACAGGCAACAAGGACCTGCATTTAGGGCATTCCTTCATCTTGCCCGATTTCACTTCCTGCTTTCTGCCAGGCTTCGGCGCACTGACTTTGATCTGATCGAGCGGGCCATGCTCCAGCGTGTTGCCGGCGTAGTCGAGCAATAACGCATCTGGCTTCGGGCCATACGCGATAGCTGCCAGTCGTCCTGCGGTGGTGGAAAGGTCGTACCCGTCCGCATACACCACGCGGAACTCGCGCCCTACTTGCTGGTAATACAGGCCCGGTGATTTTGTCGGACGCAGCATGGCCACCACAGAGACCATGGGATTGTCGTAGCCAACGGATGCGATGTTGACGTTGACAAGCCAGCGATACTTTCCGGATTTGTGTCCGTTTATCGCATCGGCGCGTCCGGGGCTGCCCTGGTAGAGAACGGCGACCTTTTCGCCGTGGCGTTCAAGCTCGGCCTGCACGGCAAGCACATGGTCAATGTTCACGCAGAACACCATGCCGGAACGTCGCCCCTGGCTTCGTTCAAGCATGTCCCGCATTGTGCGCCCTACCAGGCCATTGGCCATCATTGCTTCGGCCAGCTCGCACTCTACGTACTCGCCGCCGCGGACATGCACGCCGTCGAGGTTTGCGCGCTCCAAGCCTCCGGGCGTAACGATGCGAGAAAGGTAGCCGTCCGCGATCAGGTCAGGGATGCGCGCTTCATACGCGATGTCATTCAACACGTAATCCGGGCCGCAAATGGGGATTGCGCGGCCCTTTAGCCGGTACGGCGTCGCAGTCAGGCCGCCAACACGCAAATGCTGGTTGAACTTCATGCATGCCTCAATGAAGCGCAAATACATGCCTTCACCTTCAAGCGGAATGCCTTGTGCTTCATCGATCAGCAGCAGGTCAAAACGACCAAGCATGGGCGCCTTGTCCGCGACGCTCTGAATCTGCATGTATTGCACTTTGTCGAAGCGATCGCGTCGACGCAGGCCGGCCGCGTAGATGCCCATGGGTGCATCTGGCCACATGGTGCGCAGCTTCTCGGCGTTTTGCGCCACAAGTTCCTGGCTCGCGGCCAAGATGCCCACGCGCGCATCAAACTCTTTGACGCCATCCATGGCCAGGGCACCCATCAGAGGGGACTTACCGGCGCCGGTGGGGAGCACGATACAAGGATTGCCGCTACACATGCGCAGGTAGTCCCAGAACGCGTCCCTGCCTTTTTCCTGATACCAGCGCAATTGCATTACGCAGCCTCCGGCGTGGAGAGCCGCATCGCTTCGGCAAGGCAGATGTCCACGACGCGCTCGCACATCGCTACATCGAACATGCCGATGTGGCACTGGGCGGGCCGGATGCCAAGACGATCTGCAAGCCAGCGATAGCGCGAAGAGCGTTTGCCGCGGCCCTTCTTCCAGAGCGGATCAAAGGCTGCGTGGGCATCCATCTTTGCCCTGCGCAGTGCAGCGTCAGCGAGTCGTCCCAGCGGCTTCACCGTGCCGGGATGGCAACCCACCCATGCGCCACACGGTCGGCACATGTAGAAGCGCAGCTTGTGCAAGTCAGGCCGGTGGGGATACACCTGTGATCCGCGTACAAAAGACGTTTGACGCGAACAGTAGTCACACAACACCGGCGTCATGCTGCGTGCCTCTGGCTCTTCTTGACACGGTGGCGGTGATTTTTGCCGCCAACGATATTGCGCTCGACCTTGGTCGCGAGCAGGTCTTCGCTGATGAGCTGCCAGAGGGCGAACCGACCAGGGCGCGGCGCGTAGACGCCCACCAAGTCTTCCTCGACGACGCCGCTGGGCGATTCAACCGTCACGTGTCCGTCCGGAGACAAGCAGACCGCGCGCGGTTTGGATGACTCAGCAATGACGATCGCGGCGCGGTCGGCGCAATCGCTGATGGTATGCATGCCGAGTCGGCCGCATTTAATCTCGTTCATTCGTTATGCCGCCTCTTTGTGTTCGACAAAGCGCGCGTCGAACGCGTCGCGAAGCTCGTTCGCCGCCTTGTCTCGGATGAGTGCAGGCGTAGCCGCGGCCAACTCGGAAGACTCGAAGCTGCCAGGCCCGCGTGCACCATTGCGGAAGGTGAAGCCGTCCGCGGCTTTGTATTCCACCCAGTTATCGTCGTTGCTTGCGTCTATAGGCTCGCCCCAGCGCTTGAGCAGTGCGGGGATGTAGCGATGCTCTGGGCAGCCTTCGGGTTGCGCTTCTGCCGGGATATCCGCATTCCATTTCGCACACGACCAGCGGCCGTCGCCGTCCTTCTCCGGCGTCGAGTGAAGGCAGGTCCGGCACGAAACGCGCGGCAGCTGCGTGGTGTGGCAGACCTTTGTTGCCGGGCAGAACTTGCACTTGAAAAAGGATGGGTCCGCGCTGATGCCCTGCGGCGGCGCTTCTGCAAAGATGATGCGCTCGGCCTTCGCTTCCAGGCGCGCACCTTCGGCTTCGTCTGCGTTGATGCGCTCCGCGTACAGGCTGTCGTCGTCCTTGCACACGGCCAGATACAACGTGCGCTCCAGGGAGGCTAGGCGCATCTCGATCTGGTTTTGCGCGACGTGCTCCGGATGAGCGACGGCAACGCCTTTGCCAGGCTGCGGAAATTGTAGGGGTGCCTCGCGGTGCTTGCGTCTCTCGTCGGGTTTCCCTGCCATCTCGCTGAACGACTTCTCGCCGCTGGTCTTATAGCTGACGTTGTGCCATGTCTTCGGGGCTTCCGGCACGCCGAGAGCTACGCCGTCGATCTTGGCCACGAAGTGGCCGCCGCAGGCGGTAAAAGTGAACTGCTCGCCGGTAGATGGGTCGAGGTCTTGAACCTTGCAGCCGATGCCGCGCAGCTCTTCGGTGAAGAGCGTCTCTTCGCGGTGGCCGCGATTGAACAGCCGCAACATGCGTCCGTCGAACTGTTCGACCGCACACCATCGGAATGCATACCACAGCCGTTGCTCGCATTCCTGGCCGATCTGCGACGCGCCAAGCCGGCGCGAAAGTCGCTGTGGTTTGGCAGCCCACCAGTCGTAAATAGCCTTGACGGTGAGCGATTCGGGCTTGCTGGGTAGGGTTGCCATCGTGGGTACCGTGGTGGTGGAACGTGTGCCGGGTGTCTGCGTCTACACCGCCCGGCCGGCGCAGGAGTCGGGCTTCCGTGCCCTGGCGCGCGACTCGCCTTGTCGATCAATTACGCTGCGTTCTTACGTGCCCACGACGGCGCGCCGCCGGAATGCTGTGCAGGTTGGTTGTGAGTCATGGGCGCTGCGCCGTGCTGATGGTGGCCGCCGCCGGCACCTGCGCCCTGCAACTGCTCGGGCGTCGCTTTCTTCCATGCCTTGACCTCGTTTTTATCCTTGGGCACCACATAGCCGTTCTTGCCCTGCACCGTGCCGGCCGGAATGAACTCGACGCGGATGACGTGTGGCTTGTAATGCAGGTCCTGCGAGTCGCGCGGATTGGCGACGCCGGTTGCCTCGCGGATGCTGCTGAACTGGCGGTTTGCTATCTGAACCGTCTGGGGATTGGGATGCAGCAAGCTGAGGTTCGCCCATACCTTGCGGTTTTTGAACGGGCCTTCGAGGATCGTGTACGTCAGTGCGAGATATTCGCCCTCGCTGTTGTTGAACGGCTCCATGTCGCTGTCGGTGATGTGCGCCAGGTAGTCGCCTGAGGGCAGGGGGCTGAAGTCTTCCTGCGCCTCAGCATTCGGGTCGTAGTGGCCGGTTAGGTTTGCCATGTTCGTTTGCCTTGGTTCGTGGTTGCGGTTGTGGTGCTTGGTTAAGCAGCGAGTGCGCGCGGCATCATTGCTTGCATGAGCGCGTCCCAGCTGAGGTCGATCGTGTCAGGCATGCCATAGCGGTTGCCGGCGATGTAGGAGGGCTTTGCGTTGACGTGGAGTACGCGGCGACCGGTACCGACACCGCGCGAGCGCGTGCCGCTGAAGCCATCTTTTTCCTTCTTGATGGCCACTTCTTCCTGGGCAAAGCCGATAACGTCGGCCCACTCAACAGCAAGGCCGAGAGCGCCTTTGTTGAGCTTCAGTTCGTAGCGGTCGAAGGCTTCGACGTCGGGTGCCTCGAAGCGCTTCACCAGGCTGTGCGCAATCAGCACGATGGCCTTGCCGTGATTCAGGCGAAGATCATTCAATGCATCGAAGAACTGGCGCCATACATCGTTTGCGGCGGTGTAGCCCTTTCCGTAGCCGGGCGCCTCGATGTTTGCCCAGTTGTTTTCCTTGCACGTATGCGCCCAAACAAGCGGTTCCAGCCAGTCGAGCGAGTCGATAACGACCGTTCCGAAATCGGATTGCTTGACCACGTCAAGCCATGACATGACGTCTGCGAACGATTCAACGACGTTTCCATCGTTCACTGCCGTGGTTTCGATGCCATCGAGACCGTCTTCCAGGCAAATGAACACCGGGTTGTATGCGCCGGCGGCAAAGGTGGATTTACCTACCTTCTGTGCGCCGTGGATGATCACGCGCGGTGGCTTGCTATTGCGAGTGGTCTTGCTGATGGATGCGAGCGAAATTGCCATGTTGTAGTGCTCCGGGTGGTGGCCGCTTTACGCGGCAAGTTCGTAGTTGTCGGCGTTCTTCGCCTTCAGGCGCTCGATCGCGACTTGCGGCTTTGCCGGCTTCGATGTGATGGCTTGGGCGAGCAGCGCATACGCTTCCGGGTTGGAGTCCTTCAATTCGGTGAAGCCCTTTTCGATTACTTCGGGCTTGTACCGAATGGCCTGGTCGAACAACTCCGGCGAGATTTGGCGCTTGATGGCTGCAAGTGCCTCGCCATCAACGCTGCGATTGATGCCGTACGTCACGGCTGCCTTGTACTCGTCGCCCCTCTTGCTTACGCTTCCCTTGTCCTTCTTGGGCATTAGCGCGATCACTGCATCTTCCGCCTTGATGCGCGCATCCTTTGCGACAGCTTCGGTGATTTTCGCTTGCGCAAGAGCGCTTATTGCTTCGTCCAGTGGGTTGCTCATAGGTGCATAGCTCCGTGCATTTGGATGGCCAAATAGATGGCCGACAGCATCACGATCGCGTAATAGCTGTAATCGGGACGCCCGTTGTTTACGTCGACGCTCATGTCGCGACTCGCTATCTGGTGAGCCACATGATGGCGATGCAGATCAGCTCTGCTGCTGCGACCTGCGCCAGGATTCGCAGCGCCTGTTTCACGCGCAGTCCTTCGGCGCAACGATCCGGACGTTGCGCAGGTAGCAGGTTGCGGCGGACAGCGCCGACGCTACTGAATGCCCCTGCTTTACGGATCGAAGCGCGAGCCGTTCAGCCAGGTGCGTGGTGACGGGGCCGGCGTGCGCGTGCATGCGGATCACGCGGCGCATGAGAAAAAGGTTTGCGGGGTAGACGGTGACGGTCATGGGGTGTCTCCAAAGCTGGCGAGGGCGGAGCGCAGGCGGTCGTACATCGCCATGCGCGGGTCATCAATTCGAAAGGTGATTTGGTCGCAGAGCGCGCGGGAAGCGGCGGCAAGCTCGGCGACGTCGACGGCTGCTTGAAGTAGGTCTTCAACGTGGCCGGTGTCGCCACTGGCGCGCATGTCGCACACCACGGCGGTCAGGATGGCAACGGGATTTGTCTTTGCCATGGACAGGCTCATGCGGCACCTTCCATGCGCTGCACAGCCTGCTGAAGGTCCTGCAGGTCGCGGTAAGCGCCGCCAACACCGCCACCATCCGCGCCCATGAATGCGACGATCAATGCACGGATTGCGGGAATGGACTGGCACGCCCGGCGCGACGATTCGAGCAGCTCGGCAATAACCGTGCGCGCGCGGTACAGGTCGCGGGCTTCGTCGCCATGCGCCTTGGCCCATGCGCGATCGATGATCGCGAGCACGCTGAGCGGAGCTTGTGGCTCATCATGGCGCGGGCTCATGCGGCGGCCCTCATCTCGGCCGGCGCGAACTGCTCGGCCATGCGCGACAGCGCGCTGCTGATCTTGATGCGAGCGCGGCGTTCACGGATATCGGCGAACACGAGAGAGCGGCGCGCATACCAGCCTGGCAGCATCACTGGCGGGACCATTGGGAAGGTTACGCCGCCGGGCACCCGCCGCAGGGCATCGTTTGCGTTGTCCATGGCGCTGGCGCGGTGGATGGACGATGCGTGAGGGTCCTTCAGCGTGAGCCACCACGTGCGCTGTGCTGCGCGCGCCTGGCGCCGGGCGGCATAGTAGGCGGCGCGGTTCATGTGGCCTCCGCGAGGCGGATTGCGTCATGTGCTTCGGCGCGCGAGGTGAATATGGCCAGCTCGCCGTCTGCACCTGCCATTGATTCGTAGAGATAACCGTCCTGCAGCAGCGGGTTTCGGCGCGTAACGCACCACTCGCGGCAGTGCGGGCCTTCCTGCATTGGCTCCGCAAACCATGCGCCCGGACGCTCGGGCACTTTCTGCTCTGCCGTCGTCGCGTCGTTTGCTGCCGGAGCGCTGTAGCCCGGCATAACGATCACCTTTACCGGTGCGACCCCGATATCACGCGACCCCGTGCGGAGACCGCTCTTGCGGGTTGCGCTGATGTTCCTGCTGCCAGTGCTTTGGCTTTTGCTGCTCATCGGCTTGACTCCATCGCCGGCCCCTCGGGCGGCGTGGAGCCTATTATGCGAATCGCATAGTTAATTGCAATGCGAAACGCATAGCAGGACCGTGAAATTCTACGCGAAACGCATAGTTGTTTATCTTTCGTTCATGTTAAGACGTAAGGCACGCGTAATCCCTGACGCCAATATTTCGGCGCATGCCGTCACTAAGTGACGCGTCCTTACTTGCTTTCGATAGTGCCTGGCTTGGTGCGCTCAAGCTGCGCGACGGAGCGAGCGGAGCAGGGGAGTTGTTCGCGGAGAAATGGCAAGCACCCAGATGTGAGGCGCTTGCAACAGCGGGTCCTGTGGAATCGCCGGACGTTACTTGTCGTTCTTGCCTTCCATCGCCTCAAGCATCACAAGCAATGCCTGCGCGCGCTCTTCGCTCATTCCATGAATTTTCCGTCCTAGCTGCACTTTTGCCTTGCTTCCTTCGACCAGGGCCACCTCATCACGAGACATATCGTCGAACGTTGTGCCCAACACATCCATCAAAACCTTTAACTCGTCCATCTTCCAGCGCTTCCCCCTGCTTGCATTGAACCAACCGGCGACGGTCGGTTGTGCAACATCCACGCCACGGCGATTTAGCTCCTCGGTGATGGCCTCAATGGTCAAACCAAGTTGCTTGCGGCGTGCAGTTATGTTCTGGGAAAAAACGCTCATCTGTTGAGACGCCTTACGGCTCAAGGTTTTAGGAAGGTCGGGTAAAGGGTAGGCCGGGTGCTTGCAAAGCGCCTATGCGAAATGCATACTCATTCACAATGCAAAACGCATAGGTCATTCATGGAAGCTCGCACCATCTGGAACGCGTACGTGGATCGGATTGGCGGCCCCGCGGCCGTGGCGTCCCATCTTGGCATTCCCTATCCGACCATCGCTGCCGTCTGCAATGGCCAGCGGGGCATTGGCCGCGACCTGGCGGCCCGGATGGAAAAGGCTGATCCCAGTCTCGACGCGCGCACGCTGATCTGGGTGCGTCCGATCAAGCGACAGCATGACGCGATGAGCGAGAGCGCGGGCGCGGTTCGTAAAAAAGCGGCTTGATTTCATCGGCTCGGGCCTTTGGTTCCGGGCCTTTTTTGTATCCCCAACCCACAGGAAAGAGTAGGCAACCAATGGAAAGCAACGGCAACGATGTGCAAGGCGCATTAGGGCTTGAGCAGTTCTGGGCACGTAAGCCAAAGGATGCGCCGGTGAAGCTGGTGCGCAGCATCGACAGCGAATCTCAAGCGGTCGCGGTGGCCATTGCGGCCAGCGGTTTCAAGCTTGCGTATCTCGCTCAGGTGATGGGCAAGTCGGAGGGCTACATCAGCCGTATCCGATCGGGCAAGCGTCCGGTGCCAGACAAATTCATTCGACCTTTCTGCCGTGCGGTGGGCAATCGGCTGCTCGAACAGTACGTGGATATGCGCAAGGCGCTTGATCCGCAACCTCGCGACGAGATTGCGCGGCTCGCCGGCATGTTGCGGGAAGCGGCGTGAACGTGATCGACAACGGCCACCACGATGCGTTGCCATTCGATCTTGGCAACTGGCGTGCTGTGGCCGTCGCAGCAAAACGACACATCGAAGCGGTCATGGGCCGCGAACTGACAAACGTGGAGGGTATGGCAATGGCTGATGACGCGGATTTCGCGGGGAACGTAGAGCAGATGCAGCGCGACGCAGCGCTGCGCAATCACGCCAGCCGAGTGCGCATCGTGCCGATGTGCGAGTACTGCGAGGAAAAGCCCGTGCACGTCGCGGGCAACGGCGTTCAGTGGCGTTTCTGCAGCGAATGCGGGCAGGAACACTTGCAACGGAACAAGGCGGCGTGATGTTTTTACCGTCCTCGACGCTTGCGAAAATCTGCAACCTGCTGCGGCAAGGTAAAGGCGTAAATGAGGAACATCTCGGTGAAATGCGCAACATCCATCGCGTCCTGTTGGCTGATGTCTGCCAATTCGTGCATTTCGTTTCCGACGACACGGATGTTTTCGGCCCAGTTCATCATCGCGGCTGGGATACCTATGCGGTTTTGAAGCTCTTTAAGGCGCTTTTCAAGCTTGAAGGGCATATCTCCCTGCGGCTCGCCCCAAAGGACTTTAGTCGCCCGATCGAGGGCGGTGCGAAAAGAGCTTGCTGCAAGCGTCCACTTCTTGGACTCGAGCACGTCAAGTCCATCAACAAATGCATTTGCAACTGGGTCTGGAACATTCTGTGGTGCGACGTTTTGCGACACTTCCGGAATAATCGTCTCAAGCGTTACGTAGCCACCATGGTTGCCAATGTCGCCTTGCATAGGGCTATCGGGGCCGAGAGGTACATATGCCACGGCGTTAAGAACAGCAATCGAGTGTTTCCCGCAGTGAGTGCACCTTATCGCTGCCTCGCGAGTGCGCCTTCCTTCGATCCTAAGTGGCTCGTCCCCGTATACGATCTGATGAATAGATTTTGCGTGCGAGCAACGCGCGCAAGGCGCAGAAATAGTAAGCATGGCCGTCAGTCCCTGTTCCAACCCTGGGCACTGATATTAGGCGATAGGGGCGCTAACTACGAGGCCCTGGCATGACAACTGCCGAGCACGCAGCGCGATACATCGCCTTAGGATGGGGCCTTTGCTCCATTCCGCCCGGCACGAAGGGGCCCACCGATGTCGGCTGGAACAATCCGGCCAACATCATCAAAACGCCGTGGCAAGCGCAGGCAATATGTGGCGCCAGACCGGCACACGGTATCGGCATTGTCCATTCGGCGAGTGGAACGTGCGCCGTTGACGTCGACCACCTCGAATACTTCCGGGACTGCCTGGCGGAATTGGGGACCGATCCTGATACGCTGTTCGCCGGTGCGCCGCGGATCATTGGCAAAGAGGGCCGCGACAAAGCCATCTTTCGCTTGCCGCCGGGCGAGTTCAAAACGCACAAGCTGGTGTGGCCACCACGCGCGCAGGGCGAAAAGCCGGTCACGATCTTCGAGCTGCGCGCCGGCATCGTGCAGGACGTGTTGCCGCCGTCCGTCCATCCGGACACAAAACAGCCGTACCGGTGGCGCGACGGCTGCTCCCCGTGGGATCACGGCATTCCCACGTTGCCGCCGGCGCTCATCGCGATGTGGCGCGACTGGGATAACTTCAAGCCGCAGATGATGGCGGTGTGCCCGTGGTTCGAGCAGAAGGCCCCGGCGCCGAAGCCACGCGCGCGCTCTACCGGAGAGCACTCCAACGTCATCGGCCAATTCAACGACGCGCACGACATCGTGACGATGCTCGAAGCGCACGGCTACAAGCAGCGCGGTAAGCGATGGCTTTCGCCGACGTCGAGCAGCGGTCTGGCCGGTGTGACCGTATTTGAAGACGGCACGCACTGCTTCAGCCACCACGCGAGTGATCCGCTCAACGACGGGCACGCACACGACGCGTTCTCGGTCTTTTGCCTGCTCGACCACCACGGCGATGTTACGGCAGCCATTCGCGCCGCGGCAAAGTTGCTCGGGTTGTCCGAAGCGTGGCCGCCGGAGCCGATCCCGGCGCCTGCGCCGTCCGTCGAATTTATCGAGCGCAGCCGCAAGGCGCAGCCGGCGAATCAAGTGCCCGAGGCAGTCCACGTGCCGCCGGCAAGCTCCGTCGTCGAGCGCATCGAAGCGTCGGGCGTGCCATCCGAGCTGCTGCGCGTGCCCGGCGTGCTGGGCGAAGTGGTGGAGCTGGCAAATCGCACCGCGCCATACCCTCAGCCTATTCTCGCCGTCCAGACTGCGCTTGCGCTTGGCTCCGTGGTGCTAGGCCGCCGTTACTGCAGCACCAAGAACAACCGCACCAGCCTGTATTTCGTCAACGTGGCCAAGTCGGGCATGGGCAAGAACCATGCGCGCGATGTGATTGAACGGATTCTCGAATCGGCTGGGGAAGATGTTCTGATCGGCCCACCGTCGTACACCAGCCCGCCAGCAATCCTATCCGCGCTCCTGCGCCAACCGTGCTGCATCAGCATCATGGACGAGTTCGGCGACATGCTCGGGTATGCGTCAGCGAAGGGCAACCATCAGAAGGCAGCCACGCTGTCGACGCTGAAGGAGCTGTGGGGCAACCTCCACGGCACGCAGCGGCCCGACCAGTACAGCGAGATGGGCCTGAGCAAGAAAGATCGCGAGTCGCGCGCGAACGAAGCGCGGTATGTGCGCAACCCGGCGCTGTCCGTGCTGGGGATGACGACGCCGGGCAAGTTCTACGGCAGCTTGAACAAGGACGCCATTGAGGGCGGCTTTTTGAACCGCCTGATCATCGCCGAGTCTACCGCGCAGCGAACGTTGCCGCGCGACGCCGAGCCGCTCGACATTCCGGAATCCATCACGGCCTGGTGCAAGGCGGCGCGCGCGGATCGCGGCGGCGGCAACCTGACCGGCGTCGAGTCGGCGACCATGGAACCGCAGACCGTTCGCGTGGAATACACCCGCGATGCGGAGGCGATCTTGCACGCGTATTCGGTGAAGCTGGTCGCCGACCAGAATGCGCTTGAGAAGGAGAGCGAAGGGCTTGCCGACTTGGTGAGCCGCTCGCGAGAGAAGGCGATGCGGCTGGCGGTCATCCTGGCCGCGTCCGTCAATGTGGACCGGCCGTTGATCACCCCCGAGTGCATGCAGTGGTCCGTCGCCTATGCCCAATGGACGACGGAGCAGACGCTGGAGGCCGTGCAGAAGCACATGGCCAGCGGACCCTTCGGCGAGCTGTACGCAACGATCCTGGAGCTGTTCAAGAAGTCGGACGCGCGCGGGCTTGCTGATCGCGAGCTGTCGCAGCGGTCGCGTTCGTGGCGCCAGACAGAACCTCGCCTGCGCGAGCAGGTGCTGAAAGCGCTTGTCACGGACGGGCACATCTCGCTCGCCGAGTTCCCCAAGCCCGAGCGCGGTCCGGCGCGTAGGGCGTGGGTTTGGTCCGGCCTCTGTCTACAAGTTTCCGACGCGGCGTAGGTAAGTCATTGAATCCAGGCAACTACGAAACTTGTAGACATGTAGACGCGGGGTAACAGGGATAGCTGCCCATAGGGGGAGAAATAGAAAGGGAATGGGTAAGCGTCTACATGTCTACAAGTATTAAAAAGAGAGAGGTTTTCTTATGTATATATATATTAAAAACAGCGATTTACACCGGGCGAAAACTTGTAGACAAAAGGCGTCTACAAGTTTCTACAAGTTTGCGAAGTTTTCGGCGGCGGGTTTGATAGGGCCGGTGGCGCGCGCCAACCCTGCTGTGAGGGTTCGCGCATGAGAATCCGGATCGTGACCGCGGCGCGCCGCCGTCCGAAAGTCGGCGACACGAAAATGATCCGCGGCATGCTGCATGTGCGGCAATGGAAGCGAGCAACGTGCGGCCCGCACCGCGGAGCGCTGATCGTCTCCAGTGGCCGGCCGGTGTTCGAATGGGTGCCGGCATGACCGCCTCCGTCGTCGCCGAAGACTTCGAGCAGGAGCTGGTGATCCGCTGGTCAATCGGCCAGGCCGAGACGTGGCCCGAGTTGGAGCTGCTCCACGCAATCCCGAACGGCGGCTTTCGCAGCAAGCGCACGGCCGCTCTGCTCAAGCGGACGGGCGTGAAGTCAGGCGTGCCTGACCTGAGCCTGCCAGTGGCGCGTGGTGGCTTCCATGGGCTCTACATCGAGATGAAGCGCACGGACGGCGGGCGGGTAAGCCAGGAGCAGAAAGCGTGGCATATCGCGCTGCGTGCGCAGGGCTACATGGTCATTGTGTGCTGCGGGCACGAGGAAGCGATTGCAGTCATTCGTGACTACCTCGCCAGCGATGGCTGCCCCGAATTGCTCGAGGCAGCCGCGTGACATCTATTTATTGTCACCTGGTCGAATCGAAGTTGAGTTCTGGACTAACTCGCCGCGCACATGGCGGAAAAGATTCACCGCGAATTCTGCGGCTGCCTCCGGAGTGTGCGCGAGCTTGTACTGGCCAGACGCCAACATCCCGGCCGTGAGTTGGGCAGCAATTAGCACCCTGGTATCTGAGTCCATCTTGAATTCTCCTGAATTTGTAGCCCCCTGCTTGGGGCTCACACAACCTATCGTAGCGAGGTCCAAATGACCACATTCGACGCCAGCAGCAAACCCAGCTTCCGCGAGCGCGTGCACGCCCTGGCCGGCCACACCACCTGGCGCGAGCCGACCGGCGCCGGCACGACGCATCTGCGCTCGATCCCATCGGACCACATGATTGCCGCTGCGCTTTCATTCGGCCGGCGCGACGCCAACGACATCGGGCCGGATATCGCCTACGACCGCGCTACCGGGCACATGGGCCACAAGAACCGCGTATGCGCGGCCCTTGGCAAGGCGATGGCCGCCGACCGCTCGCGCCTGGTGCAGCGCAACCGCGCGTATATCGGCGTGGTTGCGTGGGCGGCGTATTGCATCGTGGTCGAGCTGCCAGCCGTGCCGAAGCCGGAGGCGGTGCGCGATGGCGATTGGGCCGACCTTGTGGCCGCCGCGGCGTACATCCTCGAAACACTGGCAGAGGACGCGCTGTCGCTGGCTGCGCGTCGCAACAAGAGGGCTGCTTAATACATATCGAATTGGCGAGAGATGGAACGGTTAGCCGTGCACAAGTGTGGCTGACCGCGTGGGTTGCGGTCGCTGCATCGTCCAACTAGACGCGGCATCAGGCCGCTACGACGTGGGCCGATGAGTGTCTAAAGGCGTTTGACGAGAGGTTTCCAGCGGCAGCGCCGATAATCGAGCCGCGGGAAGTCCTTACACGTTAGCGGAGATTTCCCCCCTTCGTATTCATGAGGCCGAGCAAGCGTGTGCGCGTTGAATCGGCGTCAAGTTGGGTCTTAAATCTCAATTCAACTGGCTTTTCAACTCCAAGTATGTACACGTAGAAGAAAAGTGCTCCGCTGGTTGCGGCTGACTTTACCTGGCCAACATGCGTCACATAGTCGGTCTGAATTGCAATCTCATTCAATTCAAGCAGCGCCATGATAAACCCCCCTGTTTGGTCCGCTGAGCCTATCCATCTGTTGAGCAGTTGACAACGTTCTGCCGTGTGGGAAAGTCGCATCATCGAATCACTGCGCCTCGCCTAACCAGCGGGGCGTCTTCTTTTGGGGCGGTAGCTCAACGCAAGAGCAGCGCGCGATAGGGCGCGCCCGTGCGGGTTCAACTCCCGCTCGCCCCGCCCATCTGAGCCGCCCGTTGCCGTTGGTAACGAAGCCGTGCGCACGCACGCGGCGGACCCATTGAGGTAGACCGCATGCATGCCAACTTTCCGCCGTTCACACGGCAGGCTGATGCTGCATCCGAAAGTACCTATCGCGCGGCTGATGGCGCGCGCGATTTGGTGCAGCATGCGGCGCCAAAACTCAGCGAGCGCGAAGCCAAGTTGCGCACGCTGAAGCACTACCTGTATCACGCCGGTCTGCTTTGCGACGAGCTGATTGCATCCGAGCAACAAGCGAGCAGCATCTGATGGCCACGCAAGAGCAAACAGCACTTAGTCTGCGCGTTCGTGAGCGCGCCGACGCGGACGGCCTGCCGGCTGATCACGTTATGCGTGAGCTTGCAGTCCAGTTCGATGCCGCAGTCAAAGCAGAGCCGCCCGACGTCAAGAGATGGCTTGGCTGCTGGGCGCGGTTGCGCCGGACGTGGTGCGAATACTCGGGAGAATCGCTGCTGTGATCTGCCCGAAATGCAACTCAGCGAACGCCGTTCGCAACGGCACGGGCCGCTGCTACTGCCGCGACTGCGGCAAGTACGGTGTGGTCAAACCGGAGCGCACGCCGGAAGAAATCAGCGCCGCACACCTCGCGCGCCAAGGATGGGCGCCGGATCAAGACCTGGCCCACCCGCTGCCGGCCGGCCAGAAGCTTCGCGGCATGTCCACGCTGTACAAGGATGGCAAGGTCGCCATCCAGTGGGTGAAAACGAAGGAGGACGACGCCGAGCAAGCGGCGATCTTCCGCGCGGCATGCGAAGCGATGGCAGCAGACCTGCCTCAGGTTGCGCCGCGCGCGCCGCAGGGTGTCTACCGGAAGGACCTGATGGCGGTATACCCAATCGGCGACCCGCACGTCGGCATGTACGCGTGGAAGGACGAGACAGGCGACAACTGGGACCTGGCGATCGCGGAGCGCGTGCATTGCGGCGCCATGGCCGAGCTGGTGCGGCGCTCGCCGCCGGCAAAGCACGCCGTCGTGCTGAACCTGGGCGATGCCTTGCATTACGACTCGCTTGCCGCGGTCACGCCCCGCAGTGGCCACAACCTCGATGCGGACGGCCGGTACGCCAAGATGGCCGCCGTCACGGTGAAGACTCTGCGCCAGTGCATTGAATCGGCGCTTGAAGTGCACGACACCGTGGAGGTGATCAACGTGCCAGGCAATCACGACGAGACCGGCGCGCTGTGGCTGTCGATTGTCTTCGCGCACATCTACGAAAACGAGCCGCGCGTGAAGGTCCACACAAGTCCAGCCCTGTTTCACTACGTGCGCTTCGGAAAAGTGCTCATCGGCGCGCACCACGGCCACACGTGCAAGGCGGAAAAGCTGCCCGGCGTGATGGCTTGCGATCGCGCAAAGGACTGGGGTGAAACGGTGCATCGCCACTGGCTCACTGGCCATGTGCATCACGAATCGAAAAAGGAATATGCAGGCGTCACGGTGGAGAGCTTCAACACCCTGGCCGGCAAAGACGCGCACGCTACGAATGGCGGATGGCGCTCCAATCAATCTATGACTTGCGTGGTGTACCACCGTGAGCGCGGCGAATGGGCGCGCTCGAAGGTGTTCGCCGATGCTTTCGAGGAAGCAGCGTAATGCGCGATCACATCGACAACGCACACGGCGTTCTTGCGCTGTCTTTCATCACGGCGACGTTCGCCGGCTGGACGATCCAAGACTGGGCGGCGTGCGCTGCGCTCATCTATTCGTGCCTGCTCATCGCACGTTTTTGCTATCGAGGGATGAAATCATGGCGCTCCAGAGGGTAACGGCGGGCAGGGCCGCGGCTGTGATCACGCTCGCGCTCAGCCTGGCCGTGGTTTTCGAAGGCAACTCGCCCAAGGCGTACATGGATCGGCTGCCGGCCAATCCGACGCCGACCGCGTGCGCCGGTCACACTGGCCCTGACGTGCACGTCGGCGTGACCTACTCGCAAGCGCAGTGCGATGCCTGGGCGCGCGCGGATATGGCGACCGCGAATGCGACGGTACACCGGTGCATTCTCGCGCCGATGAAGCCATTTCAAGAGGCGGCATTGACCGATGCCGTCTACAACGTCGGCCCGGCCATCGTGTGCGGCTCGACGCTGCAAAGGTACGCCAACGCTGGCCAGTGGTCGGCTGCGTGCCAGCAACTCACCCGCTGGGTGTACGCGGGTGGGAAAGAACTGCCGGGCCTGTTGCGCCGTCGTCACGCCGAACGCGACATGTGCGAGGGACATTGAGATGGGGACCACTCCCGCAATGTGCGCATGTCATGACGACAACGAAACACAGGGTGGGTGACGTGCCTGGTCAATTGCAAATCAAACTCAAGTGGTGGGCCGCTGTGCTCGTGAAGGGTGTCGCGATGTATCGCCACCTGACCGGGTCGTACCGCGGCGCCGGCGTGCTGGCGTTCGTATTCGCAAAGGGGTTCAAGCAGTCATGACCATCGTCCTGCATTGGTGGATTTTTCCGGTGCTGTTTGCTCTGGTCGGCAGCGCACTCATGTTGTACGCGCGCTTCAGCGAAAGGTGCCAAGGATTCCTTGGCGGCCTGTTCGAAGCGCTGGGCGGCTTTGTTCTGGTACTGCTTGCGGCTGCGATCTGCCTGGGACATTACCTATGACCGCCTACGTCAAGGTTGCAATAGCGCTTGCGCTATTCGCGCTGGGGTTCGCCGCTGGCCATCATGTCGCCGCGCAAGCGGGCGCCATCAAGCTGGCCGCCGTAACCGCGGCGAACGCGCAGAACGCGCAGCACGTTGCCGAACTTGCCGAGAAGGCGTCGGAGCAGGCGCGCGCCGCTGAGCATGCGCAAGCGGCCGGAATCGCTGCCATCGACTCACAACACGAACAGGACATGCAACATGCGAAAGCAAATGCTGAGCGCACTATCGCTGGCCTTCGCGCTGGCACTATCCGGCTGCGTGAGGAATGGAGCTGTACGCCCGTCCTCGCCGCCGAAGTGTCCCGCTCCGCAAGCGGTGCCGGCGGACCTGATGCAGCCGCCCAACTTCGGGCAGAAGGCGCGGGTCATCTTATTGGCAACGCCGACGAAGCAGACGCCGAAATAAAGGCGCTCCAGGCCATCCTGCGCCAGGAGCGTGGCCAGTGATTCACCGCATCAAGAACGCGTGGCGGGCGCTGTGCGGCGCCACTGTGTTGCCGCTGGACATGCCGCACATCCTGGTGCACGACGACGGCGATAGCTCGTGCGTCGTCTGGCGCAACGTCAACGGTGCGGACGTCGCCGATGTGCTCACCAATGCCGCCGGCATGGTGGCGCGGCAGCACCCCCCGATCACTCACCTGAAGCCAACCATTCATTGAGCAAGTACGGCTTGCAGTCATGGCTGACAAGATAGACACCAGCAAGCACGCCAACAAGGCGTCGTGGGGCAAGGGTCGTTCCGGCAATCCGGGCGGCCGATCCCCGCGCATCGGGCCGAATGGCGAAACGGCCGCGCAGCTTGCGCGCACGCATACGGCCGCAGCAATCGACACCCTTGCAGAGGTGAACGGGAACAAGAAGGCGCCACCCATAGCGCGCGTCGCTGCAGCCAATGCGTTGCTTGACCGGGGTTGGGGTCGGCCGAAGGAAGTCGAGGACAACGAGAAGCCCGACATGACGAAACTGCTGTCCGATTTGATCGCCAAGTTGCCTGGATGACAACGGGGAATTTGCTGCTCGACCGCCAGCTATCGCGCTGGTACCCGCTGAAAGATCACCCGGTGCAGCTTGCGCTTGTGCGCGCTGTGCATGACGGCATCAGGTTCCCGCTCGTGCCGGCCGGGAGACGCAGCGGCAAGACCGAGCGGTTTAAGCGCTTCGTCGTCAAGCAGGCGAATGCGGTCGTTGGCCAATATTTCGCGGCGGCTCCGACCTACGGACAGGCAAAGAAAATTTTTTGGGATGACCTCAAAGCGTTCACTCTGTCGTGCACGCATGAGAGGCGGCCGTCTGAGTCGGACTTGATCATCTTTCTGCCCAACGGCAGCGAGATTCACGTGATCGGTTTGGACAAGCCTGAGCGTATTGAGGGCATACCGTGGAAAGGCGGCGGTATCGACGAGTTTGCCGACGTGAAGCCGGACGCCTGGGAGGCAAACATCCTGCCGGCACTGAACACGGTCAACCCACTTGACCCGGATTACCGCGCCTGGTGCTGGCTTCTAGGCGTGCCCGATGGCCTGAACCATTACTACGACCTTTGCCAAAAGGCAGAGACGGGCGCCGACCCGAATTTTAAGGTTTTTCACTGGAAATCGGCTGAAATTCTGCCGAAAGACGTCATGGACGCCATGCGCGCCGCAATGTCGAACAAGCAGTTCAAGCAAGAGTTTGAAGCGAGCTTCGAGACTGCAAGCGGTCGCATTTACGAAGACTACGGCAAGCACAACTACACGGATGCGGTGATTCTTCCGCATGAGCAGTTGATGTGGATGCACGACCAGAATTACACGCCGTTGTCGTCGGCAATTGGTGTGCGCCGCAACGAAAACAAAGACCTGTACTTGCTCGACGAGATTGTGCTAACCAGTGCCGTGTCAAAGCAGGCTGCTGTCGAGTTCGTCGAGAAGTTCAAGGCGCACAAAAACAAACACGTTCTGATATACGGCGATCCGGCCGGCAAGGCCGGCGAGAAGCACGGTCACGCGTCCGACTACACGGACATAGAAGGCGTGTTGAAGGCGAATGGCTGGACGTACACGCGCAAGGTGAAGCTTGCGCACCCGGCCATTAAGGACCGCCAGAACGCCGTGCGCACGAAAATTCTTACTGCCACCGGCGTGACAAGCCTGTACGTCAACACGGTGACTGCTCCGTGGTGCCACAAGGGACTTAGCACCGTGCAGCTGAAAGAGGGCTCGACGTTCCAGGAGGATCAGTCGAATCAATACCAGCACATCACAACCGCCATAGGCTACTGCGTTGACGTGGAGTGGCCTGTCATCAAGCGGATAGCCGAAGTCACCCCGCTGAGAATCTAACTATGCCGCTGCAGGTAAACGAGCGCTGCCGAGAAATCGACGAGCTGCACATTGAATGGCTGATGATCGAAGGCCTGATGGCTGGGACGCGGCGCATGCGGTTCGATCGTCACCGGTACATGCCGAAGTGGCCGGGGGAGACGGAAGAAGCGTATAAGGCGCGCCTGGACACTGCCACGCTGTTCCCTGCCTACCGCCGAACGGTCGGCGTCATGTCGGGCAAGCCGTTCGCCAAGCCGCTGCAGGTCAAAGATGCCGCGCCGGATATTACCGAATGGCTGGACGATATCGACTTGCAAGGCGTCAGCCTGCACAGCTTCGCGGCCGAGATGTTCCATGAGGCCATCGCGTATGGGCTGTGTGGCATCCTGATCGATTATCCGACCATTGACGGGCCGATGCCGACCGCTGCGCAGATGAAGGCGAACAAGATTCGCCCGTATTGGGTGCGCGTGAAGCACAATCAAATTCTCGGGTGGCAAGCAGACCGCGTGAACGGCGCCGTACAACTGACGCAGTTGCGCATTCTGGAGGACTACACCGAAGACGATGGCCCGTTCGGTCGCATTTCCAAGCAGCAGGTGCGCGTGTTGACGCCGGGCGGCTGGGAAATCTTCCGTGACCTGGATGGCAAGGGCGGCCCGATGCAGTCGTGGGCGAAAGGTACAACCACGCTTCCCATCATTCCTTTTGTGCCGATCTACGGCGTACGCGATGGGTACATGATCGGACGTCCGCCGATGCTCGATCTTGCTTACCTGAACATCAAGCACTGGCAGAGCCAGAGCGATCAAGACACGATTTTGCACGTGGCTCGCGTGCCCATCCTGGCCATGATAGGCGCCGATGATCAAACGCAGCTGACAGTAGGCGGCTCGTCGGCGGTGAAATTGCCAATGGGCGCGGAGATGAAGTTCGTGGAGCACAGCGGCCACGCCATCGCCGCCGGCGAAACTTCCTTGCAGAGCCTTGAGCAGCAGATGGTGCAGACGGGCGCCGAGTTGCTCATCCAGAAGCCAGGCCAGCGCACCGCTACAGAATCGTCCAATGATGCCGAAGCCAACAAGTCGGACTTGCAGCGCATGGCGGAAAACTTTGCTGACGCTCTCGACCTGGCGTTGGCCTTCACTGGACAGTGGGTAAAGCAGGCGAAGACCGGCGAGGTCGTTCTGTTCGATGACTACGGCGCGGCTACGATGGGCGAAGCAAGCGCAGCGTTGATGAAGGACCTGCACCTGTCTGGGATTATCAGCGGGCCAACTGCCATCAGCGAATTGCAGCGCCGCGGAGTGCTGTCCGACAGCATCGACCCCGAATCGGAATACGAAATTGCCAGGTCGGAAGTGCCGGCGACGCCGCTCGAAAAACCCGCAGAAATGTCTGGTAGCGCTGACTTGACTGTGCCCGCCAATGCAGGCTAACGCACTACTGCAGGACAAGGCGATCGATTACGCCCACGACTTCCATGCGTATTCGCAGGGAGTCGCGCAGCGCATGATCGCGGTGCTGAATCGCACCGATGCGCGCCTGACCGCGCAGCTTGCCGAAGCGCTGATGCAGATCGATGCGCAGACCTTCACGGTCGAACGGCTGGAAGTTCTGCTCGCGTCCGTGAAGGCGCTCAACGTCCAGGCGTATAACGCGGTGATGGCCGAGCTGCCGCCGAACATGCGCGACCTGGCGAGGGTCGAGACGGCGAACAACGTGGCGCAGCTACGCGCAGCAGTGCCTGGCGAGATTGCCTTGCGCTTCCCTATCGCGGGCGTAAGCGCGGAACAGGTGTATGCGACGGCGCTGTCGCGGCCGTTTCAAGGTCGTTTGCTCAAGGACTGGGCGGCAAACGTTGAGCAATCGCGCATGACGTTGATCCGCAACACCGTGCGCGCCGGCTTTGTCGAAGGGCGGACGACGGCCGACATTATCAAACGGGTGCGTGGCTCAAAGGCACTGAATTTTCGCGACGGCGTCCTGCAGCGCGGCCGGTCGGAACTGGCGGCGGTCGTGCAAACGGCGCTGAGCCACACCGCGCAGACCGCGCGCCAGGCGAGCTACAAGGCGAATGCTGACCTGGTGAAAGCGCTGTCTTGGGTCTCGACGTTGGACACCAAGACAAGCCCGATGTGCCGCGTACGCGACGGGTTGAGATACACGGCGGACACGCATAAGCCGATCGGTCATGCGATACCGTGGGGTGGCGGCCCGGGCGCGCTGCACTTCAATTGCCGCAGCGTGTCGGTGCCGGTCCTGAAGTCGTGGAAGGAACTGGGCATAAACGCGGATGAGATTTCGCCGGGCACACGCGCGAGCATGGACGGCCAAGTGCCCGCGGAGCAGACCTATGCGGAATGGTTTGCCAAGCAGTCCGCGGGCCGTCAGGACGAAATCCTGGGGCCGGCGCGCGCCGCGCTATACCGCGGTGGCAAGGTGTCATTCGGCCAGATGTATTCGCCAAACGGGCGGTTCCTGACCCTCGATCAGCTGGCCAAAAAGGTGGGCGCTTGACAACGTTTTGCTCCGTGTGACGATTGATCACGATGGGAAAATTTCGCGTTATCGACGGAACGCCAGCGCCGGACACCCCGGCTGAACGCGTGCGCGCGAAAGCCCGGAAGATTCGTCACAGGCACATTCCGTCCTGCACCAGCTGCGGAGGTAGCGAGTATGTGACCGCACGCGTTGACCGCACGCAATCGAAGCTGTGCCTTGTTTGCCTGATGGAAGGGCGCAGACGCGAGATGAGCTAAACCAACTGCCGAGCAATCCTCTGCAGTTAAAGCAAACACCAAGCCCCGCAATGCGGGGCTTTTTCTTTGGGCCAATGGCCTGCAACCTGTCCGAGGGACGTGACCGTGAGCGAAATCGACACCAATTCCACCGAGTTCAAAGAGGCCGTTGCCGCAGCCGTTGAGGAAGCAACCGCCGGCCTGAAGAACAAGAACACGGAGCTGCTAGGCAAGCTCAAGAAATTGCAGGGTGCGCAGCAGATCGATCCGGCGGACCTGCAGGCGGTGGAAGCCGAACGCGACCAGCTGAAAACGCAGCTTGCTGATGCCAACAAGGCATTGAAGAAGGCCGGCGTGGAACTGGAAGCGGCCACCAAGCGCGCCACCGACACCGAGTCGGCCTACAACCGCTCGATTGTGGATTCGGCGTTGACCGAGGCGCTGACCAAGGCGGGCGTTACCAACCCCGTGCACATCAAGGCGGCCAAGGCGATGCACGCCACGGCGGCCATGGTGAGCGTGGAGGGCGATGTGCGCACCGTGAAGGCCGGCGACAAGGCGCTGGGCGATTTCATCGCGGAATGGGCATCCAGTGACGAAGGCAAGCACTTCGTCACGCCCCAGCATGCCAGCGGCGGCGGTGCAGGCGGTAGCGCACCGGGCGGCGGTGGTAGCAGCGAAAACCTTACGCAGCAGGCCATACGCCTGCGAGCCCAACACAACCAGAGGTAAGAAAGCATGACCACTACGCGTCTTTCGGACGTCATCGTCCCCGAGCAGTGGACCGCACCGTTTCTGCTTGCATCTCCCGAGCTGACCGCGTTTTTCCAGTCGGGCATCGTCGCCCACGACGACGTGATCGCCGCGCTCGCGATGGGCGAAGGCTCCACGTTCCACCTGCGTCACCTGAACGACCTGGTGAACGACGCCGAGAACATTTCGAGCGACGACAACACCGTCACCAGCACTCCCGACAAGGCCAGCGGTGGTCAGCAGACGGCCGTCAAGCTGATGCGCAACAAGTCGTGGTCCAGCATGGACCTGGTTGCCGCCCTGACGCACCCCGATCCGGTGTCGGTCATCCGCTCGCGCGTCGCGAAGTACTGGGCGCACCGCTTCCAGGCGGCAACCATCGCCATCGCCAACGGCATCCTGGCCGCGAACGTTGCGCAGAACGGCGGCGACATGCTGTACGACGGCTCGGCCGCCGCGATCAGCGGCACCGCGATCCTCAATGCCAAGGCGACCCTGGGCGATGCCGCGGCGAACTTGACCTCCATCGCGATGCACTCGGCGCAGTACACCGAGCTGCAGAAGCAAAACCTGATCGTGTACCTGCGCGATGGCTCGGCCGATGTGCATTTCCCGACCTATCTCGGCTATCGCGTCGTGGTGGACGACGGCATGCCGGTAGACACGAGCGGCGCCGATCCGGTCTATACCGCGGCGCTGTTCGGTGCCGGCGTGTTCCGCATGGGCCTGGGCCAGGACAAGGTGCCGGCCGAAGTGTGGCGCAATCCGGCGTCGGGCAATGGCGGCGGCGAAGAAGTGTTCTTCTCGCGTCAGCAGTTCGTTATCCACCCGGCTGGCTTCTCATACTCGGCCGCGAGTCCGGATGCCGGCGGCGCCGGATTCAACCCGTCGAACACCACGCTCGCGACAGCGGCGAGTTGGTCGCGTGTGTTCCAGCGCAAGCAGATTCCGCTGGCGTTCTTGAAGTCTAAGTAATCGGCAGCAGAACCAACTCAAGGGGCGGCGAAAGTCGCCCCTTTCTCTTTCATAGGTGACGCATGCAACTTATCGACCTCGTTCGCGCGACGTGCTGGAAGGAAAAGCCCGCGCCAACCGTGACCGTTCCGGCTCCGGCGGCACCTAATAAGCCTGCGCAGCAGACTCAAGAGCAGCAGCACAAAGCTGCCGAGCGCCGCACGCTGACGCTCAGCAAGAAGGGCGCGTAACGTGGCGCTGGTGGTCGAGGATGGCAGCGGCCTCCCGAACGCTGAGGCATACATCAGCGCGGCCGATGCTGACGCGTACTTCGCTGCCCGAAACAATTCGACGTGGGCCGCCATCCCTGACCAGGCGACCAAAGAGGCGTATTTGCGCCAGGGGTGCGAGTGGATGGAGGCGCGTTACCGCTGGCAGGGCGTTCGCGCCACGACAGTAACATGCGGCTCATTCTGGGAGCCCACGACCTCAACCACGCCGCAGGCGCTTTCCTGGCCACGGAAGCGCGTCATTATCGATGGCGTTCTATTGCCGTACACCGCTGTTCCCCTGGCGATCGTACGCGCGAATGCTGAGCTGGCGTTGCGCGCATCAACGGGTGAGCTTGCGCCGGACGAAACGGCGCAGGTCTTGCGCGAGACCATCGGCCCGATCACGACGGAATACCAGCCTGGCCACCGCCAGGCGCCATTCTTCGCGCAGGTTGAAGCGATGCTTGCGCCATACACGGTAGGCGGCAGCGGTTGCGCGGTGATTCGCGCATGAGTGAGCTTACATTCTCCTACGCGCGGACAGCCACTTCAGCGACGCGCATGCTGCAGCGCTACGGCGCACCGTGCACGATCAAGCACACGAACCTGGGCGCATACGATCCAGCGAGCGGCACAGCCGCATCCAACGTTACCAACACGCAAAGCTACTGCGCCGTATTTGCGATGCCGCAAAAGTACATCAACGGCACCCTTGTCCTGCAGGGCGACCAGCAAGCGTATTGCGCGGCCGGCGCGGTCATCCGGCAGGGCGACACGCTCAATTGTCGCGACTCATTCACGGGCGAGTACCGGGACTTTCAAGTCATCGACGTGAAGCCCGTGAGCCCCGCCGGCGTGCCCGTGCTGTTTGTGGCGCACATTCGTGGCTAGCAACGGCGAGTCATTCTCGCTGTCGTTGCATGCCTTCGCAAAGAAAGCGCCCGAGCAAGCGCGGAACGTCGTGCGCAAAGTATCCATTGACCTGCTGTCAGCGACAGTCCTTCGAACGCCAGTGGGCAATCCTGAGCTGTGGGCAGTGAATCGCATCGCGCGCAACTACAACGCGCAGGTTGCAGACCACAACGCAAATCTGCGGCTCGACCCGGCCAACCTGACCAAAGACGGCCGACTGAAGCCCGGACGCAAGTTGAACGATGGCATGGACATCGTAGCGCCGAAGGGGTACGTGGGCGGCCGACTGCGTGCCAACTGGTTCGTGTCGCTGATAGCCCCCACCGAGATAACGACCGACATCACCGACGCAAACGGCTCGCAGACCATTGCGAACGGAGTGGAAGTGATAGGCCAGGGCGGAAACGACGGCGACATCTTCATCACAAACAGCCTCCCGTACGCGATCCCTATCGAGTATGGGCACAGCGGCGTGCAGGCGCCGGAAGGGATGGTGCGCGTGACCGTGGCCGAATTTCAGCAGTACGTACAAGACGCGGTTGCATCGCGCAATGAGTAATCAAGCCATCCGGCAATTGCTGGACTCGCGCTTGCAGGCGTGGGCGCAAGCTCAGCAGCCGGCGCTGGCGGGTGCGTGGGAGAACGTCCCATTCACCCCCACCCCTGGCGCCGCGTACCTGCGTCCATTCCTCCTTCCTGCGCGCACGGCCGCGGCCGACCTCTCCGGTGTACTCAGCACCTGGCGCGGCGTGTACCAGGTGGATGTCGTCACACCCATCAACGCCGGCCCCGGTGCAGCCGACGCCATCGCCGACCACCTTGCGGCCTTGTTTCCCGCTTTCCTTCGATTGGTGGGTGGCGACGTCGTGCTGCAGGTTACGTCGCCAGCTGCCGCCGCCAGGGGCGTACAGGACGCGAACGGTTACACCGTGCCGGTGTCGTTTCAGTACCGCGCCGATTCGATCACTTAAACCGCCCACACGGGCACAACAGAGGTAAGTCAACATGGGCGTTTCCGTACCCAATGGCGCGACTGTATCCATCGCAAACGGCTACAGCGCTTCCGTCAACGTCACAGCCATCTCGAATGCCAAGCCGGCGGTGGCCACCGCCGCCGGCCATACCTTCACTGAAGGCCAGTTCGTCGAGATCACGTCGGGGTGGGCCGCCCTGAGCAACAAGATCGTGCGAGTCGGCGCTGTCACGGCAAACACTTTCGAGCTTGAAGACTACGACACCACGCTGCTGACGAAGTACCCGGCGGGCAATGGTGGCGGCTCCGCGCGCAGCATTTCGGGCTGGACGCCCATTTCGCAGATCATCAACACCACGTCGAGCGGTGGCGATCAGCAGTTCCTGAACTACCAGTTCCTGGAGTCGTCGAGTGAATCGCGCATCCCAACGATCAAGAACGCCGCGGGCCTGGCGCTGAACATCGCCGATGACACCACGCAAGCGGGCTATGCGCTTTGCGATACGGCCGATTCCGACCGCCTGCCGCGTGCGATCAAGATCGACCTGCCGAGCGGCGCGCACATTCTGTACGACACCTATGTGTCCCTGAACAAGACGCCCACGCTGACCATCAACCAGCTGATGGCGCTGCAGGTCACGCTGTCGTTCTTGAACGAGCCGGTGCGCTACGCGTCGTAATCGGCGCGGTAGCTGACTTTCCCCTCAAGGCCCGGTCGCTCCGGGCCTTTCTTTTTTTGATTTTGGGATAACCCGATGGCAAAGCTGAACCTGAAACCCGACCCGACCTTCAATGGAAAGGTGAAGATTCCTGTTGCGGGCAAAGAGCCCGCCGAGGTGATGTTCACGTTCAAGCATCGATCGCGCGAAGACGTGCTCACGTGGCTGCAGGAAGCCCGGCAGCGCAGCGATACCGATACCGTGATGGACATGGTTGTGGGTTGGGATCTGGACGACGAGTTCAATCGCGACAATGTGGAGCTGTTGTGCTCGAACTATGCCGGCGCCGGACGCGCGATCATCGAGAAGTACCTGGCCGAGCTGCGCGGAGAGCGGGAAAAAAACTAATCAGCGTCGCCAGGGCGATCTATGAGCGCGGACCCACCGAGGCGGAATTGTCCGCTCTCGGCTTCCGGCCCGAAGATTTTGTGAACGCGGTAGATGTGTGGCCTGACAACCTGCAGGCCGCCAACGTGTTCATAGCAATGGCGACGCAATGGCGCGTCGGCTTTGGCGGCGCGGTAGGGCTGGATTACAACGTGTTGCCATCGGTTTTTCGCCTTATCGGCGTGCCGCGTGCGCAGTGGTCAGACACATTTGAGTGCATTCGCGTGATGGAAGGTGAGGCCCTCAAGGTCATGGGTGAACAGAGCAATGGCTGATATCGCGTCGCTTGGCATACAAGTTACAACGGACGGCGTGCAGCAGGCGCAATCCGACCTCGACAAACTTGCGGCAACCGGAGACAAGGCCGCGGCATCAACGGACAAGCTGCGGGAGTCATCGCAGAAGTCGGCGCAAACGCTTCGGGATACGTCGGCGCTCAAAGCTCAACAGGACGCACTCTCCAAGCTTATTGGCCAGATCGACCCCACAGTAGCGGCCTTCGCCAAGCTCGACCAGCAACAGGCGAAGCTTGCTGCATTCAGGGTGGCCGGTGCGATCAGCGCCGACGATTTCAAGGCGTACAGTGTGGCGATCGACACGGCGCGCGCGTCGGTTGGTAGCGCCGCCGCGGCAGTCGAAAAGTTCACCCTGAACAACGCTGCTGCGCGCCGGGAGCTGGGCTATCTCGTCAAGGATATGGCGACTGGCCAGTGGGGCCGCTTCGACCAGAGCCTGGCGACGCTCGTTACCCGCAGCGGCTTGCTGCAAGTTGCGTTCAGCGCGACAGGTGTCGCTATCGCCGGCCTGGTGGCCGAGGGCCTGATATTCGCCACTGCCGCAAATGATGCGGCGAGCGCGCAGAACAAATTCAATCAGGCACTCGCGAAGACCGGAGACTACGCCGGTGTATCGACGCAGGGGATTTCAAAGCTTGCTTCGCAGGTCGCCGGCGCAAGCGGCAACCTGACGCTCGCAAACGAGGTATTGACCGCGCTGGCGGCGAACGGAAAGGTGACAAGCACGTCGCTGCTTGCGCTTGGCCAGGCGGCCTTCGATATGGCGCAGCTGACCGGCGAGAACGCCGACAAGGCCGCGGCATCTGTTGCGCAAATGTTCGACGGCACAGCGAAGAGCGCGGAAAAGGCGAACGAGCAATATCATTTTCTCACGATTGAGATTTACGACCAGATCGCTGCGCTTGAAAAGCAGGGTGACACGCAAAAGGCTGTCGAGGTAGCGGCTACCGCGTTCCATGACGCAATATCGCCGCGACTCGATCAGATGAACAGCCAGGTGACTGGCATCGCCGCGTCGTGGGACAAGGTCAAGGCGGCGTTTAGTGGTTTCTGGGAGCAGTTCAAGACGGGCGCTTCGCTCATCAGCGGCACGGCCGACTTGCAGAGCCAGATTTACTCCCTTCAGGGACAGAAGGACGCGGCGCAAAATCACGACTACAGCACGGTAGGCAAGATTCGCAACATGTTTTTCGGATCGTCGCTTGTCGATCGATTCGATAGTTCGTTTGCGCAGTGGTCGCCTGACGACGAGAGAAAGCTGCAGGACCTGCAGGCGCAGCTTTCAAAGAAGATGCAAGATGCGGATGCCGCTGCGCAGTCGCAGCAAGTGCAGGATGCCGGCATCGCTGGCCAAGCCGCTCTCAATGGCTACCTCAAGAAGTACGAAAGCACAGAACAGCAGCGGCAGGATCAGATCGTCGCGATCCACAACGCGGCGAACAAGGCCATTGCCGCCGCGCTGGCCAAGGGCGACCAAGCGTTGGCCGACCAGATCATGCAGCAGGAAGCCACCGCGGACGCGGAGGCGCGCGCGTCTTGGGCCAAGAAGGGCCGCAAGGCCGATCCCATGGCCCAGCTCACCGGCCTGACCGACAAGGCTATTACGCAGGACTTGATGCCGAACGATGCAAGTTCGGCGCAAAACAAGTTGCTCGATGAGCAGGTCAAGAAGCTGCAGGCGATCGCGGACGCCGGCGCCAAGGCTATCGAAAAGGGCGCGAGCCTAGCTCAAGTACAGGGTGAGGTGGCTACGGGCGTAGCCGCAACGAATGACTACTACAGCAAGCAAGCTGACATTCTGCAGCAAAAGGATATCGCTGCCATGGCCGCCTACCAGGCTGCGCTCGACAAGCAAAACGATGCGCTACAACGAAACGTCGATGCTCAAGTCATGCAGGTGAGCCTCGGCGACAAAGAGTATCAGCGTCAGCAACAGATCAATCAAATCTACCTTCAGAACGCCGATGCGGTGACGAAGCTGCAGGCGCAGCGTAGCGCGCCCGGTGCGGACACCAACCTCATCGACCAGCAGATCGCTGCGCAGCAGGCAAACATGGCGAAACAAGTCGCCATCGTGAAGAACGGATATGCGCAGATCGACGCGGTGCAAGGCGAGTGGGAGAACGGCGCCAAGAAGGCTTTTGCAAATTTCATTGACCAAGGCCAGAACGTTGCTGGTCTCACGGAAAACTTTTTCACGAGCGCGTTCAACAGTATGACGAACGCGATAAGCAATTTCGCCACAACAGGTAAGCTCAACTTCAAGAGCTTGTTTTCGTCGATCTTGGGTGACCTGGCGCAAATGGAGGCGCGCGTCGCCGAATCGCAAATTCTATCGAGCATCTTGAGTGCATTCGGCGGCGGCGTCAGCTATGGCGGCGGCTCCGGCGCGGCGACTGGCACCGGCTCGTTTAGCGGCTTCGGATCGAGTGGCACGCTCACAACAACGGTTAATGCAAAGGGCGGCGTCTACGACTCGCCTAGCTTGTCCGCGTTCTCCGGCCAGATCGTGGATAAACCTACGATGTTCGCGTTCGCCAACGGCGCTGGCCTAATGGGCGAGGCTGGCCCCGAAGCAATCCTCCCCCTGTCGCGTGGTGGCGATGGTCGGCTTGGCGTTCGCGCAGGTGGCGGTGGCGGCGGCATCAGTATTTCGCAGTCGTTCTCTTTCGACTCCAACGGGAACGGCGCCGGCAACACCACATCGAACGGCAGCAACGCAGACACGGCGCGCCAGCTAGGCGACAAGATGAAAGAGATTTCCCGCAACGCAATCGTTGCCGAAATGCGGCCGGGTGGCTTGATTTGGAGGATGCAGAATGGCGGCTGATGAGTTCACGTGGCCGATCGCGACGCAGCCCACAGGAACCGAAACGGCGGCCGTTAAAAGCGCCCAGTTCGGCGACAACTATGAGCAGGTCGCACAAGACGGCATCAACAATCTGTCGAACATCTGGCCCATCACGGTAAGCGGCCCGTCGTCAATCGTTATCGCCGCGCGCGACTTTCTTCGTGCGCAAGCTGGCGCTTCTTTCCTATGGACGCCTCCCAAGGATGTGCAGGGAAGGTATCGCGCCTTGCAATGGTCGCTGCAGCCGATGGGTGGCGATGCATACATCCTCACAGCAACTTTAAAGCAGGCGTTTTCGCCGTGACTGTTTACGCAGATATTCAAAAACTTGAACCTGGCGCAATGGTCGAGCTGTTCGACACTGATATGCGGCCGATCACCGGAGGCGGCGCCGGTGACGTGCTTCACTACCACGGATACACGCAAGTTGGCTCGATATGGTGGCAGGGCACGGAGTACAAGCCGTGGCCGATTGATGCAGAAGGCTTCGTGCTTTCAACTGACCAGCCGCCCGTGCCCAAGTTGAGCTTCGGCAACGTGGACGGCTCCATCACCGCCTTGTGCCTTGCCTACCAGGGCTTGGCCGGTGCCATCGTCAAGCGGCATCGAACCTTCGGCCGATATTTGGACGCGGCCAACTTCCCGGACGGTAATCCCACCGCAGACCCCACTCAGGAATTTCCCCCGGACGTCTGGTTTATCGAGCGCAAGGCGAGCGAAACGAAAGAGGTGGTGCAGTTCGAACTGTCGTCGGCGCTCGACTTTGGCCAGCAGCAGTTGCCGGCCGGGCTGATCGTCGCCAATTCTTGCCGGTGGCTTTCGCGCGGCGGCTACCGCGGGCCATATTGCGGATACACCGGCGGCCCTGTCGCCAAAGCCGACGACACGCCCACGACTGACCCGGCGCTGGATGCGTGCGGCGGCCGCCTGTCGTCGTGCAAGCTGCGGTTCGGGGAGAACAACCAGCTGCCTTATGGCGGCTTTCCGGCGGCGAACTTGCTCGCATGACAGCGCCTGAGACTCTCGCCGCGGTTCACGCGCATGCGCTGGCCGATTACCCGCGCGAGGCGTGCGGACTGGTGGTAATCGTCAAGGGGCGCGAACGGTATTTGCGATGCCGCAATAACGCGGCAACGCCGAGCGATCATTTCGTGCTTGATCCGGGAGATTACGCAGCAGCCGAGGATGCTGGTGAGATTGTCGCGATCGTCCACAGCCACCCCGATGTGCCGTCGCGGCCGAGCGAGGGCGATCGCGTAGCGTGCGAAGCCTCTGGCTTGCCCTGGCTGATCGTCTCTGTGATGCCGGGGCCGGTCATCGCCGAGCAAACGCAGATCGCTCCCAGTGGCTACCAGGCGCCGCTGGTTGGGCGAAGCTTCCACCATGGCATTCTCGATTGCTGGTCGCTGTGCCGGGACTGGTACGCGCAGGAAATGGGCGTGCAGCTACCCAACCCAGCACGGCCGGACAACTGGTGGGACGACGGACGCTCGGACCTGTATAGCGCTGACGCGTTTCAAGCTGCTGGATTCACGCCGGTGTTGCTCGCGGACATTCAGCGGGGCGACCTGATCTTGATGCAGATTCGAAGCCGCAACCTCGTTCCGAATCATGCCGGCATCTATCTAGGCGGTGGATTGATGCTGCACCATATGCACGGAAGGTTGTCAAGCCGCGACGTCTTCGGCGGCTATTGGCTTGAAAACACGCGTGCAGTCATGCGATACACTGGGGTGACAGAGAAGTAGGGGGATTCATGCGAAAGGGACTGTGCTTCGCGCCGGCGCTTGCCGCCGCACTGCTTGCCGCTTGCTCCACGTCGCCGGTGTCTGAATCGAAGGCGCGGCAGGCGCAGCCTGACCACGTGTTTGCGTACCAGACCGCGAATGGCGCGCACGGCGACGTCACCATCACGCGCGACTCCGGAATGATGGGTGCGGGCTGCCTTCTGTCGGTGTTCGTGAATGGCACGGAGGCAGCGAAGCTCGGCACGTCCGAAAAAGTGACACTGCAACTCGCGCCCGGTCGCTGGAACCTTGGTGCCGGCTACACTTCGGCGATCTGCGGCGGCGCGAGCAGCCGGCGCGCGGTGCAAGTCGCCGTCGAAGCCGGCGACCATCTGCACTACCGTCTGGCCACGACGCAAGACGATTTGAGCATCGTCGCAACCGATTAAAAGAACCGTATTGCTGATCCAGTAAGCCCGCCATGTGCGGGCTTTTTTATTTCCCGGATTCGACCATGACGCAACTCCGCACGATCAGGCTGTATGGGCAGCTTGGCGCAAAGTTCGGCCGTGTCTATCGCTTCGCGCTCGACTCCAATACGCCCGCCGAAGCAATGGCCGCGCTGCGCGCCCAGGTGCCTGGATTAACGGCCTATCTCGCGAACGCAAAAAACCACGGCGTAACGTTCGCGGTGTTCGCCGGCAAGCGCAACCTCACCGCAGAGCAGCTTAGCGAGCCGAGCGGGAGCGATGACATTCGCATAGCGCCTGTACTGATCGGCAGCAAGAACGGCGGCATCTTTCAAACGATTCTCGGCGCTGTCTTGGTTGTCGTAGGCGCGTACTTTCACATCACGCCACTGGTCAGTGTAGGCATCTCGCTCATGGCCGGCGGCGTGGCGCAGTTGCTGTCGCCGCAGCCCAAGGGCGTGAAAGGCGGCAGCGCGACCAACCAGCCCAGTTATGTGTTCAACGGCGCAGTGAACACCCAGGCGCAAGGCAACCCGGTTCCCTACCTATTCGGCCGAATGATCGTCGGAAGCGCGGTCGCATCGGCCGGCATTCACGCCGAAGACTACGCGCCCGCAACGCCTGGTGTCGGGCCTGGTGTTGCGAATGGCAGCACAGTCAAAAACTTCTATCAACAGGCATAAGCAGCATGCAGCAGGCACTGATTCAAGGCGCAAAGGGCGGCGATTCAAGTACGCGAGCGCCCGTAGAGTCGGCGGACAGTCTGCGCTCCATCGCATATTTTCGCATCCTCGACCTGATTAGCGAGGGAGAAATAGGCGGCCTGGTTAATGGTCTGCAGTCGATATACCTCGACAAAACGCCGCTCGCCAACAATGACGGCTCACTCAATTTCAAAAACGTGCAGGTTGTCACGCGCAACGGCACGCAAGACCAGACGTACATTCCAGGCTATCCAGCGGTCGAGAACCAAACGACAGTCAACGTCGAATTGCGGTCGGACGCGCCGTGGGTGCATTCGCTGACGAACCTGCAGCTATCCGCGGTGGGCATCATGCTGGAGGTCAACGGCCTCTCGCAGACAAATACAAGCAATGGCGATATCACCGGTTACACCATTGCGTACATCATCGAAGTTCAAACGGATGGCGGCGCGTACCAAACGGCCTACACCGGCTCGTTTACAGGAAAAACCACCACAACCTATCAGCGCTCGCATCGCATTGATTTGCCGGCCGCGCAAATTGGCTGGAATGTTCGCGTTACGCGACTTACCGCCAACGCACACAGCTCCTACATCAATGATACGACCACCGTCAGCAGTTACACGGAAATCATTGACGCAAAGCTCGCGTACCCGAACAGCGCGCTTGTGGCAATTTCTGGCGATGCGTCGCAGTTCACCAACGTCCCGGCGCGCGCGTACGACATGTGGGGCCGCATTGTCCAGGTTCCGAGCAACTACGATCCGCTCGCGCGCACGTACGCAGGGGTGTGGGACGGAACCTTCAAGCTGGCATGGACAGACAATCCGGCGTGGGCGTTCTATGACCTTGCGCTGCACCTGCGCTATGGCCTTGGCAACCTGATCACCGCAGCACAGATAAACAAGTGGTGGCTTTACAGCATTGCGCAATACTGCGATGAGATGGTCCCGGATGGGATGGGCGGGATGGAGCCACGCTTTACCTGCAACATCTTCCTGCAGACGACAGCCGACGCCTACAAGGTGCTGAGCGATATCGCCAGCGTGTTTCGCGGTATCTCGTACTGGGGCGCCGGCGCGATCAATACGTCCGCCGACATGCCACAGGACCCGGTGTACGTCTATACCGCTGCCAACGTCATCGAGGGGCTGTTTACCTATTCGGACAGCGCCCGCAAGACTCGCTACACGACTGCGCAGGTCACATGGAACGACCCGCGCAATTTCTACCTGCCTACAGTCGAGTACGTGCAGAACGATGCCGCGCTCGCGCGCTACGGCATCCAGCCGGTGTCTATCACCGCGTTTGGATGCACATCGCAAGGACAGGCGCAGCGAGCCGGGCAATGGGTGCTGCTGACGTCTCAGCTTGAGACGGACACGGTAGTGTTTAAGGTTGGCCTTGACGGCATCATTGCGGCGCCCGGCCAGATCATTCGCGTACAGGACCCGAGCCGCGCAGGGAAGCGCCAAGGCGGCCGCATATCGGCGGTTGTCGCCGGGGCGGGCACGACCATCATTACGGTTGACCGTGCGCCGGATGCGATCGCAATCGGCGACAGCCTAACGGTGGTACTGCCCACGGGCGTGTCTGAAACGCAGACCGTGAAAGCCATCAACGGGAACGCGATTACGTGCGCACCTTTCTCAACATTGCCTGCCGTGCAATCGGTGTGGGTATCGGAAAGCGCAACGCTTGAAGCGCAGACTTTCCGCGTGATATCCGTATCTGAGGACAAGTCTGACACGGATATCAGCTTCACCATCACGGCAGTGGAGCACAACACAAGCAAGTTCGACGCGATCGATAACGGAACGATCATCCAGATTCCGCCCATCAGCTCGCTGCCGTCGAGCATCCAAGGACCAGTCGCAAGCGTCACGTTGAGCGGCAACGTCGTCGTAGCGCAGGGCATAGCGAACAATGTTCTGACGATAGCGTGGCCAGCAGCCACTGGCGCCGCGCAATATCAGGTGAAATGGAGAAAGGACAATGGCGACTGGGTAAACGCCGGCACAGTTGCAAGCACGTCTTGCGATGTGCAGGGGATTTACACCGGTAATTACCAAGCGCGCGTTTGCGCCATCAGCCCGGGAAACGTGGTTTCTGTGCCCACGCTCTCGGCCGTAACGCCAATCCAAGGCAAGACGGGCGCGCCGCCTTCACTCACCTTCTTGACGGCCAAGTCGCTCGTGTTTGGAATTGCTCTGCAGTGGGGATTTCCGCCGGTGGCGGAAGATTCGCAGCGCACCGAAATCTGGTATTCGCAGTCGCCAGACATCGCGACTGCCTCAAAGCTCGGGGACTTTGCCTACCCACAGAACAGCAACCAGATGCTTGGCCTGGCTGCTGGCGTCTCGTTCTTCTTCTGGGGGCGCATCGTCGATAAGACGGGCAACATTGGCCCTTGGTATCCCACCGGCGCCGGCGTCAACGGCCAGGCGAGCAGCGACGCAACTACCATTCTGAGTTACCTCGGCGGCCAGATCGGCGAAACGCAGCTCGCGCAGGACCTGCTTGGGCCGATCAAGGCAATCACGCCTGACATGGCCGGCGATCCTTCCATCTTCGCCGGCGACACCACGAAATACGCAGGCGTCTGGAGCCAACTGTACGCCCAGCAAGACGGCGACAACGCGCTGGCCAAGCAAATCGACACGGTTGCAGCGTCAACCGCCGGATTTGGCGCGCTGGTGCAAACCGAAACGCAGGCACGCATCGATGGAGACAGCGCGCTCGCGTCCCAAGTAACCACGGTGCAGGCGACCGCGGGCAACGCGCAAGCGCTTGCACAAACCGCCGCGACAACGGCCGCGAACGTCAACGGTAGCGTGTCTGCCTCCTACCAGATCAAAGTCCAAATCGACCCAGGCACTGGTAAATACTATGCCGCGGGCATGGCTATTGGCGTCGACAACTCCACGGGCATTGCTCAGTCGCAGATTTTGTTTCAGGCCGATCGCTTCGCGCTCATCGGCACCGCAAATGGGAACATCGCAAGCCCCTTCGTAATCCAGAATGGCCAGACGTTCATAAACCAAGCCTTCATCGGTAGCGGCTGGATTACCAATGCGATGATCGGGAACCAGATCGAATCTACGTCTGTGAACGCTGCTGGGTTGCCAACTTGGGAAATCAACAAGACCGGCACTCGCTATGTGCGCGGTGATCAATTCACGATCACCGAAGACTCGAACGGTTGGCGCATGACCAACTCGGGAGGCGTGGTAGTCATCGAAATGGGCGTACTCAGCTAATGGCCATGTATGGCCTGAGAACTAGGCACCCAGTTACCGGTGCCGTACTGAGCGATCCCACTACTGGTTTGACTCGGGTGGTTGGCTCCGTGTATGTGTCCGCAAACAGCGCAGGATTCCTCGACGTTCCGGCTTTCTCAAGCGGAACACCATTTGCAGTAGGGTACGCGGGCGGCGTGCCGAATATTGGTTCAAGCCAGACCTACCCAGTGCACAGCATCAGCGGCACACGTCTTAGCTGGAACAGTGCGCCGTTGCCTACGACAATTGTTTATGGCGTGTACGCGGGTAATACCTCTGGCAAAACGGGGGCAGGGGCCGCGGCTGTGCGGTTCTACAACCAAAATTTCGCGACGCAGATAGATAGCTTTTACGTGAACCATTGTGTGCTCACGTCTGGCGCACTCAACATCCCCGCTAACGGCAGTTTCGCCATCACCATAGCGGCAACTTCGCCACTCGTTGCGTATCGGGGCACGTACCTAGTTACGGTGCTTCAGCAAGTAAAGAACGGGAACGGAACTTGGACGCTAACCATCGGTGCGGGACCATATGGTGCCGTTGGAACGTATTACATATTTGACGTGGTGTCCGCATCATCTCAGATGTTTGCCACGCCCGTTGGTTTGCGTATTCGCAACCCGGCGAACAACGCCGTGGTCTTCGACAGCCGCATGAAATACATGCGCGTTGTCCAGATTGGTGATAACGCAGCCGATGGAGGCGTACCGGCGAACCTATACACCACTGCGCTCAATCGCGACGGCCTAGCAGCAATTGTAGATCCGGGTCTTTGGTTCAATGAGACCACGCGCGAAAGCGAGGACCAGAACGGAAACCCGATCTTCACCGACGTGTACAGCCCCTATTTCGTTGGAGCTGGCGTCAATGGCACCACGCTAACTGAGGGCTCTGTTTCCGTAGGCAGTGAGTCCCCTGTCATTCCGGGCAACTCGCAAACGGGGCAAACGATCCTCGTTGACGTAACCAACTACTGAGGCATTCATGGCACAGCAACATCTCAACTTCGGTACGGCCCCAGCCGGTACCGATGGCGACACCCTGCGGACTGCGCTCGGGAAAGTCGAATCGAACACCACTGAGCTTTATGCAAACGTTGCTTCAAACGTGGCAGCGATCTCTGCAAATACATCGTCGATAGGCGCCAATGCGACCGCGCTTGGCGTTTTATACGGCTTCAAGAATAAAGCCATCAACGGAAACTTCGATATTTGGAAGCGCGGCACGACGTTAGTTATTGCTGCGGGTGGCATCGGATACATTGCCGATCGTTTTAACAATCAAAGCTTTGGTGGAACTTCGGCTAACGTTTCGCAGCAAGCCTTTCTGCCTGGGCAGACAGCCGTTCCAAATAACCCGCAGTTTTTTATTCGCCATGTCGTTACCAGTGTGGCAGGCGCTGCGAACGGATATCGCATGCAGCAAAAGATCGAAGGGGTTGCTAGATTATCTGGTAAAACCATTACGGTTTCTTTCTGGGGTAAGGCTGATGCAAACCGTAACATGTGCCTTCAAACAACGCAGTCGTTCGGAACAGGAGGGTCTCCATCGGCAAATAATGAAATCGTCGGAACGACATGCGCACTTACTACTGCTTGGCAAAAATTTTCCGTAACCGTAGTTGTGCCTAGCATTCTTGGTAAGACGCTAGGCACAAACAATAATGATGCGTTTGTTATTCAATTCTGGTTTGATGCAGGATCGAACCAAAACGCATTGACGAATAATCTCGGACAGCAATCAGGTACGTTCGATATCGCTCAGGTGCAGGTGGAAGAAGGTGCCTTTGCTACAACGTTCGACATCAGGCCAATCGGTATCGAGTGGCTCTTGTGTTCGAGGTATTGCAACGTATTTAACATGAGCGCGGGTGTTGCATTTGCCGTTGGCGTTCAATATAGCTCTACAAATTCATTTATAATGCTGAACGTTATAACGGATATGCGTGCATCTCCATCTATGACTATAACTGGTGGAGGAATAGGGTGGACTGGCGATGGCACCACCAATGCGAGCAATCCTGTAATAAACACCAGCAACGCCACATTTAATCAGTTTGCCTTGGTGTTTACGATTAGTGGTGCGACAGTTGGGCGCGCAGGATATGCGTCTGCGAAGACTGGTGGTGCTGTTATTATTCTCGATGCGGAACTTTGAGCATGAGCGATTACCAATTACTCAATAGTCCCGGTTGTATCATTCGTTTGTCCGACGGTGCATGCATCCCCGCAGACGAAAGCAATCGCGATTATGAAGCCTATCTCGATTGGTGCGCGGCCGGCGGTATTCCCGTCCCTGCGCCACTTGTTACCGTTAACGACATCATAGGCGAGTTCCTGCCTCAGCTTCAGGCCTGGCTCGATGGTGTTGCAAAGCAGAACGGCTATGACAGCTCGTTGTCCTGCATTTCGTACCTCGACTGCACGGTGGCGCAATGGGCGGCTGATGCTGCGGCCATGAAGGCCTATCGTGCCGCACTCTGGACATGGGCATACGCGCAGCAAGTGACGCTCGATGCAATGACGCCCGAGCAGCTTGCGGCAATCACAGTTGACCAGATCATCGCGCAGGCGCCAAAGGCTTCGGATTATGGTTGGGTCGTGCATGCCACGCCGGCTGCTTCCGCGGCCGCAACGTCAGCCCCCGCCGCCTCGCCGGCTACCGCCTGATCGACCTCAGCCGTTTCGAGCGATCCACCACCCCAATTCGTCGATCGAAGCATCCCAGCCTGGACGAACAAGCGGTTTTTCCCGTGGTGGCCGCTCTTTGGCCGTGCCCCAGCTATAGCCCATTGGCTGGACCGAGATGCGCCGCCAGTTGAAGCACGTCCAGCGTTCTAGCTGTTGGATTGCGCGATACCGACTGCCGTACGTCGCATCGAAGTTCGGCGTGCCGTCCCGCCCGCGCGGAAAGATCGACACCGCCCACTGCCCGGTCGGTCGCTTGGACACTTTCCCAAAAGTCACGCTCAGGGTTGGTGAGCTCAGGCGCGCATGCCAGGTGTCCATGAAGAAGTTGCCTTCGATCCAGAGGCGTTCCCATTCGATGGTGACTGCAGCCGTCGGATGGCCGCCGCGGGCGCCGGGCTCAAGGATGCGTCGGATGGTGGTGCGCTGTTCGAAATCCATGCCGGCAGGGTAGGCCGAGCCCGTCTCACGCCGCGGGAGCGGCCGTGCCATGATGTCCGTCCCGGCCCACGGAGCCAGGCCATGTGCTACTCGGCCCAAATCTACGCGGACTTCAGGAAGTACGAACGGTTGGGCGGCATGCTCGACCTTGGTGCCTTCGTGAAGATGTTCTGGGAGCGCAAGAAGAGCGGGGACTGGGTGCGCAAGGTGCCCAAGGCGATGCGGGATTCCTTCGCCAATCCGCGCAACGCCGGCGAGGCCGAGCTCAACGCCATAGCGATCGAGGCCGACCGCGCCGCGGCCGTGGCCCTCGAGAAAGAGATCGCCGAGCAGACCGAGCGCCTGGCCAAGGCCCAGGCCATCCTGGCTTCACCCAAACCCACCAAGAAAGCTGAAACCGACCAGCGTGTCGCCACGAACAAGATCGCCGCCGCCAAGGCGAAGCTGACCGAGCTGGGCCGCGCTGCGAATGCCGACGGCCTCGGCCGCATCTGGCCAGGGTCATATTGCCCGGTCCTGATCCGCGACCATGCCACGGGCGAGCGCCTGATCGTGCCGATGCGCTACCGCTGCCGGCTCTACGGCTGGACGGCCAAGGAAGAGGCGCTGAAGCCGGGGACTTACAATGCCAGGCGCGACAAGCTGTCGACGGTCTGGAAAAAGCTCTTCGGCTACAACCACGGCATCGTCGTGGCCAGCCGCTTCTATGAGTCGGTCAGCCTGCACCGCCTACAGCAGCGCGAGCTGGCGCCAGGCGAGAAAGACATCAGTGTTGAGATTCAGTTTGAGCCAGAGCCCAAGCAAGACCTGTTGCTAGCGTGCCTCTGGCGCTACGTCGAGCCGGCCGAGGATGATGAAGGGGAGGGCTTCTATTCCTTCGCCATTGTCACCAGGGACCCGCCGCCGGAGGTTCAGGCTGCCGGACACGATAGGTGCGTGATTGCTATCCGGCCCGAGAACCTGAACACGTGGCTTGATCCCGATCCCAGCAATCTGGCTGCTTCCTGCGCGATCTTGGACGACCCCGTCGACGCCTACTATCAACATGAGTTGGTAACCAACGAGTCTGAGGGGCGTGACCTGTAAGCATTAGCAAAGCGATCCGGGCAATTGCTCATGGTCCTATCGCGCTAAGTCACTGATTAACAGGTTAAAAGTCTTTCATCGTTTCGGCTTTCGTAGAACTACATCGAGCTAGCTAGACGATTTCCAGTGCCTTGTGATGTTTTAATTCAACGTGGCTAGTTGATTTCTGTTCCGCGACTGGAGTAGGATTCATCCTGCCACCACGTGGGTGGCGACCTACAATTCGGACACTAGGCAAATCACTTCGAGACCCAAAGGGGCAAGCATGAGTAACGCTCTCACTCCATTAGGCAAAGAGCTCAGGAAGCTGCGTATTGACGCGCTGGAGCGTATTGCCGACCTGGCTCGGGCACTGCGTTGCACGGCGTCATTTATCAGTGCAGTAGAACTGGGGAAGCGCTCCCCTCCTGAAGACTTCTTGCAAGGCATCGTTCATCACTACAACTTGGATGCTGCAGCAGAGGCGCGGTTACGAAATTTGGCCGCGCTATCGACTACAGCTGTTCGAATCGACTTAACGGAGGGCACCAGCGATAGATCACGAGAATTGGCGGTAGCTTTTGCGCGCGCATTTCCCACGATCGATAGCGAGAAGGCAGCAAAGCTACTTGAAACGTTAACTTGGCCAAATAACCAGAAAGGGCAAAAACGATGACAGGCTTTCGCCGGCGCGTGCCAGGTCGTAGGCGTGCTGATATCAGCACGCACGCGAACCTGCTCCGCAATCATTTTTCACTTATTGCAGGTGACAGTCCCGACGCCTTCCCGGTCGTCGAGTACGTAGAGTTTGTGTTGCCGCAGGTGATGGACGACTTCGTGCTGGAGATCGTCGACGACCATGAAATGCCGGGAATGGAAGGGGCAACCTGGCCAGACAAGCTGCATATGAAATTGCCGCGGTCCGTCTACGAGAGGGCTGCGGCAAATGACGGCCGCGCACGATTTACGGTTAGCCACGAGTTGGGGCATCTCCTTCTCCATCAGGGGGTGCCCTTTTTTCGAGAGACGCACCAGTCGCAGACGATTGCCCCCTATGAATGTTCAGAGTGGCAAGCAAACGAATTTGCAGCGTCCCTACTGATGCCCGAAGAAGTCGTCAAGGCTTGCGGGTCAGTCCGGGACATTATGGAGCGCTGCGGCGTCTCGCAGACTGCAGCAGTAAACCGGTTGAAGGTTCTAAAAATGGTAAAGCCACGTGGCTGGTAACCACGTGGCCCTAGGTTTCGACGATTGGAAGGCGTCGAACTTGTTTCTGGAGCACTGTCAGGTGCGGCCCCGAGTGTACGGTCGCATGCCTCCTAGAAGCAAGAAAAATCATCTTCCTGGAGGAGGTGTTATGTATCCGTCCGATTAATGTGAAGGCAGCCCCTAAAGGGTTCAAGTGGGTATTCTGTCGCTTCCGTCGCGTACGCAACTCGAAAAAGGTGCTTGACGCGTGGGACTACGGCTACACCGCCTGGGCCTTTTTGGTGCGTTGTTAATTGAAGAAGCCTCACTCCCGCGCCGACACTCCGACGCGGGAGTGACACATGCTCTCGCACATCACTCCGGCGATCGCGTTGACTGCTTTGCGCGTAAAACCTGCCATCGATGCCGCATTGATACGTAGCAAATTACCCCTTTTTGCGTAAATCGATGTGCGCCAACTATCTGAAAAGTAAAAAAATCGGGATTGACTGTTAATCAGGGGGTCGTTGGTTCGAGTCCAACTTCGGGCGCCAGATATATCAAGGGCTTGCGAGCTTCGCAGGCCCTTTTTATTTGGGCGCGTATAAAAACACGTATAAAATTAACCGATATCAGTCACTTCTCCGGCGGGTTCGACCAGGGGGACTTCATGGTCGTAGCGATGGACCATGCGTCGTTCTACGTGACCACTAGCTTGCTGCTTCTTGTCAGGCGTGCCTTCTGTATCCGTGATTCCGCGGTGCTTGAGCCCATGTAGACCGAAGCGCTCTGCATCTGTGATAAGTTTGGCTTCCATCGCGATTTCAATGCCGCGTGCCCATGCGCTCTTGAGTGCTTCCTTCGAAACACGTGCACCATCTTCGGCGATGATCAACGGCCGATCTTCAGCGCGAAGTGGTACGGGTCTTCGCCTTTTCGCCCATATTGCATTCCGCCTTTGCACTAAAAAGTCCCATGCCTCGCGTAATGCAGGAATCCAGCGGGTGACGTTGTCGCGACTCCCCTTTACGCGATCGACATAGATGCCCTCCTGCAATGCATCAGCATCCGACAACTTACGTACTTCGACGTTACGCATGCGGCAGCGGTAAGCAATTTCCGCGACCGCCCATAAGTAGGGCGACAGCGACCCTTTACGTCGACTGGGAAGGGTTCCACGACGCCGCCAAAGCGCGATGACTGCACGCATGGTGACGAGCTCTGGCATGCGGGGATCCGCTCGTTCGGTGGCGGCTTCTACCCCCGATGCCGGATTCTCATTGCTAAAGCCGCGGTTGATTCCCCACTCGAATGCGCGTGACAGGTAGCGCAAGACGTGATTTGCCTTAGATGGTGTTGGCTTCGGATAACTACCGTCACGTGCCCGTTCGCCCTTTGCTAGCTCGTCAATGAGCTTTTGCACTATGGGCCGAGTGATGCGCTTGCGATTGAGCTTTGCAAAGGGCACACCTAGCTTTGTCTGGAAAGTCTGAACCACGCGTCGGCAATATCGATAATCATCCCGGGTTGCTTCCTTCAAGGCTTTGAACTTATCGGACTGTTCAAATTGCTCGAGCATGTAATCGAGCATTTGCTCGTCCAATCCCGACAATTCGTCAGCGATGCGGAACAAGTCCGACAGAAGTGCTGTCTTGTCGGCAATTTTTTTGCTCCGGGACTTGCCGTCGACATAAATCGTGTACCAAAAATGCCGTTGACGGTGCCAATAGACGCCGTTAGGGATCTTCGCCTGATCAATATGTCGTGGAATAGTAGGGTCGTATTTACGCTTCCTGCCGCGAGTCATAGGATGTCCGGGCTGTACGCTACATCATTGCGTGCTTCCGCAATTCCCAGCGAAGCGTTTACCGCTTGAATCGTCGTCCATGGACCATTGGCTCCATCCTTGAGAGCGATACCCTGTCGACGTGCCCATCTACGCACTGCGGCTTCCGTGCGTTTGCCCGAAAGCGTACGAAGTAGCTCAGCATCAACGATATGATGGTTCTTGTTCATGAGGCTCTTTTCTCCCTGTTTTGCTTTTTAGTTTTTTGCCGATGAAGTCAGCTGTTCATTCGGGCCGCGCTGAAACACCCAGCATTTGACGGTGCGGCCCTTGGTGAGGTCGGTGTTGTCGTGAAGCCAGATGGCGCTGTTGACGGCCTTCATGTCTACGAATTTGCGCAAGCGCGACGAGCGCAAGTGCTTTTTGAGATCGGCCAGCGAGGGTACTTCCAGGCGATGCTGCGCCGCGGTTTGCTCGAAGTGATTGAGGTTGACCGCGATCTCGTGCGGGTTGCGGCTGTGGTTGAGCGTCGCCATCGCGCCGTTCCACGTATCGAGATAGTCGAAGCGCTCCCAGAAGTTCTGCACTACTTTGTGGTCGCTGCTGATGGAGGCCTGGCGCTCGACGGCCATGCCCCGCACTTCGCGCAGTACTGCGTCCTTTTGTTCGTCCGTAAGCGTGACGACGTGCGACAGCGCATCGAACACTGCGAGCAACTGGCCGTGGTTCTTGGCGATACGTGTGGTCTTGATCTCCGGATGTTCCAACAGCGCGTGCTCGTGCTGGGGCGCATTGGCCAGGATGGTCTCCATCACCTTGGCTTCCGCGCGGGTGGCCAGCAGCAAGAAGTGGCTCACCGCATCCACCGGCGTCTGTTCCAGCTTGAGCGCCGCCGCACGCGTCTGCGCGGTATGCGCCGAGCGATCCACCGTGATATGGCAGATGCGCTGCATGATCGCCTCGCTGGCCTCCACCTTGGCGTTCTGCGAAATCACCACCGTGGCGCGGAAGGGCGGCTCGCGCGTCTCATTGCCGGAGTTCTTCACGCCCGTCGCGCGCACGCTGCGGCCGTTGTAGGCGGTCTTCAGCTCGTCCCAGTCAAAGCGCTTCTTGGCGTCGTCGTCGCGATCGCTCTCGATCAGCACCACCGGCAGGTTCGAGACCTGCGCGAAGTTGCGCGCGCGAGCCGCATGCGTGGACTTGGATGGGTCAAAGCCTTCGTAGTCGCGCCGCCCGAACAGCTTCCACATGAATTCGATCAGCGTGGACTTGCCGGCGCCGGCCTCGCCCACCAGTTCCAGGAAGGGGTAGCTCTTTTGCGCCTGGCGGATTTGCTCGGCAAACACGCTCCCGAACCAGAAAGCGAGGGCGACCAGGCCCTTGGCGCCAAAGCACTGCCACACCAGATCGAGCCACTCCGCGCGGTATTCGCGTCGGTCGCGGTTGATCGAGAGCTGCGGCGACTGGCTCAGCGTCTTGAGGTTGAGCTTGCCCAGCTCGAAGTAGTCCTCGTCGTTGAGCGTGTGCACCACGCCGTCCTTGATGGCGATGTCGCCCATGACATAGACGCTGTGCTCCTTGCTGTACCCCACGAAGTCGATCGTCTCGACCGTTTTGATGTTGAACAATTGGCGCTGGATGATGCGATCGAGCTGCTGGCTGGTGCCGGTGAACACGGCACCGGGCGCGATGCTCAAGAGGCGCTTCTTGAACTCGCTCGCGCTGGCCAGGCTGCTGCCGGCGAAGGTGTTCTTCACCGCGCCGCCGCCATGCGGGAAGGTGACGCGGTAGTAGTACCAGGACTCGTCGGTGACGGTGTTGGCCTGGTAGTACAGCGGCTGAGGGTTGCAGTTGGCGATCTCCACGTTCTCGCAGGCTTCCACCAGCGCCTGGTCGCGGCGTTCCTGCTCGTCCTGGTCGGGGTCTTTCTCCTCCAGCTGCTGCATTGCTTTGTCCAGCGCCCGGATGTCCAGGTCGAACCAGTACAGGCGATCGGCGAAGTCGTAGAAGAACGTCGCCATGCCGGTACGGCGGTAGATCAGCCGGGCCTTGTCGGCATGGTTGCGCGCGATCAGCAGCGACCCCTGGTACCGGTATTCGTCGATATCGTTCGGCGTCAGCTTGTCGGCCAGATGCAGGTCGTTCCAGTCTTGCTTGGCCTTGGCGGTCTGCGGGATCGTGGCGGCCTCGCACTTCCAGCCGTCCTTGCGGGCGCGCTTGACCCAGCGCTGCGTGTAGTCACGACCGGCGGCGTCGCCGTCCAAGGCCCACACCAGGGTCGGCAGGGCGCCTGCGCGCTGCGCACGCAACCTGGCCAGGAACGCGTCCGGGTAGTTGTTGCAGCTCATGGCCGACACGGCATCGATGCCGTGATGACCGAGCGCGACCGCATCGAAGATGCCTTCCACGATCCAGAGCGTGTCGAGGGTGGCCAGCTTCTCGGCCGGGACGGTCGGCGATATCCACACCTCGCCCGCGTAGCGCTTGCCTGGTGCAAAGCGCGCTTTCATCTTGCCGAAGCGGTGCGCGCGATCGATCAGGCGTTCCCAGTAGCCGCCGCCGGGCAGCGCGAAGCGCACGGTGGCCGAGGTCGCGCCGCTGTCCAGGTCCTTGAACCATTCTTGCGTGTACGTGCCTTGCACGCGCGCCAGGTTGAAGCCGCGCGCATTCTTCAGATAGGCATCGGCCGCGGCGTGCGGGTGGTCGTCGGTCTTGCTGTAGCGTTCGGACCAGTCCTCGAAGAGATCGGGAAACAGGTCTTTCGCTGAGGCTTCGTAACCGCAGTTCTTCAAGCGACCGCAGCGAATCACCCACGGCGCGCCGGCGTTGGCGTACAGCTCCGGCTTGCCGCAATCGGGGCACTTGCCGCCGCGCAAATACTCCTTCTTGGCCTTGAAGCCGAATTGGTGAATCAGCTCGCGCGTGATATCGGCGAGCAGCTCAGTGCTCATGGCGTAGCGCGGTGCACTCATGCGCCGTCCTCGCCGGGCACTGCATCGACGTGCGGGGCTGCCAGCCAGAAGGCCGCATGCGGCCCGCAGGCCGCGCCCATGCGGCGCATCACGTCACAACCGGTGCCCAGGTAGGTGCGGTCGGCGGCGTCGCCGTCCCCGTGATCGTCCTCGTCGCACGCCGCGGGCGGTGCGCAATCCGGCGGCAGCCGGCACAGGTGGATGTCACCGCCCAGTTCCGCCGGCTGGGTGTGGAAGACACAGGTGAGGCACGAGCGTTCGGCGGGCGTCATGCCGCGCGCTCCTGTCGCAGGGCGACGCGCTCGGCGGCGGTGGCGGCCTGGCTCAGGCGTGCATGCACGGTGCGGAGCAGTTCGTATACGTCGCCGTGATCGATCATGCCGTGCGCAAGGGCGGCGGACAGGCCGGCCGCGGCGGCGAGCAGCGCTCCGGTGGCGGCGTGTAGATCGGCGAAGACGGCTTCGAGGCGCGGCCCGTGCGGGGCAGGTGTGACGCGCAGGCAAGCGCATGCGGCACGGTAGGGTGCAGACATTGGGCGGTTCCTGTATCGGGTTGAGCCCGTCACCCCGCTGCTAAACAGGGTGACGGACGGCGCGGGGTTAGCAGACCGGAGATACAGGAACCCGGCAGGCCCGAAGGCCTCCCCGCGCCGCCCGCCATAAAGCGAACCGCGCTGCGCGCAAGCGTGCGCCGACTGCGGGCGATAAAAAAGCGCCGACATCAGCCGATGGGCGCGTGTGCGCCTGTATCCGTTCGGGCTGCTAAACCCGGTCACCGATTGGGCGGCGACGGCCGAAGCATCCCTCCGTGGGAGGCGAGGTGTCAACGCTTGTTCGGGTGGTGTCGTCATCATCAGGCAAGCCGTGTCCGTGCCGGCTGCACCCGGCCGCCGGCGAAGGAAAAAGAAAGGGGAAAGGGGTTAGGACGTTGCGGCTAGATCAGCCGGCACGCCGTCCGCATTGCTGGGTGATGCGAGCCGCGTCGTGGCCGGGTTCGTGCTGCATCCTGACCACCTGCAACACGTCGCTCGCCGTCAAGGCATACGCGTGCCCGGTGGTCGGATCGACCACCCGCACCACGTAGGAGGTGCTGCGGCTGATGTCGAAGTAGGCGGGAACGTGTTTGGCTTGCAGCTCGGCCAGGGCATGCATGGCGTAGTGCTGCGCGGCTCTTTCGGTGATGCCGGCGGTGACCATCAGGTGCGCGCAGCACCGTTTGATGAGCTGTTCGCTGTCCAGATGCTCGGCCTGGTGCGCGACGATGAAGCGCGTGGCGCTGTGGATCAGCATCCCCGTGTGGGTGTGGTCGTGCGCGTGAGAGAACGCCATAAGAACCCCTGCAGTCAGTTGAGCGCCATCGGTGCGTAGTGGGAACCTGCCGCACCGGAACACGGTGGCGCAGGGGTTGGGTCGGTGGTTGGCTGCGTCGCCGGTGCCACGACGATGTCGTTGGCGCGGCGCGCCACGATAGGCAAGGACACTAGGGCATCCGGGATCAAGCTCGGCACCAGGGTGCGAACGATCCCCAGCTGCGCCACGCAGCGGTGACTGCAATCGACATTCATGCAGTCGAAGTAGATTTCACGCACCAGGGTGCTCAGTTGCCGGGAGGTGATCGTGCGCATGCGCGCGTGGCAGTGCGGGCAGGCGATGGTGTTGCGCGGGGCTGTCATATCCGTTTAGTCCTCATACACCGCTTCTACGCTTACCTAGCGTCAAGACCACCGAGGGCGGTCCTGCATTGATGGCGATGCGCCTGGCCTTCGAGATACACCTGAAGGACGTAGGCCGCGTCGGTCTGGTTCTCGGCGGCATCCAGCACCTTGCAGCGCGCCAGGTGTTCGGGATCGAGACCGATCGGAATGCGCTTTCGTTTTGTCGTGCCACGCGGCGCATACATCCGCGGGCGGTAACCAGGAGAGTTCTTCATGGCGATGGGGTACGATGCCGATCCGTTACACAATTCGAACGATATTGCACAAAATGTGAAAACGCAAGTAATTGCGGTCGGGGATTCCACATTTTGTGTCGGGGAGCGACTCATGGATGTCAACGACATCATCCAGCGCATGCGCCAGGTCTACGGGGCCAAGAACGATTCGGCGCTGGCCGCAGCCTTGAATCTGGCCGTCAGTGCACCGAGCAACTGGCGTCAGCGCAATAGCCCGCCGTTTGGGATTTGTGCGGGCATCGCCATGGAAAAAGGGGTTTCGCTCGATTGGCTGATTTTTGGGATCGGCGACATGTGGCTAGGGAGAAGGACGCAAGCACCACACGATCCCGCCCCCACAGAAACCCCGCGTGCCGGGAGCCCGGCCGCCGACCGTCTCTCGCAATTCGTGTATTGGTGGCACGTCAGCCGTTCACAGGATGAGATGATCTGGCTGGAGCAGCAGTTCAAACGGGCTATACCGGAGTACGGCGAATGGTTGACGACTTTGACACCTGTGACATCGAATTGAGCTCGCGGCGCGGCACCGATTGAGCTGCAAGGCCAGCGCCTTTTGATTATGGCTATCTGCCCCAGGCCTGCTCCCAGATAAGATTTTACGAAAGCTGTCGTGATCAGCCCATGCAGCTATGACGCAGCATCGGAAGGGCGTGTAAGAAAACGCCGACGTGAAAAAGAGAACCTGCCTACGAGCAGAGCATTCGCATTATCACGAAATCGTCACGAACTGCTGCGCACCCTATTTGGCGAAATTGCTGTGCACGAGCAACGCTCACGCATAAGCAGTACATGCAGGTTGTACGGGTGCATGTTCAGCACGTGCTCGTCTTAAAACAGGGGATATCCGACGGTGATGCGGCGCTTCGTGTCGACGCTTTGCGCGTGCGCCTTCGTTTCCATCTGAAGTTGGTGAGACCTCACGGCCTGCGCATTTATGCCGATCCGGCACGCCGCCTGTGCAGTCCGCGTAGTACGCCTATCAAGTTCTGTTTGTTTGGATAAACCACTGTAGTCGAGCGGTCCACTACTACCTCAGCCCATGGAGCGAGCTATGAATGGTTTTGTTTGGAAGCAGGTAAATACTTCTAGTACGTACCGCCCGCATAAATACAGCTTTTCAATCGCACGCCTGCTTGCGGCGCTAGCAGTTAGCTTGTGCCTCCAACCTGCGTTCGCAGACGGAGTCCCTCTCCGGCCCGGAGAAGTTTTTGTCACCACGTTCACAGGTGCGGGCTCTACCTGGGGTCATCACGTCAAGCACTTCAGCCCCAACGGCGTGTTGCTGGACAACTTCAACTTTGGCACCAATAACGCCTATTTTGGATCTCTGAGCGTAGATGCATCCAACAATCTCTACATTCCGACTGATGGCACATACGACGAGGCCATCCATACCATCAGTAACAGCGGTGTCATGGGCCTATTTGGCGGTGGATACGCCTTTCCCACGTCGGTGGCATTTGATAACAACGGCAATGTCTATGTCGGACAAAACCCTTCCTCGAACAACAGTCCGGGTGCGATTCTAAAGTTTGACGGCAACGGCAATCTTCTTACTAGTTATTCCATACCTGTCGACCCAAGTACGGGTGATGCGATCGACCACATGGCGTTAGCCAACGATCACTGCACGATGCGCTACACCACCGGGGGCGACAGCATTCACCAGTTCAACATCTGCACCAATACGCAATTATCCGATTTCGTGTCATCGCTCTCTGACCCTTTCGGCGGTACAGAGGTTTTATATGATGTTCGTCAGCTCCCCAACGACAATCTGCTGGTGGCTAGCTGGGATTACGTTTTTCTATTGAGTAGCTCGGGCGGTGTTCTTAATCAATATGAATTTAACGATGGTCCGTACTATGCATCACTCGGTTCCGTCTACCCCGATCCAGACAACCATACCCTTTGGATGGCCGATTCGAACAGCGGTAATGTTTTTCGCGTCAATATGCAAACCGGGGCCATCGTGTCGTCCTTCAGCGCGTATGACCCCGGGCACACTTCAACCACCGCGGAAAGCATCGGCTATTTGGCAGTTGTCCCGGGCAATCCAAACGGAAAGGAGCTTGGCAAGTCGTGCAACTGCATTGGCGATCCCATCAATTCCGCAACAGGGAACGAGTACAAGGATGACGAAGACATCTCGCTGGGCGCTTTAAGCTTCCATCGCTATTACAACAGCCAGACGTCTGTCGCCCCGGCGCACATGGGTACAAATTGGCGTCACACCTTCGATCGGAGCATTGAGTACGTACCAAGTATTGGGCTGACCGTCGCCACGGCATTTCGGCCGGACGGGCGAGAACTCAACTTTACGTTGACCTCAGGCCAGTGGGTTGCGGATCCCGATGTTGCCGATCGTCTTACCCCTCAGACAGATACTTCCGGCGCGCTCACAGGGTGGACGTATTTCGATTCCACTACGCGTTACCAGGAAAGTTACGATAAAAATGGAAATCTACTTTCCATCACCGACACGGACGGTTTGGTCACCACACTGGCGTATAGCACCAGCTCCACACCTAGTAGCGTTGCGCCTGCGGCGGGTTTGCTGCTTACGGTGACCGATCCTCGAGGCCGGGCGCTGAATTTCACCTACAACAGCAATGCAACGGTGGCCGCCATCTCGGAACCCGATGGAGGTTCGGTGACCTATGGCTACGACGGAAACAGGAATTTGACCTCTGTCACGTATCCAGACAAGTCATCACGCCAGTATGTGTACAACGAAAGCACACTGACCAGTGGTGCCAACCTTCCTGCTGCACTGACAGGCGACATTGACGAGACCAGCATCCGCTTCACTAGCATCAGCTACAACACTCAAGGCAAGGCTACGATGTCCATGCTGGCATCCAACATCGCAGAGACCCAGGTGGCTTACAACGCGGATGGTACATCTACGGTGACCTATCCGACCGGTTCGCAGTCAACACTGACCTTCAACCAGCAATTCGGCTCCTTCCAGCGCGCTACCGCGAGTGCACCGTGCGGCGTGCAATGCGATCAGCCGTATGCGTCGAGCACCTACGACGCTAATGGTTACCTCGCCTCGGCCACGGACTTCAATGGCAACGTTACTGTCACCACCTATGATACGAATGGTTTGCTCGATCAGCAGGTCGAGGCTTCCGGTACACGGAATCAACGAGCCACTAACTTCACTTGGAACACCACGCTACGTGTACCTTTGACACGTACTATCGTGGACGCGTCTGGCAACACTGTTGGTTCCACGCAATGGATCTACAATGGCATCGGACAGGTTTTGGCTCGTTGCGATATCGACCCAGGCAACAGCGCAGCCTCGAGATATGCGTGCAGCACCAGCGGTAGCGTGCCGAGCGGAGTACGTCGCTCCACCTATACCTACTGCACCGTCGTCGACACCACGCAGTGTCCTTTCGTCGGATTGACGCTGACTATCACTGGGCCACGAACCGACGTTACGCAAACGACCACGTATACCTATTACCTGACGAGTAGCGCGACGAACTGTGGCACGCCGGGCGCGGCCTGCTATCAAGTCGGTGACATTCACACTATTACCGATGCGGCGGGTCACGTTACGACCATCGCCTCCTATGACGCCGATGGCCGCGTCACGCGCACTACGGACGCGAATGGGATCAATACGGATATGTCCTATACGGCGCGCGGTTGGCTTGCGTCCAGCATAGTAGGGGGTGCTACTACGAGCTTCACTTATACGCCCTATGGGGCCGTGCAAACTGTCACGGATCCTGATGGGGTTGTCACGACGTATGGTTACGATGCAGCTCATCGCTTGGTGAAGATCACTGATGCACAGGGCAATTATGTGCAATACACACTGGATGCGGCGGGCAACAAAACGGCCGAAAAGACCTACGACAGCAGCGGGACGCTCCATAAAAGCTTGAGTCGCAATTTCAATACTCTTGGCCAGCTCACCAAGGTCATGGACGGCCTCAACCACACGACGTTCGACGCCAGCGCTAGCGGTAACTACGACGCCAACGGCAATCTCGTGCAGGACGCAGATGGCCTGGGCATTCTGCGCAAACAGAGCTATGACGCCTTGAATCGTCTAGTGCAAACTATCGACAACTACAACGGCAACGATGGTGCAACCAAGAACACGACCATTCAATACGGCTATGACAGCCTAGATCGGCTCACTCAAGTCACCGATCCTGGTAACCTCAACACTACTTACAGCTACGACGGGCTGAGCGATACAACCGGCCAGGTTAGTCCGGATACGGGAACCACCAGCCGCACCTTCGATGCCGCAGGCAATGTACTGACAAGTACCGACGCAAAGGGCATCACGGCTATCAATACGTACGATGTTCTGAATCGTCTAATCAGCACCAGCTACCCGGATGGCACCCAGAACGTTACCTATGCCTACGACGAAGCAAACAGCGTCACGGGCTGCAGCAGCAGCTATCCAGTCGGGCGACTGACGCGCATTATTGAGAACAGCGTAACCACGGTGTATTGCTACGATGCGCGTGGCAACGTCATTGAGAAGCAGCAAACCATCAATGGGACAACGGATACAACCGGCTATGCGGTTAGCGCTGCTGGGAGGGTAACCAGCATTGTGTATCCAAGTGGGACCCAAGTGAGTTACACCAGGGATGCCGATGGACGTATCCAGTCGGTGAGCGTGATACCCTCGGGTAGCACGACGGCCACCACGGTAGTAAGTAACGTTACCTATCAACCATTCGGTCCGGTCAGTGGCTACACCTTGGGTAACGGTCAGGCCGTTGCACGCGCCTACGATGCCAACTACCGCCTGACGGATATCACTAGCGCTGCGTTTTCGTTACATCTGGCTCGCGATATGATGGGCGACATCACGGCGATCGGCAACGCCAGCGGGGCTAATCCGGCCACCGAAACTTACAGCTATGATCCGCTATATCGCTTGACGGCGGTAACTGAGGCCGATGGCTCTACGCTCGAAAGCGTAACGTACAACCAGACGGGCGATCGTTTGACCAAAGCCGCATCTGACTTGGATACCGGCTCCTACACGTACGGCTCTGGCACTCACCAGCTGACGGCGATCGGAAATCAGGCACGGACTGTGGACGCCGATGGCAACACGACAGCGATTACGCAAGCAAGTGGCACCTACGGGTTTGGCTACAGTAGCCGCAATGTATTGACGGTTGCCCAATTCGCGGGGGCCACTGTTGGCACTTATACCTACAACGCGCTGCGCCAGCGGATTAGCAAAACTGGAAGCGGTACAGTGCGGTACGGCTACGATGAAGCCAAGCATTTGGTGGGCGAGTATGGTGCATCCACGCGTGATTATGTGTGGATGGGCGACATTCCAGTGGCGACCGTCGATGTCAGCGCCACAAGCAATCCCACAAGCACATCTTCTTGCACGTCTTTCTCGTCGTGTCCGATTCACGGTGGCCCAATCAAAGCGCCTTCGCCAGGCACGGGTACTTCAAGTTTGAGCGGAACCATGACGACCACTGTCAACTACGTTTACGCCGACGGGCTCGGCACGCCGCGTGCGGTAGCTAGCAGTACGGGTACAGTAATCTGGCAGTGGGCTTACCAAGGCAATCCATGGGGCGAGGTGGCACCCATGTCAGTAGGTGGCTATGTGCTCAATTTGCGTTTCCCCGGTCAGTACTACGACCAGGAAACAGGATTGATCTATAACGTGAATCGCTACTATGAAGCGCCCGCTGGGCGTTACCTTCAGAGCGATCCTGCAGGTCTGCAAGGGGGAATCAACACATATAACTATGTGAATGGGAGCCCGCTGGACTATGTCGATCCACTAGGGCTTCGTCCGCCGACGTCCGGAGAAATATCGATGCTCAATCAAGTATTCAATAACACCGTGGATTTCTCGAAAGTGAACATTGTATCGGGTGCTGGCTTGGATCCGCGTGCCTGGGCGCCTATAGCCACTGACAATGCTGTCACTCTTGAAAATACTATCCATTTTCCTTCGTCGGGCTACCAATCGGACTTCTCCAAGGCTAATTTGACTGACCAAGCTTGGCTGGCGCACGAGATGACTCATGTTTATCAGTACCAGAACAATCCCAACTACAGCTGGCGCAAGGCAGCTATGGAGGGAACAAGAAGTGACACATACAAATATAGCTTGAGCGAACACGGTTGCTTCAACGATTATCGATATGAACAACAGGCAGCGATAGTTGCGGATTATTATGCTGCCCTGCAGCGGCCATGGTCGCCAGCTCTTCCTGACTATGAATCTCTACTAAACCAGGTAGGTCTTGGCATGAATCGTGGTGCTCCGCCAATCTGGTTTATAGGAGATCGATAAATGAAAAGCGTCTTAATGTCACTTGCTCTTTTCCTACTTGCATTCAATCTCTGTGGAATGTCATCTAGATACACCATCAAAGTTGTACATGACGGTGCATCCTTGATCTCGTTTCACTTTGAAGGAAGTGGTGCGCCTAAGGCTGGTGGCGTGGAAGTTAATACCTTTCTTGTAGTAAAGCGTGATGACTCAGGGCACTGGGACTACAAAAATCCCATGTGGGCATTTGAGCTTTCTCCTGGTAATGCTAAGCCGCTATCCAATGTGACGTATGGCGAAGTACCTGTTGGATTCGCGGAGACAACGAAGGCAAAGCCGCTGGAGCGAGATGTTCATTACTTGGCGGTTGGTCTTACTCCGGGATCAGGAGGGTCTGTCGAGTTTACAGCTCAATAGCGATGGCCAAATGGCCACTGGGCTTAGTCATGTATCGGAGCTGGTGATGAGCGGTAGCCATAGCAGTGATGCAGATCTCATGGAACTTAAGTCGGAGTTGCTTGCTGCCGAAGAAGTCTTGGATACGGAATATTCCTTCGATCTTGCGGAACCACATTATGATCGTTGCTTGGAAATTATTGGCAGGCAAGCCATAAGCCGATCTGACATTGTTGCTCTTATCGGATCACTGTTTTCTTCAAAATCGATAAGTGATGAGCCCGTTGCCGTTCTAGTTCATAAATTGCGCTGGCCGGAATTTCGGGTTTGGGTGGAAAAGGAATTGCATAAGCTAGACCGACCGAGGGTCGATGGCAGGCCCCTGGAAAAGATCCTTGCGGCGTACGAAGACGACTGGGGAAACAGAGTTTTTTACAAAATGTTTTCCTAGCTGTTGCCTCGGTTCAGCGTTCAACTACTTCTAGTATTTGCGACATGGTGGACCTGTCTTGCATTGGGTTGTTGTTGGTGCTTCTGCATGGATAGAGCTCCACCATTCTTAGGAGTCTGATGAGTGCCCCCGGTCCCGGCATAAGTAGTCGAGAACAAGTCCTCGCTGGTCAGCTCACGGTGACTTCACCTTTTATCTCTGGGCGAGGAGGCAATTGACTATGGCTTCGCATAGCCGATTGTCAACAGCCGTTATTGCCATATGCTTGGTCTCGCTCACCGCGTGCTCTTTACCATTCGGCGGCAGTCCGAGAGATATTCGAGTGACGTCGGTGAGCGATGTGGACTACAAAGGCCAGACGCAAATCGACTTTGTGGATCATCCCCCACATCCGTCAAAAATCATTTCCCGTATCGATTTCACAACCAGCACGGACCTACTAGCGCTGTCTGCATCGAAGGACTACAACGTGACCTTCGCGGTTGGACCATGTACCAAAGCCGGAGTGCAGGACAGCATTCGACACTACGGTAAGATTTATTGGGGCAAGCTGCTGATCAATGACAGCACGAAAGCGCCCCCTGAATACGCGGCAGCGATGGCCAAAGGGCCTCCGTTTGCGTACCAAGCATACGTGGAAAGGTTGGCTGCGAATGCCGATCAGGGATCGCTCTGCTTCGCCCTTGCCGGAGGCAATATGTTGGGAGGTAAGTTGAAGTCGAACGTCGCGGTGATTCCCTTAGGGTTGACTCACGAGTGAATCAAACATGTTCTTCGTTAGGTGCCTATTGTTCGCGTTAATAACATCGCCGTGCATGTTCCCAGTTCTGGCTTCGGAAAGTCAGGGATATCAATTCGGAGAGCAGGGCTATGTGTTAACTCCGCAACAAGTGATAACGCTGACGAATGAAGCGCTGGATGGTTCCGGTCGTGCTGCGTTACGTCTCTCGAGATTTTATTCGAACGTGACGACAAATCTTGATGAGGCGTTGAGGTGGGCGATTATTGGCGCGGAAAATGGTGATGCTAACTGCCAGTACACGGCATATGCATTCCTTGATAGCAGGATTTTCTGCCGAGGACAGGAGGCGCGCTCAATTCTGGCTGCATAAGGCGGCAAGCCAGGGTTATCGGCCGGCAATAGAGCGCATCCGAAGCAGTAAGTGATAGAGCGATTGGGTTGCTGCTGTTGAAGTTCGAGCGCGCCGTACAATCCCAAAGCATCACAGAACGTGTTGTTGGTTGCTTAGCCGACGTTTGTACTGTCGGTGTCATTCCCATCGTCTACTGCTGTGTGGTCACTGATTGCTGCTCTATTTTCCAATTCAAGCGACGTGAGATAGCCACCGCTGCCGTCGAGCTTGTGCGTGGCCTTGGCGACAATCCATTGGTAGGCGGTGATAACATCCGGCCAGTCCACGAGCTTCACCGGCACCTCGGGAAAGATGTCCGGCCGACCGATGGCCAGATCCAGCGTGAACGTCGCTGCGCCACGCTTTACACGCGCCAGTTCGGTTTCGGCGGCACGGCTAGCGTCGGCTTCGGTGGGGAAATCTCCGCGCAGGATCTTTATGTGCCCGTGCTTGCCGGCAAGTGCTAGACGTCCGCGCGCACCGTTCATGTCATGCCAGCGAGCTTGCACACCTGTATAGGCGCTGCGGTCGATTTCCTGGAAATGATGGCGATCGCCGCTCGCGCGCCGGATTATCAGCGAAGGAATGTCCGTGCCGCCCGCTGTTTTCGCCTCGCCGATCGGCGCGAAAATTAGGTGCCCATGCTTGACCGTGGCCACCGCATCGAAGTGCTTGCCTATGCGGCGAAGCAGCGCCATGTCGCTTTCGGTTTGGTCGAGCTGCGCGATGGGCGCGCTCGCCAGCTTGCTGGATACGTGCGGCGTAAGCCCATGCTCGCCGGCGATCACGCTAACGATGTGGCCCACGGTGGTATCGCTCCAGCTGCGTTCCCTGCGTGTAGCCAAGGGTCCGGCCATACGCGCACTGCGTGCCCGCACCGTGATGGTATCGGGAGCACCGCGGTGCTCGACTTCATCCACGATATAGGAGCCCTGCAGGCACATGCCCGACGTGTCGAAACCCAACGACACTTCGATGCTGACGCCCTTGCGTGGCATCACGATGCGACCGGTGGTGTCTTCAAATTCCAGCTCCAACTGGTCGGCATGATCTTCGCGGCATGCCACCAACGTCATGCTGCTCAAGTGCGATTCCAGGCGGCGCGTGACGTCGGTACCGTCCACCACCACCTTGAATACCGGGCGCACGATCGCGCTGCGTTCACTGGCCATCACCGCGTTCCCGTAATGGCCGGCTCATCGGCGGGCAGGTTGTCCGACCGGCACAGCGTCAGCGCAAAATCCACCCGCCGCGGCGTGCCGTCGTCAAAGAGATAGCGCTGCGTGGTCTCCAGGCTCTGAATGAAATACACCCCGTACACGTAGCCTGCGCCATCGACCAGCACATACGCCTGGCCGCCACGTCCCATGGTTTCCAGTTGTGTGATGGAGGCGAGCGTGCCGGTGACGCCCGGCGCCACGGTGCCGCTCAGGGTGATGATCTCCTCGCCCGGGCCGAGGTACTGGTAGTTGTCGCGCTCGCCCACGCGCACCGCGGCGCCGTGCTTGAATTGCATCTGCCGGCGCAGTTCGTCGTAGGCGGCCGTTTGTAGGCCAAACGCAAACGGCCCAAACGCCATCAGGGTGTAACCGGCCATCTCAGCCCTCGTCCGCATACGCGGAGTTCGCCCGCGCCCGCTGTGCTCGTGCGTGATCGTTGAGCGCATCCTGCACGGCGCGCTTGACCTGCGAAGGCTCCGCGCCGCGCGCATCGATGTGCACCTGGTACGTGTTGCCCGCTGCAGTACGCGCGCCCATCGGATCGGTTGCCTGGATGGCACCCTGACCCGTGGCGCCGGGATGGCCGGGCGTGCGGCCGATGGCGTCGGCGACCTGGCGCGCCCGCTCGCGGTCGTTCGGCATGATCCATTCGATCGGCACGCCGCCGGCGGGCGCTGGACTGTTTCCAAAACTGCGCATGCGCGCGATCAGGTCGCGTACGCCCTGCAGCTTGTCCGCGATCCACTCCAGTGTTTTGCGCGCGGCGTCCTCGACGGTCTGCCACATGGTCACGAACCACGCCTTGACCGGCTCCCACTGCGTGACGACCCAGCCGGCGGCGGTGCCGATCGCTTCGCCGAGCCCCACGAACGCCCTCACGGCCATCGTGATGGCGTCGATGACCCCGGCGATGGCGCCGCCGACCAGCGTGCCGAACGCAACACCGTTCTGGCGGGCGGCGTCGAGCTGCTCACTCGTCGCTTGGAACGGTTGCCACAGGTGCGACACCCAGCTCCATACCGTCGCGAGCATCGCTCCCAGCGGCGCGACCACGTCGTGCAGCGCTGCACCGAAGCGCTGAAACGCCGGCCCCACCGTGTGCGCGATGCCCTGACCCAGTCCTTCGAACCACGCGCGGATCGGTCCCCAGTAGCGGTAAACAACAAGCGCGGCGGTGGTGATCAGGGCAACCAGGGCAAGCATTGGTGCGCTCACTCCCATCACTGCGATCGCCGCGGCGCGGGCGCCACCGATCAGCAGCGGAAACAGCCGCGCCAGTCCCACACCGCCCCCGCCGCCGAGCGTGAGGCCGCCCATGCGCAACAGAAAACGCAGCAACGCGAACTGGCCGATCAGGCCACCCAATCCGACCATCAGGCCGCCGATGACGGTGGCGAGCACACCCAGGCTGCCGGCGACCAGCACGATGCCCTTGGCCAGCCTCGGGTGGCTTTGGTTCCAGCTCGTGAGGCCGCGTACGGCGTGGGTGAGCTTCTGCAGTCCGGCGACATACACCGGCAATAATTGCGTGCCCAGCTCGCGGTAGAGATCGGACTTGCGCGCGAGCAGCTCTGCCTCCTGGCCGGCGGCAGTCTGCCGGGCTTCGTCGTAGAGTGCGTTGACGCCGTAGGCTTTCGGTGCCGCGGCCAGGTGTTTGGCGATGTTCGCGCGCTCCAGGTAGAGCGAGGCAAACAAGTCGCCGCCCTTGCGCCCCGAGAACAGCGCATTGATCTTGCTGATGACCTGATTGTCGCTGAGCGTGCCGTTCGGATTGAGCCGCGGCACGACGCGTGTCATCAGGTAGTCGAACGGGTTGGTGCGATACAGCTCACCGTCTTTCAGCGCATCGGGCAGCATCTTGGTGATGTGGCCGGTCTTGCCGTACCTCACTGCGCCGGGATTGAGCAGGCCAAGTTGCGCGAGTTCTTCGGCGGCTTGCTGGGTGCTGCGGCCCGCCGCCCAGTTCTGGTAGGCGGTGGCCAGTCCCGTGCCGGCGCGGTGACCGCCCATCTCCTGCATGGTGTGCAGCATGCCGAAGAAAAACGGCGTGTCATCGAGCTGTTTCGCCGCGATGCCGCCGGTCTTGATCATGTTGAGCAGGTCTTCGGGCTTCACCAGGCCACCGGAGGCGACGTAGGCCTGCGTGGCGAAATCCAGCACCTGCTTCAGCCGCGTCGGATCCTTCGCGGCGCCGCGCAGTTCGGCCACCTTCAAGAGGTCCAGGAACATCGCTTCGGCGTTGGCACCGTGGCCCTCGCCATGGCCGCCGTTGGCCATCACCGTTTCAATGCCGAACTTCATGCGCGCCAGATACGGCGCGACCTGTTCGGATTCGTGCATGTCGCGCAGCACGCTGTAGCTCTCCTTCAAGAGCTTCAGGTTCTCCGTGGCGCTGGTGCCCATGATGTCCATGCCGCGGGCGAAGGTCATCGCATCGCTCACGGTGGCCTCGCCGACGCCCATGGCCCGCAACTGTGCCACCTGGGTCTGAAACGCCTTGGCCTCCTCCATCGCTGGACTGAGCGCGCCCAGCACATGCTGTCCGGTGGCCATCGCGGCTGCGCCGCCCACAGCCAGATGCGTGCCCGTGGCCTGCGTGCGCGACAACGCGGCGCGTGCGGCGCCCATGCGCTGCTGTTGTTGCGTGAGCGTCTGCAACTGCCGCTGCTGCGCGTCCATTTGTTTGGTGGTCGCGGCAACGGCGTCGCGCAACTGGCGCTCGTGCTGCGCCAGGTTGCGCGTGTGCATGCCGGCCGCGGCCAACCCTTCGCGCATCTGCTGCAAGCGGCGCGTCTGCGCCTGGTACTGCCGGCCGAGCGTATCGGCCTGACGTTTGGCCGCGTCGAACTCACGCCGCTGCGCACGGGTCGGCGCTGTCGTGGCCGCGATGGCTTTACCGAGCTCCGTGGCGCGCGTACGCGCCGCGTGCATCTGCGCGGCCAACTGCTGCGTGCCGGCCTTCAGCTCACGAAAACCTTTGAGATCCGCTTGCGCCTTCTCCAGTTCCTTCAGGCGCTGGCGGGTGTCGCGCAGCGCCTTGGAGGTCGCCGACGAACTGCCGGCGATGGCCCGTAGCGGTGCGGTGGCCCGATCGATGGCACTCAACAGCACGCTTAGTTTGAGATCCATCACTCCTCCACACCGTTGCGAAGGCGCGCCTGCTCGCGCCAGTCCATCAGTTCGGTCACCTCCATGGCATCCATCACCGGCGGCGCCCAATGGAACACCACCGCGATGTCGGCCATCGCGTCCTCTACGCGGGCGGGAAGCCCTCGCGGCTCGCTCGCGTCAACAAAAAACCGGACACCTCCACTCCGAACTGGGTCAGATCCGCCGGATCCAGGTTCGCCACCTCCATCTTGGTCAGCGTGGGCTGCGTGATGCGCGGCAGGACGATTTCCAGCGCGGCGACGTCCATGTGCAGCAGGTTCACCAACTGCGTGCCGCGCAGTTCGCCGGACTTGGGTTTGCGCACGGTGACCTGGGTGATGGTTTGCGTGCCGCGCTCGATGGGTTCTTCGAGCATGATGGTGGCGGCGGTCTTGCGTTCGGTCATGATGGATTCCTTTGCGATGGCTTGCCCACAGAGTGGTGGCGGGGGCTAAATGAGGGTCGTGATTGCGAAAGGGATTGCAATTTTCTGGTCGTGATTTCAGTTTTTGGTGGGCAGATTCCCGCTCACTTAAAACCAAGAGGAGTTATGAAATTTTTAGCGATCAATCTTGAAAGCGACCCATATTTCATGCCGATTTGCTCATATTTGAGTAGCCCACATCACACGCGGCAGGAAACGGAAGAGCTGTATTGGAGTGTCACGCACAAGTTGCGGCAAGCGTTTGCGGCTCCCGAGAGCGATTGGTGTTTTGGAGCCACGCAAATGGGGTTGTCGATTTCTGAGCTGAAGATCATCGTCTTTGCCGCCCTGGTGGCTGTTCGTGGAGCTTTGTCCGATATCTATGCTTACCAGTGACCCATGGCCGCGCGCTGCGCGGCGAGCATGTCGACGCCATCGACGAGGAAGAGATGGTTGATCACGTCGATCTCGAACAGCACGCGGCCATCGACGCTTTCCTTGTAGTAGACCAGCGGCATGGTGAACTTGGTTTCGGACGATTCACCGGCCTTGGCCTCGCCGCGGTCGATCTCGCTGTAGCGCCCGCGGGCGACGATTTCCACCGCCTGATAGAAGCCGGTGTCCTCGGCCTGGTAGGCGCCGGCCCAGCGCAGCTGCACGGCGCCCACGGACGTCGCGCCGAATTGGCGCAGGGCGCTGCGCAGATAACCGGCGGCGGCGAAGGACAGCTCCAACGCTTCGCCGCCCATGTCCACCTTGATGGACGCATCCAAGCCGCCGGGGCGGATCTCTTCCATTTTGCGTGCGAGCTTGGGGAGCGTCAGGCTGTTGACCTGGCCGATGAACGATTCGCCGTTCTGGAAGGTGTCGAAGTTCTTGAGCTTTCTGGGCAAACCCATGGTGGTATCCTCGAAGGCGTAACGGGGAAGCCGGGGCATGCCGGCGGCGGTGGCCGCCGGCATGTGTTTAGGCGTTATTGGTGGCGGTGATCGCGGTCATCAGGTCCGCGATGTACGTGTCGGTGAAGGTCTGCCGCAGCGTGAGGTCTTCCATCGGCGGCACCGGCGTGAAGTCGTAGGAGAGTTTCAACTTGCCCACCTTCACGTTGCTGGTGTCGTTGAGCGACGGGTCGAACCAGCAGTGCGCACCGAGCAGGAACCCTTGGCGTGTCAGGTCGCGCAGCTTGGCGTTGATCGCTTCGACCAGATCGCGCACCAGGCTCGCATGCATCGGCTTGTCGCTGTACTCGAACACGCCCTCGCCGATCGTGGCGGCGACGATCTGTGCGCTGCGCGTGTAGTTCTCGAAGAGATACTCGCCGTCGTCGCAGGTGCGCGAGCCCCAGAAGCGGAACCCGTTGCGGTTGATGAGGGTGGTGATGCCCGCTTCGTTCAAGAGATCGGCATCGGTGCCTTCGGTGAGGTAGTCGAAGTACACGTCGGCGCTGATGCCGGTCACGCCATTCACCGGCACGTTGGACAGCACCTTGTGCCAGCCGGTGGTCTGGTCGATCGATGCGCGCAGGCCCAACGCGATGGCGATGGTCTGCGCCGTCATGGTCGCCTTGGTGGCGGTGTCGAAGCGTTGGAAGTCCGGCCAGACCAGCATCAGCTCGCGTGCACTGAATTGCTTGCGATAGGCCACCGCATCCGTAAGCGTGGCGCAGCCGTGGCAGGCCACGTAGGCGAAGGCACCCAGCCGCTTGGCGGTGATGGCGATCTCCTGCGCCACCTCCGGCGTGTCCAGGCCGGGCGCACCGATCAGGCGCGGACGTAGACCTAAGCGCGCCTCGGCGGTGAGCAGGGCCTTCAAGCCCGTGTAACGCCCTTGCGCCGTCGTGGTGCCGATCACGTTGGCGCTGGTCGTGCTGTCATCGGTGCCGTCGGCCACGCGCACCACGATCACCGGGCAGCGCACCTGGTTGTCGATGTCCTGCAAGGCTTTGGCGAGCGTGCCCTTGATGCCGGCCTTGGCGATACCGTCCTTGGCCTGCGTCAAGAGCACCGGCGTATCGAGCGGAAACACATTGGCGTCGGCATCGGTCGCGGTGACGACCAGGCCGATGACGGCGGCGGAGACGGTCTTGAGGGTAAGCGGCGCATCGGTGGTTTCCTCGATCCGCGCACCGTGGTGGTAAGCCGTGGACATGCGTTAAACCTCGTCGGGAGTAGGGGGAGCGGTGAGCGCCTCGGCGGGCGGGACCACGCCGAGGTCGGTGATGACGTGGTGCGCGCCATCGGCGGTCCAGTACGACACGCCGCGGTAGTCGGGAACGATGTCCCAGCCGTCGTGCTGCGCGTTCCACTGCGGCGCCTGGTGCGTACTGACGGAGGGCGGTGCGATCGTCGTCAGCGTGTCGGGCAGCGGTTCGCGCGGTGCCGGACTCGCCGCGCGCTGGCCGGTCGCTTTCGTCCACACCGGTGTGCGGCTGTAGTCGGGAAGCGGACGCCACGCGCGTGCGTCGCTGTCCCACACGTTCGTCAGCGGGGTGTCGTGACGGTGCACCGGCGGCGCTTCCGCGGTGGCGCCCTCGGGCACACGCTCGCCGAGGGCAAGGGTGTTGGTGATCGGCGTACAGGTGGCCGTCTCCCACAGCATGACGCGGCGAAAATCCGGGACGACCTCCCACGCGCTGCCGTCGGCGTTGAGCCGCGCGCGTTCGTTCGCGCCAAGGGGCTCGGGCGGCGCGATAGCCACGACGTTGCGCGGCAGGAAGTAGGTCGCTTCCAGGGGCGAGAGAAACACCTCCACGCGACCTAGGTATTCGCGCGTGGTCTCATCGAAGCTGTAGGCGTCTTTCGACGCGGGTAGTGATGCGGTGTCGGTCTCGGACATCGTGGAGGCCTGCTCAGTAAGCGATGAAATGGAACATGTGCGTGCCGGCGGCGAGGTTGTCGTTGCCACCGGCCGCGGCGACGGTGATCGTGTGGCTGTGGCTGCCGCCGTTGGCCAGCGTCAGGCCGTGGGTGTGATCGCCCACGGCCGCAATCGAGATGGTGTGCGTGTGGTTGCCGGCGCCGTTCATGCCAATGGCGTGGCCGTGGTTGCCCTGCCAGTCGGTACCGAAGTTGTGCGCGTGGTTGCCCGCATCGTTGGTTTGGCGCTGCATGTTACGGAACGCGGGACCGCCGCCACCCACATAGTTGGAGCCCGTGCCGTCGCCGAACAGGCTGTTGAGCGTCACGTGCGAGTGCTGGCCTTGCGCATCGGTGGAACCGCTGTGTGCGTGATTGCCCTGGCCATCGGTCCACGCCGCATGCGCGTGATCGCCCACGCCGCTCGCGCTCGCACCGTGGCTGTGGCCGCCGCCGGCGGTCAGGGTGACGCTGTGGCCGTGATCGCCGGCCGCCACGCTGCTCGCGCCGTGCGTATGCGTGAGCAGGGCGCCCGCGCTGTAGGTGCCGATCTTGCTCGCATCCACGGTCGCCTTGATCACCGTGCCTTCGCCCAGGCGCGGCACGTTGAAGGTGGTGACGCCGTCCCCGGCGCCGTAGATGGTACCGATGGCGGCGAAGAGGTCCGCGTACTGCGTGCGCGAGATCGCCGCGCCGTTGCAGAGCAAGGTGTAGGGCGGCGCCTGCTGACCGGCCGTGACGATGATCTGGCCGGGCACATACCGTGCGCGCGCATCGAGCTTGGCGGCGAGCAGCGCGACCAGGCCCGTCACCTCGTCCATCGCGTGCGTGTGCTTGGCCGGCGGAAAGGTCGGGCCGATGGCGGCGAGGAACTCGCTGCCGGTGGCGAGGGCCAGCAAGCGCTTGGTGTAATCGGAAGGGGCATTGACGCCCAGGCGCGCATTCAACGCAGCGAGCAGGTTGGCCGAGGTCAGCGCCTTCTGCGTGTCGCGCCCGACCTTGGCCTCCTCGTCGCTGGCGAGCTTCACCACGCCAAGCGTGTCGGGTGTCGCCGCCGGATTGACGAAGCTGGTGTCGCCGAACGTGATCTGGCCGGCCGAGAGCGAGGCGAACTGCACATCGCAGGCAAGCAGCATCACCGCGCCGGCGGATTTCTCCACGATCACCTCGGCCTGGCCGTAGGAGGCGAACAGCGTGCCGTCGGCCAGGTAAAAGCCGAAGCCGCGCACGCTGTAGACGTCCTTGCTTGCGTCGCTGAGCGTGACGTGGATCGTGTCGGCTGCGGTCGCGCCGCCGGCGATCGCGGCGATGCGTTTGATTTCGTCCGGGACGGGCTGGCCGGACGTGAATGCGGTGGCGGTCACCGTGGCATAAGCGATGCGCACGGCGTTGGTGCCATCGCCGGCGGCATTGCGCAAGGCGGCGCGGCCGGCATCGGTGATGGCGAACAGCAAAGCGGCCACGTCAGACGGCTCCTGCGACTTGGAGGTGCGCATACGCGACCGCGCGGCCGGCGGCGAGAACGCCCACGGTTGCGCGGGCGTTGAGCCCTTGGGTAAAGGTGAAGTGGTCGCGCGCGGATTTGGTGCGCGTGACTTCGGCGATGACGTCGTCGACGAATGCGGCGGAGGTGTCTTGTTCCACGCTGTCGGTCAGCGTCAGCGTGAGCTGAAACGTAAAGGGCTCGCCCGGCGGTTCCTGTTCGAACCAGGGACGCACCACCACATGACCGCCGAAGGAGGCGACGACGTCTTCGACTGATTGCGCGGTGCCTTGCTGCCGGGCGATGGCGATCGCGTGACGCACACGCATGCGCTTCACGGCTTCGGACCAGTACGGCTTCCAACTGCGCACGCCCAAGGACCAGGCAAGCCAGGGCAGAAAGGCCGCGGGGATCGTGTCGGGGTTAGCGAGCGTCGCCAGCGGCGTGGCGAAGCCGAGCAACTCGCGGCTCACCTGCACGAAGGCGCGCTCCATCGGCGTGGCGTTGGGCGGCACGAGCTCAGTCACCGACGCCTCCGGATTGGATATCCACCGCCGTGCAGTAGCCGGCCTCGGTGTCGCTCACGACGAGCGTCGTGGCCGGGGAAAGGTCGAGCACGTCTTCGACGCCCGGTACCTTGAGCGCGGCGTACAACCCCGACAACGTGATGTTGCGGCCGATGCGGCGCGACTCGGCGAGGTACGTCGCGAGGCTCGCTTTGGCAGTGCTGAGCACCACGTCGGAGTCCGGGCCGGCAAAGAACGCGAGGCGCGCCGCTACACGGAACGGTCGAATCGCCACCGGCTGCACGATCACCTTGTCGGTGAGCAAGCGGCGCGTTTTGACGGTGAGGTACTCGGTGACGGTGTGCAGCAGTTCGGGCGAGGGCGTGCCATCGCCGTCGCGCGCCATGACGGACACCACCACCGTGCCCGGTTCCGGGCTGGTGACTTTGGCATCGAGCACCTGACCGGAGGCACTGCGCGCTAGAAACTCATAGGCATCCGCCGGGCCGGCGGTGGAGTAGCCCGACGGGGCGAGCTGGCAGCGATAGAGAAGATCGTCGTCGCTCTCGTACACCGCGTCGATACCTTGGTCGGGAATCGCTGGGCGGATGAGCAAGCGCTGCACGCCGAGACTCGCCGCCCAGTTGTCGAGGTCTTTGCCGCGTGCGGTGGGAAGAAAGCACGCGCGCGCATCGTCGTTCTTCTTCTGCCGTTCCTGCAGCACGAGGTAGGCGAGCACCTGCAGGGCTTTGCGGATCGGGTCGGATTCGACGGTGGCGGTGTAGGCAGGCCACAGTTCGCGCATGCGGCGTTCGGCCATCGCGAGCAGCGTCTCGTAGTCGAGGCGTTCGACGACATCCGGCAGCGGCAGCTGGTTGAGCTGGATCGTGTCGGTCATGCGCGCACCGCGAACGTGAGCGGGACCGATAGATCGAGCGGCTTGCCGGTATCGGTACGCGTGCCGGTAAGATCCAGCACCCAGCGGCCACGCAACGCATCGACGGCAGACAGCGCGACGCGTGTCAGCGTCAGGCGCGGTTCCCAGCGCATCAGCGCGGTGGCGGTCGCGGCGTAAAGCTGCACGCGGGTGGCGGCGTTGCCGGGCGCATCGATCAGGTCCGGCAGGCGGCTGCCGTAGTCGCGCCGCATCACGCGCGTGCCCACGGGCGTGGCAAGGATGTCGGCGATCGATTGCGCCAGGTGCGCATCGCCGCTCAGCGCGCGGCCGGTGCGTGCGTCCATGCCCATCATGGCAGGGGCTTTCCGCTGATCCCGCCGCCGGGCTGCACGTTGGCGTGCGGGTGGTTCGTCAGGCTGATGGCGCCGGCCTTGACGTCGGCATCGCTGGTGATGGCCTGGCTCGCATGCACGGTTTGCGCGAAGGTCGCCGCTTGCGAGACACTGAGTTCGCCGTCGATGGTCACGTGGCCGGTGAGGGTGATACCACCCGGCGCCGTCACCGCCACGCGGCCTTCGGCGGGTAGCGTGGCCCTGAACACATGGGTCGCCTGGTCATACAGCACCACCGCGCCATCGCCGAAGGCCATTACGACGGTGTCGGCATGTGCCTCACTGGGTACATCGAAGGCATCGCAGAAGATGCCGCCGATGGCGACGCCAGCGCCGACGTCGCCATTGGGCGAGAGCACCATCACTTGCTCACCGATATCGGGCGGCGCCCACGTCTTGGTGGTGCCGGCGCGCGTGGCGAGCCACGGAAGCGGGCGCGTGAGCAAGCCGCCGAGTTTGACCTGCACGCGCTTGCCGGCAACGGCGTGTACCGTGCCGAAGCGGATCAGGTTGGCGAGTTGGCGCGGGATGTCATCGGACATGCCCATCATGCTGCGGGCATGCGTGAACGCGCGCAGCTACGGTGCGTTCTGGATCATGCCGCCCAGAACACACCAGGATGCCGGGGCGACCGGCGCCACCGCTCCGTCAACAGAGGACGATGATGTCCATGTCGGATTCCTCGTCGTAGTCCATTTCCCAGCAGCCTTTGCGCACGCCTTCTTCCACCGCCTCTTGCAGCGATAGCAACTTCAACGGCCAGGTGCCCGTCCTTTCCTTGTAGATCACGCGAAGGCGGTGGAGGGAGATGATGCGATGACCGGTGGTTTCGGAGTAATCCGCGTTGCTTTTCACCAGGTCTTCGACCACATGAAAAAACGTGTCTGTTTCCATAATGACCTCTTCCGTCGTGGGTCTCCATCGCAAGGGTGGAGACGTTGGTCATGCACGTGTTTCGGGGCGTGATCCTGCGTTGCCTGATGTAAGTTAGTTGTGAATCTGGCGTGATGGACCCGCTTTCCGGTCATGCGCACCGAACGGATGCGCGCAGGGAAAGCTCAGCCCCACCGCCTCGGTGTGACCGTCACTCAATTTCCGTTCGGTGCGCAACTTAATGAACATGGCCCTTTTCGGCGGATCGCACTGCTAGTCGTGTGGGGTTCCACCGGTGCCTGCTTAAACCATACTTTCACCGAGCAGATGAGTCTTGGCGACTATTTAAAAACGACAATGGCGAGACCACTTTCGTGATCGACGACCAGCGCCCAGAGACCTTTGCGAGCGCCTTCGTCGAGCATTTCCTCCACGGAGGGAAGGCCCGGTGGGAGTTCTTCTGCGTAAAGTTGCAAGGACAGTTTGAGATGCGCTACGGAGATCGTCCAGGCGTCCTTGGCATGCGAGTACATCGAGAAATTCCGTATAGTCCGCTCGATCAGGTGTAAATAATCCTGCCTATCCATGCCGCCGACCTGCTGAAAATCGCGCCGTCACAGGCGCAGGATGACCGTGGCAAGAGTGCTACTAGAGGAAACAGCCTGGCGCCGATTTATCTGCCATGACTGTTACTTCATTACGAGAGTGTCGGTTTTGAAATGGTCGCCAATATCTCTTGTCCAAAATCCGCGGCGCTCCCCCTCTTGAAAGGCATCTTCGGGCGAAGCCAGTTCGGAGGGCCACCGATTCGAGTATTCAAGGAATAGGATTTCCGCTTCCAGACCGGAGATTTCCCAAGCCTTGCGAGCGACCGAATAGGTGCAACGCGCTCGGAGCGCCTGCACGATGAAACGAAAATAGTCATCCAAGGTCATGGCATCGTCGCTCGCAAATAGCCGTGGCGTGGTGACTGTTTCTTGTGCAAGGATCAAGGGTTCTGACTTATCTCTCGCTCCCATGTTGAGGGATATATCGCCACAGCGCCAGTGACGCATTGATCCAGATCAATGAGGAGTGACGTGAAGGGCGCCAGGGGAGGCCGCCTAGACCCTCGCTGGCATGATGCGCTGCGGAAGTTGCGCGTGCTGCGGCTTTGCAAGGAGGAGGAGAACATCGGTGGCATCCATGGACCGATCCAACTGCCACAGTCCCTCGCGCGCCCCATCCGCAATGGCGTCATGGATCAACGGCAGATCGTGGGGAGCGAGCTTGATGTATCGCCTGTAGACAGCCATGAGTTCGGTGACAGAAATCGTCCAGGCATCGTGCCATCTCGAATATGTGGCGTTCATCACCGCCAGTCGTGCGATGAGGCCACGGAAGGTTTTCCGATCCATTGCCGTACCAAAGTCAACCACCAAGCAAACCGGTGGGGGAGCATGGGTCTCTTCACGTGGTAGTAGCGTGTTATGCGTGTGAAAACCTAGCAAAGGACAACCATAACTTCATCGCTGTCCTTGTCGTACTGCATGGTCCACAGGCCATCGCGGGCACCCATTTGAAGGGCGTCATCCAGGTCCAATTGGTGTGACAGGTCGCCCGGTTCACCGCGTACGATACGATCGTAAACCGCCGAGAGATGGGTTAAGGAAATCGTGCACGCCTTCTGGCTGTCCGAATAGGTCGCGTTCGCTTCGATGAAATAGGCAACGATACGAAGGTGTAGTTTCGGGTCCATGGCCGGTGAGTATGAGGCCATGGCCTTAACTGGCCCCGTATTTGTTTTATTCGACGCTTTTGTCGTTCAAGTAGTCGAGGAGACGATGGAGGATTTTTTGACGCTCGTTTGACGTGAACCCCAGCAGCGGTCGCGCGGGATATCTCACTGTCGGTCCACCGGATGTGACGCGATCCATGCCGCCTTCCTGATGCACACGCGCCAGGCGCGCGACGCGTCCGAAGAAGCCGACCTCGGCACCGTCGTTCGTCACATTGATTTTTAGCCATCGCGCCGTGCGCAGTTTGACGAACATGGCATCTTTCTTCCGACGGTGGGCGCCACGCTTGTTACGCAGTGAGGTCGTGCGTCGTTTGCGTGCCACATACGTCGTGCCGTCCGGCGCGATCTGCGCGGCGATGCGTTGCTGCTGCGAGCGGCGAAGGTCGAGCGCGATGGTACGCGCGAGCTGTCGGCGCTGTGCGGGTGCAAGCTTGGCCAGCCATGGCGCCGCCCACAGCTCGAGCTGGGTCAGGTCGTCGACCACTGCCACGTGCTTGTGGGATCGGCCGGTGGTTCGGCCGGGTGCTCGAACGTACCGCCGTCGCCTGCGTACACCGCTTCGGTCAGATCGATTTCGATCGATACGTCGGCCAGCTCCGACGTCATCAATTCGCATTCGAAACGAATGCCGCGCTCCGCTTGCGCCGGGTTCTTGAGCATGTCCGGCTGCTCGACCGCCACCCACGCAATCACGGCCTTGGCGAGCGCATCCATGTCGCCGGCAAAGTCCTGCACGATCGCGGTGAGCTGGTAGCTGTACTGCCAGCCCGCGCCGTCGGTAGCTGTTGCCACGAGCTTGCCTTTCTCCACGAAAATCGACAGACGCTGCGGATCGCCGGCCAGCTCCGGCAACGCGGCCAGCAGCGCGGTACGAAAGCGTCCCGGCTTGTTCATGGCGGTGTGCGGCTTGCACGGGTCGTCGCCTCCAGCCGATCGAGCACCGCGTTCAATTGCTCGCGGATTTGAAGGCAGGTGCCGTAGTTGGCGGCGACGACGCCGGCGGCTTCAGAGGCCGTAACGTCGGAGGCCGTCGCATCAGTAGCTCCGGCAGGGCCGGGCAGGTCACTCGTGGCGGCGGCGTCGTGCACGCGGACAAAGCCGCGAGGCAAAGGAAAAGCGCGATCGGTCGCAGGCGTAACATAGGTCGGGATCTCCTGGTGCAGCGTGTGCGTGGTGTCGTGAATCACGCGCACGCGGTCCACGTACTTCGTGACGATCTTGACGTCGAGGCGGGCGGTGGAGGCCTCGAACAGCGCGGCCCAGGTGTCGGCTTGCGCGCGGGCCAACCGTGAGGACAACGCCGCCGTGTGGTGCCGCTGCGAGGCGATCACGGCCAGCGCGGCGAGCAGCAGCATGCCAAGCAGACTGGCGAGCGGTTTCAGCAGCGGGTTCATGCAGCGTCTGCCTCCGCTGGCTGGAGAACGCCTTCCATGCGACAGCGCGCGATCTCGCAATGGACGCCGTCGAGCTCCGCGCCAAGGAAGCGGCGTCCTTCCATCAGTGCGGCGACGCCGGTGGTGCCGCTGCCGGCGAACGGGTCCAGGATCACGCCGCCCGGTGGGCACACGCGCACGATGGCGCGCATCAGGTCCGTGGGCTTGCCGGTGACGTGGTGCTTGTCCTTCTGACGGATCGATTCGACGTGGTAGCCGGGCAGGTAGCCGACCGCTTCGCGCGGCGGCATGTCGCCCTTGCTGCCCCAGACCGCGTATTCGGCGCCATTGCGGAAACGGCCTGGCCCGCTCGGCCGGCCGGCGGGTTTGAGCCACGGCACGATGCCGCGCCAGGTCGCGCCGGCGGTCTGCAGTGCATCCGTGGTGCTGGGCAGCTGCCGCCAGTCGGTGAAAAGCACCACCGGCGCACCGGGCTTGGCCACGCGCAAGGCCTCGGAAAGCCACAACGTCACCCACAGCGTCCAGCTGCGCTGATCGCGGTTGTCGCCGCTGAAGCTGTGGTACGGGCGCTGCGTGCCGGTCTGCACGTATTTCTTGACCGGCGACTGTTGGCGTTGCGTCATGTGCAAGCCACCGGAACTGTAGGGTGGATCGGTGATGATCGCGTCGACCGACGCATCGGGAAGCGTGCGAAGAAAACTCAGCGCTTCACCCTGGTGCAACTGAAACAAGGACACGGTTCTACATCTCCACACGGTTGAGCACCCAGCCCAAGAGGTATTTGCGCTGGGACGGTTGGGCTTCGGTGAGTTCCAGATAGCGCGTCGCCTGCACGCCGTTGAGGCCACGCAGCAGCGCGGTAATGCCCTGCGGCCCCCGCCAGCGCAGGAAGGCGCGCAGCGCATCGAGCGTGACGGCGCCGAGGCGGCCATCCACATGCAGGTCGCCGTAGCGGCTGCCGGTGTCGTTGAAGCCATTGAGCCAGCGCTGCAGGAAGGTCGTGGCGACGGCCGTGCCCATGTTGACGCCCGTATCGATCAGCTCCGCGCCGATGTTCGGTTCGATCGCGACCACGTCGGCGAAGCGCGGCTCGTCCACGTAGCGTTTGCGGTAAATCGCACGCGCGATCGTCTCGGGCAGGTCTTTCATCGCACCCGTGTAGCCATAGGCGCGCGCGGCCGCGAGGGTGATGCCCCACTTGGTTTCCTTGCCGGGATCCATCGGATCGTTGGTATACGCATCCCAGCCTTCGGCCTTCATCACGGCGGTGATGAGCTGCTCGATGCGTTGCTCGGGAAACGGGATCATCGCGTATCCCTCCGCCCAATCCGTGCGAGCCAGGCCCGCGGCGCCCGCACGACATGCGCGAGGTTGCCGCGATGGATCAGCACGAGGATGGCGATCACCGCAGTGAGCAGGGCTTCCAGTGGTCCCGGGGGTGGCCGAATACCGACCACGAGCTTCACCGCCGTGGCGGTGCACGCCACGATGAGGAGCCAGGCCATCCACGCCACCCCGTGGCGATGGCGCGAAGCACCGCGGCGAAAGGTCAGCAAGCGCCCCACGATGACGGTGCAGGCCACGCACTGCACGAGCGGCCAGAGGCCGACCGGAACAAACGGCAGCGACATGATCAGTCTCCTTTGCGAAACAAGGTGGCGAGGTCGAACGCCTTGGCGCGCTCGATCAGTTGCACGGTGAGCGTCACCACGAGCGCGCCGGCCAGGAACGCGGCGATGGCCGTGCTCGTGAGCGGCAGGTGTGCGATCACCTCCGGTGCGGCGAGATAACCGACCACCGTGCTGATGACGAGATAGATCACGCGGCGAACGAGGGGCAGGTCGCGTGAGCTGGTGACGAAGAGCGCGGCGCCCGCCACCGCACCGACCAGCGCGTTGCCATCGACGCCGGGCAGAAGCGCGGTGGTGGCGGTGGCGGTGCCCAGCACGGTGGACGTGGTCAGCGTGGCAATCGTGGGTTCGGACATCGTCAATCCCATAGCTGGATCGTGGACAGCACCCGCGTGCCCACGTCCTGGGCGTCGGGCAGCACCACCGGCGTGCCCATCGGCAGCACCGGACCGAGTGCGGCGAGGCCGCGGTTCATGTCGTAGACCGTCTCGACCACACCGGCGGTGGTGCCGAACACGCGCCAACAGATCGCGTCGACCGTGTCGCTCTGCTGCGCGTAGACGGTTTGCGTCATCAGAGCAGCTCCACCACGTTGCGCGGCCGGCCGAGAATGTCGGCCACCGCCCAGCGCGCATTGCGCCGGAAATCGTCGGCGGAGTCGGCTTCACCTTGGGCGCGATAGTCGCCGGCACGGGTGTTGTCCCAGTCGCGGTACTTCTCGGCGATATCGGCCTGCACCGTGCTGGCCACGGCACGCAGGTAGCGATGCACCAGGGCGCTCGCGCCGGCGAGCGTGTCGCCCACATCCGCAGCGCTGTCCCAACCTTCGCCGATGCGCGCGGCCTTGTAGGTCGCGAGCTGCGTATTGACGTCGAGGATCGCCTCGATCGTGCTCGCACGCAGCCGCTCGGCGGTGACGTTGCCGGTCAGGCGGGTGGACGCGCGCAGCATGGCGAGATCCACATCGGGCCAGAAGCCATCGTTGGCGATGACGCCGTCACTGGTCGAGGGTGGTGAAACGGTACCGCCGTTGGCGATCACACTGCCCATGGGTGTCCTTTCAAAAAAAATCCGGCGGTGGACGGGTGGGTCACGGAGCGCTAAGCGCAGTTCACCACCCGTGCCGCCGGGGCGCCGGGGGGAGGCTCAGGGGCCGCGCGAACGCGGCGAGGGGTGGCCGGCCGACGGGCCGGAGTCCAGTTGACGCAGTCGGCGCTCCACCTGCTCGATGTCTTTTTTTGCACCGACCTTGTCGTGCAACTCCACCGCACGGCGCAGGTGGACCAATGCGCGTTGCGGGACGTGCTCGGCCTGGTGTCGCCCGATGGCAAAGTGCAACTTGGCGCGTACCTGGTCGGGCATGTCGCGCGCCGCGGTGAGCGCCAGGATGGTTTCCAGCACGTCGACGTCAAACGGCTTGCCGGCATCGTAGGCCTTCAACGCTTGCACCGCCGGCTCTTCCGCAATGAGCGTGGCCGGCGTGCGCTCGAAGCGATCGGGGAGCGAGAGGTTGTGGTCGAGCACGTAGCGCGCGACATCAAGTGCCCCGGCGTAATCGCCGATGTCGATGCGCCAGGTCAGCACATAGCCGAGCACGTCGTCCTGCACGCCCTGACCGCTGGCGAGCACGCCGGCGACGTAGTCGGCGTAGTCATCGAGGATCTCGCGCTTGATCGCAATCTTGCGTTCGACCGACTGCACCTGGTGCAACCGGCGACGGTCGGCATCGAGCTTGGCACGCATCAGGCGATGCGCGCGGGAGGTGGCGTCGTCCACCACCGCACCGGGCGCCGCCTGCGCGGTCGCCCGGGCCGCTTCCACACGCATCAGGTGCGCTTGGGCGGGAGAGAGCGTCATGGCTACAGCGCACCGCCAGGCGTGGTCGACCAGTTGCCGAGTACGATGTTCTCGATCAGTACCGCGCCCTGCAGGCGTTCGACCACATACGCGTCGTTGCTCGACTGGTAATCGGCCACACGGTCGTAGTCGGGCTCATCACGCAGCAGGCGGCGGCGTGCACCGGCCTGGTAGTAGATCGAGAGATTGTCCGGGCGGGTGATCAGGAGCTTGTCGCCGGGAAAATAGGGAAGACCCAAGCCCTGCAGGCCGCCCATGGTCTTCTGGCTCACCAGGATTTGCGTGGCCAGCTCATCGGTCGCGCGCTGCGTCTGGTTGATCTTCGGGAAGTACTTGTCGTGCATCAGCTTGCGGCCCACGTGGACGCGAAGGCCCGTGTCTTCCTGGAACCACGGCGCCAACAGGAGGAGCGCGTCGTAGACCAGGGCGTCGAGGTTTTCGTAGTCGCCACCGGGGCCGACACGCACCTGCTTGCTGCCCGCCTTGGCCTCGCTCATCACCTGCGCCGGAGCTTGCTCGCGCAGGATTTGCAGCCAGCCCTTGTTGACGTCTTGCAGCAGCGGGTTCTTGCCGATGTCGGTGTCGTCGGCCACGCTGGTGCCATTCCAGCCGATCATCAAGCGATCCAGCGCCTGCTGCTTGACCAGCATGGTGGAGAGGCGCGTCTGAAAATCCGGGAACTTTGCCCACGCATCGAGCGTGGCGTAGGGGAAGGAGGTGTCGAAGTTGGTCTGGTAACAGGTGTAGGGCTGTGCATCCATGTCGCCCAGATAGCGCGGCGTGCGCTTCTTGTTGTCGGAGGTCTTGGTGCGGCTCGCGACCGGACCGGAGACGCCCAGATGCAGCTTCTCGCCACTCTTTTCGGTGACGGGGTGCACGTTGACCATCGCCAGGTAGTCGCTCGACTCCTGGATGCGGTTTTCCATCGTCTGCTGCACGGACGGCTGGACGTCGAATTTCTCCGACGCGCTGGCCACGCCATTGAGCTTGGCCACCTGGGTGGCGAGGGCATGGAACTTGACGCGGGTGTCGTTCTTCATGGGTGTCCTTGTGGGAAGCGGGGAAGGCGAGACGCGTGGGGCTTAGAAGTCGGTGAGCGCGTCGTCGGTGCCGGTGGCGAGCGGGCGCGTGGCCGTCGAGGCGGGCGTGGTGTTGAACGCCTGCTCCAGTGCCGCGAGGCGCGTCGTTATGTCCGCGAGCTGCTGACTACGCGCCTTGATCTCGGTATCCACCTGCTCGAACTGACGTGCGGTCTGCGCGCTCTGTGCTTCGCCGTGTTCGGCGACTTCTTCCAGCGCGGCTTCGATGTCCGAGAAACGCGCCTCGTCACTCACGCTCTTGCGTGCGAACAGCTCGCGGATCTTCGCGAGCACGCCCGACTTGGCTTCGGGTTCGTCCACAAACTCGATCACCGTTTCGACGGCGGCGGAGAAATGGTTGTCCGGATGCAGCTTGCGTGCGGCGAACGGATTGGCGTCCGGGTTGGAGGCGGCGAACTGCAGCATCTCGGTACCGAGGCTGGCCGGGTTGTCGGTAACGGCCAGGCCCACCAGGTATGCCTTGCCGGTATCGGCGAACTTCGGGTTCACTTCGATGGAACTGAAGACTTTCTGCCCGCGCTTGGTCATCGCGACCAGGTCATCGGTGGGGGTGATTTCGGCGAACAGTTCCAGCTTGCCCTCGGCGTTCTGCGACTGAGAGAGCGCATCCACAAAGCCGTAGTTGCGGAACGGGCCATCGGGCAGCACGCCACGGATGTGTTCGAGGTTGATCGTGGCGCGGTACTTGGCCGGGTCGTAGTGCTCGGCCATCTGCGCGATCCATTCGCGCTGAATGGTGCGGCCGTCGACCGTGGCGCCTTCGGTCGCAATGCGGAACTTCTTGGATTTCTTGGCCATGCAACGAGCCTCGGTGACGTGGGGGCGGGAATAGGTCGCCAGCATCGATAGCGCCGCACGCAGCGGCAACGCGGCGCGGTTCTGTACCTCACGCATAAGAACAACGCGCGGCCCAGTGCACGCACGGGCGTCCCTACGCTGTCGGCCATGCTCATGCCTGCCGTCGCCACCGATCCGCGCACCGTTGCCCGCAGCCTGTATTTCCAAGGCTGGAGCGTGACGGCGATCGCCGAGTACATCAGCCAGGCGCGCTCGACGGTGGAATCCTGGAAGCAGCGCGACGGCTGGGCCGGTGCGAAACCGATCGATCGCGTGGATGCGGTGCTGGAAGCACGCCTCTGCCAGTTGATTGCGAAGGATCACAAGGACGCGCACGACTTCAAGGAGATCGATCTTTTGATGCGCCAGGTCGCGCAGATCGCGCGCGTGCATCGCTACGAAGCGCCGGGCGGTCATGAAGGCCACCTCAACCCAAAGGTGGCCCACCGCAACGCCGGTCCGAAAAAGAAGCCGCTCAAGAACGACTACAGCCCCGAGCAGGCGACGCGGCTACATGAAGCCTTCATGGATTCGTTGTTCGCGTATCAGCGCCAGTGGCACGAAGCCGGGCTTGCGCAGCGCATCCGCAACATCCTGAAATCGCGCCAGATCGGTGCGACCTGGTATTTCGCGCGCGAGGCGCTGGACGATGCGATCGTCACAGATCGCAATCAGATTTTCCTGTCGGCCAGCCGCGCGCAGGCCGATGTATTCCGGCAGTACCTCACGCAGTTTGCGAAGGAGGCGGCCGAGATCGAGCTCAAGGGCGATCCGATCATCCTGCCCAACGATGCGTCGCTGTATTTCCTCGGCACGAACGCGCGCACCGCGCAGAGCTACCACGGCAATCTCTACTTCGACGAATACTTCTGGGTGTACGGCTTCCAGACGCTGCGCAAAGTTGCTTCGGGCATGGCCATCCACAAGAAGTGGCGGCAGACGTATTTCTCCACGCCCTCCGCGTTGAGCCATGACGCGTACCCCTTCTGGTCGGGGGCGCTGTTCAACAAGGGTAGGGCGAAAGCCGATCGCATCGAACTCGACATCAGTCATGCGGGTTTGGTGAATGGTCTGGCGTGTGCGGACGGGCAGTGGCGGCAGATCGTCACCGTGCTGGATGCGATGGCCGGCGGCTGCAACTTGTTCGACATCGACCAATTACGCCTGGAATACAGTGCCGAGGAATTCCAGCAGCTCCTGATGTGCGAATTCATTGACGACTCGGCGTCGGTGTTTCCGTTTGCCCTGGTGCGGCGCTGCATGGTCGATAGCTGGGAGGTGTGGGACGACGTGCGTCCCTTTGCGCCGCGCCCGCTCGGCGATACGCCAGTGTCGATTGGCTTCGATCCCTCCAAGGGGACCAGCGGTGGCGATCCCTCGGGGTGCACGGTGAACGCGCTGCCCACGGCGCAGCGCGACCTGTTTCGGGTGGTGGAGAAGCACCAGTGGCCAGGCCAAGACTTCGATGCGCAGGCCGGCAACATTAAACGCCTGTGCGATCTCTACCACGTCGCCGACATCGCCATCGACACCACTGGGATGGGCACCGGCGTGTATCAGTTGGTGAAGCAATTTTTCCCGATGGCGCGCGCGATCCAGTACTCACCCGAATCCAAGGCGCTGATGGTGATGAAGGCGCAGGACGTGATGGGCAAGGGACGCCTGGAATGGGACGCCGGCTGGACCGACCTCGCCGCCGCGTTCATGGCCATCCGCAAAACCCTCACGCCCAGCGGGCGGCACGTCACCTATGACGCCAGCCGCTCGGCCGACGTTGGCCACGCGGATCTTGCCTGGTCGGTGATGCATTCCCTGATTTATGAACCGCTGGAAGGGCGTGCGGCCCACAGCCAGAGCTTTATGGAGATCTACGGATGAGCAAGCGCAAACAAAGACGGCAACAGGGCAGCCAAGCAACGTCACCGACAGCAAAGGCGCACGCCTTCACCTTTGGCGAACCGGAGCCGATCGACCGTGCCTCACTGCTCGACTACGTGCAGGTGTGGAACAACGGTCGATGGTACGAGCCACCCATCAGCCCGCTGGGCCTGGCCAACATGATGCGCGTGGCGCCGCATCACTCGTCGGCGATCTTCATCAAGCGCAACCTGCTGGTGTCGTCGTTCGTGCCGACGAAATACCTGTCGGTGGCCGACTTCGAGGCCTTCGCCACGGACTATCTGGTGTTTGCGCATGCGTACCTGGAACGGATCACGGCGATGTCCGGGCGGCTCTTGCAACTGAAGCGCTCGCCGGCCTTGTTTACACGCGTCGGGGTGAAGGATGAGCGGTGCTGGTTTGTACCGTACAGCGGCGAGGCGTTCCAGTTTGAGAATCCGGTGTGTCAGCTTCTCGCGCCGGATGTGAGCCAGGAAATCTACGGTGTGCCGGAATACCTGAGCGCGTTGCATTCGGCGCAGCTCAACAAGTCAGCGACGTTGTTTCGTCGCAAGTACTACGACAACGGATCACATGCCGGCTTCATTTTGTACATGACGGATACGGCACAGCAGTCGGCCGATATCGATGCGTTGCGCGAAGCGCTGAAAGCCTCGAAGGGGCCGGGGAATTTTCGGAACCTGTTTATGTATGCGCCGAACGGCAAGAAGGACGGGTTGCAGCTCATCCCGATCAGCGAAGTGGCGGCGAAGGATGATTTTGCGTCGATCAAGAACACCAGTCGGGACGATATCCTCGCAGCGCATCGCGTGCCACCGCAGCTGCTTGGCATGATCCCAGTGAATGCTGGTGGGTTTGGTGATGTGGGGAAAGCCAAGCAAGTATTTATGGAAAATGAGGTTGAACCAATTAAGCTGAAAATGATGGGGCTTAATGCTTCGCTTGGTATCGATGCGTTTAAATTTAGAGCTATGCCTCGCATGCATAGCTGATTTTTCTATGGCTTTGTAAATGTGAGCTTGGGTTTAAGTTGATATTTTTTCTTCGCTAGGAGGAGCGGCTGGCCGAGGATGTCCGGAGGTCCATAGAACAAATCGTGAAGTAGCTGCATTATCTTTGGGATTTATGTTCAAGTCCTTTCGGATTTCCAGGAATAAAGTGGTTAGCAGCTGATCATGGCGGTCTGGACTTCGCTGCTTGTTTTTTTATGCTTATCTCTTCCCGATACGCTTGCAGTGCTTTGATGACACGTTGCGGGGCAATGAGATTTAGGTTGTTGCTTGTTATGGTAAAAGTTTGATGTCCCGTTGGAGTCTCATCGCCTTCTACGATGCCGCTGATACTTCGGACGAAATCCTTGTAATGTTCAAGCTTTTCTTTCCGAAGTTCCGATTCGCGCTCGCGTAATTTTGTAAAAAAGTAGGTTGCCGCTGTCAGTGCAACTGCTCCAGAGGCCGTAATTACGGCCGTCGCAATGTCGGCTGCCATTGTCGCTGCTCCCTCGGGTTTTTCGAAGTAAGAATTTAGGTTGGGCGGGTGAGTTACGCAGTGCTACGATCAACACCGAGGAGAATCGTCTGTAAATCGACTATTGCGACGTTTGATGAGATTGTGGAGTCGTTACGCATTACAGCAACCATTTGTGTGAAAGCGGCTTGCTGTCCTTGGTTCCTCATCGTTGCTCCGAGTCGCTCAAAATGCGCAAATGCGGCGATTGCTTCAGGCGATCCATACAGGCAAATTCTGCATTTTGCATCCGCCGTCCGTGCGCCAAGTTCGTGATCATCACTCGACCTCATTTGATCGGGATTGGCGTGCTCGCTAACGCAATGTAAATAGTCAGTGTACGCCTTGGTTCTAGCCTCTCGATGCACGCGCAGCCCATCTAAGTGGCGAGAAAAATAGTACTGGAGAGTTGCGCCTAAGATCACGCCTAGAAAGGAAAAGAATGCTGTTCCCATCTGAATTTTCCAATGTTTCTGTTTTGGTTTATTCCGGTTTTTTGGGCTGATGGTCTGCGAGCAGTGAGCAATTTTTTATGCTCGTGGCTCATTTTATTGTTTTTCGCCACATTGAAGCTCTTCCCCTGGTATCTGGAACTTGTTCAAGCTCTCCTGACTTTCTTAAAGCAACAAATACGTCCTTCATTTGAACATCTCGACGTATCCCCGTAATTTCTCGTCCAATCGCGTTTGTTATCGTTTCATGTGTATCGAGGTAGTCCATGACGATTTGAGCTGGAGACGATAGTCGCTCATGCCAAATTTCAACTACTACAGAATTTTCCAGCTCTCGAATTTTTGGCTCCTTAAGCCTTATTTTGCGCATTGCCTCGAAAGCGCTATTTAATCCCTCGCCTACGTCCTGGTTCGGCGGCTCTGGAAACTTGTTAATCAGGCGAACGATTTTGGGGTTCCGGGCGAACTGGGAGTCAAGAATGTTATCTACGGTGACATGGCCGGGTAGCTTTCCCGGGCTCTCCACTTCAACCCTGTCGTCATAGATACGTATCTGTGCATCGACCGGTATGCTGTAGTCGCGATGAAGTACCGCATTCGTTATTACTTCGTGCAAGGTTATGTCCGGATATGAAATTGCCTCGAGACCGTTTTCGCCAAGCTTTTTCACCGACTCTACGATGCGCTTTGTCTCCGATACTGCTTCTTTAATCAAGTCGTAGATTGGTCCCTCGATAGTGATTGGGGTAAACGCGAGCGTGTCGCGGTCAACGCCTTCTTCTCTGGTGCGGAACTGGAATAGCTTTACTGCGGAACGTTTCGGTAGTGCTGCCTGAGGCTGATCTGAGTAGAGCAAGGTGCCCGCAACGGTTGGCTTGTCGTTTGCGATAAGGAGCTGCGACCTTAGCCATTTTTCTGGATCTGCTGATGGGATTTCACTCAGCATAAATTCAATGATCGTGATTGAGTTACTTATTTCGTCAATTGGTATTGAGACGGTCTCGTCTTCAAATGAATTGATGCCTTTGTCTAAGCGAAGTTTTTGAAGCGCTTCTTCGCCTTGAACTGGAATTTTTTGAGCAGACTTCCGAATGTAAACGGTGCCGTTGCTGGCAGCTAAGATTTCTCTTGTCTTCCTCACCGTTATTTTTAGTACAAGGCCAGGAAGATCGTCGCACTTCAGAAATTCAGCTCTGTAGTGATTTCCAAGTGGCGACATAGTCTCAATTGTTTGAATTATTGCGTTTGCCGCCTCTTCGTCAGCAAAGCCATCCCATTCCCTAGTTTTGATCGAATCGATGGTGGTTTCCTTTATCCCTATGAAGATTTCTCCACCCGATGCGTTTGCGAAAGCTGACACTGATTGCGTTAGTTTGGCAGGTGCGATTTCTTTGGCTTTTAGATCCCGAAAGTGGTTTTCTGCAAGGCCAAGAATTGAACCTGCTTCATCCTTTGAAATGGTAGTGAGTTCCACGCAATTGCCTCCCTGTTTAGCCGCCAAATATCGCGGCATGGATAAGTGATTTCGTGCTGGCCCCTGCTGGTAGGCGAACATTTCGCCGCCTCGGACGAAATTTATTTGCTGCTCCTCTGGGTAACAAGCGGGGCCGGGGGCATGGCATGTGGAGAACATTGAATTTCGTTAAGCAATGACCAAATGAGGTTGTTTGCGCCCGGCGCGCGCGGTCGTCCCCCCTCCTCGCCTGCGCGCTTCCCCCCTCGCTTTCGACGCAGGTGACGCAAGACCGAAAACGAGGCCATGGCGAGCCCCAATAGGGTCCGGTACAGGCGCCCCGGTGACGCGGTTTGACGCATCAGAGGACGGGGCGCTTCGAGTCTTGGGCCTAGTGCCATGCGGCGTCGGCAGCTTCGATGTGCGTGCCGAGGTCGCGCATCAGGCTACCCAGGAGCGTAATGGCCTGACGAGGCTCCATGGCATTTTTCCGCAGCGCCTCTCCCACGCCTGCCAGCGCATGGGCGGTATCGCCGATACGCAGGGCGATGTCGCTGCACTTATCGGCCAGCTCATGCCGGTTTTGAGAGAAGACGATATCGGGTGTGGCGCTGACGGGGCCGGTGAGGCGCAGCGGCGTTGCATCCGCCCTATGCTGGCGGCGGCCATCGTCGCGGAAGACCCAGCACTTCGGGATGCGCCGGCCACGGGAAAACATATCCTCGCGACCGATGAAGGGGTATTGCAGCGAGGTTTTGAGCAGGCGACTTAGCTTGGAACGTTCGGCGATGGGAAGACCACGTCGCCACGCGGCAAGGATCAGGGTCGTCAGGTGGATCGCGATCAATCCCTGGTTGTCGGAATAGTTCACGCGCTCCCCGCGTTCGATGAGTTCCTCGTAGGTGTCCCAGAACTGGGCGACGATCGGGTGCTCGTCCGCGCGGATGGGGGAGGGCGGCTGGCCCGTGACCAGGGCATCAAACGCGCGGATCACGGCCAGGTGGAATTTCGGACTGACCCACATGGCATAGGCATAGACCAGTTCCTTGGTGACATAGGTGCCGGGGGAGGCACCGCCATGAACCAAGGCCACCGGAGCAAACGCCATTTCTGGCGTTTGCTCAGCGACCAAGGCTTGAAAGCCTTCGGTGCGGGTATAGCGGTTCGGACTGTGGCGCGCTTCGCCACCTGCGACACGATGCAAGTCATTGAGGCAGAAGCGACCGGCGCTATCGCGGCGGATCGTGGTCTTAAGGATGGTGAGTTCCTGCAAGGGTGTCCTCCATACGGGATAAAGAGCCAGTAAGCCGAAATGACGCCAAGGATGGTCCCGAGGGGAGACCATCGCCGGATTCGATTTTGGAAAAGGTGATTTTGGTGACCATGTTGCCGAAAGGCAATCTAAGTCTTTGTTTTAATTTTTAAAATCGGGTTACGGAAAAAGGTAATCTCAAGGTAATAAAAATTACCCTTCTCCGTAAGTGCTTGAATGTAAAGGAAACGGTGGAAGGAAAAAATTACCTTCCAGAAAGGTAATCGAATTACCTCAAATTACCTTTGGATTACCTTTTTCCGATCTCGCCTAAATCGTTGATTGAGCGAAAGAAATGGGATATTTTGCCGGTGTGGTTACCAAAATTACCTTTTTCCGACGATGCCAAACATTGGGGCCTATATAGAGGTGGTCCGTCGCTATCGTTCCTGGCTGTCTGCAGTTCCACCTTCTCCATCGTTGCGACCACCTCGTCCAACTGTGCGTGGATGGCGCGCGTTTGCGTGGTCATCAGCGTGTACAGGTGGTCGGCGTCGACCATGCCGGCGCGCAGTCCTGCAACCATGCCGGCAGCCAGGCTTTCCAAGGCCGCGACGTGCTGCTGGGCGTGGACGATCAACGTGAGAAGTGTTGCTGCTGTAGTCATTCCGGTTATTCCCTTCTGTTCCTCCGGATAACATCGTGGCCCACAATGACTAACGCAAGTTTTTTCGTTGGTAGTTTGTGGAGCGAAGTGGATCAACAGTGGCACGTGATTGCCTCGGCTAAGCTGGTACCAGTTCCTTGAGGGTGGGCAATTCGTTTGCCCATTCGGACGACCGGGGAGGAGAACTGATATGTCGCCAATGCACGCTTGGCTCAATCATATTTTCGGTGACCCTACCGTAGCCTTGGTGGTCGGCCTGATGGGTGGTGGGCTGATCGGTTATGCAATTAGCTGGTGGTTTGCGCGAAGCAGCAGCAAGGAACTGCGCAACCAGGTCAAGACGCTGCGCGCGCATGTTGAACTGCCGGCTCGTATGCTTGAAGCACAAGGGCAAGGTCAAAAAGTGACACTGAATCGAAACGAGGAAGGGGAGGTTACCGGCTTGGTGCATCACGCGAGTCTGCGCGATGAAATTCAGAGCAGTGTGCAGATACTCGGTGCCACCCTGACAACGGTGAAGCCCGAGGACTCGCCACCGAGACCGAAATGAAGCTGTTCTTGATCAAGCGCCGTATCACGCGGCGGTGTTGCCTTAACTGCTTATCGAAGATCAATACTGTCGTGCGATGAACTGGTCGATATGCGTGTCCTCTGTCATCGCCGCTAAAGCAGCTTCATCATCGATGCCCACGTGGGGCATCGGTTCCAACAAACCGGTGACGTCATACACAGACAGCTCTAGCCAATCGAGCTCATCTCCGCGTGGTGCCCCACTCACAGAGCGTTGAAACGGCCCGAGTGTTCCCCATGCGTCGGCTTCCCTGGTTGCTCGGTTACACGCATCCACTGGGTTTGTGGCGTGGCCTACGAAGACAACGAAACCGGCGGCGTCACAGATTACTCCATATGTACGCATGGATTTTCCTCTTATTTGGTTCTTAGAAAAACTAGACCGTCGACGTGCTTCAAGCTGTATACCCAGATACTTGGTCACGCAGGCTGCGGAATGCTTTGTTGGTTTCTTTAGCAGGCCTCCGTCGCTGCCCCATGGCTTGCACTCAAGCCATCCAATGCGTATTTCTTCTCGGTGGGGCTGGGCGTTCAACGACCTCACCTGTCTTAAATTGCTGCTTACACATTGGGCAGTCGATGGTGATGGTTCCGTACTTTCGATTTTTCTGCAGAACAGCCTTCTTGCCGCTGTCAAAGCATGGCTGACATAAATAATGCTGTGGCTCGCCAGATGCTTCAGACGCTCGATATACGAAAACACCTGGCGAAAGCTGAAATAATGCATAGCGACCGCGCTCGGCCAGTGCTTCGTTGAGCTTGCGAATTTCTTCACAAGCTTCGAAGTATTTGCCTTGCAGCTCCGCAAATTGGGCATTGTGTGTGAACAGGTTGTCCTGTGCTTTTAAGAGCTGACCGTTCATCTCCGATATGATCGAAGCGACCTTATTGAAGTCGCGAAGGCCGATCATCGCTTCGCCAAGTTGCTTAGCATGGGAAAGTGCGGTGAATGCTGTGCTTATGGAGGCGTAGTCCATGGGTGTTCCTGCATGTGGTCACTTTGGCCTAAATAGCATATCGCTCACGCTTTAGGGGCGTAATAGGGGCGGGATTCCTCGGCCCTTGCCGGGCGCGAAAAGAATCTTCCACTCGTGCCCGGTGTCGCATACTCGACAGAACGGCTGCGCCGCATAGTCGACGCGGAATAAACCAAGTCATCGCTCCAGAAGTGGCTTGCGTCGCCGATAAGAAGTCATCTGCCCGAATGGATACGCTCGTGAACGTGAAATCCCGCAATGCTCGCCTCGATATGCTCAAAGACGGGTTGGACCTGGTCAGAAATTACGGCTTCGGGTTGACGGTGCTCAGTTTGTCCTATGCAGTGGGATATGACCATTGGCAGTTAGGCCGCGTCGGACCGAAACTCGTGTCGGTTTTGGGAACCCTAATTGCAGTTTTCTATATTGGGGCACCCTTTTCCACTTCTGTGCTAAGCACTGGCCCGAAGGACGGTTGGCGCAAGCACTCTGGTTGGTTTTCATCTCTTTCACGCTGGTCTTTGGTGGCGAGTTTTGCATCATCATCGTCACCAGATACCAGGAATGGGTCCATGTGAAATCTGCGGTCAGCCATTGATATGACGAACTGCATTGTTGTGGTGCCTTGGAAAACCCCGGCGTACTGGAAGTGGCTCTCTGATAGCTGCTGGAATCGGTGCATAAAATTCCCGCGTAACCTATTGATAAAAGGAAGCGCGCGAACCCAATTTGTATAAATTGGCGCAAGCTAACTATTTGATTTTTCGACTAAATTTATCTGACTGTTAATCAGGGGGTCGTTGGTTCGAGTCCAACTTCGGGCGCCAAATTCCAGTTTCATACCGTCCAACGACGTCCAATGAAACCACCAAAACCCGCTAAAAGGCGGGTTTTTTTGTGCCATACCGTCCAATCTCATCCAGTTGCATCCAGCCTTCGGTGTGGGTAAAAGTGTGGGTAAAAGGCGCTTACCCACAGAGGTGGCGTGTCTTTTACCCACAGCGTGAGGTGCGGCGTGCTGACGGACAAGGCAATCAAGGCGCTTCGACCGAAGGACAAGCCTTACCGAGTAGCCGATGGCGACAGCCTCTTCATCCTGGTGCAGCCCACGGGGGCGAAGCACTGGGTCTATCGTTTCCGCTTCGCCGGCAAGGAGACCACGCTGTCATTTGGTCTCTACGGGGAGATCTCCGCGACGGAAGCTCGCAGACGACATAGAGAGGCGCGGCTTGCTGTCCAGTCGGGGCGTAATCCTGCCGCCGATCGCCAAGCTGCAAAGGTGCGTTCGCGCTTGGAGGCGGCCAATAGTTTCGAAGCGATAGCCAACGAATGGTTGGAGGGACGTCGGCGCACACTGGCACCCACGACCTTCGAGAAGGCGGCTCGGAATTTCCGCGTGCTTGTCTACCCATGGTTAGGGAGGTTGCCCATCGCGAGCATCGAACCACCTGACGTGCTGGCCTGTCTGCGGCGTATCGAGGCCGGTGGTCACCATGAGACCGCGCACCGTATGAAGCAGCGCATCTCCCAGGTGTACCGGTATGCCATCGCTCATGGCTTGGCCCGCGTGAACCCCTCGGCGGAGCTTAGCGATGCGCTGCACCCCATTGCCTCCAAGAGCAGGGCGGCCATCACCGATCCCGCAGAGGTTGGTGGCCTTCTCCGCGCGATCGAGACGTTCCATGGGCAGTTCGCTACTGCGTGCGCCTTGAAGCTGGCGCCGCTGGTGTTCGTGCGGCCGGGTGAGCTGCGGAAAGCGGAATGGTCCGAATTCGACCTGGACGCCGCTCAATGGCGCATCCCTGCCGAGAAGATGAAGATGCGGGAGGAGCACATCGTTCCCCTGTCGACGCAAGCGGTCCATATTCTTCGCGAGTTGCATCCGCTAACCGGGGCGGGGCGATACCTCTTCCCTGGCGCCCGCGCGCCAACGCGCCCCATGAGCGAGAACACCATCAATGCGGCCTTGCGCCGGCTGGGCTACGACGGCGACACCATGTGCGGTCATGGCTTCCGCGCCATGGCGTCCACCAGGCTTAATGAGATGGGTTGGTCGCCAGACGTCATCGAACGCCAGCTCGCCCATGCGGAGAGGAATAAGATTCGCGCCGCCTACAACCGCGCCCAATATCTGGCTGAGCGCAAAAAGATGATGCAGGCGTGGGCCGATTATCTGGACTCACTCAGGGCTGGCGGCAATGTGGTCGCGATCCACAAGAAGAAGGCCGGATAAGCCACAAAACTCGCATGATCACCTAGATCATGATCACCTAGATTGATTCAGCTCATTGATCTTGTTGCATCGATGTCGTCCTCGATCACCTTTGCTTGGACGTCAGTTTGCAAATCATCAAGGTTAGCCGACATGCCACTAACCACCCCAACAACATTGCTGGCATCCAAAAGTTGTGCACGCCAAACAAACATCAGCTCGTCCCTGTCGATGTCCATTTGGGCCTCTAATTCGCGGCCCTTGGCATCCAGTACTGTAAACAGACGTTTCATGCGAGAGCCCCTGTTCCTACCAACATGGTGCGCGCGATACTGAATGGCTGCAAGGAGGCTCCCAATGACCGCAGGCAAGCAATTCAACATTGCCGGTAAGGACTGGCTGACCGTGGATGAGGCCGCCCACTATTGCGGGGTATCGAGTAGCCAATTTCGAAAACATGCAATAGGTCACGGGCTAATTCCACGCAATTTCATGGGCAAGCAACTGTATGAGAAAGCTGCGCTCTATGCGGCGATTGATGCGTCGGCACCATGGCACATAACGCAGGGCACCAGACAACCTATTAGTAGAGCAAGTCTATCCCCGAAAATCCGGGCTGCCATGGAAAGACTGGATAAGTATGAGGAGCGCAGAAAGCGACGCTAGCCTGCTACAAACCTGGGCGGACATGATTGATTCAAGACGCACCGGTAGCAACGTAATTTCAATAGGCCGAAAAAGAGCCTAACGGCACCCGAATGGAGGGTGAAGGCGCACATACATAAAAGTCGCGCGCCTTCTCTCTGCTCAATCAATTGCGCATCTTTGCAGGCGAAGATCTACTGAGATAGGTCTTTTATGCGCCTGATAACCGCATCCTTCAGTTTTTCATCCATGATTCGACCTGTAATGGTAAGGATGACGCTATGTCTTGCAAATAACGCAGCTTGCAATGCTGCTTTGTTGCGTTGTGACATTAACTCATCTTCTACCGCAGCCTCGATAATCTCGCCCGTATTTTGATCTTTAACCTTGACACGCAACACGAGCGGATCGGATGAATCTACGCGAATCACGCGAAATTCGCCTTCAATTTCCGTGTCTTCTGACTTGCGACGGCCATTAAGTGAAAGCTCTTTTATTGCCTCTCCCTCAATTCGCACGCCTTGAATTTGCGTTTCTTTGGCCGAGGAAAAAGAGCGAAGAAGCTCTGCGGTGGCGTCAGCTGCATGAGGCTCAATTGCTCGCAACTTAGGGCTCTTTGTCAACGCTTCGGTAAGCAACTTTGTCCGCTCAGTTTCTTGTTGTGACATGCGTTCAATCGATTCCAAGGTTTCCCGGCGGTCTTCCTTGTCAATTTCCTTTAGTCGAACCGCCTTTCGTTGATTCAGAAACAGTTTGATGACTGCGTGACTTGTATATAAAAGCCCGCATCCAAGAAGGAGTATCAGCAAGTCGTGTGAAGTCATGCTACTCGAGACCTTGTCAATAATATGGTTAATGACTTTTTCGAGATCAACTTCATACTGCGCTGACCCATCTCCTACTCTGACGGTCAGTTCGAGATTCTCTTTCTCTTCCTTTGAAAGGTGGCGTACATCTGCGTCATCGTAGGAAGCTATAGCGTACGACTTGTAAACAGAAGATTGAAGTTCTATATACCCTTTCATGACTGAAGGGGTAATGCTTTGATGAAATTGATCGCCTTCAAGATGAGCGTGTAAGTGAGGCCAACCTTTCAGCTTCACTTTGCCATCAAAGTCCCCTTGGAGCACTTCATTTAAAACCTGGAATGCTTCTTCCTCGTTTGTCACGACCCGGATCATGTCGGCTTGTGGCATACCAATCCATTGCCTCCCTGTTTGCTTACCCCTTGCAACCGTACCAGAGGAGAGGACGATTCGCACAATTTCATCGCCGAATGCCTATTTCAGCCATTGACAGCTGAGAAAAATTGCCATAAGTTTTGGCCGTCCCCGCCAATTCGGGGACCAGGTTTGGCGACCTGAGAAAACAAAGGCGCAACGGCGCCGATGGCGCTTTTTTTGTGTCCGTTGCGTACGCGTCCCCCTCCTATGGCGGGCGTGTGGGGCAGCCTTCGGGCTGGCCGGTTTCCTTTGTTACCGGTTCGCCAACCCTGCACGTCCGCCACCCTTGTCGCAACGGCATGGGTGGCTCATCAGAGGGGTGAGCTATGGCAACCAACGCAAATTCCACGATTAACCAGCAGCCGGCAGATCGGCTGATCCAGCTGGTATGGCAACACTGGGACGAAGAGGGCGATGACGCCCGGGTCCTCGATCCGGCCACCGGCAAATGGACGTCCGCACGCGATCGCCACCTGGCGAATACCGAACGGGAAATCTTTGATCTGTTCATCCAGGACGGGCAGAGCAAAGAGTACGCCTCGGCAATGATCGAATTCATGCGCCGGCCGTGCACGCAGGAAGGTGACTGGACCCTTGTAAAGGGTGGCATGCCGATAACGGAGTACATGGATCAGCTCGCCGGGATGGGGGTATGACCGTGAAAGATCAAATTACATCGACCTCCGATGATCTTGATGCTGAGCGACTTGCCTACCAAATGAAGGCACTCATCCGGGCGAAGTGGCCCGAGCGATACGGCAGAACAAAGCCTGATCTGAGTGTGGTGCATCCCGAATTACTGGTAGGCATCAACGATCTACGCAGCGATCCCGGAACGGTTGATAGGGCAAATCAGCTGCTGAAGGGAAATCTGTCTGAAAAATTCAAGAGAGACATCGGTGTTTACGAATTCGTAAAGCCAGGAGACAAGCCCGATTCGGCCACGATGGAACTAAGCCGCGTGCTACGGGAAATCAATGGCAAATCACGTCGTGACCAGCTCAACGTACTCCTGGACGAAAAATGGGGTCCTGTCCAAGGTGAAAATCCGCGAAAGCCAATGATCGACAGGATGATGGTTGATCGCCTTAAGGCAATGATTCGAACGACATGGCCCGATGAGTTTGGCGCTAGCAAGAAGGTCATCCAATTCCCGCGCGCGAAGAAGCGAGGCGCAAAAAAAAGCAGCGGTCCTCGAGCGGACGTCGTCCAGTTTCGCTGCGGTCGTGCCGATTTTTCTGTCTCCGATCGAAGGGCATTCGATATATTCGTCAAAGACGGCCGCAGCGCTCGGTTTGCTGCCGCGATGGTCGACTTTATGCGTAGCCCGTATTCAAAAGAGGGCGACGACTGGTTTGTGAGAGGTGGAGTTTCGATCGCCGATTACATGGACCAACTCACGCGCCAGGGGATCTGATCATGAGTGCCAAGATCATTCCATTCCCCTCGCAGGGTCGCGTTCGGCTTAGACCCGTCGATGATGACGACGAAAACATCCCGGCTGGTGTGCGCGCGCTGTTGGCCATCATGGAAGCAACGGAGCGCAAGTATGGATCCGCTATGCCGCCGAGCGGCATGAGCCCGGAGGAACATATCCGGGACGTTGCGCCCTATCTGCTCCGTCCAGCCTGATCTGATAGCCTGAAACAGCCGCGCCTAGGCTGATCCCCGAACACCGGGCACCTTCCCCGGCTGGCGCGGCTTCCTTTTTGAAGGGTGCAGAGGTGTGCCGTGATAAACGATTCGATTTACGATGATCCATCAGGGTCAATTGAAGATGATCTCAAGGATGTCGTGAAGATTCTTAACGATGAGATCGAGCAGTATTTTAAAATGTTGCTTAAATTCGCCAATGACCTCGGCATCTTAGAAGATCATCTGCTGAAGCACGGAGCATCTCTTTTTGAATCAAGAATTCTTGAGGTTCAAAAAATGCGTGATCTTTTACATAAAAAAATTCCGTCCGACGAAGAATATGCAAATTTGATTGCCAAAAAGGTAAGCGACTTCGACATCTTAAAGAAAGGTGCCGGGAGTGCTGGTTTGACATTGCCGCAATCTTCATGGGAAGGCATGTCGATGGCAGTTTTCTTATACAAGCAAAAGCGCAAGGGTGTTCTTGGGCTATCAGGGATCGCGCACGGTGTCGGGTTGTTTGTAGGAGCCCGCCTTGGATTCGCCAATCCCAAGGCAAAGGCCGACATTATTTCCCGATTTGCAAAATCGGGAGCCCAGGCAAAGTTAAAAAAGGACCCTAAGCAAGCGGCAAAATTAGAGGCCAAAAAGCTCTGGGAAGAATGGCAGGCCGGCAAGACAAAGCATAAAGGTGCGGCTGCATTTGCACGCTTCGTCTGCGGCAAATATCCCATACTCGAAAGCACGGCTGTGGTTGAGAGATGGGTGAGGCAGTGGGCTGCCTCGAAGCAACAAAAATAGGCACCCAACTAGCTCAGTACATACCCGGCTAGTCGAATGGGGATCATGCTAGCCGAAGTATTTTCGCATTCTGTCGCATTTCCTAATCTGTCCTCACTCTTCAGCAATAGACGAACAGCGAGGTTCGATAAAAGTGCAGACACTTCCTCAAACTGGTTATCTTCGCCTCGTCCAGATCATCGGCAGGAAACCTTCAAACGATGATCCTGGTTTGCCGGCAATCATTCCTGTTAGTGCATCGACGTGGTGGGCCGGCGTCCGCTCCGGACGATTTCCTCAACCGGTAAAACTCGGCCCCCGCATTACCGCCTGGAAGGTTGAGCACATCCGCGCCCTCATCGAGAGGGATGCGGCATGAACGGCGATCTCGATCCCTCCCGCCGGCTGTATGCCGAGCCCGATGTAAGCGAGCTCCTGAGCGGCATCCCGGCGCTGGCTGCTCAGCTCTACACCTCCCTCAACGCGCTACAGAACGATCCCAGTCCTTCCAGCTGTGAATCACTGGTCTTGACTCTTTACGGTGCGCAGACGCACGTACAACGGCTAAGGACGGCTGTCGAGCGGAGCGTCTGACGCGATGGCCACCATCTCCGAACGCAAACGCCCACGGATTAAGGGGAGATCGGGCGCCTCATTTCTCCAGCTCCCGCACTTCGTCATCAATACGCCGCAGTGGGCAGCGCTCACCGGCAACGAAGTGAAGATGCTGATTGAGATCGCCAGCCAGTACAACGGTTCGAACAACGGCGACTTGTCGTATCCGCGGAGCAAGTACCCGGTACGTGGCTGGTCGGGAATTGACGTCGCGCACCGCGCGCTGACTTCGTTGAAAGAAAAAGGATGGATCTTGCTGACCAGGCAGGGCGGTCGGCAGGGCTGCAGTCTGTACGCCGTGACGTTCTTTCCGATGGATGAGAGCAGTAAACATCCGTGCCACCGAGAGCACAAGCCGAGTCATCTGTGGAAGCACGCGCAAGCACGCGTCATTGACGCGTCCAACGACGCAAACGCTGTTCCGGAATCCGGACACAAACTGTTCCGAAATCCGGACAGTAAAACTTTTAGTGTCCGAAATCCGGACAGAAAGATTGTCCGGTGACGTGCACGTATGTACGAGACATGTCCCTTTTACTGTCCGGAATCCGGAACCCTTTATAGATATATACCAGAGGGGTTTCTGTTTTCTGCTTCTGCTCCGCTTGGCTTATCGCACTGGAGCGCCCTCGTTGGTCGACCAAGGGACATCCAAGCGGCTTGCATGGATCGCGCACCTGTCGACGCCATCAATTCGGAACCAACCATGGAAACGAAGAAGATCAGCTCCCTCGAAGCCTGGGAGCGTCAGAAGGCATTGCTAGCAAAGCGCAAGCAGAAGAAAAACCCATCGGGTTATTCGCGCGGCATAAAACTCAAGAAAAACGAGGGTGCGTGCGTGGTTTGCATGCAGAGCCCGGGAAGCCCTGTGCAAGGACAGCACGACCTAGGCAGTGCTCAGGCACAGCCTGGACCATGCGACCGCAATGCGACCGCATGCAATGCACCTGTGACGTACCTGATACGCGTACGGGTGAGTACCGAGCCACGGCGACTGCCCGGCGGATGTTTGCTGTACCGATTTCCCGTGCAACTGCGATCCGTATAGGGGGCATCCATGTCGAACGCCGGGCCGGGCGTGCGACTCAGGACAACGCGGTTAGCTGACTGGAACGCACCGGCTTACCGCATCCATGCCCTTGAGTTGCCGAGATCACCACGCGCCACAACTTGTGATGATCTGAAATACCGCAATCGAAAAACCACGGTGGATCACCGTGGACGAAGGTTGACTTATGGCAGCTTGTGGGCGGAGGCCGCGGCGCTGTCTTACATGGCGGCCAGTCCGCATGATGTCCGCCCGCATCTCTTGCTTGCGTATTTTGGGCAGATACGCGCAAGCACGGAGGCGGCAATCACTTATGGCCACCGCTATCTGGAAGTCTGGTGCGCTCGCGTCGGAATCGGTCAGAAATGGACACCTGTCTTTCCATTTGCCGCAGCGGACGCCCTGGCGGTTTTGTATTGGGGGCGCGCCACGCGTATCGGCATGCGGGTTTCTATCACGACCCGAGCACGCCAATTCAACATCGCACCTCGCGACTACTCGCTTCTTCGAGAGAAAGCTCTCGAGGCGTATCGACTCCGACTGACCGAGGCAATCGTGCAATTCGAACGCGCGCTGACGCGAATGGAAATATACGCACCCGCAAATCTGCATACTCAAAGTAGGAACACTGGATTGCCGGCCTGCGGTTCGGAATTCCTCGCGCGCCGTGCCGCGTAATGCACGGCGGCCATATTCCAGTGTGACGCGGTGTGATGTCACCGTGCGTCACCCCGCGTCACACATAACGCAATCACTTAAACCCTATAGGGAACGGTATCGAAACCGTTTCGGAAACGTTTCACAAAGGAGAGCCGAGATGAACAAATTGCACCATAACCTGGAGTCATTCACGCCCAGAGTGAACGCCAGCGGCGTGACGAATCACGACGCACTACCTCACGCCTACAAAGATCAGCTGCCCGATGCGAAGGCGTATTACGCACATCACCTGGGCGACGACCTTACGCCGTCCGCAACCGGGTGGGCGTTGGCTGGATGTCCCTTTTGCCCGGACGGGGAAAATCACTCCGTATCGGTCAACCTCCTTGACGGAAGGTGGCGCTGCTACGCGACATCGCGCGACATCGTGAGAGACATGGTGCATTTCCACATGCTCACTTACGGGCTGGGTCTCCGAGAAGCGGTAAGCGACCTGCTGGAGGCATGGGCTCGCAAGCCCGGGTTCGCTCCCGTCAAGCGGTTCAATGGTTTCGCGATGGCGGGCCATTAATTCAGGAGACTCATCATGCCCGTACACAAATCGGAAAATCTGCTCGATGGCAGCGGCAACCTTGCCACGCGGCTGGCGAAGTTGAAAGAGATCCAACGTCTTGGACTTGCCGACAAGAAATTGGATGTCATGGCGATCGCCAGGGATCCGAACGTATTTAACTTGATGGAAGGAAAGATGCTCGCATCGGCACGCGATGCCGCGCGCGACAGTGGGCTTTTGTTCCCGCATACGACTCGCGACGACACGGGACGGAAGATCACGCGATACGAGGGCGACGCCAAAGCTACATGGGAACCATTCATGGCCCCTGGCATGATTGGCCGACTCAATAGAAATTGCGGCACGCACGAGGAAACCGTGCGGGTCCGCGACAACGAGCGCGTCATGGTGGTTAAAAAGAATTCGCCTTAAGGTTTTGGCGCCTTCCTCAGTTTCCACGTAGCCGTTCTCCCTGCGGGAGGAGGGCGCCACTTTTCTATTTTCACGCGGCCTCGATTTGGACGCCGTGTTTCCCCTTGCCGATCTCGGCTTAACCCATGCCTCATCTTCTTGAGATGAGGCACGACACCCTATTGCCCAACGAAAGGAAATTTCATGAATGCAAAGATAGTTCGATCACTTCTTGCTATGTGCATGCTGATGCCAGTGTTGGTATGGGCACAGCAGTATCCCACTCCCACCTTCAACAGCCTGACGTTGCAGAATCCATTGACTGTGGCAAATGGTGGAACTGGCGCCACGGCGTCCACTGGTAGCGGCTCCGTGGTGCTAGCCACCTCTCCATCATTGGTAACCCCTGCACTTGGCACTCCGTCTTCCGCCGTGCTGACGAATGCAACCGGACTCCCTCTTTCAACGGGTATTACGGGCACTCTTCCAGTCGGAAATGGCGGAACGGGTTCCACGACGAGCACGGGGTCCGGTTCTGTTGTGTTGTCAAATTCCCCTACGCTTGTTACTCCAGCGTTGGGAACGCCCGCATCCGTAACACTCACCAATGCAACAGGCCTTCCGCTCACTACAGGCGTAACCGGAACGCTCCCTGCGGCAAATGGCGGCACAGGCGTTACGACAAGCACCGGTTCGGGTTCGGTGGTGTTATCGACTTCCCCCACATTGACGACGCCGAATCTCGGCACGCCTTCTGCGGTAACGTTGACTAATGCCACTGGACTGCCTATTTCAGGCATTTCCGGCCTGGGTAGTTCCGTGGGGCAGGCTTTGGCATGGCCCATTACAGGTGTCGTCACATCCAGTGCAGCGCTTGTGGGTGCTGTCAATGCGACCATTACCACTCCCACGATTTTGACGCCAACGATTCAAGGCATTACTAGCGGCTCCAATGCAGGGGCTGGAAATGTTGGCGAATTTATTTCTGCAACCGCCAGCTCCTTTTCACTAACGACCTCTACGCCAGCCAATGCCACCTCTATTTCTCTCACGGCAGGCGATTGGGATGTATCGGGCGGGTTCACCATTACGAACACAACCAGCAATATGAACAACGGGGTCTGTGGCTGGAGCACAACGTCTGCCACGTTCGGCCCCATGGGAACCTATGCACAAATAGGCGGCTCATCATTGGCGCTTAGCACGCTTTCAAATGGCATACCTGGCGCACGGTTGAATGTCACGAGCACCACCACGGTTTACATGGTGTGCGAAGCCATCTTCAGCGGTGGCCTTACGAGCATGAGCGGCATCATCCAAGCACGGAGGATGCGCTAATGCTGAACTTCATCTATGCCGATAACGTCAATACGACGCTGGCCTCTCCACTTTCCAGTTCTGCCACGTCACTTACTCTGGCGAGTTCTGCCAATTTGCCCACATCCATTCCAGCGGGAATGGCGCTCGTGATCACTTTGAATGATCAGGCGACCCGGCAGAACTTCGAGATCATCTATGCCACATCGATCAGCGGCGCAACGCTGAGTGGCTTGCAGCGCGGACAAGAAAACACATCTGCACAAAATTGGCTTGTCGGCGACTTTGCTTGGAATGGCATCACGGCAGGACAGATGCGAGGGCTTTCTTCGGGACGACTGCTTAGCGGGCCTACTGTGCTCACTGCTGCGTCAGGTACTTTTACACCCAATCCAGCCGCAACTTTGACCTATGTCAAAGGATGCAGTGGCGGTGGCGCCGGCGGTGGTGCGGTCGCCACTGGCAGCGGCCAAGTATGTATCGGTAGCGGAGGCAATGCTGGCGCCTATTGCGAATTCTTCATAGCCGGCCCAATCAGCGGCACGGTGTCCTATACCTGCGGGCAGGGCGGCACCGGTGTAGTTGGTGCCACAGGCAATGCTGGCGGCAATTCGACCTTCGGCACTTATGCAACATGCCCCGGTGGACTTGGTGGTCTTGTATCACCGGCAGCAGCGCCGCCGTTCTTCGAAACAGGCAATTCGAATGGAAGTGCTCCATCTCTGTCAGGAGCCGCTCCCGTCTTGTTATTGCCTTCGCCATCAGGAACGGCGGGCCTAGCCTTTTCCCCGACATCCGTAAGTGGCGGTCGAGGAAACAACAATCCTCTTGGTGTAGCGCCCGGCATAGGTTACGGAACGGGAGGCAATGGTGCGGCGAGCTTTCCATCCAGTCCTGCGCAAGCCGGAACGAACGGTGAGCCTGGCGCATGGATCGTCTACGAATACGCATAAGAGTCATTCATGGGATCTGCGGTCTGGCGCTCACTCGAAAGTAGGCGCCAGACGTCCATGCGACATCTTCAATTTTGTGATGGGAGGGGTACAGGCATGAACGGCAAAGCCACCGCTATCGACATCCAGAAGCTTGCCGCCAGTTATTGCGGCGACGCACTGGCAGGACTCCTCTCGATTGCGCGGGATGAAAAGGCACCCATGGCGGCACGAAGGGACGCCGCGAAAACCTACGCGAAATATGTGTGTCCTGTCCCAGACGACATCAGCAAATTACTGGAGAAATAGTGATGACCGACAACTCGAAGCGGAAGCCTCCGGCGGCAGGCAAAGGCCGGCCTAAGGGCGCCAAGAACAAACTGCCGCGGTCACTCAAGGAAACGATCCTAGCCTCGCTGGATGACGTGGGTGGACGCGCTTATTTGGCTCAGCAGGCCCGTGACAATCCGAACGCTTATTTGTCGCTATTGGCCAAGGTGCTCCCGTCCGATATCCAGGTCTCCGGCTACGAAGGCGGGCCGATCGGCTACGCCGTCATCCCGGAGCAGGCAAAGAGCATGGAGGAATGGGTGCGCTCAGTGGCATCGCAGCAGAGGGCGAACTGACATGGCCGAATCATACAAATTGCCCGAGGACGCAGACCTACAAGTGATAGTCGCTCTGTTCCGCGCGAAGCTGCCAGCCCGCGGTAGGAAACGGCTTGAGATGCTGTCGCTCCGTGACCAGTACCGCAATATCCTCGAAGTTATGGTCGAGCTCAAGCGGCTCGGTCTTATCGATCTGAAACGATGAATTTGCAAAACAACCCCATGCAGTGTGGCGCCAAGACCCGGAGAGGGACTCCATGCCCTACGCCCGCCATGCCGAATGGCCGCTGCCGCATGCATGGGGGCACTTCGCCGGGGGCACCCGTGGGCAATGACAACGCAGTTAAACACGGCATCTACCGTGCACGGCTTACCGAGGAAGAGCAGGCGACATATGACCAGCTTGAACCAGGCGGGGTGGATGAAGAGCTTCGCCTTACCCGTACCAGGCTCGCCCGTGCCCTGAGGGCTGAACAGGAGGGGCGCGATCCAGGGCGGGACTACGACGCCATTGTGGATCGCCTGCTCGGGCGCATCGAAAGGCTTGAACTGACCCGCCGAAGGTTGCTCGACGCGAGCATAGATAACGACGAGGTCATCCTGATTGATCCCAATCCGGACATCCCCTGAATTTTGCACCCAGTACGCGCGCGCGAATGACTTTGGCTGATGACTAGGGAGCCGCCGGCCATCATGACATGAGGGGTGAAGCCCGGACTCCCCCGTTGCGCCGGGTGGCAGCAGAGATCCTGGCTTCCATGCCGGTGATCGGATCCGGCGGCTCCGGCTGCAGAGATACGGGCTTGCCCGGAAAGCCGATGTGAAGGACCGGCATGGCTGCGATGGGTAGGAGCCGGCGTGGCCATGACTTCTCTATCTGCAAAACCATCCCGTGCAATCAGGTGTCAAGAAGCAAACCACCCATGTGATGGCGCAGTTTGCTTGGAGTACCTGACAGACTAGAGCTGCTTCCGCCTCTCTTCACTTTGTCCAGCGATAGCCACGTTTAAAAACTACACGCTGGGCATAAAGCTTCGTTAGCAATACAGAGCCAAACACGAGCATGCCAAAAAACAGCCACCATCCGGCTGGATGGCCCACCTGATAGGAGATAAAGGCAGAAACAAGCACTAGCACGCCGAACGCTGCGGATGGAGGGCCGTACTCAACCTCTGCTTGGCATCCCGTACACACTCGCGCACCTCGTGGCACTTCGGTATGGCAATGAGGGCAAGCATTGCTGCTCGATGGAAGAGAATTTGAATCTCTTAAGATCCCCCATTTGTTGCTCAGGTCCTGGGCAACTGGTGTCGCGTCATGTGCTTCAAATTGACTATCGGGAACGCGTGCCAGTTGCGTGACATTTCCAGCAATGGGTCGACCACATTTCAAGCAAGCTGGTGCTTGATCGCTTACTTGGATGCCGCAATCGGGGCAATTGATCAAAGCCATGTTTCCCTCCGGGCTAGTTGATTGAGCTATTTAAGCCACCGCGACACGCCACCATGATGCGAGCAGGTGCCGCGGTGATGTTGGCTGAAGCTGTAACTACCGTCGTGACACTGTGCAGACGCCCCAGGCGGAACGGCTCCGGATACGGTATGGGCAGGGCTATGCACCACCACGCCATAGCGATTGACGTAGGTCCCCTGCTCTATGAGCTGAGTTGAGCTATCTGTGGCGCCTCGTGCGCGCTGCTGCGTTGTAGCAGGCTGTACATCCTGGGCTACAACTGCGGTGTTGAATCCAAGCGCCAGCACCAAAAACAAGCAAACCCGTGTTTGCATGTCGCCCCCCTGAATGTTCCCCTTTCACAAATCTATGCAAGAGACTGGCTGTCGAGCGTAGCCGCAGCGATCCCGATGCTAGATCACCAAACCGGCCCTCTAGTGCCCGTTCGGATCTTTAGTGCCAACCTTCCCCGTATACGGATTGACATTCCCCTTGGTAGAGAAATTGTTCAGTCTTGTGCTGTCCGGCGCTGAGTGCATATAGGAGTGGACATATGTGCCGTCCCGACGCGTGTATCCACTGGTGCGGCTGTCGCTTGCACGCGGAGAAATGTACGTGTGTGTAGATGAGGGGCTGTGGCTTCCGTGATGCGATCCGCGGGCTATCACATTCCCGCACGTACCTAGAGCTACCACGCCCAAAGCAAACAACGCTATTGCGATCTTCATGGTTCGTCCCCCTGACCACCAAAGTTCAGCGAAGGATATACCCCCTTAAGCTTCAGATCTCGCGCCGCCCAGCTAGCACAGGGTGTGGGTAAAAAAGTGGGTAAAAATTCAAGTCAAAAAGTCGAACACGTTTAAGATCAATAAGATAAATTGACTATGCGAGTCCAACTTCGGCGCCAGATATATCAAGGGCTTGCGGCTTCCGCAGGCCCTTGTTCTTTGGGCGTGTATAAAAACACGTATAAAATTAGTCGGTATCAGGTACTTCTCCGGCAGGCTCGACGAGGGGCACTTCATGGTCGTAACGATGGACCATGCGTCGCTCTATGTGACCACTAGCCTGCTGCTTTTTGTCAGGAGTGCCTGCTGTATCAGTGATCCCGCGATGCTTTAGGCCATGTAGGCCGAAGCGCTCTGCATCAGTGATGAGTTTGGCCTCCATCGCGATTTCAATGCCGCGTGCCCATGCGCTCTTGAGCGCTTCCTTCGAAACACGTGCGCCATCTTCGGCGACGATCAACGGCCGGTCTTTTGCACGAAGCGGCACTGGTCGCCGCCTCTTTGCCCATATCGCGTTTCGTCTCTGCACAAGAAAATCCCATGCCTCCTGTAGGGCTGGAATCCAGCGCGTGACGTTGTCACGGCTTCCTTTAACGCGATCGACGTATATACCTTCCGGCAACGCATCAGCATCCGAAAGCTTACGTACTTCAACATTACGCATGCGACAGCGATAAGCAATTTCCGCCACTGCCCACAAGTAGGGCGACAGTGACCCCTTACGTCGACTGGGAAGGTTTCCACGGCGGCGCCAAAGCGCGATGACTGCGCGCATAGTAATTCGCTCTGGCATGCGAGGGTCGGCGCGCTCGACAGCAGCCTCGACCCCCAATGCTGGATTCTCGCTGCTATAGCCGCGATTGATACCCCACTCGAACGTGCGAGACAGGTAGCGCAGAACGTGATTTGCTTTGGCCGGTGTCGGTTTTGGATAACTACCGTCACCTGCGCGTTCGCCTCTTGCCAGTTCGTCAATAAGTTTTTGCACTATGGGCCGGTTGATACGCTTGCGATTGAGCTTTGCAAAGGGAACACCCAGCTTCGTCTGGAATTTTTGAAGTACGCCCCGGCAATATCGATAATCATCCTGAGTTGCTTTCGTCAGATTTCTGAACTTGTCGGATTGCTCAAATTGCTCAAGCATGTAGTCAAGCATTTGTTCATCCAGTCCCGACAGCTCATCAGCGATGCGGAACAAGTCAGATAGAAGCGCTGTCTTGTCGGCAACTTTTTTGCTCCGCGGCTTCCCATCAACGTAAATGGTGTACCAAAAATGGCGTTGACGGTGCCAATAGATTCCGTTGGGAATCTTCGCCTGATCGATATGTTGTGGGATGGTGGCGTCGTATTTGCGCTTCCTGCCGCGAGTCATAGGATGTCCGGGCTGTACGCTACGTCGTTGCCAGCTTCGGCGATGCCCAGAGAAGCGTTTACGGCTTGAATCGTCGTCCATGGGCCATTGGCACCGTCCTTGGTGGGGATGCCCTGCCGGCGCGCCCACCTGCGCACAGCAGCTTCCGTGCGTTTGCCCGAAAGTGTGCGTAGTAACTCAGCATCAACGATGTGATGGTTCTTGTTCATGAGGCCTTGTTCTCCCTGTTTTGCTTTATTAGTTTTTTACTTGTGAGCCGATGCAGTCGGCTGTTCATTCGGGCCGCGCTGGAAAACCCAGCATTTGACGGTACGGCCACGGGGTTCATCGGTGTTGTCGTGAAGCCAAATGGCGCTGTTCACAGCCTTCATGTCCACGAATTTGCGCAAGCGCGAGGTGCGCAAGTACTTCTTGAGATCAGACAGCGACGGCACTTCGAGACGGTGGTGTGCAGCGATCTGCTCGAAGTGATTGAGGTTGACCGCGATCTCGCGTGGGTTGCGGCTGTGGTTGAGTGACGGTGCGGCGGCGTTCCAGGTGTCGAGGTAATCGAACCGCTCCCAGAAAATCTGCACTATCTTGTGGTCGCTGCTGATGGATTCCTGACGCTCGACGGCTATGCCTTGCACTTCCTGCATTACGGCTTCTTTCTGTTCGTCGGTGAGCGTGACCACATGCGATAGCGCATCGAACACGGCGAGCAATTGGCCGTGGTTCTTCGCGATACGGGTGGTCTTGATGTCAGGATGGTCCAACAAGGCGTGTTCGTGCCGGGGAGCATTCGCCAGGATGGTTTCCATCACCTTGGCTTCCGCACGCGTGGCCAGCAGCAGGAAGTGACTCAGCGCATCGACCGGCATTTGCTCCAGCTTCAACGCCGCCGCGCGCGTCTGCGCGGTGTGCGCCGAGCGATCCACCGTGATGTGGCAGATGCGCTGCATGATCGCCTCGCTGGCCTCCACCTTGGCGTTCTGCGAGATCACTACGGTGGCGCGAAACGGCGGCTCGCGCGTTTCGTTGCCGGAGTTCTTGACGCCCGTGGCGCGCACGCTACGACCGTTGTAGGCGGTCTTGAGTTCGTCCCAATCGAAGCGCTTCTTGGCGTCGTCGTCGCGGTCGCTCTCGATCAACACCACCGGCAGGTTCGACACCTGCGCGAAGTTACGCGCCCGCGCCGCCGGCGTGGACTTGGAGGGGTCGAAGCCTTCGTAGTCGCGGCGTCCAAACAGCTTCCACATGAATTCGATCAGCGTGGACTTGCCCGCGCCGGCTTCACCCACCAGTTCGAGGAAGGGATAGCTCTTCTGCACCTGGCGGATTTGCTCGGCAAAGAGGCTGCCGAACCAAAACGTCAGGGCCACGAGCCCCTTCGCGCCGAAGCACTGCCACACCAGGTCCAGCCACTCGGCGCGGTACTCGCGCCGATCGCGGTTGAAGGTCAGGTGTGGCGACTGGCTGAGCGTCTTGAGGTTGAGCTTGCCCAGCTCGAAGTAATCCTCGTCGTTAAGCGTATGCACGACGCCATCCTTGATGGCGATATCGCCCATGACATAGACGCCGTGCTCCTTGCTGTAGCCGACGAAATCGATCGTCTCGACCGTTTTGATGTTGAAGAGCTGCCGCTGGATGATGCGGTCGAGCTGCTGACTGGTGCCGGTGAAGACGGCACCGGGAGCGATGCTCAGCAATCGCTTCTTGAACTCGCTCGCACTGGCCAGGCTGCTGCCGGCGAAGGTGTTCTTCACCGAACCGCCGCCGTGCGGAAAGCTCACCCGGTAGTAGTACCAGGACTCGTCGGTGACGGTGTTGGCCTGGTAGTACAGCGGCTGCGGGTTGCAGTTGGCGATCTCCACGTTTTCACACGCTTCCACCAGCGCCTGATCGCGGCGTTCCTGCTCGTCTTGGTCGGGGTCTTTTTCCTCGAGCTGCTGCATGGCCTTGTCCAGCGCCCGGATATCCAGGTCGAACCAGTACAGGCGATCGGCGAAGTCATAGAAGAAGGTCGCCATGCCGGTGCGGCGGTAGATCAGCCGTGCCTTGTCGGCGTGGTTGCGCGCAATCAGCAGCGAACCCTGGTAGAGGTATTCGTCGATGTCGTTCGGGCTGAGTTTGTCGGCCAGATGCAGGTCGTTCCAGTCCTGCTTGGCTTTACCCGTTTGTACGATGGTGGCTGCTTCGCACTTCCAGCCTTCCTTGCGCGCCCGCTTCACCCAGCGCTGGGTGTAATCCCGGCCGGCGGCGTCGCCATCCAACGCCCACACCAACGTGGGCAGGTTATGGGCGCGGTGCGCGCGCAACCGTGCCAGGAACGCGGCCGGGTAGTTGTTGCAGCTCATGGCCGATACTGCATCGATGCCGTGATGGCCCACCGCGACGGCATCGAAAATCCCCTCCACCAGCCACAGCCGATCGACCGTGGCCAGCTTCTCGGGCGGGAGCGTGGGTGGCACCCACGCCTCGCCCGCGTAGGGCTTGCCCGGCGCGAAGCGCGCTTTCATCTTGCCAAAGCGGTGGGCGCGATCGATCAGGCGTTCCCAGTAGCCGCCGCCAGGCAGCGCAAAGCGGACGGTGGCGGAGGTTGCGCCGCTCTCCAGGTCTTTGAACCACTCCTGGGTGTACGTGCCTTGCACGCGCGCCAGGTTGAAGCCGCGCGAATTCTTCAGGTATGCATCGGCCGCCGCGTGTGGCGCGTCTTCGGTCTTCTTGTAGCGCTCGGACCAATCCTCGAACAGGTCAGGGAAGAGGTCTTTCACCGATGCTTCGTAGCCGCAGTTTTTCAGACGCCCGCAGCGGATCACCCACGGGGCGCCGGCATTGGCATACAGCTCCGGCTTGCCGCAATCCGGACACTTGCCACCGCGCAGATAATCTTTTTTGGCTTTGAAGCCGAACTGATGAACCAACTCGCGGGTGATATCCGCGAGCAACTCTGTGCTCATGGCGTAACGCGGTGCGCTCATGCGTCGCTACCGTCCGTGTGGCCGGGGGCGGGGTGCGCATCCGTATGCTTGCTGAGCCACATCGCGGCATGAGGGCCGCAGGCAGCGCCCATGCGACGCATCACGTCGCAACTGGTGCCGAGGTAGGTCCGTCCCTCCACGTCGCGATCGTGCCAGTCGTCAGCCTCGTCGCTTGCCGCAGCCGGTGCGCAGTCCGGCGGCAAAGTGCATAGGTGGACGCGACCCTCCAACTCATCGGGCATCGCGTGAAACACGCAATCAAGGCAGGTCTTTGTGCGCGGTGTGGTTGTCATCAGGCAAGCCGGGTCCGTACCGGCTGCGCAGGTAGCCGGTGAAAAAGAAGGGAAGGGGTTTAGGGCGAGGCGGTTAGATCAGCCCGCACGTCGTCCGCATTGCTGCGTGATGCGTGCGGCGTCGAGGTTGCCTTCGCTGTGCATCCGGGCCATTTGCAGCACGTCGCTGGCCGTGAGGGCATAGGCATGGCCGGTGGTCGGATCGACCACGCGCACCACATACGACGTGCTGTGGCTGATGTCGAAGTACGCCGGCACGTGTTTGGCTTGCAGATCCGCCAGGGCGTGCATGGTGTAGTGCTGCGCCAGGTTCTCGGCAATGCCAGCGGTGGCCATCAGATGCGCGCAGCAGCGCTTGACGAGCTGTTCGCTATCCAGGTGTTCGGCCTGGTGCGCGACGATGAATCGCGTGGCGCTGTGGATCAGCAGGGCGGCATGGGCGGAATCGTGAGGAAGCGAGCGAGAGAACGACATGGGAACCCCTGTAGTCAGTTGAGCACCATGGGTGCGTAAGAGGAACCTGCCGCACCCGTGGGCGGGGGCGCAGGGGTTTCAGTGGTGGCGGGGCGCGTGGCCGCGGGCACGAGGATGTCGTTGGCGCGCCGCTCCACGATAGGCAGCGAGACCTGTGCATTCGGGATCAGGCTCGGCACCAGGGTGCGAACGATGCCGAGCTGCGCGACACAGCGGTGGCCGCAATCGACGTTCATGCAGTCGAAATAGATGTCACGCACCAAGGGGCTCAACTGCCGGGAGGTGATCGTGCGCATGCGCGATTGGCAGTGCGGGCAGGCGATCGTGTTACGGGGCGCTGTCATGTCCATTTAGTCCTCATACACCGCTTCTACGCTTACCTAGTTTTAAGACCGGTGGCGGTCCTGCGTTGGTGACGATGGGCCAGCCCTTCGAGGTACACCTCAAGCACGTAGGCCGCATCGGTCTTGTCCTCCGCCGCATCCAGCACCTTGCACCGGGCCAGGTCCGCCGGGTCGAGCCCGATGGGGACGCGCTTTCGTTTCGTCGTACTGCGCGGCGCATAAATGCGCCGGCGACCGCCAGGAGAGTTCTTCATAGTGATGGGGTAGGATGCCGAGGTGTTACACAAGGCGACGATAGTACACATTTTGTAGTAACGCAAGAATTTGCGTCAAAGGATTACACAGTGCGTAGTGAGCAACCCCAACTGGACGCCGATGCGATCATCCTGCGCATGCGCCAAGTGTTCGGCGTGCGGTATGAGACAGAGCTGGCTACCGCGCTCGGGTTATCGAAAGCGGCGCCGAGCAACTGGCGCCAACGCAACAGTCCGCCGTACGAGCTTTGTGTGCAAATTGCGCGCGAAAAAGGGATATCTCTCGACTGGCTGATCTTTGGGATCGGCGACATGCACCTAGGTGGGCGGGTGGAAGCACCGCAAAACCCCGAGCAGATGGAAAGCGTGCCTGCGAACAGTCCGGCGGCTGAGCGCGTTTCTCAGTTTGTGTACTGGTGGCATCTCAATCGCACACAGGATGAGATGATCTGGCTGGAACAGCAATTCAAGCGCGCGGTGCCGGAATACGGGGAGTGGTTAGCTGCCGGCGCTTACTAGCAACTGACAGTGTAGAGCTGCGCTATATAGTTGGGCGCATGGTCATCGACCCTGTCATGTGGGACTCGTTCCACCGTCTGCGGACAGTCTGTCGTGTTTGTGGCTTTGCGGCTTCGCTCGCAAGAATCTGAAAGCGCATCAATTCACTTGACGGCCCGATGTAGTTGATGTCGTAATTGCGACGACGTGAATGACTGAATGATCATTCACTGAGGGCCACCCACTGTCGAAGGAGTTTGACATGGTTAAAAGGATTGGCGTCATTGCTGCAGGAATAGTTGCGCTGTTGGCTGGAAATCCAGCGACTGCTAGCACTTGTCAAAGCAAGTACTCGTCTGAATTACATGCTCTTAAAGCACAAGATGATCGGTACTACGCTGCAGTAGACCATCGCGTTGTAACCACACAAGCTGGCTTACAGCAGTTTGCACGCAACGAACGTGTCGCGGTGATTGAAGAACAGCAAGGTCTCTGCACATTCGACGACTATCTAATGGCTGCCTCAATCCGTGGGCGTGGTCTAACGTTAAAAGATCAAATAGCAGCTGTGAGACTGGCCTCCGTGGCTCAGTCGATGAACCCCAGTTCTGTACAGGCCCGGCAAATCTTCGCCCACGCAATAGATCAGCTAACTTTTAGAGCCCAAGGAAAGCAGTTATATGGGACGCTAAAAGAAAGCGAAACTGACGGCAAGATCTCTCCTGTACCAGTGATAGATGGCGCGGTGTCCGCTCAGGACAGGAAGATAGCCGAGCAGCAGACAACCGGTAGCTAAAAGAAAAAACGCGCAGAAAGCGAGAATGCCCTTCCTCTGCGCATTGGGGAATCTGATTTGAATCCTCATGAGCATGAGCTCATGTCTTCGAATGCCCGGTGCATGTGCCAGGTCCTATGGTCATGTCACTGAGCCTGGAAAACTCTTACGACTGATCGAGGGAACGCAATGTACTCCGAAGAAACAGTTGCCAATGCACTTACCCCAAATGTTCTAGAGCTGATTATCCTTCCGACGGAAAAATGCAACTTTCGATGCACGTATTGCTACGAAGATTTCAAGATAGGGCGCATGTCCGAGCGCACAGTCGGCGCAATTAAAAAGTTACTAGAACATCGGATTCCAAAAATAAAAAAGCTTCACTTCTCTTGGTTTGGAGGTGAGCCGCTTCTGGCTAAAGACGTGTGCATTGAGCTATCTAAATTCGCCAAGCATCTTTGCGAAATAAACCACGTTAGTTTCAGTGGTGGATTTACCACAAACGGCTATCTTCTGACTCCTGAGCTTGCGCGTCAGATGTTTGATCTTAGCCAGCGCAATTTTCAGATTACGCTTGATGGCGATGAAGAATGGCACAACAAAACGCGGGTTCAGCCAAACAGGAAGCCGACGTTTCAGAGGATTTGGGACAACATATTGATGTTGAAAAATATGTCGGATCCGTTCCATGTGCAATTAAGACTGCACGTGCATGCAGATAATATCGAGTCAGTAAAAAGGCTATACGATCGACTTAACGCCGAAATACTGATTGATAAGCGATTCTCAGTCTATTTTCATCGAATCAGTGACCTCAATCCGCGTGAGGCAGTTAAGGAAAACCTACTAAACGACGAGGACTATGAGGACGCGTTGACTTATATAAGCGGGGTTGACCGCGAAATAAACGGACATACGAAATCTGAAATACATCTTAATGATTACATATGTTACGCAGCTAAACCTAACTCTCTGTTGATTCGTGCCAATGGGTCACTGGGTAAATGCACGGTGGCGCTCGACGATGATCGAAACAGTATTGGCAGAATACTTGAGGACGGCACCTTAGAAATCTCTAATCCAAAGCTACAGCAGTGGTTTCTTGGCTACTCGGATTTGTCTAAAGATACACTTGTATGTCCGTTGGCGACGTTGCCTCCTAAGATAACCGAAAAGACTATCTCGATTAAAGCGATTTGATGATGTAGGGAGGCGGTTTTGACACTGCCCTTCTGGAGCGTCAACTCCGCTATTTTGTGAAAAGCAACCAAGGAGGTAATCGTGTTACCGATAATAGATCCATCTGTAATCATGGTTGATCATCATGGGGCCGTCCAAATCAACGAGGCGGCCTTGGCAAAATTTCTTTCTTCGAAAGTCATCCAACATGATGATCTTGCCGTAAATGCTGGCTGTGGCGGGTCAAATGGCAGTTGTGGAAACTCGGGCTGCTCAGGAACCAACGGTGGCTGCGCGAATGCGGGATGTAAAAAGGTCGGGCCAACAGCTCCTGGCCGGACAGAGACAATTGGAATTGATTCTGTTGCGCAAATTGTGGCCTAACTTCTAGGACTTGGTTTAGCATGTATTTTGTAGGATTAACCTCAGACTTGACTAAGCCAATGGAATTCCGGCCCGTTACGGGCCGGAATTTCTCGGCGCCCGTAACGCTGGCTGATGGAAAGAGTGTTCGAATCTTTATAAATGCACAAGCGGACAAGAGGCAGCCAATGGAGATTGTTGTTGTTGACGAAAATGAAAATTGGTTAGCACGAGCGCATGTACTAAACAATACTACGCAAATTTTTAGTCGAATTGGTTTATTAGTTAACGTTACAACCTTGCCTGATGGTGAAAGTAATTAGACGTTAGAGGTCGTGAGATGCCTGATACGAAGATTGATCCAAGCGAGATTGTTGTCATGCCAGATGGAGGCATTTTTTATAATGGCAGGGATATCCGTAATACATTGAAGTCCACTGCGGATACAGAACTTTCCGGGGTGAACGTTGCTTGTATAAATTCGTCATCATGTAAAACAATAAATATTCAATGCGACAATCTGGACCTGTCTGAAGGGGGTGTCAATGTGGGCCTGTGTAGAAATGGCGTTTAAGATTGAAGGGTTGGATAATTATTTTTCTAGCACCAATTTCTACTAAATGGCTATGCAAACATTTGTGTATGGTATTGAGAACGGTGTTAGAAGTTTGACACGATCTCGCTTATTGTCGTGTCAGATCATTTTGGCAATGGCGTTCGGTATTGCCGCTTTTAGTTCAGCATGGGGAGCGTTGTTGTCGTTAACAGGCGATCCTCTTAAAGACGTCGGACGTGAAACCTATCATCCTCAGGTCGATCCGAGACCTTTGGATATAAAAGATGCGTCTGGAAGTCCTCCTGATGATCTAACTCTCCGAGATGCGCGAGCCATTTTTCAATTTTCGCCGTCTGGCCGTCGGGCTATGTCTTCACTTAACTGGTTGCCTATGGAGCCAGTAGAAGGGCAGCTTCATGAAAAACGGATGACAATGGTGTTTGCGAGAGGCGCCACTTCTGATTTTTTTAAGTTGTTCCGGGCTCCTTTTGCATATGGCTCGGCGTGGTCGTCATCGTCGGATAATGATGGCTCCGAGGTGGTTGTGATATCGAAAAAGCTTAATCTCCAATTATTCGGCGGAAAGAATAGTATCGGAAATCATCTCCAGCTTGCCGGTAAGCTTTTTACGATTATCGGCATATTAAATGATTGGGAAATTGTTCCACGTGTTTATGACTTAAATGATGGCGCATACGCCCAGGCGGAAGACGTGTTCATGCCATTCGAAACATGGCTGGACTTGCCGCAGGATTATGGATACGGCCCAATGAAGTGCTGGGCAAATGAACAGGCGGATATGGATCACAACCCGCGCAGCGAAACCTGTACCTGGGTTCAGTTATGGGTGCGGCTTTTTCCAAGTGAGGTTGCGCAATACGTAGATTTGCTAAAGGGTTATTCGGAACAACAAAGGGCATTAGGGCGTTTTCAGCGTAGTCCAAATGTCAAATTAAAAAACGCAGATGAGTGGCTTGTCTATAAAAAAGTTGTGCCGGATGCTATAAAAATTCAGCTCTGGGTAGCATTTGGGTTGTTAGCTGTGTGTCTGGTGAGCACTTCGGCACTTTTGGGGGTCAAATTTAGGGGTGACTTTTCGGAACTTGGAATTCGCCGGGCTTTAGGAGCATCGAAGCGTCAAGTTTTCCTCGAGCTTCTCAGTCAAGGAATAGTAATTGGCATGCTGGGTGGTATAGGCGGAATAGGGCTGGGGCTCGCCGTAGTGCGTATTATGAAGAGTTCCGGCCAGGACTACGCTCAGTTTCTGGGCGTATCTTTCAGCAGTGCATTGTTCTCGTTGATTGTAGCTCTGTGTAGCGCGCTCGTCGCTGCAGTTGTGCCTGCCTATGTCGCCGCAAACGAATCTCCTTATAAGCAGATGGTTGGTCGATGATGTGGAATCAAATTCCCGTAATTATTCGCTCATTCAGGAAGCACAAAGGCACAGTAGTTTTGCTTATGAGTATGGTCGCGCTCACTGTCGCGGTTTTTGCAAATGCGGCTTCGGTCATAGGCGAAGCTGTTCGCAAATCACAGATTTCAACAGGAATTGATGAGGCGAATGTGGCGGTCATTCAAGATATCGCAGTGGTAAATAAGGGCGGGAGTAAATCGACGCAGGACAAGTTGGCTCGAATTCGAGCGTTGCCCGGGGTTGTTGATGTCGCGCTAGGGGCGACGCCACTGATGAATAGCTCGACGATGTATGTAAGCAGAGCGATGGGTGAAAGCGCGGCGGTGGAGGTCAAATATTTTGAGGGTAGCCAGGGCTATCAAAACGCCTTGGGAGTAAAAGTATCTAATGGTGATAATTTGCGGGATGCTTCTTCTCCAAATTTTGGTATCGATACCGCGATGACACCGTGCGTTATAACGGCGGCTTTGGCGGACCGCTTATTTGGCCAAGAAGCTTCAATCGGCAAGACCATCTACGCGGGCAATCTAAGTTTTCAGGTTGTTGGGATTGTTCCAACGTTGCGTGAGAGTTTGTCGCTATCTGAAGTTGACAACTACGCGATGCTCGTTCAACACAAGCTTGGACAAGAAGAGCTTGGTGGCCTATTCGTGATTCGCTCCAGCGATGGGCAAGTCCAGAAGGTACTCAACAAAGCATTGAGCATTTTCCGTGATCTTGATCCTTACCATGTTCAGCCTCTTGCGGAGACATTTGAGGATTTAAAGGTGGAGGCGTTGGCGCGACGCTTGGCATTGGCAAAGGTGCTCTCATTGCTTTTAATCGTATTGACGTGCGTGACTTGTTTTACAATCGGGTCTATTACCTCTCTTTGGGTCAGGCAGCGGAGAACGCAGATTGGAGTGCGGCGCGCGCTAGGTGCGACGCGCATGGATGTGCTTGCGTACTTTCTCTTTGAGAATGGGATGATTACTTCCGTTGGTGCATTTTTTGGTGTTCTGCTTGCCTTTTTGACGAGCTCGCAAATGCAGAAATACTTCGAACTCTCTGGCATTACTTGGCACTACGTTGTGTGTTCCATTCTTCTTATTGTTACGTGTAGCGGGGCGTCTGCTTTAGGGCCAGCCTGGCGCGGCTCCAGGCTTGCTCCGGCAGTCGTTTTTCGAAACATATAGGGTCGAGCTTGTGTGCCAGCCCTTAAGAATGCTTCCGAAGGCATCGCCACGACCTCGCCTATGAGGTGCCAGATTGTTTGAGAATCTATCAAGTGTCGACGGTATTAGCATCATTCGCTGCGACGTAATCGCTGGCTCTACTTTTGTTTTCGAGGCTCAGTGATGTGAAATAGCCGCCATGCCCATCGAGCTGATGTTTAGCTTTGGCTACAATCCATTCGTATGAGGGCATGGGCTCAGGCCATCCCACGAGCTTCACCGGCATTTCCGGGGTCACGTCTGGTCGTCCGATCGCAAGATCCAGCGTGAATGTCGCAGCTCCGCGCTTCACGCGTGCAAGTTCCGCTTCGGCAGCGCGCTTCGCGTCCGTTTCCGTCGGAAAATCACCTCTCAGTATCTTCACATGCCCATGCTTGCCTGCAAGTGCAAGGTGCCCGCGCGCACTATTTACGTCATACCAGCGCGCCTGTACGCCGGTGTAGGCGCTGCGGTCGATTTCCTGGAAATGATGGCGATCACCATTCGCACGCCGGATCACCAAGGTAGGAAATTCGGCGCCATTCGCGGTTTTCGCTTCACCGATGGGCGCGAAGATCAGGCATCCGTGCTTGACGGTGGCCATCGCATCGAAGTGTTTGCCAAGCCGGCGCAGTAACGCCATGTCGCTTTCGGTTTGATCTAGCTGCGTGATGAGCTCGCTCGCCAGCTCGCTGGATACGCGCGGCCTAAGCCCATGCTCACCCGCAATCACACTGACGATGTGGCCCACGGTGGTATTGCTCCAACCGCGCTCCTTGCGCGTGGCCAAAGGACCGGCCATGCGTGCGCTGCGCCCCCGCACCGTAATGGTATCCGGCGCACCGCGGTGTTCGACCTCGTCCACGACGTAGGAGCCTTGCAAGCACATGCCCGCCGTATCAAAGCCCAGCGACACTTCGATGCTCACGCCCTTGCGCGGCATGGCAATGCGGCCCGCCGTATCTTCAAATTCCAGCTCAAGCTGATCCGCATGATCCTCGCGACACGCTACCAGCGTCATACTGCTCAAGTGCGATTCCATGCGGCGCGTGATGTCGGTGCCGCCCACCACTACCTTGAAGACCCGACGTCCCCCCGCTTTCAGTAGCGGGACAATTTAGAGCCCGGGGTTACTTTAACTGCTCGGCGTAGGCGGCGGGTGTCAGCCCGCCCAACGCCTTCTTGGGTCGCTCCTCGTTGTATTCCCG
>Ga0209026_1000138_pt1 | contig 115473 bp, 112 predicted proteins | sample AraplaCL_Col_mCL_FD_184262 | JGI IMG/M metagenome (GOLD analysis project Ga0209026, IMG submission 184262) | Arabidopsis root microbial communities from the University of North Carolina, USA - plate scrape CL_Col_mCL (SPAdes) (version 2) | ecosystem: Host-associated > Plants > Roots >...
GTAAGCCCATCCACCCACGCCACGAGGAGCACACCATGGCCACGAACATCGGTATCGCCAGGAAGGATCGCGAAGCCATCGCCAGGCAGTTGTCCAAGCTGCTGGCCGACACCTATTCGCTGTACCTGAAGACCCACAGTTTCCACTGGAACGTCACCGGCCCGCAGTTCAACAGCCTGCACGCGATGTTCGAGACCCAATACAACGAGCTGTGGCTGGCCGCCGACGAGGTGGCCGAGCGCATCCGCACGCTGGACATGTTCGCGCCTGGTTCCTACAGCCAGTTCGCCAAGCTCGGCTCGATCAAGGAGGAGGCCGGCGTGCCGGAATGGAAGGTGATGGTGGGCCAGCTGGTGGAAGGCCACGAGATCGTGGCGCACACCGCGCGCAGCGCGATCAAGCTGGCCGACAAGGCCGGCGACGAGGGCACCGCCGACATGCTGACCGGCCGGTTGAAGGCGCACGAGAAGACCGCGTGGATGCTGCGCTCGCTGCTGAAGTGAGCCCGCACGGCGCGGCTACGGCCGCGCCTCCAGCACGATGTTGAACGGCGTCTCGGTGGCGCGGCGGAAGCGGCGGAAGCCGCCACCGTCGACCATCACCGCGCGCAGGCGCGCCTCGCCGGCCTGTGCGCCCAGCGCCGGCCCCTTGCGGGCCAGCGAGACCGGCACGCAGATCTGCGAGGAGGCGCCGTAGTACACGCGCCCGACCGGGTTGAGGTTGTCCTGCACGTGGTCGCCCGCGAACGGCTCCACCAGCATGCAGCTGCCATCGTCCTTCAGAGCCTGCCGCGCGTGCCTGGCCGCGCCCACCGGGTCGCCCATGTCGTGCAGGCAGTCGAAGAAGGTGATCAGGTCGTAGTCCCGGCCCGGGTAGCCCGTGGCATCGGCTACTTCGAACGAGGCGTTTGCCACGCCCGCCGCCTTGGCGCGGTCGCGCGCCACGTCGATCGAGGGCGCGTGGTAGTCGTAGCCGACGAAGCTCGAATGCGGGAACGACTTCGCCATCAGCACCGTGCTGGCGCCGTGGCCGCAGCCGATGTCGGCCGCGCGGCCGCCCTTGCCGAGCTTGTCCATCACACCATCGAGTGCCGGCAGCCAGCTGCCGACCAGGTTCGCGTTGTAGCCGCCGCGGAAGAAACGTTCGCAGCCGCGGAACAGGCAGGGATGGTGCTCGCCCCACTCCATGCCCTCGCCGTTGCGGAAATGTTCCAGCGTGCGCGACTTGGCATGGAATACCGCCTCGACGAGTTCGTACGCCCCCGGCAGGTCGGCCGGTCCGTTCGGGTCGGCCAGGCACAGCGCCTGTTCCTCGTTGAGGCCGTACTTGTCGTTCGCGGCGTCGTATTCGACGTAACCGCCGGCGGCCTGGTTGCCCAGCCACTCGCGCACGTAGCGCTCGGCGGTGCCGGTGCGCTTCGCCAGTTCGGCCGGGGTGAGCGGACCGGCGGCCAGCGCCTTGTAGAAGCCGAGTTCGTCACCGATCAGGATCAGGCTGGCGCTGATCGCCGCCCCGAGATCGCCGACCGCCTTGCCCAGAAAGGCATGCAAACGCTCTGTATCGACAGCCATGGGACCGCTCCGGATCGCTGCCGCCACGGCGGCAGCGGAGTAGGATGAATGCCCTGTTTACGCCGTCGTTCGTGCCGCAGCCTGTCCCAAACGGGATGGGGCGAATGAGGGTAGCGGTGGCCGCGAAGTCATCATGGGCAAGCGTCCGCAACAGCTGGTTGCCTGGGAAATTCCCGCATCGCCGTTCGATGCGCCGGATTTTTCCGTGCCAGCGATTCCGGCCACCGTCCTGCAGCAAGTGCTCGACCGACTGGTGACCGGCGTGATCCTTGTCGACGCGGCAGCGCGTCCCCGTTACCTGAATCGGCAGGCGCGCGCGATCCTGGCGGAACACGACGGCCTGGTCGTGCGACCCGGCGGCTTGCACGCCGCCACCGCCGGCGACACGCAGCGCCTGCGCCGTGCCGTGGCGCTGGCCGGATGTGGCCTGCCGGACGACGGCAGGCTGCTGCGGGGCCGGATGCGACTCGCGTTGCCGCGCCCTTCGGCGCGGTTGCCGCTGCTGCTCAATCTCAGCTCGCTGGCTTCCCGGCCACCTTCGTGGGTGGCGATCTTCATCACCGTCCCCGATGGTCGCCTCTCGATGTCCCGTGAGGCGATCGCCGAGGCGTTCGGGCTGACTCCGCGCGAAGCCGCACTGGCCGGTCTGCTGGCCGAAGGCCATCCGCTGCGCGACTGCGCCCGCCTGCTGCGCTTGGGCGAGGGCACCGCCCGCAACCACCTCAAGCACGTGTTCGAGAAGACGCTGATGCACAGTCAGGTGCAGCTGGTGACCCGGCTGCAGCGCTGCGCCGCACCGTGCCGTCAGCCTCGTGGGTCGAAATGAATCCCGACTTGCGTCAATCGTCCCCGTGGGTCGGGATTCATCCCGACCATGCATGAGGAGTCGGGACAAATCCCGACCCACGCCATCAGAAGGGGTCAGCCCTTCGGCGCCGGCCCCTTCACCGCAGTGACCAAGCCATTCGGCCGCAGGTATTTCGCGAACGCCTGTTGCACCTCGGGTGCGGTCAGCTGCAGGTAGTGCTGGCCGGCGATGGTCATCGCATCCAGCGGCTTGCCTTCCTGCGACAGCGTGAGCAACTGGCCGCCGATTGCGCCGAAGCTGGATTCGCCCAGCGGGATGCGCCGCAACAGGATGCCCTTGGCCTGCTTCAGCTCGGTGTCGGTCACCGGCTGCTGCTGCATCTGCCTGAGGTTCTGCACCACCAGCGCGCTGGCGGCGCCCACCTTGTCGGGATCGCAGCCGAAGAACACCTTGTAACTGCCGCGGTGCTTGCGTGCATCCAGACCCACGCCCACGGTGTAGACCAGGCCGTGCTTCTCGCGCAGGTCGCGGGTGAGCCGCGAGGCGTAGAAGCCGCCGCCCAGCACCTGGTTGCCGAGGTTGATCGCGAAACGGTCCGGGTTGTCGAAGGTGATGGCGATGGTCTGCGCCATGTCCACGCTGTCCTGCACCGCGCTGGCGTCGGGCACGTGCAGCTTGCCGGGTTTGTTCGCGGGTACGGCGGCGTAGTTGGTATCGGGCTTCGGCCCTTGTGCCTTCCAGTCGCCGAAGGCCTGCTCGATCACGTTCTTTGCCTGCGCCGGATCGACCTTGCCGACCACCACGATGATGGTCAGGTCGGGGCGGAAGGTCTGCGCGTAATACGCCTTCACCTTGTCCAAGGTCAGCGCCATCACGTTCTGCGGCGTGGGATGGCGCAGTGCGGGATCATTGGTGGGCAGCAGTGCCTTGTCCAGCCCCTGCTCGAACAGGAAGCCGGGCGACTGCAATACGCCGGCCGCCGCACCTGCGACTTGCCGCTGCACCACCGAGAAGGCCTGCGCGGGCAGGGCGGGACGCAGTTCGTTGTCGGCCAGCAGCTTCACGCCCTCGGCGAAGTGCGCGGACGGCACCGCCAGCGAGAAGCTGGCGCCGGCGCTCTCGTGCGCGCTGATCGCATCCAGCGCCTGCTGGAACGCGAGCCGGTCCAGGTGTTCGGTGCCGAACGGAAACAGGCCTTCCAGCACGTCGGCCACGCCTTCCTCGCCCTTGGGCGCCTGCAGGTCCTGGTTGGTCTGGACGGCGCCGTAGAGTTCCACCGTGTCGCTGATCGTTTCCGGCTGCACGATCAGCTTGAGGCCGTTCGGCAAGGTGTAGGCGACGGGCTGCAGTGAGGACTTCGGCACTTCGAGCTTCGCGAACGCCTGCTCGGCCCAGGCCGGCAGCTGCACCGGCTTGTCGGGTGTCGAAGCGAAGCTCTCGGCGCCGCCGAAGCCCTTGCCCGCCACCGGCTTGCCCGAGCTTTCCGGGGTGAGGATCGCGGTGATCGCATGCGCGGGGTCGAAGGTCTGCTTCGCCAGCGCATCCACCGCGGCAGGCGTCACCGCCTCGATCGCGGCCTTGATCGCGTCGGGCGATTCGGCGTCCTGGAACGCCAGCGCGTGCGACCACGCGTTGGCGAGGCCGTCCACCGAATTCTTCTTGAACTCCAGGTCGGCGATCGCCTTGCGCTTGGCCGCGTCGACCAGCGCGGGGTCGATGCCCTTGCTCGCCGCCTCGGCGAGGATCGCCTGCATCTTCTTCAGGATCGGCGCGGGATCGCCGCCCTTGGGGAAGATGCCTACCGCCATGCCCACGCCGGCCTGCGGCATGCCCTGGTCGAAGAAGCCGCCGTACAGCGCGGTGCCGTCGAAGCCCATGCCGGCCAGCGCGGCGCGCTGCGAGCCCAGCGCCTGGCTCATGACCAACGCGGTGGCGTAATCCTTCGAGGTGAGGCCGGGCATGCGGTAGCCCAGATAGACCGAGCCGTAGGGATTGTCGGTGGGCAGCTGCACCGTCTTCGCCTGCACCGGCTTGAACACGAACGCCGGCCGCGCGGGCAGCGTCTTCTTCGCGATGCCACCGAATTCCTGCTTCACCTTCGCCAGCGTGGCGGCGGGATCGACATCACCGGCGATCACCAGGATCGCGTTGTTCGGCGCATACCAGGTGTCGTGGAATTGCTTCAGCATCGCCGCCGTGGTCTTGTCGAACGAGGGGCGCGTGCCCAGCGGCGTGTGCGCGTACGGCGTGCCGGCGAACATCTGCTCCAGCATCTGCGTGTAGAACTTGAAGTCGGGGCTGGAGAGGTCGCGCGAGACTTCCTGCTCGATCGCGCCGCGCTCCTTGTCCCATTCCTTGGCGCTCATGTCCACGCCGCGCATGCGCAGCGCCTGCACGTGCAGCGCCACGTCCAGGTCCTGCGTGGGCGCCACGAAGTAATACTGCGTCACGCTTTGCGTGGTGTCGGCGTTGAACGCGCCGCCCATGTTCGCTGCGATCGCCGCCAACTGGTCCTTCGACAGGCCCGGACTGCCGCGGAACATCATGTGCTCCACCGCGTGCGCGGTGCCGGGGAAGCCCGCAGGCACCTCGTCGGAGCCCGCGAGGTAGTTCATCTCCGTGGTGACGACCGGCGCCAGCGTGTCGCGCACGATCACCACGCGCAGGCCGTTGTCGAGCGTGGCGCGGGTGACACCCGCATCGCTTTCGGCTGCCATCGCACCGCCTGCAGCCAAGGCCAAAAAAATCGACGCCGTTAGGCGGAGGGCTCGCACCTTCATTTCACGTCCTCAAGTTAACGTTGGCGGGCAGTGGGGCCTGGGGAGCCATCGCGCCCGCGGAAGTCGCTGGACGACGATTGATCAGACCATCCCAAGATCAGGATTCCGCACGTCGCACAAGGTGTTCGAGCGATCCCCAAAACGCGTTGCACTGCGAGTTGAATTCACCGATATTCAAGACATCCCATTTTTCTTTTTACATGTTCCAGCATATAGACTGGTCCGACCGCAACGACGCCATTGTCAACTCGTTGGAGATAAATGTCTTGGGCATCGAAGCGTAACAGTCTGCCTAGTTTGTGTCTATATCTTTTATCCGTGACAGATATATATCCGGCTTTGCTAATGATATCAGAAACGTTTTCGTATGCGAGTCGTCCGGAATAGTGAGCCTTGGCGATCATAGTCATATACCATTGTACAGCCAGCCCAGCCAATCCTCCGCTTAGCGCTCCAGTGCTGTGCTTGTTAAGCAGGGCGCTTGCAAAAATGACAAGGGAAATGCAGAGCACGAAGAAAAAATTCTTGTAGCCGTCCTTGAAATTCTCAATGATGGGAAGCCTCTTCACGACTAGATCCTGGTTAGTTTTCATGTCTCGAAATATCCGCCTGTTTGCACAAACGGATATCTTTCCTTATCGGTTATTCACCATCGAAAGTCGATGCGGCAAGATAACCTGCCGCATATCCCACGACGCCGCCAACCACCGTGCCGATAGGACCGCCGATTGAGCCAAACTCAGCGCCAATGACGGCGCCATCGTAAGCACCCATACCAGCAACGCCCGTCTCGAGCGCACCTCCGAGAAAATGCGCCCAGCCACCGAGGGGCTGACCGCCTGAAACCGCAGCCACTTCCAGCTGATTCATTTCCAACATATTGATGCTCCTTTCAAGATCCCGGAGAACCGCTCCGGACGGTTGGTGTTGAGGCCGATGCTATCGGCCCCGACAAACGCACTTTCCCCTGCGACACGATCGCTTGCCGATCCGCCGCCATGATCGTCTCTAGCCGGTGGGCAATGACAATGCGTGTCAACTTCAGCCGCCCAATGGCCCCGTTCACCGAACGCTCGCGCACCGGATCTAGGTGGCTGGTGGCCTCATCGAGCACCAGCAGTCGCGGCTTGCGATAGAGCGCCCGCGCCAATATCACGCGTTGCTTCTGTCCACCCGACAGGCTCGATCCCATATCGCCCACCAGGCTCTGATAGGCCATCGGCATCGCCATGATGTCCTCGTGAATCGCCGCCAGGCGTGCAGCAGCCTCCACTTTCACCGGCGTGACTTCGGGATCGAAGAAGCTGATGTTGTCGAGGATCGATCCGGCGAACAGTTGGTCGTCCTGCATCACGGCCCCCATCCATTGCCGGTAGGTGTCCAGTCCCAGCTTGCGGATGTCGATGCCGCCGAAGCGCACCTCGCCTTCCGAGGGTTCCAACAGACCCAGCACGATCTTGGCCAGCGTGCTCTTGCCACAACCGCTGGGGCCGGTGACCGCCGCCGACTCGCCCGCCTCGATCTTCAAGTTGCAGTGGCGGAGTATCCACGGCTCGCTTTCCGCATAGCGAAAACTGACATTGCACAGCTCGATGCTGGCTTCAGGGATCGGACCGACCCAGGCCGTCTCGGCCCGTTTTTCGGGGGCGGTCAGCGCGATATCCGCCACCCGCTCCGCATGCAGTTTCAGCATGCGAAAGTCCACCCACTTGTCGATCAGCGCAGCGGCGCGACCGGTGAATTGGTCGGCGTAAGCGATGAAGGCGATCAACGCACCGGCAGTGAATTCGCTCTTGAGTGCCAGGGTCGCCGCGATCCAGATCATCGCCACCCGGCCGATCCCGAACAGGAGCTGGTTGCTCAGGGCGAAAGCGATGCCGAGCCGCTGGATGCCGATGCTCCGGTTGGCGGTCGAGACCGTGGCATTCGTATAGCGTGACAAGCGCTCGTCCTGCTTGTTCGCCAGCTTGATCGGCATCGCGCCGCGGATGGATTCCAGCAGTTCGCTCTGCTGGCGTGCGGCATAGACGATCTGCTCTTCGTTGGCGCGGCGCAGCGGAGTGAAAAACGCCCAGCGGATCAGACCGTAAGTCAGGAAGAGGCCGGCGACCAGGACAGTCAGCCACAGGCTGTAGAAGCCCATGACCATCAGGGTGACCACCGACATCACGCCGTCCAGCAACGAGCCAATGAACTGGGTCGTCAGGGTCTTCTGGATGGTCTGGATGGAGCCAAAGCGCGAGACCACATCGCCAATGTGACGTTTTTCGTACCAATCCAGCGGAAGGCGTATCAGGTGACTGAACAAGTTGCTGGCCCACTGCACGTTGAGGGTCGCGCTCAACCAGGTCACGGCCCAGGAGCGTGCGGCGGTGATCAGGGCGGAAAAGACCGTGATGCCCAGAAAGCCCAGCCCCAGCAAGGTCAGCAGGTCGTCGTCGGCCGAGACCAGCACCTGGTCGAGCACCCACTGCATATAGAACGGCCCGGCCAGCGCGAAAACTTCAAGCGCCAACGCCAGCAGGAGGATCTGCCCCAGGGCCGGTGCGAGGCCGCGCACCTTACCGATGAGGGTACGCAGCGAAATGGCCTGGCGCTCACGGACCGGCGCGAAGTCCGCGCCCGGCGCGAGTTCCAGCGCCACGCCGGTGAAATGATCCGACACCTCGCGGCGCCCCAACGTGCGGATACCGCGCGCCGGATCATGGATCACGAGGCCTCGCTTGCCGACGCGCTTGAGGACCACGAAGTGGTTGAGGTTCCAATGCAGCACGCAGGGCGTGCGCAACTGCGCCAGTTCGTCCAGGTCGAGCTTGAGCGGACGGCAGGTGAAACCGAGTTGACCGGCCATCGCCATGACCCGCGCCAAGGTGGCACCCTTGAGCGAGGTGGAGAAGCGACGACGCAGGCCGGCCAGATCGACGTCGTGGCCGTGGTAGCTGGCGATCATCGCCAGGCAGGCGAGGCCGCATTCGGCGGCTTCGGTCTGCAGCATCATAGGCAGGCTGCGCGACCAGCCGAACTGCAGCGTTGCCCGATATCCTGTGGCTGCTGTCGAGCGTTGCTGCTGGGAGCCGTCAGCCATGGGCGCCTCCTGTCAGATGGTGCGCCATGCCGTACAAAGGCTCGAACACCCACTCCAGCAGGCTACGGCGATCCATCAGAATGTCGGCCTGCAGCGCCATGCCGGGCTTTATCGCCTCTTCCTTGCTATAGGCCAGCACGAACTGTTTGTCGAGCTTCACTTTTACGCGGTAGAGCGGTTGCTGGCTCTGCTGACCGACGAGTGCGGTAATTTCCGGTGAGGTCAATGCGCTACGCGAGATGTCCGTAACGCGACCGTACTGCTGACCGAACTTCTGATACGGAAACGCTTCGTAGCGCAGCACCACGCGGCTGCCCGGGTCGATGAAGCCGATGGCGCGGCTGGGCACCAGCAATTGTGCCTGCAGGGTGGAGCCGGCGGGCAGGATGGAAAGCAGCGACTGGCCGGCGCTCACCATCTGCCCCGGCTTGGGCAGCACGGCGGAGACGATGCCGTCGCGGGGTGCGCGCAACACGGCGGCGCGCTGCAACTCGTTCTGGGCGATGGATTGGGCGACGCCGGCCAACTGGCGTTCGGTGCCGTTGCGCTTGGTCGCAGCATCCAGCGGCAGTTGCGCCAGTTGCTGGCGCGTCGCATCCAGTTGTTGCCGGGTGTCCAGTTGCTGCCGGGTCAGCGTCTTGAGCTGGCTCTGCGCATCCAGCACCGCCGCACGCTGCTGCTGGATCTGCATCTCGGAAACGTAGCCCTTGGTGCCAAGCGATTCGAACCGCGCCAACAGGTTCTGGTCGCTCGCGATTTGCTTGTCGGTGATTTGCTGCTGACCGGCGATTTGCCCCAGTTGGGCTTGCAGCAGGGCGATCTTGCCCCGCAGGGCATTGGCCTGCTGCAGGGCAAGTTGCTGCTGGTTGGCGATGTCGGCTTGCAGGCGGGAACGTTGGGTGTCCAACTGTTGCCCGACCAGGGCCTGTGTGTTGCCCAAGGCGGCGCTGTCCCGATCGCTGGCCAGTTCAAGCAATACCTTGCCGGCCTTGACGGCTTGCCCGTCGTGGACATCCAGTCTGGTCACGGTGCCGGCGCTGGGCGCGACGACATTCAACAGGCCGGCGCTGGGCACCAACTGGCCGACGACGGTTTCGCGGCGGGTGTAGTGGCCGAAAACGAGGAACAGCAAGATGGCGGCGGCGAGAGCCATGGCCAACACGGTCAGCAGCCAGCGCGACAGCGGCGCTGCGACGACGATGGATCCCAGCCATTCGTCGCGCCGGGCTTCCACGACTTCCTGTCTGAACAACGACGTCCCTGACACCTAAGCTACTCTCCAGTCGCTTGATGGTTCCGGCGTCGGGCTATGATCCCCGGCGTTGGACGGAGAATTACTCAGGCTGAGGATGCGTGTCAACAGGGTGAGGATATGAGCGCGACTATCGAGTTGTTCGAACACTACAAGCGCGCCATTGGCGTGCAGGCCGACCGGCTTGCCGCACAGGCGCTGGGCGTGAAGAGCCAGACGGTGAGCAACTGGCGCACGCGCGGTAGCCAGGCCGAACCGTGGCTGATCGAGGCGATGTGCACGCAGTTGGGTTGCAACGTCGCGCCTTGGTTGATCCGCACATTGGCTGAGCAGGCCACGGGCGCACACAACCGCAAGGTGTGGGAGCGCTTGGGCAAGGGAATGGGCTACCGCGTCGCGAGCTGGATCGCCATGGTCGGCTTGCCGCTTGCTGGACTGATTGAGATGGCCGAAAGCATGGGCACAAGCGTGGCGAGCGAGTGGCAAACGTTGCGCATGGTGAGCATTTGGGTACAGGCGTTGATGGGCGTCTAGAGTTTCTACCTTTGGTTTTACCGTAGAAGAGGAGTCGCCATGGTCACCCGTCGCCGCATGCTGCAAGGGGCCGGAGCGCTGGCCTTGCTGTCGCCCTTCGGCCAGGGCTTCGGCCATGAGCAGGCCAAGGACGCGGCGCAGGTCGCGCAGCAGGAACATGCCAAGCCCGTGGGCGACGATTACGTGCCGGTCACCGATCCGCTGGTGCAGAAGAAGCTGGCGCAATGGTCGGACTGGAAATTCGGCCTCATCCTGCACTGGGGCCTCTACAGCGTGCTGGGCATCGTCGAGTCGTGGACGCTGTGCTCGGAGGACTGGATCAAGCGTCCCGGTGGCGTGGGTTACGTGGAGTGGAAGCGGCGCTACGAGCAGTTGCGCACGCAGTTCAACCCGGTGAAGTTCGATCCGGCGCAGTGGGCGGAGGCCGCGCACGCCGCCGGCATGCGCTACCTGGTGTTCACCACCAAGCATCACGACGGCTTCTGCATGTTCGACACGGCGCAGACCGGTTACCGCGTCACCGCGCCCGAGGTGCCGTTCCACACGAACCCGCGCGCGAACATCGCCAAGGCGGTGTTCGACGCGTTCCGCCGGCGCGATTTCGGCATCGGTGCGTATTTCTCCAAGGCCGACTGGCACCATCCGGACTACTGGTCGCCGCTGTGGGCCACGCCGGACCGCAACAACAACTACGACGTGCGCAAGTACCCGGATCTGTGGAAACGCTTCGTAGCTTTCACCCACGCGCAGATCAACGAACTCACCACGCAGTACGGCGGCATCGACCTGATGTGGCTGGATGCCGGCTGGGTGAACGCGCACGAGCACCCCGACGCCAAGGCCCATGGCATGGAAGTGCCGTGGGCGCAGGACATCGACATGCCGGGGCTGGCCGCGATCGCGCGCCGCAACCAGCCGGGCATCGTGCTGGTCGACCGCGACGTCAGCGGTCCGTACGAGAACTACCGCACGCCCGAGCAAGCCGTGCCCGACCAGCCGCTGCCGTATCCGTGGGAAACCTGCATGACGATGGGCGGCTCGTGGTCGTGGAATCCGCACGACACCTACAAGTCGCCGCGCGAACTGGTGCACACCCTGGTCGGCATCGTGGCCAAGGGCGGCAACCTGTTGCTGGGCGTCGGTCCGCAGCCCGACGGCGAGTTGCCGGCGGCGGCGCTGGAGCGCCTGCGCGCCATCGGTGCGTGGATGCAGGTCAACGGTTCGGCCATCCACGGCAGCCGGGCCATCGCGCCCTATGGTGAAGGCCGGTTCCGCTTCACTCAGGGCAAGGACGGCAGCGTCAACGCGATCTGGCTCGCCGACGAGGGCGAACAGGAGCCGCCGGCCAGCGTCGTGCTGCGCTCGTTCAAGCCGGCGCCGGGCGCGCGCCTGCAGGTGCTGGGCGCGGGTGGCGAACTGACGTGGCAGCAGCACGACGATGGCGTCCACGTCGACTTGCCGGAGGCCGTGCGCCGGCAACTGGCGGGTTCGCCTGCCTGGACGCTGCGCATTTCGGCCGTGCGCGCCTGATCCCCGGCGAGGCGTTTCCGGACGGAGCAGCTCGCCACCCGAGGCCTGGCCTGAGCTTGCGCTGACCGCCGTGGCCGGTATTTATTGAGGCCGCCGCCGTGCATTGGTTAAGCTCACGAGGCTTGGCCCGCCTCTGGAGAGGCACCCACGGGGACTTTCTTGAGCGCCGACCCTTCCAATCTTCACCGCCGTCCTTCGCTGTTTGCCGCTGTCGTGCTGGCCCTGGTGGTGGCCGCGCTGAACATCGGCCTCTGGTGGTGGAGCAACCGCCCGCACGGCCCCGAGGATTGGCACGGCCCGATCGGCGGTTTTGCGTTGTCGGCGTTCCAGCGCTACCAGAGCCCGCTGAAGAACGATTTCCCCAGCGACGAGCAGCTTGACGGCGACCTGAGGTTGCTGCGCGGCTACAGCTCGAACATCCGCACCTACTCGATGCTGCAGAACCCGCAGATCCCGCGGCTGGCCGAGCGTGAGGGGCTGAAGGTGCTGGCCGGCGCGTGGATCGACACGCGGCTGGACAACAACGACAAGGAAATCGCCGCGCTGATCGCGCAGGCGCGGCGCTACCCCGGCACCATCAACCGGGTGCTGGTGGGCAACGAGGTACTGTTCCGCAACGACATTCCGCCCGAGCAGCTGATGGCCTACCTGGACCGGGTGCGCGCCGCGCTGCACCAGCCGGTGTCCACCGCCGAGCCGGACTACATCTGGGTGAAGTATCCCGAACTGGCCGAGCACGTGGACTTCATCACCGTGCACCTGTTCCCGTACTGGAACGGCATCCCGCGCAAGGACGCGATCGGCGCCGCGCTGGGCAGCTACGAGAACCTGCAGCGGCTGTTCCCGAACAAGCACATCGTGATCGGCGAGATCGGCTGGCCGTCGAACGGCGACCGCCACGAATACGCCTATCCGTCGGTGTCCGACGAGGCGATCTTCCTGCGCCAGTGGTTCAACGTGGCCAAGCAGCTGCACCTGGACTACTACGTGATGGAGGCGTTCGACCAGCCGTGGAAGGAGCAGCTCTCGGGCCGCACCGAGGCGTACTGGGGCATGTTCAACGCCGATCGCCAGCCGAAGTTCCCGTTCACCGGCCCGGTGACCGAGGACACCGCCTGGCCGTGGAAGGCGCTGGCGGCGAGCCTGCTGGCGCTGCTGCCGATGGTCTGGTTCGCGCGGCGCTTCGCGCGCTTCAAGCTCACCGGGCGCTTCTTCTTCGCCGCGCTGATCCAGCTCGCCTGCGGCCTGATCGTGTGGTCGGCCACGCTGCCGTTCCAGTTCTACCTGAGCTGGGTGGACTGGACGATGCTGGTGCTGCTGTTCCCGGCGCAGATCGCGATCCTCGCCATCCTGCTGATCAACGGCTTCGAGTTCACCGAGGTGCTGTGGCGGCGCGGCTGGGTGCGCCATGCCGGCATGCTGCGCCCGGACATCCCGGAGAAGCAGCCGTTCGTGTCGATCCACCTGGCCTGCTACAACGAGCCGCCGGAGATGGTGATCGCCACGCTGGATTCGCTGGCCGAGCTCGACTACCAGAACTACGAAGTGCTGGTGATCGACAACAACACCAAGGACCCGGCGGTATGGGGCCCGGTGAAGGACTACTGCGAGAAGCTGGGCAAGCGCTTCCGCTTCTTCCACCTGGAACCCTGGCCCGGCTTCAAGGCCGGCGCGCTGAACTTCGGCCTGAAGGAAACCGTGCCCGAGGCCGACGTGGTGGCGGTGATCGACGCCGACTACGTGGTGCGCCCGGACTGGCTGTCCACCCTCACCGGCCACTTCCACGACCCCAAGGTGGCCGTGGTGCAGTGCCCGCAGGCGCACCGCGACTTCGAGCACAATCGCTTCCGCCGCATGACCGCGTGGGAGTTCGACGGCTTCTTCCGCATCGGCATGCACCACCGCAACGAGCGCAACGCGATCATCCAGCACGGCACCATGACCATGGTCCGGCGCAGCGCGCTGGAAGGCACCGGCGGCTGGTCGGAATGGACGATCTGCGAGGACGCCGAGCTGGGCCTGCGCCTGATGCATGCCGGTTACGAGCTGGTCTACGTCGACGAGCTGATGGGCAAGGGCCTGACCCCGGCCGACTTCAAGGCCTACAAGAGCCAGCGCTACCGCTGGGCGTTCGGCGCGATGCAGATCCTCAAGGGGCGCTGGCAGTGGATGACGCAGAAGGGTCCGCTCTCGGCCGGCCAGCGCTTCCATTTCCTCACCGGCTGGTTCAGCTGGTTCGCCGACGCGCTGCACCTGATCTTCACCCTGATGGCGCTGTTCTGGACCGCCGGCATGGTGGCGTATCCGCAGTACTTCAGCCTGCCGATGCAGCTGTTCCTGATCCCGGTGATCGGCTTCTTCTTCGCCAAGGCGATCTTCGGCATCGTGCTGTACCGCGCCCGCGTGCCCTGCAGCTGGTACGACACCTTGATGGCCTCGCTGGCCAGCATGGGCCTCAGCCACGCGATCGCACGCGGCATCCTGCACGGCCTCACCCGCGAGAAGACCTCGTTCGTGGTGACCGCCAAGAGCCGGCGCATGGGCGGGTCGAGCTTTGCCGCGTTCGCGCCGGTGCGCGAGGAGCTGCTGATGGCGATCGCCCTGGTGCTGTGCATCGTGGGCATGGCGCTGGGCTACGGCACGCGCTACATCGAAGGCACCTTGTGGATGTTCATCCTCGCCGCACAGTCGATACCCTACGTGTCGGCCGTGGTCGGCGCCTGGATCGCGCACACGGCGGGGGACAAGGCGGGCTGATGCAGCGTTGCGCCGTACCTAGGCGATTGCTTCGCGTGCCGGTGGTTTCGGCCGGCGGGGGCGAGGCATGACGCGGATGCGCTGGTTTGCGGATCGGGAAAGCTACCTGGCGGCCGCCACAGCCCGGCAGGACGCCATCGTGCGGCTCGACCGGCCGCTGGCCGCCGCGTCCGCGGCATCGAGTTATTGCACCGCATGCGATCGGGCCAGCGCATTCGAGGCGGATGGGGAGCGTGGCGACTATCCCAACCTGCGCGAAAGCCTGTGCTGCCGGCGCTGCGGATTGACCACGCGGCAGCGCCTGGTTCACCTCGCGCTGGCCGAGGAGATCGCCCCGCGCAGCGGTGCGCTCAGCGGCGCTTTGCTCGAGCGCACCACTCGCTTGTACCGCGTGGCCCATGCGTACTGGCCGTGGCTGGTCGGTTCGGAGTTCCTCGGCCCGGATCGCGTTTCCGGGCGCAGCTACTGGTGGTCGACGCGCTGGTGGCGTTGGCGCCGGACGCGGCACGAGTCGATCACGTCGTTCTCGCATGCGGCGCGGTCGCTGGACCTGGTCGCGCACAGTGACGTGCTGGAGCATGTCTACGACACCGATGCGGCGCTGCGCGAATGCGCGCGCGTGCTGCGCGCCGGCGGGGCCATGCTGTTCACCGTGCCGTTCGCGGTGGAGCGCCAGGCTTCCGTCCTGCGCGGCCGGCCCTTGCCCGATGGGCAGGTCGAGCACGTCGAGTCGCCGGAATACCACGGCGACGGCGTTCGCCATGGCGGCATCTACACCTTCCACACCTTCGGCTGGGACCTCCTGGACCGCATGCGTGCGGCGGGTTTTTCGCGGGTGGAGATCGGTTTCTACCACGCGCCCGGCGAAGGCTTCACGGCATCCAATCCGGGCATCGAACACGCCTGGATGGGCTTGCCGACCGTGTTCCGCGCCACCCGGTGACGGGGCGCGGCCGGGCGCAAGCTTGCGCCCGGCACGGGTGCCCGATGCTTTTGTCCGGCGCCGGCACGGGCCTCGGACTGGCCACGGAAAGCGCCCATTCCGTTCAGATGCGCGCCGGGTAGCAGGCCCTATCATCGGCGCCTGTATGTTCAGGATTCCCCCGCCTTGCTGACCCGAACCCGCTCGTTCCTGCGCGCCGCGTGGCCGTGGCTGCGCATCCCGTTCTGGATCGCCCTGGGTCTACTCGTCGGCTTCGTGCTGCCGTACACGTTGGTGCTGAACAAGCGCGTGCAGGAGCGCTTCAACGACCTGGTGTTCGCGGTGCCCACGCGGGTGTTCGCGCGGCCGTTGCCGCTGGAGGCGGGCGAGCCGATGACCCCGGCCGCGCTGCAGCTGGAGCTCACCTTCGCCGGGTACAGCGACGACGGCCACGGCCAGGTGCCGGGCAGTTGGGCGAAGCAGGGTACGCGCTACACGATTTCCTCGCGCGGCTACGCGGGGCCGGAAGGCGGCGAGTTGCCCAAGCGCATCGAGGTGCGCCTGGGCAACGGCACGATCGCGTCGGTGCGCGACCTCGCCACCGGCAAGGCTGTCGAGCTGGCCCATCTCGACCCCGCGCGCATCGCCACCGTGTACGGCGCCCAGCAGGTCGACCGGCGCATCGTGCGCCTGGCCGACCTGCCGCCGCTGCTGGTCAGCGGCCTGCAGGCGGTGGAAGACCGCACTTTCAAGCACAACATCGGCATCGACTTCGGCGGGATCCTGCGCGCCGCGTTCGCGAACCTGCGTGCCGGGCGCACCGTGCAGGGCGCCTCCACGCTCACCCAGCAGCTGGTGCGCAACCTCTACCTCAGCCGCCAGCAGACCTTCACGCGCAAGATCAACGAGGCGTTGATGTCGCTGCTGCTGGAGCTGCACTACAGCAAGGACCGCATCCTGGAGGCCTACGTCAACGAGGTCTTCCTCGGCCAGCAGGGCGGCCAGGCGGTGCACGGTTTCGCGGCCGCCTCGGAGTTCTACTATGGCCGTCCGCTGCGCGACCTGCGCCCGCAGGAGATCGCGATGCTGGTGGGCCTGGTCAAGGGGCCGAGCTACTACGATCCGCGCCGCTCGCCGGAGCGCGCGCTGGCGCGGCGCAACCTGGTGCTGCAGGAGTTCGTCGACACCGGCCTGCTCTCGGCGGAGCAGGCCAAGACCGCGCAAGCCACGCCGCTGGACGTGATCAGGAACGGCCAGCTGCCGCATGACCGCTTCCCCGCCTTCATGCAGCTGGTGCGCCAGCAGATCACCAGCGATTTCGACGAGGACACGCTGCGCGCGGGCAACCTGTCGATCTTCACCACGCTGGACCCGGCCGCCCAGCTCTACACCGAGCAGGCGGTGACGGAGACGGTGAACAGCCTGGGCAAGCGCGGCGACGACCTGCAGGCGGCCGGCGTGGTCACCGATGCGCACGACGGCAGCGTGCTGGCGGTGGTGGGCAGCAAGATTCCCGGCGACCAGGGCTTCAACCGCGCGCTGGATTCGCAGCGGCCGATCGGCTCCACCATCAAGCCTTTCGTCTATCTGGTGGCGCTGACCGATCCCGCGCGCTGGAACCTCGCCACCGCGCTGGACGACAGCCCGATCAGCATGCGCATGCAGAACGGCACGCTGTGGGAGCCGCACAACGACGACAACCAGAGCCACGGCATGGTGCCGATGGTGGACGCGCTGGCCAAGTCGTGGAACCTCGCCAGCATCCGCCTCGGTCTCGCGGTGGGCTTGCCGCGGATTCGCGCGTTCCTGCAGTCCTTCGGCCTCACCGACGTCAATTCCGGCCCCTCGCTGCTGATCGGCGCGCTGGATCTCTCGCCGCTGCAGGTGGCGCAGCTGTACGAGTACATCGCCTCCGACGGCCATGCGCTGCCGCTGCTCGCCGTGCGCGGCGTGGTGGACGGCAACGGCCGCACCATCAAGCGCTATGAGGTGCAGAGCGGCAAGGGCGAATACCAGGAGGCGGTGCGCCTGGTGACCTGGGCGATGCAGCAGGTGGCCACCTACGGCACCGCGAGCTCGCTCGGCAATTCCAGCCTGGCGTCGCTGCACGTGGCGGGCAAGACCGGCACCAGCAACGACTTGCGCGACAGCTGGTTCGCCGGCTTCACTGGCGAGCACCTTGGCGTGTTCTGGATGGGCCGCGACGACAACAAGCCCGCACACCTGTTCGGCGCCACCGGCGCGCTGCGCGTGTGGCGCAACCTGTTCGCCAAGTTGCCGACCCGGCCGCTGTCCGCCGCGCCGGGCGACGGCCTGCAGATGGCGTGGGTCAACCCTGCCGACGGCAAGCCTACCGAGCAGCAGTGCTCGGGCGCCAAGCAGGTGCCGGTGGTGACCGGCTCGCTGTCCGGCGACGTCGAAGGCTGCGGTTTCTGGCAAAGCCTGTTCGGCGGCGGCAGCCCGGCGTCGTCGTCGAGCAGTGCCTCGGTCAATCCCGGCACGGCCCCGGTGGCCATCCCCTCCCTGTCCAGCGGAAACTGAGCATGTTCCTCGTACGTCGATTCCTGCGCGCATGGCCGCTGCCTCTGGCGGCGGCCATGCTGGCGGCCTGCACCACGCCGGCACCGATCGAGTCGCCGCAGCGCCCCGCGCTGGCGCCCACCGCCATGGTTGCGGCGATCCGCGCCGCCGGCGAGCGCGAGCAGTCCGTGATCGCGGTGCAGCCGCTGGCCGATCCCGGCATCAGCGCCTGGAAGCAGGCCGCCCAGGCCGACAGCGACGCCGGCCATTACGACGCGGCCGCGGCCAAGCTCGACCAGGCGCTCAAGCACAGCCCGGATTCGCCCGAGCTGCTGCAGGATCGCGCCGAGGTGGCGGTGTACCAGCGTGATTACGCGTTGGCGCAGAAGCTGGCCCAGCAGTCGTGGACGCTGGGCCCCAAGCTCGGGCCGCTGTGCGCGCGCAACTGGGAAACCATCACCCAGCTGCGCCAGGAAGCCGACGACGAGGCCGGCGCCGCCACCGCGCAGAAGTGGCTGGCGAAGTGCCACGTGCAGGGCATCAACCGGTACTGAGCCGGGGCCGGCGTTCGCTCAGAACAGCGCGCCGAGCAGGATCACGATGCCGACGAGGCTCGCCGCCCACACCAGCGTGCGCAGGTACGGAATGCCCGCCGCGTAGATCGGCACGTAGGCCAGCCGCGCCCAGAAATACAGCTGGGCGCCGAGCGCGGTCGTCGCATCGTGCCGTTGCAGGGCGATCGTGGCGAGCACTACGGCGACGAAGAACGGGAACGTCTCCAGGAAGTTCGCACGGGCGCGGTCCAGCCGCCCCGCCAGGCCGGCGAGCGCGGGCGGAGTCGTGTCGCGCGCACCGGCGGCCCAGCCCAGCCCGCGCTGGCCGAGCAAACCCAGGGTGGCGATGCCTATCTGCACCAGTCCCAGCACGACGCTCCAGGCCAACATCCGCAGCTCGATGCTCACGACGCGTCTCCCGATGGTGATGTGGCGGCATGGTGAGCCCGGAACGCCCGCGACGCCAGACGCCTGTGACGCATGACGGTCGCCATTTCAATTTTCCGCCGCTCGAACGTCTGACTATCCGAGACGGGCCGGAACGCCTGTCGTGGCTGGCGATGGTCCGGGCGTTCCGGAGCCGTCGCGGCGGCCCGTGGCGTTCCGCGGCGTGCCGGCGTGTCCGGGACACGCCGCCGGCCCGGCAGCTTGGAGTGGTATGCATGTCTTGTCTGCAAGCATGCAGGTCTGCGCCGGGAGGGCGCATTCCGGCAACCCGGTGGTGCCCCCGCGCCACCGGGTTGTCGGAGGGTTTTCGCCGGGCAGGGGCGCTGGTTGCCATCACGCAACTGGCACGAAACCGGTTTGCCGCATGCAGGCGCTGGGCGATACTGCGGCGATGATCGAATTCGACGATACGCAGCCGGACAGCGTCGCCGCGCTGCTGGGCGCCGACGGCCCGTTCGCGCGCGAGCTGCCGAACTTCGCGCCGCGCGCCGCGCAGCAGGCGATGGCCGCCGCGGTGGCCGAGGCCATCGCCGGGCGCGAGACGCTGATCGCCGAGGCCGGCACCGGCACCGGCAAGACCTACGCCTACCTCGTGCCCGCGCTGCTGTCCGGTGAACGCGTGATCGTCTCCACCGGCACCAAGGCGCTGCAGGACCAGTTGTATTTCCGCGACCTGCCGAAAGTGCGCTCGGTGCTGGATGCGCGCGGCAAGACCGCGCTGCTGAAGGGGCGCGCGAATTACCTCTGCCTGTACCGGCTCGACCAGACCGTGCGCGAGGGAGCGAGTTTCGACAAGGCGCAGGCCGCGCAACTGGCGACGATACGCGCGTGGTCCGCGCGCACGCGCCGTGGCGACCGCATGGAGCTGGCCGAGGTGCCGGAGGAATCGCCGCTGTGGCCGCGCGTCACCTCCACGCCGGAGAACTGCCTGGGCGTGGAGTGTCCGTTCTACGACGACTGCCACGTGGTGAAGGCGCGCCGCGAGGCGCAGGAGGCGCAGCTGGTGGTGGTCAATCATCACCTGCTGTTCGCCGACCTCGCGCTGAAGCAGGAGGGTTTCGGCGAGATCCTGCCGGGTGCCTCGGCCTTCATCCTCGACGAGGCGCACCAGGTGCCCGAGCTGGCCGGGCAGTTCTTCTCGCAGAGCGTGAGCGCGCGCCAGCTTGCGGAACTGGCGCAGGACGCCTTGCGCGAATGCAGCGGCGTCACCGGCGCGATCGGCCTGCTGCTGGAGCCGGTGGAGGCGCTGCAGGACGCGCTGAAACGCCTGCGCCTGGCGATGGATCCGCTGCCGTCGCGCGGCGCGTTCGGTGCGCTGGAAGCTGTCGACACGGTGCGCGAAGGCCTGCACGAGGTGGGCGAACTGCTGGCCACGCTGGCCGACCTGCTGGCCTCGCAGGCCGAGCGTTCGCGCGGCCTGGCCAACGCGCACGAGCGCGCCGCACTGCTGGCCGAGCGGCTGGAGCGCATCGTCGAACGGGGTTCCGAACGCGACGTGCGCTGGTACGAACTGTTCCCGCGCGGCTTCGCCCTGTACGCCACGCCGCTGGATCTCGCGGCGCCCTTGCGCGCGATGCGCGAGCGCAGCGGAGCCGCGTGGGTGTTCACCTCGGCCACGCTGTCGGTGGCCGGCCGGTTCGAGCACTTCGCCCGCCAGCTTGGCCTGGACGAGCCGCAGGCGCTGCTGCTGGAAAGTCCGTTCGACTACGCGCGGCAGGCGTTGTGCTACCTGCCGGAAGGCCTGCCCGATCCGGCCGCGCGCGACTACACCGAGCGCGTGCTCGACGCCGTGCTGCCGGTGCTGCAAGCCTCGAACGGCCGCGCCTTCCTGCTGTTCACGTCGCACCGCGCGCTGCGCCGCGCCGCCGAGCTGCTCGCCGCGCGCGTGCCGTGGCCGTTGTTCGTGCAGGGCACGGCACCACGCCATCAACTGCTGGAGGAGTTCCGCCATTCCGGCCACGGCGTGTTGCTGGGCGCGGCCAGCTTCTGGGAAGGCGTGGACGTGGCCGGCGACGCGCTCAGCGTGGTGGTGATCGACAAGCTGCCGTTCGCCGCGCCCGACGATCCGGTGCTGGTGGCGCGGCTGGAGGCGCTGGAGCAGCAGGGCATCAACCCCTTCATGGGCTGGCAGGTGCCGGCCGCGGCGATCGCGCTGAAGCAGGGCGCCGGCCGGCTGATCCGCAGCGTCACCGACCGCGGCGTGCTGGTGCTGTGCGATCCGCGCCTCACCGGCAAGAACTACGGCAAACTGTTCCTCGCCAGCCTGCCGGCCATGCCGCGCACCCGCGCACTGGCCGACGTGCAGGCATTCTTCGGGAATGCCCTCCCGCGTGCCGCGATTGATCCCCTCTCCCCCATCGCTTGCGATGGGGGAGAGGGTTAGGGTGAGGGGGTAGCTCTTGCTCTTCAGAAACTTCAAGATCAAGTGCGCCCCCTCACCCCCAACCCTCTCCCCCGACAAAGTCGGGGGAGAGGGAGCACAACCCAGCGAGGATTGAACGATGGCAAAGGTCACCGGACTGGGCGGCATCTTCTTCAAGTCACGCGACCCCGCCGCGCTGGGCGCGTGGTATGCGCAGCATTTGGGCCTGGACGTCGAGGAGTGGGGCGGCGCCCGCTTCGCCGAGGACGAACGGCGCGCCGGCTATACCTTGTGGTCGCCGTTCGCCGCCGACACCGGCTACTTCGGCGGCGGCCCGCAGTCGTACATGCTGAACTTCCGCGTCGACGACCTCGACGCGCTGCTGGCGCAACTGCGCGCCGCCGGCGTCGCGGTGGACGAACGCGTCGAGCAGAGCGAGTTCGGCCGCTTCGGCTGGATCACCGATCCCGAAGGAAGCCGCGTCGAACTGTGGCAGCCGCCGGCCTGATGCAGCGCCGCCGGGAGGAAGTCGACGTGGAACCGAACCTGGTCACCGACCCCCGGCTCGCCGGCGTGCTGGACGAGTTGCGTCGGCGCGAGCCGATCTTCCATCGCCCGGAATGCGGCACGACCCGCGCCGACCATCTGGCGATGACGGCGGAGGACTTCTGGGAAGTGGGCGCCTCCGGCCGCCGCTACAGCCGCGAGCATGTGCTCGATGTGCTGGACGAGCGCCAGCGCGATCCGTCGCCCGACCCGTGGGAAACCAGCGACTTCCACTGCCGCCGGCTTGCCGATGCGGTCTACCTGCTCACCTACACGCTGCGGCAGTGCGAGCGCGTGACGCGCCGCGCCACGATCTGGCAGCGCGATCCGGACGGCTGGAAGATCGTGTACCACCAGGGCACCGTGGTGGCCGATGCCTGATCCAGCCATGCGCGTCTTCTCCCACACCTGCTCCAACACCGAGATCGTCTGCGCGCTGGGCTGCGCCGGCATGCTGGTGGGCGTGGATGCGGATTCCGACTATCCGCCCGAGGTCGTGGCCGACTTGCCCAAGACCGGACGTGATCTCGATCTCGATATCGGGGCCGTGCTGAAACTCGAACCCGAGTTGGTGCTGACTTCGCTCACCGTGCCGGGCCACGAGCGCGTGGTGGCGGAACTGGAAGCCGCGGGACTGCAGACGCTGGTGTGCGATCCGCAATCGTTGGACGACGTGTACGGAGATATCCGTCGCATCGCCGCCGCGCTGGGCGTGGCGGCGCGCGGTGAGGCGCTGGTGGCGGAGATGGAGGCGGCGATGCCGACGGTGGAGCCGACGGGACGGCGGCCGCGCGTGCTGGTGGAGTGGTGGCCCAAGCCAGTGATCGCCGCGGCGAGGCGCTCCTGGGTCAACGACCTCATCCAGCGCGCGGGTGGCAGCAATCCCTGGGGCGACGTGGATGCCAAGAGCGTGCCGCTGGAGCTGGCGGACGCGGCGGCGCAGCGTCCCGACATCGTGGCGATGAGCTGGTGCGGGGTGAAGGTCGAAAACTATCGCGCCGACAAGGTGCGTGCCCGCGAGGGTTGGCGCGAGGTGCCGGCGGTGGCGAACCATCGCATCCTCGCGATCAGCGAGGCCTTCCTCGGCCGCCCCGGTCCGCGCCTGGTGGAAGGCTACCGGCAGCTGCGCGCGGCGATCGCCGCGGTGGAGTGATCCGCGGCGTTGCGCGCGATGGTGCGGCGGTGCAGAGTGGCGAACCATGATCATTTCCTCCGCGATGGATTACCGCGCCGCCGCGCAGCGCCGCCTGCCGCCGTTCCTGTTCCACTACATCGACGGCGGCGCCTACGACGAGGCGACGCTGCGGCGCAACGTCGAGGATTTGCGCAGCATCGCCTTGCGCCAGCGCGTGCTTGGGGAGGTCGGCACGGTCGATCTCTCCACCGAGTTGTTCGGCGAGAAGCTGGCCCTGCCTGTGGCGCTGGCGCCGGTGGGTCTCACCGGCATGTACGCGCGCCGCGGCGAGGTGCAGGCGGCGCGGGCGGCGGCGAGTCGCGGCGTGCCGCTCACGCTGTCCACGGTGTCGGTGTGCCCGATCGAGGAAGTGCAGCGCGCAGTGTCGCGGCCGATCTGGTTCCAGCTCTACGTGCTCAAGGACCGCGACTTCATGCAGAGCGTGCTGGAACGCGCGTGGGCGGTCGGCGTGCGCACCCTGGTGTTCACCGTGGACATGCCGGTGCCGGGCGCGCGCTACCGCGACGCGCATTCGGGCATGTCCGGCCCGCACGCCGCGCTGCGCCGCGTGTGGCAGGCGGTTTGCCATCCGCGCTGGGCGTGGGACGTGGGCCTGCGGGGCCGTCCGCATGACCTCGGCAACGTGTCGGCCTACCTTGGCCATCGCATCGGGCTGGAGGATTACATCGGCTGGCTGGGCAAGAACTTCGACCCCGCGATCGGCTGGCGCGATCTGGAATGGATCCGCGAATCCTGGAAGGGCTCGATGGTGCTGAAGGGCATCCTCGATCCCGCGGACGCGAAGCAAGCGGTGCGCTTCGGCGCCGACGGCATCGTGGTGTCCAACCACGGCGGGCGCCAGCTCGATGGCGTGCTGTCCTCGGCGCGCGCGCTGCCGGCCATCGCCGATGCGGTGAAGGGTGAACTGAAAATCCTCGCCGACTCCGGCGTGCGCTCGGGGTTGGACGTGGTGCGCATGCTGGCCTTGGGCGCCGACGGCGTGCTGCTGGGTCGAGCCTTCGTCTACGCGCTGGCCGCGGCCGGCGAGCAGGGCGTGGCGCATCTGCTCGACCTGATCGCCAGCGAGATGCGCGTGGCGATGACCCTGACCGGCGCGAAGTCCATCGCCGGCATCACGCGGGACAGCCTGGCCGCCGTGCAAGCGTCGTAGCGACCCCCCGCTTCCCGGGCCATGCCATCGTGCCGGCCCCGAACCGGCCGTTGCCGCCTCCCGCAGCGCCCTTCCCGCTGATGTGATGGGCACTCCCTGGCGAGGTGCGCGCAGATGATCCTTCCGGCATGCGGGTGCTGGCCCACGCGAATGGCGGCCAGCCGTCGAGGCGCGACAGCCGGAGCACCGGCGCCGTGTGTTCCGCCAACGGCTATCATGGAGCGGCCATGAACCTGCTTGCGATCGAAACCGCCACCGAAGCCTGCTCCGTCGCCCTGATCCACGGCGACGAAGTGATCGCCCGCAGCGAACTGGCGCCGCGCCGCCACGCCGAGCGCGTGCTGCCGATGGCCGACGAACTGCTGGCCGAAGCGGGCCTGGGCAAGCATGCGCTGGACGTGATCGCGGTGGGCCGCGGCCCCGGCGCATTCACTGGCGTACGCCTCGCGGTGTCGCTGGCGCAAGGCATGGCGCTGGCGCTGGACCTGCCCGTGGTCACGGTGTCTTCGCTCGCCGCGCTGGCGCTGGAGGCGCCCGCCGACGGCGAGCCCGACACGGGCATCCTCGCCGTGATCGACGCGCGCATGGGCGAGATCTACGCCGCCTGCTACCGCCGCGACGATGCAGGCGGACTCGTTGCGCTGGACGACGAGCGCGTCTGTACCGCCGAATCCTTGTTGCTGCCCGAAGCCCGCACCTGGCAGGTGGTGGGCAGCGGTTGGGCGACCTACGAAGCCGCATTGCGCGAGCGGCTGGGTGTGGCGCCGCGCTTCGCCGACGGCGCGCGTTACCCGCAAGCCGTGCATGTGGCCGAACTCGCCGCCCGCGAATTCATGGCCGGCCGCGCGCTGCCGCCCGAGCAGGCCTTGCCGGTGTACCTGCGCGACAAGGTGGCGTTGACGCTGGTGGAGCAGGGGAAGGCCTGAAAGCCGTCTCGCTGCATCCTGCAAGGTAGGTGGGCCAGCTTCCTTGATGCTGTGATCCAAGGTTCTGCACGCACCGTGCGGAATCCGAAAGATTGTGCGATATGCTCCGTCCGAAGATCATTTTGCATCAGGGGATACGGGCATATGCGTTGGATCGCTTTCTGCATTCTGGCGGTAGCGATGCAGCCTGCCTTGGCTGCATCACTCGGCTTCAGCGAGGCCAAGGCGCTTGCTGACCGTGACGAAGCTTCGATACATGGGGCGAGAGCCCAAACGCTGCTCGAATCCCAGGGCAAGGCGATCAGCCAGATATTGCCGCAATGCCTCTCTGGGGCGAGGTCGAATGACCTGCCGCCATTTGTCGTCGTGGCGAAGCTTGACTCGAAAGGCAAGGTTGTCGCCACATGGCGCGACGGGGATTCAGATCTTGCGGTCTGCTTTGAGGAAAAGGTGGCGCACCTGGTTTTGTTTCAACCACCGAGTGCGCCTTTCTTCACCTCATTCGAAATGGATCTTCACGCGATGCCGGGGCAGTAGCCGCGCTTATTCCTTGATTCCTACTCCCGGACCATGTCTTGGAGTCGGGTTCAAAGCCTCCCGATCAACAACTGCACCGCGAGACTGCTCACCGACACCGCCGCCCACACGCCCAGCCCCAGCAGGATCGGCCGCGCGCCGCTGGCGATCATCCTGCGCAGGTTCGCGGAAAGACCTATGGCGGTGAGCGCGACGATGATCAGGAACTCGGCGAGGTCGTGCAGCATGGGCAGCAGCGCGGCGGGAATCAGGCCGACGGTGCGGATGCCTGAAGCGACCAGGAACCACAGGATGAACCACGGGAAGATACGGCGCAGGCTGAAGTCGGCGGCGCCGTTCTTCTTCTCGCGCGCGGCCACCGCGAAGGCGAGGATCAGGCAGATCGGGATGATCAGCGTGGCGCGGGTGAGCTTGACGATGGTCGCGTAGTCGCCCGCCGCGCTGCTGTAGCTGTAGCCGGCGGCCACCACCGAGGAGGTGTCGTTGATCGCGGTGCCGGCCCACAGGCCGAAGCCGAGGTCGCTGAGGTGCAAGAGGTGGCCGAGCAGCGGGAACAGCAGCACCGCGACCACGTTGAACAGGAAGATGGTGGAGATCGCGAATGCGGTGTCGTGTTCGTCGGGCTTGATGATCGGCGTCACCGCGGCGATCGCCGAGCCGCCGCAGATCGCGGTGCCCACGCCGATCAGGATCTTCAGCTTGTCGTGCACGCCCAGCCAGCGGCCCAGCGCCCACGCGCTGAGAAAGGCCACGGTCAGCGTCACCAGGGTCACCGACAGCGATTCGAGGCCGGTCTTCGCCACCTGGGTGAGGCTGAGGCCGAAACCCAGCGCGATGATCGACCACTGCAGCACCTGCTTGCCGCCGAACGCGATACCGGGCGTGAAGCGCGCATCCGGCGAGACGGTGTTGCGCACCGCGATGCCGAGCAGGATGCCGAACACCGGGCCGCCGATCAGTGGCACCAGTCGCCCAAGCCACCACGCCAGCAGCGCGATCGCGACGGCGAGCAGCAGGCCGGGCGCGCGGCTGCGCAGGGTGGGGCGGGCGAGGGCGGCGGCGAGTGGGGTATTCATGGGGCGGCGCATGGTGGGGATGCGCCATTGTCCTCGCCGCAAACGATCAGCAAAACTTGGAAAATCTGATCGTTCGTATAAGATCGAATGATGAACAACATCAGCCCGCGCCAGCTCGAGGTGTTCGTGCAGATCGCGCTGCTGGGCAGCGTGCGTGCCGCCGCCGAGCGGTTGTACATGACCCAGCCCGCCGCCAGCATGGCGCTGGCCGAGCTGGAGCGGCAGCTCGACGCGCCGCTGTTCGCCCGCGAGCGCGGCCGGCTGCGGCTCAATCCGCGCGGCCGCGAGCTGCTGCCGCTGGCGCAGGAACTGCTGGAGCGCCATGCCGAGTTCGGCCGCCGCGGCCGTGAGGATGGCGACGCGCTCTCCGGCGAGTTGCGCATCGGCGCCAGCAACACGGTGGGCAACTACCGCGTGGGCGAGCTGCTGGGCGCGTTCGTGCGCGCGCATCCGCAGGTGGCGATCCGGCTGCGCGTGGCGAACACCGACGCGATCGCCGCGGCGATGCTGGAGCACAGCCTCGACCTCGGCTGCGTGGAAGGGCCGGTGACGCACCCGCAGCTGGAAGTGCGGCCGTGGCGCGACGACCTGCTGGTGGTGTGCGCGCCGCCGGATCATCCACTGGCGCACAAGCGCACGCTGAAGCCCGCCGATTTCGCCGGCGCGCGCTGGGTGATGCGCGAACCAGGTTCGGCCACCCGCGCCACCAGCGAGCGCGTGCTGTCGCAGCTGCCGCCCGGCGAGACCGTGCTGGAGCTGGACCAGATCGAGGCGATCAAGCAGGCGGTGATCGCCGGCCTCGGCATCGCCTGCCTGCCGCAGGTGGCGGTCACCGACGCGCTCGCCACCGGCCGGCTGAAGGCGCTGAAGACGCCGTTCCTCGACCTGCGTCGCAAACTCTCGATGCTGGTGCATCGCCAGAAATACCGCGGTGCGCTGCTGGATGCGTTCATCGCGCAGGCGGGCCTCAGTCGCTGAAGCTTCGCGCCCTCTCCCCCAGCCCCTCTCCCGCAAGCGGGAGAGGGGAGCAAGGCGGGTCACTGCGCCAACTGCGCCAGCAGCTCGGCGACCTGCTCGTGGGTGGTGGCGCGCAGCAGGCGGGTGGCATGGCCGCGCAGCGCAGCATGGTCGAGCGTGGCGAGGCGGTCGCGCACCTGTAGCAGCTGGCTGGGGTGCATGCTGAATTCGTTGAGGCCGAGCGCGAGCAGCATCGCGGTGAAGTTCACGTCACCGCCGATCTCGCCGCACAGGCTCACCGGCTTCTTTGCGCGCCGGCCGGAGCTGATCACGTGCGAGAGCAGGCGCAGCATGGCCGGCTGCAGCGGGGTGTAGATGTTGTCCAGCGCGTCGTTGCCGCGGTCGGCGGCGAGCACGTACTGGGCGAGGTCGTTGGTGCCGATGGCGAGGAAGTCGGCGTGCTCGAGCAGGGCGCGCACGTTGATCGCGGCGGCAGGCACCTCGATCATCGCGCCCAGCGGCAGCTTCTCGGGCAGGTCGATGCTCTCGCGCTTCAGGTCCTGGCGCGCCAGCTTGAACAGCGTGCGTACCGCGATGAGTTCGTCCGGCTGGGTCACCATCGGCACCAGCACGCGCATCGGGCCGTAGCAGGCGGCGCGCAGGATCGCGCGGATCTGCGTGGTGAACACCGCCGGATAACGCAGCGACAGGCGCACGCCGCGCACGCCGAGTGCGGGGTTGTCCTCGCCGCGCAGCACCAGGCCGGCGGCGTCGGCCTTGTCGGCGCCAAGATCGAGCGTGCGGATCGTGACCGGCAGGCCGCCCATGCCCAGCACCAGGTCGCGGTAGGCGATGAACTGCTCGTCTTCCGACGGCAGCCCCTTGTGGCGCAGGAACAGGAACTCGGTGCGGTAAAGGCCCACGCCGTCGGCGCCGCGGGTGCGCGCCAGCGCCACGTCGGCGGGAGTTTCCGCGTTCGCCAGCAGGCGGATCTCGATGCCGTCGCGGGTGCGCGTGGGTGCGTTCGCCAGGGTGGCGAGGCGGCGCCCTTCGGCGGCGACCTCGCGCTGCCAGGCGCGGTAGCGGGCGAGGTCCTGTGCGGTGGGGTGCACGATCGCTTCGCCGCGCTCGGCGTCGAGCAGGATCAGGTCGTCGTCGTGCAGCAACGCCAGCGCGTCGCGCGCACCCACCAGCATCGGCAGGCCGAGACTGCGCGCGAGGATCGCGCTGTGCGAATACGCGCTGCCGGAACTGGTGACCACGCCGAGCAGGCCGTTGCCGGCGAGCTGGGCCATGTCGGCCGGCGCGATGGTGTCGGCAACGAGGATCTCGCCCACGCGCGCGGCCAGCTTGCGCTCCTCCGGCGTGGTGTGGCGCTGCAGCGCGGAGACCACCCGGGCGATCACCTGGTCGATGTCCTCCTTGCGGCTGCGCAGGTAGGGATCGTCCATCGCCTCGAACACCGCGGCGAGGCGATCACGCTGCTTCTTCAGCGCGGCGCCGGCGCGGTAGTGGCCGATCTTCACCAGGTCGTCGAGGCCGCGCAGCAGTTCGGCGTCATCCAGCAGCAGGCTGTGCGCGTCGATGAACTCGTTGACCTCGCGTGCCAGCGCGCCGTGCAGCTTGCCGCGCAGCTCGCGCAGTTCCTGCCGTGCGGTGTCCAGCGCGCGGTGCAGGTGTTCCAGCTCGGGCCCGATCTCATCCTCGGCCAGCGGCCGGGTGTCCACCGCGTAGCGGCTGGGCTGCACCAGCCGCGCACGGCCCAGCGCCATGCCGCGCGAGGCGAGGGTGCCGGGCAAGACGTGCCTCATCGTGGTTACGCTCCCTCGTCGAACTTGCGCTCGAACAGCGCCACCACCGCGTCGAGCGCGGCCTGTTCGTCCGGGCCGTCGGCGCGCACGGTCAGCGGCGTGCCGATGCCGGCGGCGAGCATCATCACGCCCATGATGCTCTGCGCGTTCACCTCGCGCCCCTTGCTGACCAGCAGTACGGTGGACTTGAAGCCCTGCACCAGCTGCACCAGTTTGGCCGAGGCGCGGGCGTGCAGGCCCAGCTTGTTGGACACCACGATTTCTCTTTCAAGCATGGTCAATGAAGATCCCCCCGCGGCCGCCGCTTGCCGCGATCTCGGCCAGTTCGTCCAGTGGTTTTTCCGCGTAGTTGAGCACGCGCAGCAGCATCGGCAGGTTGAGCCCGGAGACGCAGCGCAGGCGCACGCCCAGCGAGCCGAGCGACAGTCCGATGTTGCATGGCGTGGCGCCGTAGAGATCGGCCAGCACCAGCACGCCCTCGCCCTGGTCGAGCGCGCGCGCGTGGCGGGCGGTGAGCGTGCGCATCACGTCGGGGTCGGCCTGCGGCGGCACTTCCACCGCTTCCACCTGCAGCGGCAGCTTCGGCATCACGTGGTGGGCGGCGGAGATCAGCGCCTGGCCGACCGCCTCGTGGGTCATCAACATCACGCCCACGCTCATGGCTGTGCACCTGCCTGTTCTGTTCGTTGTGTCGACATGCCGATCAGTCCAGCTCGCGGTGGAAGGTGAGCACGCCTTCGCGCGTTTCGCGGTAGTGCGCGGCGAGCTGCTCGACCAGGTACACCGAGCGATGGCGGCCGCCGGTGCAGCCGATCGCGATGGTGACGTAGCTGCGGTCGTCCTGCTCGAAGCGCGGCAGCCACGTGTCCAGCCAGCGCGTGGTGTCGGCGAGGTATTCGGCGACCAACGGCTCGCCGTCCAGGTACTCGCGCACCGGCGCATCCTTGCCGGAGAGCGGGCGCAGCCGCGGTTGCCAGTGCGGGTTGGGCAGGCAGCGCGCGTCGAACACGAAATCCGAATCCAGCGGCAGCCCGCGCTTGAACGCGAAGGACTGGAACATCAGGGTCATGCCCTCGGTGGCCTGCGCGTAGCCGGTGGCGACCAGCCGGCGCAGCTGGTGCACGTTGAGCTCGCTGGAGTCGATCACCTTCTCGGCGATCGCCATCAGCGGGCGCAGCAGGCGGCGCTCCTTGCCGATGGCGTCGGCCAGCGACATGCCGCGCGTTGCCAGCGGGTGGCGGCGGCGGGTTTCCGAGTAGCGCTTGAGCAGCACTTCATTGCTGCAGTCGAGGAAGATCAGGTGCAGCTGCACGCCGGTGGCGGCCAGTGCCGAGAGCACCTCGGGCAGGTGCTCGAAGTCGTCGCCGCGGTTGCGCACGTCCACGCCCACCGCGATGCGCCGGCGCCGGCCGGCGCCGCGGCACACCGCGTCCACCAGCTGCGGCAGCAGGGCCGGCGGCAGGTTGTCGACGCAGTAGAACTCCAGGTCCTCCAGTGCGCGCAGTGCCACCGTCTTGCCGCCACCGGACATGCCGGTGAGCACGATCAGGTGCGTCTCGTGCGGGTCGGTATAGGGGCTGGGCGGCGGCGAATGGTCTTCGTTCATGGCATCACCAAGGCGGCAGTCGGCGCAGCTGGTGCGCCTGGCGGTCGATGAAGGTCTGCGCGGGGTCGATGCCCTTGCTCTTCAGCGCGTGGCTGCGCACCGCCGCCTCGACCAGCACGGCGATGTTGCGGCCGGGCGCCACCGGGATGGTGATCATCGGCACCTTGACGTCGAACACCTCGCGGTGGCCGATGTCGCCGGTGAGGCGGGTCAGCGCGTCGATGTCCTCGCCCTCGCGCAACGGTTTCAGGTGGATCACCAGGCGCAGGTACTTGGACGGCTTCACCGACATGTGGCCGAACATCTCGCGCACGTTGAGCACGCCCAGGCCGCGCACCTCCAGCAGGTCCTGCAGCAGCTCGGGACAACTGCCGTCGATCACGTCCGGCGCGATCAGGGTGAACTCGGTGGCGTCGTCGGCGACCAGGCGGTGGCCGCGGCTGATCAGTTCCAGCGCCAGCTCGCTCTTGCCGGAGCCGGGCTCGCCGGTGATCAGCACGCCGATCGAGAACACTTCCAGGAACACGCCGTGCAGGGTGGTCTTCGCCGCCAGCTGGCGCGCGAGGTGGTATTGCAGGAAGGTCAGCAGCTCGTGGCCGCGCTTGGTGCTGACCCACAGCGGGGTGTCGGTTTCCTCGGCCACCTCGCGCAGGTCCGAGGGCACCGACTGGTCCTTGGTGACGATCAGCGCCACCGGCCGGGTGGCGGCGATCTTGTGGATCACCTCCCAGCGCTGGCGCGAATCCAGCCCGTCGAGGAAGTTCAGTTCCTCCGTGCCGACGATCTGGATCTTGTTCGGGTAGATGACGTTGAGGTAGCCGGTCAGCGAGGGCCGGCGTGCCTGCGCGGCGCCCGGTTCCAGCACGCGCGATTCGCCGCGCATGCCGGCCAGCCAGCGCAGCCCCATGCGTTCGTTGACGCCGTCGTAGAGTTGTCGTGCGGTGAGCCGGTCCAAGCCTTCGGTCCTTTGCGTCGCGCCGCCGGTGGGCTTCGCGGCGGGGCAGGGCCATTGTGCCAGCTTGGGCGGCGTGCGTGTTTCGGCGGGGCAGGCCGCCCTGCAACGGGCGGCCTGCGGGGAACGGATCAGCCGTACTGGCGCTCGTCGCGCACGGCGCGCTGGTGCTTGTCGACGATCTTCTCGCGATGGCGGCGCAGCTGGTTGACCAGCTTGTCGAACAGCATGTCGATGGAGGCGTACATGTCGGCCTCGGCGGCCTGCGCGTGCAGGGTGGCGCCGGTGACGCCGAGCGTGGCGTCCGCGCGGTGCTGCAGCTTGTCCACGGAGAGCACCACGGCGAGGCTAATCAGCTTGTCATCGAGGCGTTGGAGGCGGTCCAGCCTGGATTCGACATGGGCGCGCAGCGCCGGGGTGACTTCGATCTGCTGGCCGCTGAGTTGGAATTGCATGGTACGCCTCCTCTGGTGGTGCAGTGCCGCGTTTGGCGGCGGGATGGACACGTTGCGGACGGGGGCCGAACGCGTCGTCGATCATCCTTCACTACAGGTAATGGGAGCGTTTTCCCGGTGGGCAAGTTCCCTTTGGATGCTCCGATCAATCCCAGTGCAGGCGCCACCGGTCTGTCTGCGCGCAGCCCGCAGGACCGTCGTCGAAGGCAGACTGGCTGTCTGTCAAGACGGCGGGCCGAAGGGATGCGCGCAGACAGACCGGCCTCAACTGCTTGAATTCAAATGACGAGGTGATGCCCAGAAGGTCCGCATATCGCCGCGCGCGTCTTGCCCAGACAGCCAGTCTGGGCGGCGCCACGCACGACAATCTGCGAACCTTCTGGGCATCATGACGCCTGCACTGGGATTGATCGGAGCATCCTTCAGACTATCCGCTGGCGTTCGCTGGAACTGGGGATGCGCAACCCCTCCCGGTACTTCGCCACGGTGCGCCGGGCGACCTGGATGCCCTTGCCCTTCAGCTCCTCGGCCAGCGCCTGGTCGGACAGCGGCTTGCGCGGGTCTTCCGCCTCGATCAGCTTGCGCAGCATGGCCTGGATCGCGGTGGCCGAGGCGCTGCCACCGTCCTCGGTGGACACGCCGCTGGAGAAGAAATACTTCAGCTCGAAGGTGCCGCGCGGCGTGTGCAGGTACTTGCGCGTGGTGACGCGCGAAATGGTGGATTCGTGCATGCCCACCTCCTCGGCCACCTCGCGCAGCACCAGCGGGTGCATCGCCTCGGGGCCGTAGTCGAGGAAGGCGCTCTGCCGCCGCACGATCGCGCCGGCCACCTTCAGCAGGGTCTCGGCGCGCGATTCCAGGCTCTTCAGCAGCCAGCGTGCTTCCTGCAACTGGCCCTTCATCCAGCTGGCGTCGTCGCCGCGGGCGCGGGCGATCAGGTTGCAGTAGTGCTGGTTCAGGCCCAGCCGCGGCTGGGCGTCCGGGTTCAGGCGTACCTGCCAGCGGCCGCCGTCCTTCACGGCATAGACGTCCGGCGCCACGTATTCCACCGGAGTGGTGTCCAGCGCCGCGCCGGGGCGCGGGTCGAGGCTGCGGATCAGCGCGGCGGCGGCGGCTACCTCGTCCTCGCTGGCGCGCAGCTTGCGCGCCAGCTTGCCGATGTCGTTGCGCGCGAGCAGTTCCAGCTCGCCGTCGACGATGGCGAGCGCCAGCTCGCGCTGCGGGGTGGCGGCGTCGAACTGTTCCAGCTGGCTGTGCAGGCAGTCGCGCAGGTCCAGGCTGGCCACGCCCAGCGGGTCGAAGCCCTGCAGGCGGCGGCGCACCGCCTCGATCTCGTCGAGGTCGGCGGCGAGGTTCGCCGGCAGCGCCGCGCGCACGGCCTCGATGCCGTCGGCGAGGTAGCCGTCGGCGTTCAGCGCATCGATCAGCACGGTGGCGATCGCGGTCTGGCGCGGGTTGAAGCCGGCGAGGTTGAGTTGCCACAGCAGGTGTTGCTGCAGGGACTCGGGTGTGACGTTCTGCGGCTCGAAATCCTCGTCGCCGCGCGTGGCGCCGCTGCCGCCGCTGCCGTTGGAGAAGTCGATCGGGGTTTCGACGCTGCCGCCGCCATCGTCGGCCCAATCGGCGGTGTCGCCACCGTCGACATCGCGATCGGCGGCGGCCTCGGCGGGGCCGGGCGCCTGCACGTAGTCGGCTTCCGGCGCGGCCTCGTCAGCGGCGACCTCGTCCTCGCTCTCGTCGGCGAATTCCAGCAGCGGATTGCTTTCGGCAAGCTGCCGCAGCTCGGCCTCCAGCTCCAGTTGCGACAGTTGCAGCAGGCGGATTGCCAACTGCAGTTGCGGCGTCAGGGTGAGCTGTTGATGGAGGCGGAATTGCAGTGCGGGTTTCATGCCGGCCTGTGGGGAGGACTGGGTTCCAATCCTACCCGCAGCCGGCGGGGGCGGCCATAGCCCGACGTCCCCGCCGGAACGGCGTCACAATCGGAATTCGCGGCCCAGGTAGACCTCGCGCACCTTCTCGTCGGCGAGGATGTGGGCGGGCGTGCCGCGCGACAGCACTTCGCCCTCGTTGAGGATGTAGGCGCGGTCGCAGATGCCCAGCGTCTCGCGCACGTTGTGGTCGGTGATCAGCACGCCGATGCCGCGTTCCTTGAGGTGGCGCACGATGCGCTGGATCTCGCCCACCGAGATCGGGTCGACGCCGGCGAACGGTTCGTCCAGCAGCATGTAGCGCGGGTTGGCGGCCAGCGCGCGGGCGATCTCCACGCGGCGGCGCTCGCCGCCGGACAGGCTGATGCCCTTCTGGCCGGCGATGTGGGCGATCTTCAGTTCGTCGAGCAGGCTTTCCAGTTCGCCGTCGCGCTGCTGCTGGGACAGGCCCTCGCGCAGCTCCAGCACGGCCAGGATGTTGTCGGCCACCGAGAGCCGGCGGAATACCGAGGCCTCCTGCGGCAGGTAGCCGATGCCCAGGCGCGCGCGCAGGTGCATCGGCAGGCCGGTGATCTCCTGCTTGTCCAGCTTGATCGTACCGGCATCGGCCTCGATCAGGCCCACCACCATGTAGAAGCAGGTGGTCTTGCCGGCGCCGTTGGGGCCGAGCAGGCCCACTACCTCGCCCTCGCGGATGGAGAAACCGAAATCGCGCACCACCTGCCGCGACTTGAAACTCTTCTGCAGACCTTCGGCTGACAGCATGCTTACTTGCCGCCCGCCGGTGCGCTGTGGGCGGGAGCGGGCGACGCCGGCTGGCCCGGCTTCGGCTTGGGCAGGAAGGTCATGTGCACGGCGTTGTCGCCGCTGCTGCTGCCGGTCATCTCGCTGGTCTGGGTGTTGTAGGTGAGCTTGTCGCCGTGCGCCTCGCCGCGGCCCTGCTGCTTGACCACCGCGTTGCCGGTGAGCACGGCGATGCCGTTGATGTTGTCGTAGTCGAGTTGCGCCGCGTCCCCGGTCATCAGGTTGCCGGCGTCGTCCAGTTCCTGGATGTGCGCGGGCGCGCCGGTGACCTGCACGTGGTCGACGTTCTGGTCGGCGTCGAAATGCACCGTGGCCAGGTCGCCGGTGATCTTCATGGTGCCCTGGGTGATCACCACGCGGCCGCGCAGCTTGACCGTGCTGTTGGGGGCGTAGGTGCCGTCGAACGAGTCCGCGTGCTCGACGTTCATCGGCTGCTGGCGGTCGGACTTCTTCGCCAGCGCCAACGTGGGCAGCAGCGCCAATGCCGCCGCGGCGAGCAGGCCGGCGACGAACTTACGACTTGCGCTTGCGCGGCGGGAACGTGGCATGGACATTGTCGAGCAACTCCAGGTGATTGTCGTTGAGGTTGGCACGCATGCCGACCCCGTCCATTCTACTGTCGCCCTGTGTCATCTGCGCCGGCGCGGCGGTTTCCATGCGGTTCTCCTTCGGCCACACGGTGACGTCCGAGGAGACCAGGTCCGTCGCTGCGGTATCGGCCCAGGCGGGGCGGTGCATGGTCACCGGGCCCTGCAGCTTGATCAGGCTGCCGCTCTTGTCCACCCAGCCGTACAGCGACTGGCCGTGCCAGTCCGGCACGCCGGGCTTCTTGGACGCGAGGTCGAACACGGGCGAGTTGATGTACAGCGACTCGTCGCCTTCGCGGCGCTCCAGCTGCGGTGCCTGCATGCGGAAGGCGAGTTGGCCTTCCGGGCTGTAGGACCAGAGCTTGAAGTCGGTGAGCGTGTAGCCGGAGCGTGGCGGGCCCACGAAGTCGTTCGGTTTCGGCGCCGGTCCCATCCACCACAGCAGCAGCTGGGCGAGGCCGACACCGAGCGCGACCACCACGATCGCGCTGGCCAGCTTGCGGTCGCGCAGCCAGCGGCGCAGGCGCGCGATCAATGCCAGCGCTCCCGTTCGGCGGCGCTCTTGCCCTGCGCATGCAGGATCAGGTCGCAGACCTCGCGCGCCGCGCCCATGCCGCCAGGCAGCCGGGTCTGCCAGTGCGCGGCCTCGGCCACCCAGGGGTGAGCGTTGGCCACCGCCACGGCGAGGCCGGCGATGCGCATGGCGGGCAGGTCGGGCAGGTCGTCGCCGACGAAGGCGGCCTGTTCGGGCGTGAGCTTCAGCGCTTCCAGCAGGGTTTCCAGGCAGGCGCGCTTGTCGCCCTGGCCCTGGTAGACGTGGGCGATGCCCAGCTCCTCGGCGCGCAAGGCCACCGGGTGGCTGATCCGCGCGGTGACGATCGCCACCGCGACGCCGTTGGCCTGCAGGCGCTTCAGACCCAGGCCGTCGTGCACGTGGAACACCTTGGCCTCGTGGCCGTCCTCGCCGTACCAGAGGCGACCGTCGGTGAGCGTGCCGTCCACGTCGAAGGCGGCCAGGCGGATTTTCGCGGCGCGGGAGAGGATGTCGGTGGGGATGTTGGAGAGGTAGTTGGTGGTCACGATGCACACGGTTGGGCGTAGAGCGAAAGAGCCGGTTTGCCGATTTGTCTGATATGGCAAGCCATATCAGACGACTCTCGCCCGGAGCAGATCATGAATGTTCAGCGCGCCGACCACGCGGCGTTCGTCGTCGACCACCAGCAGGGCGTTGATCTGGTGTTTTTCCATCAGCTGTGCAGCCTCGGCGGCCAGCTTGTCCGGGCCGATGGTCTTGGGGCCACGGGTCATCAGTTCGGCCACGCGGGCACCGCGCAGGTTCACGCCCTCGTCGTCCAGCGCGCGGCGCAGGTCGCCGTCAGTGAACACGCCGAGCAGGTGCTGCTCGGCGTCCACCACCGCGGTCATGCCCAGCCGCTTGCGGGTCATTTCCACCAGCGCGGCGGTGAGGCTGGCCTCGGGCGGCACGCGCGGCACGTCGTCGCCGCCGTGCATCACGTCGCTGATCCTGAGCAGCAGGCGGCGGCCCAGGCTGCCGGCGGGGTGCGAGCGGGCGAAGTCGTCCGAGGTGAAGCCGCGCGCCTCCAGCAGGGCGATCGCCAGCGCATCGCCCAGCACCAAGGCGGCGGTGGTGCTGGTGGTGGGCGCCAGGCCCAGCGGGCAGGCTTCGCTGGAGATGCTGCCGTCGATGTGCACGTCGGCCTGGCTGGCCAGCGAGGACGCCGGCTTGCCGGTGATCGCGATCAACGGGATGCCCTGGCGCTTGATCATCGGCAGGATGAACAGCAGCTCGTCGGTCTCGCCCGAGTAGGACAGCGCCAGCACCACGTCGTCGGGCTGGATCATGCCCAGGTCGCCGTGGCTGGCCTCGCCCGGGTGCACGAAAAAGGCCGGAGTGCCGGTGGAGGCGAGCGTGGCGGCGATCTTGCGCGCCACGTGGCCGGACTTGCCCATGCCGGTGACCACCACGCGGCCGCGGCAGGCCAGCAGCAGCCGGCAGGCGTCCACGAACGCGCCGTCGATGCGCGGGCCCAGCTCGGCGATCGCGGCCGCCTCGGTGGTGATCACCGCACGGGCGCTGCGCACGATGGCGTCAGGCTGCGGTTCGATGGCGGCATGCGGGGCGGGGCGTGGGTTCATGTCGGCTCGGTGCGGGACGGCGGGAGGCCCGTGGCGGGGGCGTTGGCGGCCAGGCGGAGGGCGCTGTCGTTACTGCGACAGGGGATTTCCATTACCATGGCATATTCGCATTTTAACGTCACACGTCGACGCAATGCCGTTCCGGCCGCGTCGCCGCCCCTGCCCGTGGAAGCCCGATGGACCCAGCACGCATCCAGACCCTGATCGAAACCGGCCTGCCCGGGGCCAGGGTCGAGGTCAGCGGCGACGATGGCGTGCACTTCGAGGCCACCGTGGTCGCCGGCCAGTTTGCCGGCAAGCTGCCGCTGGCGCGGCACCGGCTGGTCTACGCCACCCTAGGCGAGCTGATGGGCGGCGCGATCCACGCGCTGGCGCTGAAGACATTGACCCCCGAGGAAGCCGCGGCGCGCCAGCAGTGATGCCCGTCCGTGATGACCGCCTGAATTATTGAAAAGTCCGGCATGGATGCCGGTTCTTCTTTGCGCTCATGGAGGAGCGCACCAGTTAGGACCGCAAGATGGCCAAGATCCTGATCAATGGCGGCGTGCCGCTCCAGGGCGAGGTGGGCATTTCCGGCGCGAAGAACGCCGTGCTGCCGATCCTCGCCGCCTGCCTGCTGGCCGATGCGCCGGTGAGCATCGGCAACGTGCCGCACCTGCACGACGTCACCACCTTCATCGAACTGCTGGGCCAGATGGGCGTGCAGCTGGTGCTGGACGACCGCATGAAGATCCATGTCGATCCGCGCACCACCAGCACCTGCATCGCGCCCTACGACCTGGTGCGCACCATGCGCGCCTCGATCCTGGTGCTGGGCCCGCTGGTGGCGCGCTTCGGCCAGGCCGAGGTGTCGCTGCCCGGCGGCTGCGCGATCGGTTCGCGCCCGGTCGACCAGCACATCCGCGGCCTGCAGGCACTGGGCGCGGAGATCAGCGTGGAGAACGGCTACATCAAGGCGCGCGCGAAGCGGCTCAAGGGCGCGCGCATCGTGATGGACATGGTCACCGTCACCGGCACCGAGAACATCATGATGGCGGCCACGCTGGCCGAGGGCACCACGGTGATCGAGAACGCCGCGCAGGAGCCCGAGGTGGTCGACCTCGCGCACTGCCTGATGGCGATGGGCGCGCAGATCGAGGGCGAGGGCACCTCCACCATGGTGATCCACGGCGTGGACCGCCTGCATGGCACCGACTATCGGGTGCTGCCCGACCGCATCGAGACCGGCACCTTCCTGGTCGGCGCGGCGATGACCGGCGGCAAGGTGCGCGCCCGCGGCGCCCGCGCCAGCACGCTGGACGCGGTGCTGGCCAAGCTGGAGGAGGCCGGCGCGCACATCTCCAGCGGCGAGGACTGGATCGAGCTGGACATGGGCGGGCGCCGGCCGAAGGCGGTCAACATCACCACCGCGCCGTACCCCGCGTTCCCCACCGACATGCAGGCGCAATTCACCGCGCTCAACTGCGTGGCCGAGGGCACCGGCGTGATCACCGAGACGGTGTTCGAGAACCGCTTCATGCACGCGCACGAGCTGCAGCGCCTCGGCGCCGACATCCAGCTCGAAGGCAACACCGCGGTGATCAAGGGCGTGGACCACATGAGCGGCGCGCCGATCATGGCCACCGACCTGCGCGCCTCGGCCTGCCTGGTGCTGGCCGGCCTGGTGGCGCAGGGCGACACCGTGGTCGACCGCGTCTACCACATCGACCGCGGCTACGAGAACATCGAGGAAAAGCTCGGCACGCTGGGCGCGAGGATCCGGCGCTTGCCGAACTGAGCGGACGGGCGAGGGGCGGCATGGCGCATCACTGGCGGCTGCAGGACATTCCCGAGTTGCGCGATGTGCCCGGATTGCGGCGCCGCCGCCTGTGGCGCGAAGCCGTGACGCGCAGCACCACGCCGGCCCGGTTGCTGGCATCGCTGGCGACGATCTTCGCCGCGGCGCTGGCGGGCGGCGCGGTGGGCATTTTGCTGCTGCCGACGCGCTCCACGTTGTGGCTGGCGCTGCCGGCGGCAATGCTGGCCAGTCTCGCGGTCGATGCCTGGATCAGGCAGCCCGCGGCCCGCCAATGGCTGAGCGAGCACGCGCACGAACTGGATCGCTACGTGCCGGCGTAGTCGCCGTTAAGGCTGGGAATAGCTCACCAGCTCCAGCACCAGGTTGCCGCCGTCGCTCTGCGCCAGCTTCACCGGCAACGGGTAGCGGCCGGGCACGTACCAGGCGCTGAATGTCTTGGCGGCGTCGCTGCGCTCCACCCGTTCGGCCTGGAAACTGCCGGCGGGTACCTTGACGGTCTCGCTGCCCGCGACCTTGAAGTTTTCCGTCTCCACCGTCTGGCGCACGCCCACGGGCAGGCTGATCTGCTGCTTGCCATCGCCCAACGCCAGCCCGACCGCCAGTGGCACGGTATTGCGCTCGACCATGCCGGGCTGGGCCGGATAGGTATCGGCATGCTTGCCGTCCTGCACGCTCACCTGTCGCTTCGACCAGTCCACCTGCAGGTGGCGCTGCTTGTCCTTGCCGGCGGCGACGAGGTGGTAGTCGTAGCTGATCGCCTCGGGCACGGCGCTCTGCCAGCGGAAGCGCGAGGCCTCCTGCGTGCTGGCGCCGAGCAGGGCGGCGAGGCCGGCGGTGCCCTTGGTGTCCTTGCGCAGGATCCAGCTGCCGTCCGGGCCGGGGCGCAGGGTCACGGTGGCCTCGCCCATCGGCTGGCCATTCTGGGATACCTGATAGCGGGCGGTGAAAGCCTTGGGCGTCGTGGCCGCGGTGGCGGCGAGCGGCAGCAAGGCGAGGGCGACGGCGAGCAGGATGCGTGGGTTCATGAAGGTCGAGTCTGCCGGCGGCCAACTGAACCGGGCGTCACTGCAAGCCGTGTTCGCCCAGTTGCAATGGCGCGTGCAGCGGCTGTCCGTCCAGCAGCACGCCGGCCTCGCCCAGCGCGAGGCGGTGCGCCGCGACCAGCGCCACCACGGCCGGCAGCAGACGGTGCTCCAGCGGCAACAGGCGGCGGGCCAACGTTTCCTCGTCGTCGCCGGTTTCGATGGCCAGCCGCGCCTGGGCGATCAGTGGGCCACCGTCGAGTTCCGCGGTGACGAAGTGCACGCTGGCGCCATGCTCCGCGTCGCCCGCTTCCAATGCGCGGCGATGCGTGTGCAGCCCCCGGTACTTGGGCAGCAGCGAGGGATGGATGTTGAGCACGCGCCCCGCCCACGGCGCCAGCGCGGAGCCGTCGATCACCCGCATGAAGCCGGCCAGCACCAGCAATTCGGCGCCGCTGGCGGCGATGCGGCCGAACAGCTCGCGGTCGAACGTCGGGCGATCGGGGTAGCTTTTCGGGTTCAGCGCCAGCGTGGGGATGCCCGCCGCCTCGGCCAGCCGCAGCGCGCCGGCGGAAGCCTTGTCGCTGGCCACCAGCACGAACTCCACCGGCAGCGTGCCGGCGTCGCGCGCGGCGATCAGCGCGGCGAGGTTGCTGCCGCGGCCGGAGGCGAGCACGGCGATGCGCAAGGGAGTGGGCATGGGCAAGGAAACCAGTTCGTCATTCCGGCGCAGGCCGGAGGGGCTTTACAACAGCGCAGCTGGTCATCCAGTCAGAGAACTCGTGCGAAGCACGCCGGATCTGTTTCGTGTGCTTCGCACGATGCATTTCACTGGATTCCGGCTTTCGCCGGAATGACGTTGTTGCAAGTGGGCGGTGGAAGTCGAGTTCGGTGACATCAGCCGATATGGACGCGCTCGTCGCCCGCGGCCTTCACCACTTCGCCGATCACGCGGCTGGCCAGGCCGTGCTTCGCCAGCAGGGCTGAAGCCGCGGCCACCGCGCTCTGCGGCAGGATCACGGTGAAGCCCACGCCGCAGTTGAAGGTGCGCCACATTTCCTCGCGGGCGACCTTGCCTTCACGCTGCAGCCAGTCGAAGACGGGCGGCAGGGTCAGCGTGCCGGCGTCGAGCGCGAGGGCCAGGCCGTCGGGCACCACGCGGATGATGTTTTCCTTGAGGCCGCCGCCGGTGATGTGCGCCATGCCGTGCACTGCCGCGCCCTGAGTGGCGAGCAACTCGAGCATCGGCTTCACGTAGATCGTGGTGGGCGCCATCAGCGCGTCGGCGAGCTTCACGCCGTCGAGGTCGAGGTCGAGCGGGCGGCCGGCGCGGTCGAGGATCTTGCGGATCAACGAGTAACCGTTCGAGTGCGGGCCGCTGGAAGCCACGCCCAGCACCACGTCGCCGGCGACGATGGCCTCGCCGGAAAGCAGGTCGGACTTTTCCACCGCGCCCACGGTGAAGCCGGCGAGGTCGTATTCGCCGGGCGGATACATGTCGGGCATCTCGGCGGTCTCGCCGCCGATCAGGGCGCAGCCGGCCAGCTCGCAGCCCTTCGCGATGCCGCCCACCACGGCCGCGGCGGTGTCCACGTCCAGCTTGCCGGTGGCGAAGTAGTCGAGGAAGAACAGCGGCTCGGCCCCCTGCACCAGCACGTCGTTCACGCACATGCCGACCAGGTCGATGCCGATGGTGTCGTGGCGGCCGAGCTGCTGGGCCAGCTTCAGCTTGGTGCCCACGCCGTCGGTGCCGGAGACCAGTACCGGCTCCTTGTACTTGCCCCCCAGGTTGAACAGGCCGCCGAAGCCGCCCAGCCCGCCCATCACCTCGGGGCGAGCGGTGCGCTTGACCAGCGGCTTGATGCGTTCGACCAGGGCATTGCCGGCGTCGATATCGACCCCGGCGGCGCGGTAGGTAAGGGCGTCGGACATGGCGGGAACCGGCGGTGGGAAACGGGCAATTCTACCGCATGCGGGTTGTTGCCGGCGCGGCCGCCGTGCCGGTTCCGTGGCCCGCGGCATGGACGCCGGGAGGGCGATTGGGCAGACTTCCGCGGTATCCCCCACCAGTGTCCCGCCGATGCGCCTGCCCTCGTTGCGTCTGCTCCGCCTGTTCACCATCGCTCTGCTGCTGGGCTTCGCCGCGCTGCCGCCACTGCACGCGCAGGGCGCCTCGCCGTACTCGGTGACGGTGCCGGTGCCCGACACCAGCGACACCCAGCGCGGCGACGCCTTCGCCACTGCGCTGAGCCAGGTGCTGGCGCGGGTCGCCGGTGGCCAGGATCTGCGCAGCAAGGCGGGTTACGACGACGCGCTGAAGAACGCCGCCGCGCTGGTGCGCCGCTTCCAGTACGCGCGCGCCGCCGCCGGCATGAGCCTCACCGTGGATTTCGAGCCCGGCGCGGTGCGCCACCTGGTCTCCACGCTGGGCGTGGTGGGCAGCGTGGGCGCCAAGCCGCCGGTGTTGCTGATGGTGCGCGGCAGTGACGGCCAGTTGCTGGACAAGGACGCACTGGCCAGCCTCGCCAAGGCCGCCGCCGCGCGCGGCTACGGCGTGGCCTATGCCGACCCCGTGAGCGCGCCGGACCCGGCCAAGGTGGACGCCGCCGATCCGGCCACGTTGGTGGCGATCAACCAGCAGTACCACACCGGCCTGGTGCTGCTGGGCAGCCTGCACGACGGCAGCGCCGACTGGACCCTGGTCTCCGGCGGCAAGGCGCAGCGCTGGACGGACAAGGCCGCCACCGAGGACGCGCTGCTGGTCGACGCCGGCAACGGCACGGTCGACCGCATCGGCAAGCAGCTCAACGTGATCGGCGCCACGGTCAGCGACGAGAAGCTGTGGGTGAGCGGACTGAACAGCGCGATGGACTACGCCAGCCTGCTCAACGTGCTGCGCGCCGATCCCTCGGTGCGCAGCGTCGCGACGCTGGGTGCGGAGAACGACGGCATGCTGATCGAAGTGAAGTCGGCGATGCCGGCCGATGCGCTGGCCGCGAACCTCGCCGCCAGCGGACGGCTGATCCGTGCCGCCGCGCATCCCGGCACCGACGCCAGTCTGCGCTGGCTGCATTGATGGATATGCAAGTCCCTCGCAATGGCCCGCACATCCATGTGCGGTCATGTGCGAGTCCCTCGCAAAACCCCGCACATCCTTGTGCGGACTCTTCAGAAGAGCCGGCTTTCCACAGGATGTTCGCATGCTGACGCAGGAGAACCAGCGTCGCTGGCAGCTGCTGGCGATCCTCGCGGTCATCGTCTTCCTGCTGTGGCGGCTGGCGCCGATGCTGATGCCGTTCGTGGTGGCGGCGATGCTGGCCTACCTCGGCGATCCGCTGGCGGACCGGCTGGAGCGCGTCGGCATGGGGCGCACGCTGGCGGTGAGCATCGTGTTCCTGCTGCTGGCGCTGCTGCTGACCGGCGCGCTGCTGCTGCTGATCCCGCTGATCTCGCACCAGATCGAGAACCTGATCCAGAACGTGCCGCGCTACGTGGACTGGGCCGAGCACACCGCCTGGCCGTGGCTGCAGGCGAAGCTGCACCTCGATCCGCGCACGTTCGACAGCGACCGGTTGATCGCCACGATCAAGGAGCACATCGGTTCGGTGGGCGGCATCGCGGGGCAGGTGCTGGGCAAGGTCTCGCGCTCCGGCCTGGGCCTGGTGCTGTGGCTCACCAACCTGGTGCTGATCCCGGTGGTGGCGTTCTACCTGCTGCGCGACTGGGACCGGCTGGTGGCGGCGATCGACCGCCTGCTGCCGCGCTCGATCCAGCCCACCATCGCCCATCTCGCGCGCGAATCGGATGCGGTGCTCGGCGCCTTCGTGCGCGGCCAGCTGCTGGTGATGCTGGCGCTGGGCGTGTACTACGGCGGCACACTGTCGCTGGTGGCGGGGCTGTCGGTGGGTGTGCTGATCGGCATGATCGCGGGCCTGCTGAGCTTCGTGCCCTACCTCGGCTTCATCACCGGCTTCGGCGCCGCGATCATCGCCGCGCTGGTGCAGTACGGCGACTGGACGCACGTGCTGATCGTCTGCGGCGTGTTCATCGTCGGGCAGTTGCTGGAAGGCTACGTGCTGGTGCCCAAGCTGGTGGGCGAGAAGATCGGCCTGCATCCGGTGGCGGTGATCTTCGCGGTGCTGGCCGGCGGCGAGCTGTTCGGCTTCATCGGCGTGCTGCTGGCGCTGCCGGCCGCCTCGGTGGTGATGGTGCTGCTGCGCTACCTGATGGAGCGCTACCGCCAGAGCGACCTGTACACCGAAGAGGGCGAGGCCGATCCCGCCCTCCACGAGACGGTCGCCGAGGTGGACGTCGCGGTGAGCACCGCCGCCGGCACGGTGGAAACCACGACGGTGATCGAGCCGCCGTCGCACGAGCCGCCCGCCCAGCCATGATCCCGCAGCTGCCGCTCGCGCTGCGCTGGCCGCGCCGCCAGCGCTTCGAACATTTCCACGCCGGCGCCAACGCCGCCGCGCTCGCCGCGGTCGAGGCGCTGGCCGGCGAGCCGGATGCGCCATGGCTCTACCTGCACGGCCCCGTCGGCAGCGGCAAGAGCCACCTGCTGATGGCCGCCTGCCAGGCTGCCGGCGAAGCCGGCCGCGGCATGCAATACCTGCCGCTGGCGCGCATCGCCGACCGCGCCGCCGCGATCCGCGGCGTGGCCGGCGGCGCGCTGCTGGCATTCGACGATCTCGACGCCATCGCCGGCGAGCGCGAGGCCGAGCACGCGCTGTTCGACCTCTACAATCGCGCCAAGGCCGAAGGCGCCGCCCTGCTGTTCGCCGCCGACGCGGTGCCGACGCAGCTCGGCCTCACGCTGCCCGACCTGCGCTCGCGCCTCGGCGCCTGCGCCCGCTTCGCACTGCAACCGCTGGACGACGCCGAGCGCCGCGAAGTGCTCAAGGCCCAGGCCGGCCTGCGCGGCATCGAGCTGGACGAAGGCGTGCTGGACTGGCTGTTCGCCCGCCACACCCGCGACCTCGGCGCGCTGCTGGATCTGCTGGATCGGCTCGACCAGGCCTCGCTGGCGGCGCAGCGGCGGGTGACGATTCCGTTTTTGCGCGGTTTGCTGCGCGAGGCGGAGTCCTCCGCGCCGTGAACCGCTCCGTCGCTGCACCCGCGCGTCATCTGCGCCACGGCCGGCGATGAGCGGCGGCACGCCCAAATACGCGCAAGCCGAGATCGAGCGCCGCTGGCTGGCCGATTTGTCGGCTGCGGGCCCGCTCGACGGGTTGCCGTGCCGCACGATCGAGGATCTCTACATCGCCGGCACGCGCTTGCGCCTGCGCCGGATGGAAGACGACGCGGGCGCGGCCGTCTTCAAGTTCTGCAAGAAATACGGCGGCGACGGTTTCTCGGAGCCGATCGCCAACTTGTACCTGGCCGAGGCGGAACACCGGGTGCTCTCCGGCTTGCCGGGCCACTGCGTGCGCAAGCGCCGCTACGCCATTGCCGGCGGTGCCTTGGACGTCTATGGCGGCGTGCCGCCACTGGCGATCTTCGAAATCGAATTCGCGACGGTAGCCGAAGCGGCCGGCTATCGGCCACCGGCTTTCGCGCGTGCCGAGGTCACGCGCGACCCGGCGTATTCGGGTGTCGCGCTGGCGGTGTCACGAGGGAGGCAGCTGTCGGCACGCTAGAGGCGCGTCGCCGGCCTGGTCAGGCCTTCAGCAACTCCGGCGTCGCGTGCGCGCCGATCGCATCGGTCATCGCCTTCGCCACGTTGAGGTTGCCGGCGATGATGTTGCCGCTGGCCGGGATGCCGTCGCGGCCGGCGAAGTCGCCGTAGCGACCGCCCGCCTCGTGCACCAGCAGCACGCCGGCAGCCATGTCCCAGGGCTTCAGGCCGATCTCGAAGTAGCCGTCGTAACGGCCGGCGGCGGTGTAGGCGAGGTCCAGCGCGGCGGAGCCGGAGCGACGGATGTCCTCGGCCTGGCCGAGCAGGGCGCGGGTCATCGCGAGCTGGGTGTCCAGATGCGCGCGCTGGCGGTACGGGAAGCCGGTGGCGATCATCGCGCCGCCCAGGTTCTCGCGTTTGCCGACGCGGATGCGGGTGGGGCCGGTGCCCTTGTCGAGATACGCGCCATCGCCCTTGCTGGCGGTGAACAGCTCGCCGCGCAGCGGATCGAACACCACGCCGTAGACCGGCACGCCCTTGTCGAGCATGGCGATGGATACGCTGAAATGCGGGATGCCGCGCAAGTAGTTGTGGGTGCCGTCGAGCGGGTCGATCACCCAGGTGAGCGGGCCCTTCTTGCCGATCGCGCCGCTTTCCTCGGCGAGGATGCCGTGGTCGGGGTAGGCGCGGCGCAGTTCCTTGACGATCTCGGCCTCGGCCAGCTTGTCGACCTCGGAGGCGAAGTCCATGCGCTGCTTCTCGACGACGGTGAGGCCGTCGATGCGGTTCATGTAGCGCAGGATGACGTTGCCGGCGGCGCGCGCGGCGCGCACCGCGATGGTGATGGCGGGTCGGGTCATGGCTTCGGCTGTCGAAAGAACGGGTTGCGGCCGGCGATTCTAGCAGAGCTGGGGCGCGAGGCAGTCGGTGCGTCGCGGCGGCGGTTCGGAACGATGGCGGGGCTTGGACTATCCTTGTCGACCGTCCTCACCCAATCCGCCCTCGCATGACCGCCAACGATCTTGCCGCCCTGTTCCGCTTCGTGCTGGTGCGCACCTCGCACCCCGGCAACATCGGTGGCGCGGCACGGGCGATCCGCACGATGGGGTTCACCCGGCTGGAGCTGGTGGCGCCGGCGCGTTTTCCCGACCGCGAGGCGGATGCGCTGGCGGCGAACGCGGTACAGGTGCTGGCCGAGGCGGGTGTGCACGAGACGCTGGTCGACGGATTGGCCGGCGCGAGTTTCGCGCTGGGCCTGTCGGCGCGGCGGCGCGGGGTGAACCTGCCGGAGCTGTCGCCGCGCGAAGGCGCGCGGCAGGCGTTGGCCGCGGCCGCGCGCGGCGAGCAGGTGGCGCTGCTGTTCGGCAACGAGCGCACCGGGCTGGAGAACGACGAGCTGGCGACCTGCCATGCGATGGTGCGTATCCCCAGCGTGGACGATTTCAGCTCGCTGAACCTCGCCCAGGCCGTGCAGGTGATGGCCTACGAGTTGCGCCTGGCGATGCTGGGCGACGAGTTGCCCGCGCCGCCGCCCGAGCACGATGAACCGCCCGCCGACGCCGGGCAGATGGAGCGTTTCTACGCCCACCTCGCAGAGACGCTGGACGACATCGACTTCCACAAGGGCCGCTCGCCCGAGACGATCATGTTGCGGCTGCGCAAGCTGTTCCAGCGCGCGCAGCCGGACCAGCGCGAGCTGCGCGTGCTGCACGGCATCCTCGCGGATGCGCAGCGCATGGCGCAGCTGGCGGGGGAGAAACGGTAGCCTTCGAGGTAGATCGACGTTCGCCCTGAGCGTAGGCCGTCAGGCCGAAGTCGAAGGGCACACCGAACGACGATGCCCTTCGACTTCGCTGCGCTACGCTCAGGGCGAACGGTGCAATTACCCCTCCGCCTCGTCCGCGTTGTCCTGCTGCGGCGCACGGGTGACCAGCAGCTTGTCGATGCGGGCGCCGTCCAGGTCCACCACCTCGAAACGGAAGCCCTGCCAGGCGAACACCTCGCCGGTCTGCGGGATGTGGCCCAGCGCGGCCGTCACCATGCCGGCCACGGTGCGGAAATCGTGCTCGTCCTCGCCAGGCAGGCGGTCGACATGCAGCAGTTCACGCAGGTCGTCGTTGGCCAGGCTGCCGTCGACCAGCCAGCTGCCGTCGGCGCGCTCGACGATGGGTGCGTCGGTCGCGGCATCGCCGTGGCCGAGCTGGCTGACACCGACCACGGCGGCGAGCAGGTCGTTGACGGTGACCACGCCCTCGATGTCGCCGTATTCGTCCACCACCAGGGCCAGCGGCGTCTCGGCGTCGCGAAATTCCTCCAGCAGGTCCAGCGCGCGCGCGGTGGCGGGCACGAACAGCGGCTTGGCGAGGTGGTCGAACAGTTGCGGGCGACCGTCGGCGAAGGCCTGCAGCAGGCGCTTCACCTCGACCACGCCGACCACCTCGCTCTCGTCGCCGCGGTAGACCGGGTAGCGCGAGTACGGCGTCTGCCGCAGCACGGCTACGTTCTCCTCGCGCGGCGCGGCCATGTCCAGCCAGGCGATGCGCACGCGCGGCGTCATCACGCTGTCTACGCTGCGGTCGCCCAGGCGCAGCACGCGGTTGACCATGTTGTGTTCGTCGGCGTCCAGCACGCCCTGCTCGGCGCTCTCGGCCACCAGCAGGCGGATCTCCTCCTCGGTGGCGGCGGCATGGCCGCGGCTGCGCACGCCGAGCAGGCGCAGCAGCAGACTGCTGGCGGCGTTGAGCAACCACACGAACGGCGCGGTGGCGCGCGACAGCAGCAGCATCGGGATGGCCACGATGACCGACACCTTCTCCGGCGCGGACAGCGCGAGGCGCTTGGGCACCAGTTCGCCCACCACGATCTGGATGAAGGAGATCAGCGCGAAGCCGAGCACCACGCCGAGCACTCGCGCATAGGGCTCCAGCCACGCGGCGCGGCCGCCGTGCAGCAGGGTGGCGATGTGCGTGCCCAGCGCATCGCCGGCGACGGCGCCGGTGACCAGCATCAAGAGGGTGATGCCGACCTGGATGGTGGAGAGGAAGTATTCCGGCTTCTCGGCGTGCCGCAGCGCCAGCGCGGCGCGGCGGCTGCTGCGCGCCATCTGCTTCAGGCGGCTCTTGCGCGAGGCGACCAGGGCCATCTCGGACAATGCGAAGAAGCCGTTGCACAGGGCGAGCACGAGGACGAGCGCGATTTCGGTCAGCATCGCGGGGATCGCGGGGAGGGGCGCATGGGCCGGAGTGTAGCGGCAGCGTGGTGCGACGCTCCACGCTGGCGGTTCGTGCGGCACAAGTGCCTGATCGTGCTGGTGGATGCGCGCGTTTTCGGCCGGCGCATGGCGAGGACGCGGCTATCCTTGTGCTGCGATGCGGGGTAGCTGTCCTGTAACATTGCTGTCATTTGAACCCCTCAGGCGCGACCCGCATGTTTTCACTGCAGACGATCTTCGGCAAAGGCGACAGGTTCTACGGCCTGCTGGAGCAGAGCGCCGATGCGGCGCACGAGAGCGCCAAGGCGCTGCAAGCCCTGGTCACCCAGACCGACCATGCGCCGGTGATGGCGGCGTTCGCCGCCACCCGGGCGCGCGAGAAGGCGCTGGCCGCGCAGATCAGCGAGGAGCTGGTGAACACCTTCGTCACCGCGCTGGACCGCGAGGACATCGAGGCGCTGAACTCGGCGCTGTACAAGATCCCCAAGACCGTGGAGAAGTTCGCCGAGCGCTACGAGATCGTGGCGGTGCGCCTGCAGGGCGTGGATTTCGCCCAGCGCGCGCTGGTGCTGGAGCGCTCCACCACGGTGGTGTCCGAGATGATCGGCGAGCTGCGTCGCGGCTTGCGCATCGATCCGGTGAAGAAGCTGCAGGACCGCCTGCAGACGCTGGAATCCGAAGGCGACCGCATGCTGCTGGCGCCGTACCGCACGCTGTACGTCGAGGGCAACGACGCGATGAAGGCGATGCTGGCGAAGGACTTGTTCGAGCTGCTCGAGAAGGCCATCGACAAGTGCCGCGACGTCGGCAACATCGTCTACTCGATCGTGCTGAAGCACTCGTGAGTCTGCCCGCATGAGCCTCGGACTGGTCGCGGCGGTAGTGCTGATCGCCCTCGTCTTCACCTACATCAACGGTTTCCACGACACCGCCAACTCGATCGCCACCGTGGTGGCGACCAAGGTGCTCACGCCGGGCCAGGCAGTGCTGCTGGCCGCGGTGACCAACCTGATCGGTGCGCTGTGGGGCACCGCGGTGGCGGCCACCATCGCCGCCGGCATCGTCAACACCGGCGTGGTCGACGCCGGCCCGCAGCTGCTGATCTGCGCGCTGCTGGCGGCGATCGTGTGGAACCTCATCACCTGGTGGCTGGGCCTGCCGTCCAGTTCCAGCCACGCCCTGGTGGGCGCCCTGGTGGGCGCGGCGATCGCCGAGGCGGGCGGCCACTTCAACGCGGTGATCTGGGCCCAGGGCGGCGCGCACTGGTGGACGGGCAAGGGCGTGGTCCCCAAGGTGGTGGTGCCGATGGTGGCCTCGCCGATCATGGGCATGCTGATCGGCTTCGCGCTGATGGGCGGCCTGTATGCGCTGCTGGCGTGGTTCTCGCGCCGCGGCGGCTGGCTGCGCCTGCTCGGCCGCACGCCCTTCGTCAACAGCTTCTTCGGCAAGGCGCAGATCGTTTCGGCCAGCGCGATGGGCCTGGCGCACGGCAGCAACGACGCGCAGAAGAGCATGGGCATCATCGCGCTGGCGCTGGCCAGCGCCACCGCGGCGGGGCAGTTCGATCACCTGCCGGCGTGGTTGCATTTCCTGCGCATCCACGAAACCGCGCACGGCGGCTTCGCGGTGCCGCCGTGGGTGGCGGTGGTGTGCGCGTTGACCATGGCCGGCGGCACCGCGGGCGGCGGCTGGCGCATCATCAAGACGCTGGGCCACAAGATGGTGAAGCTGCACCCGATCAACGGCTTCGCCGCGGAAGGCAGCTCGGCAGCGGTGATCCTGCTCGCCTCGCACTTCGGCCTGCCGGTATCCACCACTCACGTGGTGTCCTCCGCGATCATGGGCGTGGGCTCGGCCAAGCGCTCGAACGCGATCAAGTGGTCGGTGGTGGAGCGCATGGTGTGGGCGTGGATCCTCACCTTGCCGGTTACCGCGCTGATCGCGTGGTGTTTCGTCGGGCTGGCCCACCTGTGGAACTGATCTGGCGGCAGGCTGTTTCTCGGCAGCCTGCTGTGCGCTAGAACGCGTCGCTGCCGCTGGCGACCAGCTGTTCGAGCTGGTCGCCCAGGCGGCCCAGTTCCACGATCACGCGCTGCAGCTCGCCCTCGTCGAGCAGTTCGTAGGGGCGGTTTTCGCACAGCTGCAGGTAGGGCGCTCCGTCCAGGTCGGTGACGGCGAGGAAGCCGCAGCGCTGCTCCCAGTTGAAGCGCAGGCAGCGTTGGGGGTCGGTGCCCGCGAGCGGCCCGATCGGGGTGGAGATGCGCAGGTAGCGGCGGCCGATCTCGTCCTCCAGCTCGGCCAGGTAGATGCCCTGGTGGCGCCCGCGCGGCAGGCTGAGGTCGAAGCTGATCAGGTAGGGGTCGTTCTGGCGCAGCCCGTGCAGGCTGCCCACGTGGGAACGTACGGCTTCGAAGTGGTGCATGGGACGCCCCCCGAGACTGGCCGATGGCGCTGCTACTCTGACACGTCCGCACCCCGCCTTGGTCAAGGCCCTGTTATCGCCATGCAAGACAGCCACGCCCGCGTCTACGCCGCCATCGCCGCGATCCCGCCGGGCCGCGTGGCCAGCTACGGCGCCATCGCCGCCCGCGCCGGCCTGCCGGGGCGCGCAAGACTGGTCGGCAAGCTGCTGGGCGAGGTGCCCGACGGCATGGAATTGCCCTGGTTCCGCGTGCTGCGTTCCTCGGGCGAGATCGCCCTGCCCAAGGGCAGCCGCGGCTTCCGCGAACAGGTGCAGCGGCTGCGTGCCGAAGGCGTGGAGGTGAAGAACGGCCGCGTGGCGCTCAGCGCCTTCGGGCTGGACGCGAACCTCGATCGGGCGCTGTGGGGGATGCCTTGACGGCGGTCAGGCGACGGTCTTGTCGAACCGCCGGATGAAATCCCGCACCTGCGGATAGACCACCTCGCGCCAGCGCCGGCCGCTGAAGATGCCGTAGTGGCCGGCGCCTTCGATCACCTTGTGCGCGCGGCGCTTCGCCGGAATGCTGCTGCACAGGTCGTGCGCGGCCTGGGTCTGGCCGAGGCCGGAGATGTCGTCCAGCTCGCCTTCCACGGTGAGCAGGGCGCTCCGGGTGATCGCGGCGGGGTTTACCCGCTCGCCGCGCACGTCCCACAGCCCGCGCGGCAGCAGGAACTGCTGGAACACGGTGGCGATGGTGTCGAGGTAGAACTCCGCCGGCAGGTCGAGCACGGCGTTGTATTCGTCGTAGAACTTGCGGTGCGACTCGGCGTCGTCGAGGTCGCCGCGCAGCAGGTTCTGGTAGAAGTCCCAGTGCGACTGCAGGTGGCGGCCGGGGTTCATCGCGATGAAGCCGGCGTGCTGCAGGAAACCCGGATACACCTCGCGGCCGCGGCCGGGATAGTTCGGCGGCACGGTGTGGATCACGTTGCCCTTGAACCAGGCCAGCGGCTGGGTGGTGGCGAGGTTGTTGACGCTGGTGGGACTGCGCCGCGGGTCGATCGGGCCACCCATCATGGTGAGGCTGCGCGGCGTGGCCTCTCCGCGCGCGGCCAGCAGCGACACCGCGGCCAGCACCGGCACGGTGGGCTGGCAGACCGAGATCACGTGCAGGTTGTCCGCGCCGATGTGGCGGATGAAGCGCTCGACCAGCGCCACGTAGTCGTCCAGCCCGAACGGGCCGGCCGTGGCCGGCACCATGCGTGCGTCCACCCAGTCGGTGACGTAGACCTTGTGCTCGCGCAGCAAGGTGCGCACGGTGTCGCGCAGCAGCGTGGCGTGGTGGCCGGACAGCGGCGCCACCACCAGCACTACCGGGTCGGTCTTCATCGTCTCGACAGTGGCCGGGTCGTCGCTGAAGCGCTTGAAGCGCTTCAGCTGGCAGAACGGCGTGTCCAGCGCCACGCGTTCGATCACCGCGATCTCGTGGCCGTGCGCCTCGACTTGGTGGATGCCGAAGACGGGCTTCTCGTAATCCTTGCCGAGACGATGGACCAGCTCGTAGCCGGCGGCCAGCCGTTGCGTGCCGGGCCACGCGGCGAGCGGATTGTTCGCATCGTTGAGCATCTGCGCGCTGGCGTCGGCGAAGTGGCTGAGCGGGCCGAGGAAGGCGCGTTGCCACTCGTGGATCTGATAGAGCATGGGGGCGACCGGTATGGGCGAAAACGCGCCATCTTAGCGCCGTTCACGGTTTCTTGTGTTGCAGTGCCGCAGGCGCGATCGTCAAGACGATCAAGGGTTTGGCTTGCACCGCCTGGCGTCGCCCGGCGGCGCGTCGTGGCGATGCCGGCCGGCTGCGCCAGCCGGCGCACGGCTGCGTTGACGCCGTCCGACGGCGCGCGTAGCGTCGCGCTCCGGCGTCGGGATTTCGTGGCGTGGCGCACCGGCAGGTGGGCCGCGGCGGCTTCGCACAGGGGAGCGAATCGACATGGGCGCAGTGGACATCGATACGCAGGCGCGTCCGGAAATCCGGGCGCAGCGCCGGGTCGCGCTCGAGCGCCGGAGCGCCGCCGAGTTGCCGTATCCGGACTTCGTGCGCGATTACGTCGCGCGCAATCGTCCGGTGGTGGTGGAGAACGCGCTGCAGGCCTGCCCGGCGCGGCAGCAGTGGACGCCGGAGTATTTCCGCGAACGCTTCGGCGCGAAACGCATCCAGGTCAGCCCCAGCGAGCAGATGACGTTTGCCGACTTCATCGACGCGGTGCTGGCCTCGCGCGAGGATGCGCCCGGCCCGTACATGTACCGCCTGTTCATCGGCCCGCACATGCCGGAGCTGTTGCCGGACCTGGAGCCGCTGAATCCCTATGCGTTCCCGCGACGGCTGGCCAGCCCGCTGATGCCGCGGCAGTGGCGTCGGCCGGACGGCTACCTCAAGCTGCTGATCGGCGGCATCGGCGGCCGCTTCCCGTTCCTGCACTACGACCTCGAGAACTCGCACGCGACGATCACCGAGATCCACGGCGACAAGGAGTTCATCCTGTATCCGCCGGAAGACGCCGCGTTCCTGTATCCCAAGCCGGGCATGCCGAACCAGTCGACGATCCCGGACGTGCGCCAGGTCGACCCGCAGCGCTTCCCGCTGTACGAGCGCGCCACCCAGTACCACACCGTGCTGCATCCGGGCGACATGGTGTTCGTGCCCTCGCGCTGGTGGCACGGCGCGCGGGCGCTGTCGCCGTCGATCTCGATCTGCCAGAACATGCTCGACGGTTCGAACTGGGGCGGCTATGTCGACGAGCTGTGCTCCCGCGCCAGCGGTCTGCCGGAATCCAAGCGTTACGCCAAGCGGGCGTACCTGAGCGCGCTCGGCGGCCTGCTGTCGATGCTGGAACGCTGGCCGCGCCGCTCCGGTGCGGGATCGGCAGGGCGTGTCGCGCGGCTGGCGCCGATCACCTGTGCCGAAGCCGGCGATTCCAGCCGCTGGCCGGTCGCCAGCTGGAAGGTGCGCTGACGCTCAGTCGATGCGCCGCAACTCGGTATCCGCGGCGAGGTCGTGCAGGGCGCGGCGGCGCGGATCGAACAGCGCCACGGCGAACCACAGCGCCCATGCGCCCAGCACCGTCCACAGCGTGGCGTGCAGGCCGAGCACCGGTTCCAGTGCCAGAAGAAGCATCGGCGCAGCGGCGACCAGCACGCGGACCACGGCCTGCTGCAGGCTGATCGTGCCGCCGTCGTCGCGGCTCACGCGGATGCGCCACGGCCGCATGCCCAGGGTCTGTCCGCCGCGGCGCCACGAGGCGACGAAGTAGGCGGCCACCACCACGCCTTGCAGCCACTGGTACCAGAGCGGGACCACGGCGTGCGCGCCGGTCTCGATCAGCCGGCCGCCGGTGGCGAGCTGGCACAGCAGGCCCACCACCATCACGATCGCCACCACGATCAGCAGGTCGTAGACCAGGGCGACCAGGCGGCGCCACAGCGGGCAGGGCAGGTTGGCGGTGGCATCCATGGCTTGCGCTCACGGCGCGCGATGCCCAGCATCGTGCGCATGCAGAAAGAAGATTCCCCCAGTATCGCCGAAGCGGACGCCGCGAGCATCGACGCCTTCCTGGAACGCGTGTGGTCCGAGGACGGCCTCGCCGACCGCACGCTGGAGGCTTATCGCCGGGATCTGGAAGCGCTGGCGCGCTGGCTGGCGGGGCGCGGACGCACGCTGCGCGACGCGCGGCGCGAGGACATCTCCGCCTACCACGGCACGCAGCACGCGGCGGTGCGCTCGATGGCGCGGCGGCAATCGGCGTTCCGGCGCTACTACGCGCACCTCGCGCGCGAGCAGGCGGGCTTCGAGGATCCCACCCTGCTGATCGAGCGCCCGCGCATGCCGCGCAGCCTGCCCAAGGCGCTGGCGGAACGCGAGATCGAGGCGCTGCTGAACGCGCCGGACACCGACGGCACGCTGGGCCTGCGCGACCGCGCGATGCTGGAGCTGATGTACGCCTCGGGCCTGCGCGTGTCCGAACTGGTGGAACTGCCGCTCGCCGCGCTCAACCCGCGCCAGGGGGTACTGCGCGTCACCGGCAAGGGCGGCAAGGACCGTCTGGTGCCGGTAGGCGAGGTGGCACTGGGCTGGATCGAGAGCTATCTCGCCGGCGCGCGCCCCGTGCTGGCGAAAGGCCGCCAGCCCGCGGCGCTGTTCCTCAGCCGGCGCGGCGCGGGCATGACGCGGCAGATGTTCTGGACCCTGGTGAAACGCCACGCGCTCAAGGTCGGCATCCAGGCCAAGCGCATCTCGCCGCACGTGCTCAGGCACTCCTTCGCCACCCACCTGCTCAACCATGGCGCCGACCTGCGCGCGCTGCAGATGCTGCTGGGTCACAGCGCGCTCAGCACGACCCAGATCTACACCCTGGTGGCGAAGGAAGGGCTGAAGCGCCTGCACGCGCAGCACCATCCGCGCGGCTGAGACCCGGGTTCATAACCGCCGCGGATGGCTGTGCGAGAATCGCCGGACGGCCGCCGTCCCCGCGGCCATCGAGGTGCAAGCAAGATGTTGAAGAAGCTGTTGCTGGCCGTGTGCGTCAGCGGAATCGCCCTGACCGCCTGTGCGGCCGACAACGCCGCTACGGCTGTCCCGGCAACGGACGCGCCGGCGCCTGGCACTATGCTCGGCGACGGCGTCGACGCCGCCGCGCTGAAGCTGGTGCAGCAGTCGCTGGCGAAGCTGGCGCCGGGCGTGCAGGTGGCCGTGGTGAACCGCGCGCCGCTGCCGGGCTTCTACCAGGTGATCGCCTCGGGCCAGCTGGTCTACGTGAGCACCGACGGCAAGTACCTGCTGAACGGCGACCTGGTCGACCTGGGTGCGAAGAAGAGCCTCAACGACGCCGCCTGGGCGGCCTATCGCAAGGCCGAGCTGGCCAAGGTGCCGTCCTCCGCACGCATCGAATACGCGCCGGCGAACCCGAAATACCGCGTCACCGTGTTCACCGACGTCACCTGCCCGTACTGCAAGGTGTTGCACGAGCACATCGCCGAGCTCAACAAGGAAGGCATCGCGGTGGATTACCTGGCGTGGCCGCGCGAGGGCGTGACCAACCCGCTCGGCCATCCCACGGCGACCTACAAGACCATGGTGTCGGCCTGGTGCGCCGCCGACCGCAAGGCCGCGCTCACCGAGGCGTTCGCGGGACATGAGCCCAAGGCCGCCAGCTGCTCCAACCCGGTGCGCGCCCAGTTCGAGCTGGGCGAGAAGCTGGGCGTCAGCGGCACCCCGGCGATCTTCACCCCCAGCGGCCGCATGGTGGGTGGCTATCTCACGCCGGCGCAGCTGCTGCAGGTGCTGCAGAAGGAAGGCTGAGTCGGTTCAGCCGACGCCCCGCAAGAGCCTGCGCCTGCGCGGCCGGCAGCGGTCATGCCGTGCCGCAGCATCGGTCGGGTGCATCGGCTAGAATAGGCGTTCCCATCAGCTTGGCGCCGTTCCCCGCATGATCGCACTCGACGGGCAGAACGCCCTTTCGGCCTTCCGCCTCGAACGCCTCAACGCCCGCCTCGACGCCTTGCATCGCGGCAGCCGCGTGCAGGCCGCCTGGTTCGTGTATTTCCTCGATGCCGCCGCCGCGCCGGAAGGCACGCTGCGCCAGCGCCTGCTGGAGGTGCTGGAGGCGAAGGACGCCGCGCCCCAGCCCGCCACGCTGTGGGTGGTGCCGCGGCTGGGCACGATCTCGCCGTGGTCGAGCAAGGCCACCGACATCCTGCACGGCGCCGGCTTCGAAGTGCGCCGGGTGGAACGCGGCACGGCTTGGCAGCTCGCCGGCATGCCCGCCGCCGGCACGCCCGCGCACGCGGCGGTGCTGGCCCTGCTGCACGATGCGATGACGCAGTCGGTGCTGGCTTCGCTGGACGAGGCGCGGGGCTTGTTCCTCGCCGGCCAACCGGGCGACCTGGTGCACGTGGCGCTGGGTGGCGACGCCCGTGGCGCGCTGGCCAAGGCCAATGCCGAACTGGGCCTGGCGCTGGCGGCCGACGAGATCGACTACCTCGCCGAGCGCTATGCCGAGCTGGGCCGCGACCCCACCGACGCCGAGCTCTTCATGTTCGCGCAGGCGAACTCCGAGCATTGCCGCCACAAGGTGTTCAACGCGAGCTGGACGGTGGACGGCCAGGAACAGGACAAGAGCCTGTTCGCGATGATCAAGCACACCCACCAGCGATCGCCTGCGCACACGCTGTCCGCCTACCACGACAACGCGGCGGTGATCGAGGGCAGCACCGGCAAGCGCTTCTTCGCCGATGCGAACGGCGTGTGGCGCAAGCACGAGGAACAGATCGACTACGCGATCAAGGTGGAGACGCACAACCATCCCACCGCGATCGCGCCCTGGCCGGGCGCGGCGACGGGCGCCGGCGGCGAGATCCGCGACGAGGGCGCCACCGGCCGTGGCGCCAAGCCCAAGGCGGGGCTGACCGGGTTCTCGGTGTCCGACCTGCGCATCCCCGGCCATCCGCAACCGTGGGAAGTGGAGCGCCCGCTGCCACCGCGCATGGCATCCGCGTTCGAGATCATGCGCGACGGCCCGCTGGGCGCCGCCGCGTTCAACAATGAATTCGGCCGCCCCTGTCTGGGCGGCTATTTCCGCAGCTACGAACACGAGACCGGCGAAGCCGGCCTGCGCCGCGGCTACGACAAGCCGATCATGCTGGCCGGCGGCCTCGCCAACATCCGCCGCGACCACGTGCAGAAGCGCGCGGTGCAGCCCGGCCACGCGGTGATCGTGCTGGGCGGCCCGGCGATGCTGATCGGCCTGGGCGGTGGCGCCGCCTCGTCGGTGGCTTCGGGCGCGTCCAGCGCCGAGCTGGACTTCGCCTCGGTGCAGCGCGACAACGCCGAGATGGAGCGCCGTTGCCAGCAGGTGATCGACGCCTGCTGGGCGCGCGGCGACGCCAACCCCATCGTCAGCATCCACGACGTGGGCGCGGGCGGCCTCTCCAACGCGATCCCGGAAATCCTCAACGACGCCGACGTGGGCGGCGAGATCGATCTGTCGAAGATTCCTTGCGACGATCCCTCGCTGTCGCCGATGCAGGTGTGGAGCAACGAGTCGCAGGAACGCTACGTGCTGGCCATCGCGCAGGAAAACCTGCCGGAGTTCGAGGCGTACTGCGCACGCGAGCGCTGCCCGTATGCCGTGGTCGGCACAGCCACCGAGGCGCGCGTGCTGCGCGTCGCCGACCCGCGCCGCAACCTCACCGTGATCGACCTGCCGATGGACGTGCTGTTCGGCAAACCGCCGCGCATGCACCGCGACGCCAAGCGCATCAAGCCGCGCGTGGACTTGGTGCCCGACCTCACTGGCATCGGCATGGACGAGGCGTTGCTGCGCGTGCTGCGCCTGCCCGGCGTGGGCAGCAAGAGCTTCCTGATCCACATCGGCGATCGCACCGTGGGCGGCCTCAACCATCGCGACCCGATGGTGGGCCCGTGGCAGGTGCCGGTGGCCGACTGCGCGGTGACCCTGGCCGACTTCGACGGCTACCGCGGCGAGGCGATGGCGATGGCCGAGCGCGCCCCGGTGGCGCTGCTCTCCAGCGCCGACGCCGCGCGGCTGGCGGTGGGCGAGGCGATCACCAACCTCGCCGCCGCGCCGATCGCCTCGCTGGGCGAGATCCGCCTCTCGGCGAACTGGATGGCCGCGGTGAACCACCCCGGCGAGGACGCCGCACTGTTCGACGCGGTGAAGGCCGTGGGCATGGAACTGTGCCCCGAGCTGGACATCTCCATTCCGGTCGGCAAGGACTCGCTGTCCATGCAGACCGTGTGGAAGGACGGCAGCGCGTCGGAAGAAGGCAGGCCGCAGAAGACGGTGGCGCCGGTGTCGCTGGTGGTCACCGGTTTCGCCCGCGTGGACGACGCGCGCCGCACGCTCACGCCGCAGCTGAAGCTGCACCGCGGCGACACCGATCTGTGGCTGCTCGACCTCGGCGCCGGCCGCGACCGCCTCGGCGCGTCCGCGCTGACCCAGGTGTTCAACCGTGGCGGTGGCGTGCCGCCGGATCTCGACGACGCGATGCGCCTCAAGGCGCTGTTCGAGCTGGTGCAGGAAGCGAATCGCAACGGCTTGCTGCTGGCCTACCACGACCGTTCCGACGGCGGCGTCATCGTCACGCTGCTGGAGATGGCCTTCGCCGGCCATTGCGGCCTGGAGATCCAGCTCGACGGCTGGGCCGACGCCGCGCTGCGCGCGCTGTTCAACGAGGAACTGGGCGCGGTGCTGCAGGTGGCGGTGGCCAATCGCGAGGCGTTCGAGGCGCTGCTGGTGAAGCATGACCTCGCCGGCATGAGCTACCGCATCGGCCGGCCCAAGGAGAAGCTGGGCATCAAGCTGTACTCGGGCAACGAGACGCTGTTCAAGTGGAACTGGAGCACGCTGTACCGCGCCTGGAACGAGACCAGCCACGCGATGCAGCAGCTGCGCGACAACCCGGCCAGCGCCGACGCCGAGCTGGAGTGGCGCATGGACGACGCCGATCCTGGCCTCTCGCCCAAGCTCACGTTCGACCCGGCCGAGGACATCGCCGCGCCGTTGATCCATGCCGCGATCGCCGGCGGCGCGAAACCGCGCGTGGCGATCCTGCGCGAGCAGGGCGTCAACGGCCAGGTGGAGATGGCCGCCGCGTTCACGCGCGCCGGTTTCGAGGCGGTCGACGTGCACATGTCCGACCTTGCTTCCGGGCGGGTGAAGCTGGCCGACTTCCGCGGCTTCGCCGCCTGCGGCGGTTTCTCCTACGGCGACGTGCTGGGCGCCGGCCGCGGCTGGGCCACCTCGATTCTCTACAACGACTACCTGCGCGCCGAATTCACCGCGTTCTTCGCCGACCCGACGAAGTTCGCGCTGGGCGTGTGCAACGGCTGCCAGATGATGAGCCAGCTCAAGGACATCATCCCCGGCGCGCAGCACTGGCCGAAGTTCCTGCGCAACACCTCCGAGCAGTACGAGGCGCGCGTGGCCACGCTCGAAGTGCTCGACTCGCCCAGCCTGTTCTTCAAGGGCATGGCCGGTTCGCGCATCCCGGTGGCAGTGGCGCACGGCGAAGGGCGTGTGCATTTCCCGAACACCTGCAGCCCGTCCAAGGCACAGGCGGCGCTGCGTTTTACGGACAACCGCGGCAAGCCCACCGAGCACTTCCCGCTCAATCCGAACGGTTCGCCCGGCGGCCTCACCGGCTTCACCGCCGCCGACGGCCGCGTGACCATCCTGATGCCGCATCCGGAGCGCGTGTTCCGCAGCGTGCAGATGAGCTGGGCGCCGGAAACCTGGAGCGAGGATTCGCCGTGGCTGCGCATGTTCCGCAACGCGCGGGTGTGGTGCGGCTGAGCTCGCTTGTGCCGTGGCGCCGGTGCCTGACCTGGCTGCCGGCGCTCGCCTGGTTGCTGCTGCTCGCCGTCCTGCCGTGGTGGCTGGACCTGCCGTTGCTGGTGGCCTGCGTGCTGGCGCTGCTGTGGCGCACGGGACCGCTGCAGGCGCAGGCGCGGCTGTTGCGGCTGGCGCTGCGCTGGGGCCTGCCGGGCCTGCTGCTGGCGGTGCTGCGCGCGTTGGGCGCGGATGCGCTGGCGTGGCTGCTGACCCTGCTCGCCGCGCTGGCCGGCTTCTCGTTGCTGATGCTGCTGGAGTACTGGCTGGATCGAGGCCGGCTGGATCGCGGCCGGCAGCGCGAGCCGTCGTCCTCGGCCACGGACGAATGGCCCGCGTTGGCGCTGGCGCCGATCGGCCCGGCCGGCGCGATCATCGAGCTGCAACCGCCGCAGTGGCGGTCGCTGGAAGCGGGCCTCACCGATCCGCTGGGCGGCGAACTGCGCTGGTGCGATGAGGCCGCGCAACTGGCTGACGGCAGCCGGCTCGACGGTGTGGAACCGCGTTGCGACTTCGCCGCCGATGGCCGCTGGCTGGTGTTGCCGCTGACCGCTCAGCGCGGCCTGCTGCTGCTGGATCGCCGCCGCGATCGCCGCCATCGCCTGCGTGGCTGGCAGCTGGCCGGCTGGCACGAAGGCCAGCCGTGGCTGAGCCGCGACGAGGAACACGTGCCGCTGGCCATCGCCCACGTGCTGGGGCATGACGAGGACGATTGAGCTGTCGCCCTTCCGAACCGCCGACCCGCAACCCATGCAACTGTCTCACGCCACCTGCCGCATACTTGCCCAGTGAATACACCGTTCTCCTCCTCGCCGCTGCCGCTCAGCGTGATCGTGGTGTCCGCCGACAGCGGCCAGGGTTTGCGCGATTGCGTGCACCGGGTGCTGGCCTGCAGCACGCCGCTGGAGCTGCTGCTGATCGACAACGCCTCGGCCGACGGCGTGCCGCAGGCGTTGGCGCGTGCCTACGAACACGAGCCGCGCTTCCACCTGATGCAGAACCACGGCAACCTCGGCTTCGGCCCCGCGGCGAACCGCGCAGCGGCGCAGGCGAAGGGGCGGATCCTGCTGGTGCTCAATCCCGACTGCCTGCTGGACCAGGCCAGCCTCGACCGCCTGCTCGCCGTGTTCGACGACGAGCGGCAGGTCGGCCTGCTCGGCGCCGTGGTCTGCGACGCGCAAGGCGTGCCCGATCCCGCCTCGTACCGGCGCGACCCGCTGCTGCGCCGCGCGCTGGCCAGCCTGTTCGGCGGGCAGGGCGAGCGCGTCGAGGTCGGCGGCGCAGTGCCGGATCACCTGGTCGAGGCCGAGGCGGTGTCCGGCGCGCTGATGCTGCTGCCGCGCCACTTGTTCGAGCGGCTGGGCGGTTTCGACGAAGGCTATTTCCTGCATTGCGAAGACCTCGACCTGTGCCGCCGCGTGCGCGACGCCGGCTGGCGCGTGCTGCTGGCCGGCGACGTGCGCGTGCTGCACGGCAAGGGCGGCTCCAGCCGGCACCGCCCGGTGTTCGTGAGCCGCCACAAGCATCGCGGCATGTGGCGCTGGTTCCGCAAGTTCGACCCGGAAGCACGCCGGCCGCTGATGGCGGCCACGGTGTGGCTGGGCATCTGGGCGCATTTCCTCCTGCAGATTCCCGGGCAGTTGCTGCGTAAAGCGCGAAACGCAGCCCGATGAGTCGGGCTGCGTTTGCGGGCTGGGAATGGCCCGCCGCGCCGACTCGAACAACCGCCAGGATGGCGGTTTTCGAGATCCGGTAAACAGAACCGGGAACATGAGAGAGTGCGAAGGTTTGTTGCGCTGCTCTTTTCGCTCGCCCCATTCTCCACTCACTCCTCCCCATGACCTCACGCACCACGACCCTCCCCACCCTGGGCCTGCTGGCGATGACCGCCGTGTGGGGCTCGACGTTCTTCATGATCAAGGACGTGGTGGCGCGCATGCCGGTGGCGGATTTCCTCGCCGTGCGCTTCGCGATCGCCGCGTTGGCGATGCTGGTGCTGTTTCCGCGCCATGTCTGGCGGCTGGGCCGCACGGGCATCGCGCGTGGCCTCGCGCTGGGTGGGATCTACGGCATCGGGCAGTTGCTGCAGACCTGGGGCCTGCAGCTGATCGCGCCCAGCGTCAGCGGCTTCGCCACCGGCATGTACGTGGTGTTCACCCCGATCCTGGCCACCTTGCTGCTGCGCCAGCGCATGCCCGGCGTGGTGTGGGTCGCGGTGGGGCTGGCCACCGCCGGTCTCGCGCTGCTCTCGCTCAACGGCGTGTCGGTGGACCTGGGCGTGTGGCTCACGCTGGCTTCGGCGGTGCTGTACGCGCTGCACATCGTGCTGCTGGGACAGTGGTCGCGCTCCGGCGAGGCGTTCGGCCTGTCGGCGATGCAGATGGTCGCCATCGCGCTGGTCTGCCTCCTCGCCACGCTGCCGCACGGCGGCCCGGTGGCGCCGCCGGATCGCGCCGCGTGGCTCGCCGTGTTCTACATGGCGCTGATCGCCGGCGCCGGCGCGATGGCGCTGCAGACCTGGGCGCAAGCACATATGCCGGCCACCCGCGCCGCGATCGTGATGACCACCGAACCGGTGTTCGCCGCCGCCTTCGCGGTGGCCTTCGGCAGCGACCTGCTCACCTGGCGCATGCTCGCGGGCGGCGCGCTGGTGCTGGGGGCGATGTACCTGGTGGAACTGGCGCCGCGGCGATCGGCGGCGATTGCCGCGGAGGCAGGGCATCACGAGGTGTGAGGGGCGGCATTCGCACGGTTGCCGCGTGTGACGCTCCCCTCTCCCGCTTGCGGGAGAGGGGCAAGTTGCCCTCAGTGCGCAGGCCCGCGCGCCACCCTGCGTGACTCACGCGTCTGCAGCGCCACGCGTACCAGATACACCACGATCGCCACGTTGCCGACCAGCGCGGCCAGCTTCAGCCAGCCGAAGCGGTGCAGGGTTTCGTACAGCTCGATCGGGATCAGCGAGGCGGTGGCGATCACGGTGAACCACTCGGCCCAGTACTTGCCCATCAGCAGGCCCACGCCCTCGATGCCGAACAGCACGGCATAGCCCAGCGCCACCAGGCCCACCGCCACGAAGCGGCTGGGGCCGAATTCCTGCAGCATCGACACCATCCGCCAGCGCAGGCCGTTGCTGTCGGACAGCGACAGATGTTCCAGCCAGTGCACCAGCCGCTCGAAGTTCTGTTCGCGGTCGAGGTGGAACGCCGCCGCCGCGACCAGCAGCAGGCACGCGGTCTTGATGATCTCGTAGGTCGCGATCACGCGCAGGCCGGTGTGGTGCGACGCCCGCGGCGCGGGGCGCGCCGCAGCCTGGACGGCAACGATGTTCTCGATCTCGGACATGGGATGTTCTGGCAAACGCTCGGACTATTGTCCCGGCCGCGACATGAACGGCCAGTGCGCAAAGACATGGGGGCTGCCCGGGAAATCCCCAGACGGCAGGGCGGCGCGAAAAGCACGCGGCCATGCCGGTCGGTGCCGGCATGGCCGCGGCGGCGACTCCGGGGTCAGCAGCAGCGCCCGCCGCCGCCCTTGTAGCGGGCTTCCTGGCGTTCGCGGAAGAACTCGGCGTAGCTCGGCACCTTGCGCTCGGGGTGATGCTCGCGCAGGTGCTGCACGTAGACCTCGTAGTCCGGTACGCCGCAGCAGAGGCGGGCGGTCTGCACCGCCCATTTCCGGAATGCCTGCAGTCGCGTCTTGAGGTCCATGGCGTCAGTGTACCGCCACGTCCGCCAGCGCCACGTAGGGTTCCTCGATGGCGGTGGGGTGGTTGGTGCGCCAGGCCTTGACCAGGGCGTTCAGGCAGAACAGCACCATCACCACCACCAGCGCCATGAACAGCCCGGTCATCACCATGTCCACGCGGTTGTTGGTGATGATCTGTTGCATCGCCGCCGTGGTCTTGGCCGGCGCCAGCAGCTGGCCGTTCGCCAGCGCGTCGGCATACTTGTCGGCGGCCGCGGTGAAGCTGATCGGGCCCGTCAGCTTCTCGTAGCCCGCGACCAGCGTGCACACGATCAGCCAGATCGCGGGGATGCCCGGCACCCACACGTAGCGCTCGCGTTTCAGCTTCACCACCACCACGGTGGCCAGCATCAGCGCGATCGCCGCCAGCATCTGGTTGGCGATGCCGAACAGCGGCCACAGCGTGTTGATGCCGCCCAGCGGGTCGACCGCGCCCTGGTACAGGAAGTAGCCCCACAGCGCCACGCAGATCGCGGTGGCGAGCAGGTTGCCGGTCCACGACTCGGTGCCCTGCAGCGGCTTGTGGATGAGGCCCACGATCTCCTGGATCATGAAGCGGCCCACGCGCGTGCCGGCGTCCACCGTGGTGAGGATGAACAGCGCCTCGAACAGGATCGCGTAGTGGTACCAGAACGCCACCATGCCCTCGCCGGGCATGATGTTGTGCAGCAGTTGCGCCATGCCCACCGCCAGGGTGGGCGCGCCGCCGGCACGGGACAGGATGCTGTTCTCGCCGATCTCCTGCGCGGTGCGGGTCAGTTCGTCCGGCGTCACCACGAAGCCCCACTGGCTGATCACCTGCGCTGCGTGCTCCACCGTGGTACCGATGATCGCGCCCGGCGCATTCATCGCGAAGTACACGCCCGGGTGCAGCGAGGCGGCTGCGATCAAGGCCATGATCGCCACGAAGGCCTCGCACAGCATGCCGCCGTAGCCCACCATGCGCGCCTGGCCCTCGTTGGCCAGCAGCTTGGGCGTGGTGCCCGAGGCGATGATCGAGTGCCAGCCCGACACCGCGCCGCAGGCGATGGTGATGAACAGGAACGGGAACAGGTTGCCCGCGAACACCGGGCCGGTGCCGTCGATGAACTTCGTCACCGCCGGCATCTGCAGCATCGGCGCGGCGAGGAAGATCGCCAGCGCCAGCAGCGCGATGGTGCCGATCTTGAGGAAGGTGCTGAGGTAATCGCGCGGCGCCAGCAGCAGCCACACCGGCAGCACCGAGGCCACGAAGCCGTAGGCGATCAGCCACCAGGCCAGCGCCTTGGCGTCCATGTCGAAGATCGGCGCCAGTGCGGCCGAATCGGCCACGAACTTGCCGGCCCAGATCGACAGCAGCAGCAGCACCAGGCCGATGATCGACACCTCCAGGATGCGGCCCGGGCGGAACCAGCGCAGGTAGGCGCCCATCAGCAACGCGATCGGGATCGTGGCGGCCACGGTGAACGTGCCCCACGGGCTGTGCGTGAGCGCCTTCACCACCACCAGCGCCAGCACCGCCAGCACGATCATCATCAGCACCAGCACGCCCAGCATGGCGACGAGGCCGGGAACGGGGCCCAGTTCCTCGCGCAGCATGTGGCCCAGCGAGCGGCCGTCGCGGCGCAGCGAGAGGCCGAGGATCATGAAGTCCTGCACCGCGCCGGCGAACACCACGCCGAACAATATCCACAGCGTGCCGGGCAGGTAGCCCATCTGCGCCGCCAGCACCGGGCCCACCAGCGGGCCGGCGCCCGCGATCGCGGCGAAGTGGTGGCCGAACACCACCCACTTGTCGGTGGGCACGTAGTCCAGGCCGTCGTTGCGCAGCACCGAGGGCGGTGCGCGGCTGGGGTCGAGTTGCAGCACCTGCCACTCGATGAACTTGCCGTAGAAGCGATAGCCGATGGCGAAGATCGCCAGCGCCGCGGCCACCATCCAGATCGCGTTGATCGGCTCGCCGCGGCGGAGCGCCACCACGCCGAGGCACCAGGCGCCAACGATGGCCACGACGACCCAGGCAAGTTTTGCCACCGGGCCGGATTTGACGGTTGCGCTGTTCATGGGGTCTCTCCCGGAAATTCCCGGCAAGGGTTGCGCCGGACGTGGCAGGGGTCAATGCCGCACGGCTTAGCCTTTGGTCGAATGCCGACAGATGCAGCGGGCGGCCATCGCCGGGCCCCGTGCACGGAGACAACACGGGTGCGGCGTACACTGCTCGAACCCTGGCCGCCGGAGTTTCTCATGCGCACGCATCCGCACTCTGCCTTGTTCGTCGCTCTGTTCGCCGCCGTGACCTTGCCGGCGCTGGCCCTGCCGGCGGCGGGCACGGGGCAGTTCAAGGATCTGCTCGACAAGGCCAAGCAGGCCACGCACATGTCGAATACCTCGACGGCCGCCGCGAGCCTGCCGACCAGCGACATCGCCGCCGGCCTCAAGGAGGCGCTGGCCAAGAGCACCACCAGCGCGATCAACAGCCTCGGCCGCGACGGCGGCTTCTGGAACAACAGCAAGGTACGCATTCCGCTGCCGGGAAAGCTTGAAGAGGCCGGCAAGCTCGCACGCAAGCTGGGCCAGGGCGCGAAGGTCGACGCGTTCGAGCTGAGCATGAACCGGGCCGCCGAGAAGGCGGTGCCGCAGGTGGCGCAGATCTTCGGCGACGCGATCCGCAAGATGACGCTGAGCGACGCGCGCGGCATCCTCAGCGGCGGCGACCACGCCGCCACCGACTATTTCCGCCGTGTTGCCGGCCCGGCGCTGACCGCGCGGATCGAGCCGATCGTGGCCAAGGCCACCGACAGCGTGGGCGTCACCCAGAAGTACAAGGCGTTCACTTCCGGCAGCAGCGGCGGTGCGCTGGGCGGCGCGCTCGGCTCGCTGGGCTCGCTCGGCTCGCTGGGTGGCCATCACGCCGGGAGTGACAGCAACGGCAGCAGCGGCAGCCCGTTGAACCTGGACGACTACGTCACCCGCAAGACGCTCGACGGCTTGTTCACCACGATCGGCGATCAGGAAAAATCGATCCGAACCAATCCCGCCGCGCGCACCACCGACCTGCTGAAGAAGGTGTTCGGCGGTTGAACGCGCTGTTGAACCCGCTTGCGGGTTCAACAAAATAGGCGCGGCGCCGTTGCTCGGCCTTTTGTGGTTGAAGTCGCTGGATGCTTGCATTGCCCGGCATCGACCCTATTCCAACCGGTAACGCGTCCACCCACGAGGCATCCATGATCCGCGACATCCTGAAGATGGGCGACCCGCGCCTGCTGCGCATCGCACCGCCGGTGCCCGACGCGATGCTCGGCAGCGCGGAGCTGGACGCCCTGATCGCCGACATGTTCGACACCATGCACGCCGCCGACGGCGTGGGTCTCGCCGCGCCGCAGATCGGCGTGGACCTGCAGCTGGTGATCTTCGGCTTCGAGCATTCCGAGCGCTATCCCGACGCGCCCGAGGTGCCGCAGACCATCCTGCTCAATCCCGTCATCACCCCGTTGTCGCAGGACATGGAGGAAGGCTGGGAGGGCTGCCTCTCGGTGCCCGGCCTGCGCGGCGCGGTGAACCGCTACAGCCTGATCCGCTACCAGGGCGTCGATCCGCACGGCGCGACTATCGACCGCCGCGCCGATGGCTTCCATGCCCGCGTGGTGCAGCACGAGTGCGACCACCTGATCGGCCGGCTGTACCCCTCGCGCATCACCGACTTCAGCAAGTTCGGTTACACCGAAGTGCTGTTTCCGGGGATGGATGTGGCGGCGGAATAGCGTCGGCTTCCTCGCGCCGCAGCCCGCCGCGCTGCCACGCCGGTGCCGCCGCGAGCACCACGCAGGCGTGAAACGCACGCTCCGAGTCTTGCCGGCGTCGCCCGATCGGCCGGCCAGCAGCGCACTGGCCGCGCCTTCATCGACTCCGCGGCGGCGCTGGACGGTCGAGCCGCCAGGTTGAGGCTGGCATCTTGCCCGATGCCAACCGTGCCGCCACCATCGCGCTTCGACACGACGGGGCAGGGCGCATGCGCGAGGCGGTTCCAGCGACGGGAATGAGAGAGGCGGACGCGCGCAATCCCGGCATCGACGCCTTGCGCGGTCTGGCCATCGTGCTGGTGGTATTCAACCATCTCGGCCTGCGCATCCCGCTGGAAAAGACCGCGTTGGCAGCGGTGCTACCGACGTGGCTGCTGAACCGGCTCAACTGGAACGGCTACGAGGCCGTGTACGTGTTCTTCGTGATCTCCGGTTTCCTGATCGCGGGCAATGCGTTGCGCCGCTGGGGCAGCCTCGCGGCCATCGACGCACGCGCGTTCTACGCGCGGCGCTTCGCGCGCATCGTGCCCTGCCTGCTGGCCTTGCTGGCGGTGCTGAGCGTGCTGCATCTGCTCGGCGTGCAGGACTACGTGATCCACCGCGTCGGCCAGTCGCTGCCGCGCGCGCTGCTGTCGGCGCTGGGCCTGCACCTGAACTGGTACGAGGCGCGCACCGGCTATCTGCCGGGCAACTGGGACGTGCTGTGGTCGCTGTCGATCGAGGAGACGTTCTACCTCGGCTTCCCGCTGGCCTGCCTGTTGCTGCGCCGGCGCACGCTGCTGGTGCCGCCGCTGGTGCTGCTGGCGTTGTCGCTGCCATGGGCGCGCGCGGCGTTGCACGGCAACGAGATCTGGCTGGAGAAGGCTTACCTGCCGGGCATGGCGGCGATCGCCACCGGCGTGCTCGGCGCGTTGCTGGCCGAGGCCTGGCGGCCGCCGCGACGCACCGTGGTGCTGCTGGGCTGGCTCGGCGCCGTGGGCCTGGGCGCGGTGCTGCTGGATGGCGGCGCGCTGTGGCACTGGCTGCGCGACGGCTACATGCTGGTGCTCACGCTGTCGTCGCTGTGCTTGCTGCTGTGCTTCCGATGGCGTGCCGAACTCGGGGCGGTGTCGCCGCTGCGCGGCCTCGGCTGGCTGCGGGCCTGGGGGCGGATGAGCTACGAGATCTACCTCACCCACATGTTCGTGGTCTACGCCGTGGTGCGCGCGTACCGTGCCTGGGGCGGCGATCCGGCGCAGGGCTGGCTGTGGTACCTGCCGGCGCTGGGGCTGTGCTGGCTGCTGGGCGCGACGGTGGAACGCTGGTTGTCGGTGCCGTGCGAACGCCGGCTGCGTGCGCGGTTGATGGGTGTGGCATCAGGCGGCCGCATGGGCGTGCAGCCCGGCTAGCTCACCCGGCAGATGCCGACCCCGCGGCGAAAGGCGCGGCGTGGCTGAACGCCGCAGGGCGGGCACGCCTCAAGCATGGGCTGCTTCTGCCGACAGCATGACCGTGGCATTGCAAGAATTTCATCCTTGTGCGGGTACGGTGGCGGGTGCCCGTGAGGGCGCGCCCGTCCGCGGGCACGGAACATCCTGCGAAACCGGTGTCTGGCCAACGATCCACCATGAATATGAGCCGCTACGACAAACCGCCATCCGGCAACACCGTGGACTGGAGCAACCCCGAACTCCAGTCGCTACTCACCCGGTCCGAAAGCTGGAGCCTCGACAACCGCGGCGTGCACGCGCCCGTGGCCTGCGAGGTGCACATCGGCTGGGGTGCCGGTGTCGGCCGGCTCGCCACCTTGGTCTACCAGCGCGAAGGCGTGATGGTGGTCGAGACGCGCTTCGCCATCCCCAAGGGCGAGCACGTGCGCGTGGACCGCGTCCAGGCCGGCGCGATGCGCTCGAGCTGGGGCACCGTGGTGGACGGGCGCGAGGGTTTTCGCGCCGAGGACCGTGCCAACGGCGTCCATGTGCACTGGGTGCACGTGCGCTGAGCTTGCGCATCGGTTGACCTGGATCAGGGGGCTGCGGGCGGGTCCACTGCATCATGGCGCGCCGGCGCGTGCCGGCGATCCCGACACGGTGCCCACGATGCAGTTCGAACTTTCCGCTTGCCCGCACGACGCCGCCAGCATCGCCGTCGCGATGCGCGCGCTCGACGCCCACGCCACCGTCACGCTGGACGCCGCCCACGGACGCCTGGAAGTGCTCACCCGGGCAAGCGCCACGCAAGTGCTGGAGAAGCTGCAGGGACTGGGTTGCGGCGCGAGGTTGCTGGAGCAGCCGGTGCACATCAGCGGCGGCAGCACCTGCTGCGGATCGTGCGGTTGAGCTGAGGCTAGCGCCGAACCGTACACGGTCGATGGGTCACAGGTTCCGGACGGCGTGATCGTGTTGCGCGCGGAGCGTGCAGCCAAGGCGACCCCCCCGACGCGACGGCATCAACCGCCGCGCAACACCCGTCCGTAAGCATGCACCTCGTCCACCAGCACGCGCACGTGCTCGGGGCCGACCTCCGGCGTGATGCCGTGGCCGAGGTTGAACATGGTCGGGGTCGTTGCCTCGGATCAGCCGCCGCCCAACCCGAAGTTCCATATGGCTTGCAGAGCCAGCATCACGATGGCGATGACTGCCACGCCGCCTCGCACGGGACGGCGCAAGTCGGGCGAGCTGGCGTACATGGTCAAGCCGATGGCGATGGTGCCGGCTTCGAGCAGGAAGTCCGCCCAAGGCGTCGCGTAGAGATGCAGGCCGACCATCGGGCCATGTCGCCATAGCGGCAGTCGGCTGGTGAGGTAGTCGGCGGCGATGTGCGACAACACCAGCAAGCCGGCGCCAAGCGCCAGGCCGGCGCGATGGAAGACCAGTGCGGTAATGACGGCGATGGCGATGGCGGCCACGCATGCGCCGGGCAGCGTGTGCGTATCCGGTCCGATGCCCAGTCCGGGGATCATGCTGCCGAGCACGTCGTGCAGATCAGGCTCGATGGAGGCGAACAGCAGCCATGCCATGGGCAGCGGCCGTAGCCAGCGGCGTGCGCCCAGCGCGATGGCGTAATGACCCATATACATCAGCGTGGCCTGCGCGTGAGGTGGCGATGGATCAGGCAGATGATGGCGCCGGGCAGGGCGAAGCCAAGCAACATCAGCCATTCGAAATGTCCCATGCCTGCCCCCCTCGGTCCCGGTTGCTCAAATACGTGCCGTACCCTCGCCGCGCAATGTCCGCCCGTAGGCGTGCACCTCGTCCACCAGCACGCGAACGTGTTCGGGATCGACCTCGGGCGTGATGCCGTGGCCGAGATTGAACACGTGGCCGGGATGGTTGCCGTAGCTGTCCAGCACGGCACGTGCCTCGCGGCGGATCACCTCGGGGCCGGCGCGCAGGATCGCGGGATCGAGGTTGCCCTGCAGCGCCACCTTGCCGGCCACCGCGCGGCGCGCGTCGGCGAGGTCGATCGTCCAGTCCACGCCCAGCGCGGCGCAGCCGGAGTCGGCCATCGCCGCCAGGCTGGCGTTGGCGCCCTTGGAGAACAGGATCACCGGCAGTTCGCGTGCATGCGCGTCGTCCTTCAGCGCGGCCACGATCTGCGTCAGGTAGCGCAGCGAGAATTCGCGGAACGGCGCCGGGCCCAGCATGCCGCCCCAGCTGTCGAACACCATCAGCGCCTGTGCGCCGGCCGCGGCCTGGGCGGCGAGATACGCGGCCACGCTGCGCGCGAGCACGTCGAGCAACTGGTGCGCCAGCCGCGGTTCGTTCCAGCACAGCGCCTTGAGCCGCGCGAAGTCGCGCGAACCCTGGCCTTCCACCATGTAGCAGGCCAGCGTCCACGGGCTGCCGGCGAAACCGATCAGCGGCACGCGGCCGGCGAGTTCCCGGCGGATCAGCCGCACCGCATCCGTCACGTAGCGCAGCTCGCCGTCCATGTCGGGCACGGCGAGCCTGGCGATGTCGGCGGCGCTGCGCACCGGGCGCGCGAACTGCGGGCCTTCGCCATGGGCGAAGGACAACCCTAGGCCCATCGCGTCGGGGATGGTGAGGATGTCGGAGAACAGGATCGCGGCGTCGAGGTCGAAGCGCTCCAGCGGCTGCAGCGTCACCTCGCAGGCGAACTCGGGATTCTGCGCCAGGCCCATGAAGCTGCCGGCGCGCTCGCGCGTGGCGCGGTACTCGGGCAGGTAGCGGCCGGCCTGGCGCATCACCCAGATCGGCGTGGTGTCGACGGGTTCGCACCGCAGCGCGCGCAGGAAGCGATCGTTCTTCAACACTGCAGTCATTTCATCGTCCGTAGGGGCCTTCCAGGCCTTGGGCGAACATCAGGCGGTAGCCGCGCTTGAGCTGGGCGTCGCGCGCCTTCTCGAACGCGGCGATCGCCGCGTCGCGCTCCAGGAACTGCTCGCGCCGCAGCGTGGCCTTGCCGCCCTGCTGGCCGGTCTCGCGGTACAGCGTCCAGCCGCCGAGCAGATCCTGTTCCAGCACGATCTGGACGTAGCGTGGCGGCTCGGCGCTGCCGGGCAGGTTTTGCAGGTAGAGGCGCATGGCGTCCGTGGTGGGTGCGGTCCGGGGTGCCGCAGATGCCGCATTCTAGAAGGCGGGGGCAGCGCTGGCGAGCGTGAACAGAGTCACGGAAACCCGAGGGTTGATCAGGGCACAGACCGATATCGCTTCGCATGCACGAGGTGGAAGCGGTTGTGCTCGAAGACATACTGGTAAATCCCGTCGTCATCGTGTTCGTCGCGGCTACCCTGGATAACCAGAAGGCGACTGTCGGCATGGAAGTCGAATGGCTGGATACTTGAATTGAAACCATGATCGAGTTCACTGGTGAAGCTCACCGTGAACGGTAGCCATGTAACTTGGCCGTCGTTCGCATCCAGCGCGAAAGCGAGCAGACAACTGCTGCCGCAGCCGATGGCGGAAAGGATGTAGTGCCCCGCAAAATTCACTTTTCCATCGTGGGCGGCGCGGCGGATCATCGTGCGAAATTCGTGATCCGGTTTGGTGACTAGGACGGGAGCCGCCATTTTCGCTGGCGTAGCAACCGGCACCGCGTAGGCAGCAAAGTTCGGTGCCTCCGGGTCGCTGGCAAAAGCTGACGCAGTGATCAGCAGTGCAATTGATGCGAGCATGCCGGGCAGCTTTCTCATTTCGATATGTACTCGTTGAGAGTGGTCAGTACCTCCGCCTCGGCCACACCACTCACGATCTCCGCCTTGCCGATGCCGCGCCACAGGATCAGCCGCAGCGTGCCGGCGGTGTTCTTCTTGTCCAGCCGCATCAGGGCGAGCAACTGTTCGGCGTCCATGCCGGGCGGGATCGCCACGGGCAGGCCGATGCGTACCAGCAGGCGCTGCAGGCGCGCGCTGTCGGCGGCCACGCTCATGCCCTGCCGCTCGGACAGCCGCGCGGCGAGCAGCATGCCGATCGCCACGCCCTCGCCGTGCAGCAAGGTGGTGTAGCGGCCGGCGGTTTCCAGCGCGTGGCCGAACGTATGGCCGAGGTTGAGCAGGGCGCGCTCGCCCTGTTCGGTCTCGTCGCGCGCCACCACACCGGCCTTGTACGCCACCTTGCGCGCGATCGCCTCGATCACGGCGGCCTCGTCGCGGGCGGCCAGCGCGTCGGCGTGCGCTTCCAGCCAGGCGAAGAAGGGTTCGTCGCCGATCGCCGCGCCTTTCACCACTTCGGCGAGGCCCGCACGGTATTCGCGATCGGGCAGGGTGGCCAGCGTGTCGATGTCGGCCACCACCGCGCGCGGCTGGTGGAAGGCGCCGACGAGGTTCTTGCCGGCGGGCAGGTTCACCCCGGTCTTGCCGCCCACCGAGGAATCCACCATCGCCAGCAAGGTGGTGGGCATCTGGATGAAGTCGATGCCGCGCATCCAGCAGGCCGCGCTGAAGCCGGCGAGGTCGCCCACCACGCCGCCGCCCAGCGCGATCACGCAGGCGTCGCGGGTGGCGCCGAGTTTCGCCAGCGCTTCCAGCACGCGCTCCACGTTCGCGAAGCTCTTGTGCGCCTCGCCGTCGTCGAGCTGGAAGCTGGCCCACGCGAGGCCGGCCAGGCCTTGCGCCACGCGTTCCAGGTACAGCGGCGCCACCGTGGTGTTGCTGACCACCAGCGCATGGCGGCCGCGCAGGCGTGCGCGCCAGCGGGTGCTGTCGCCCAGCAAGCCGCGGCCGATCCAGACCGGGTAGCTGCGCTCGCCGAGGGTGACGTCGATGGTGGTGGGGCTGCTTGCGTTCATGCGGCGGGCGAGGGCGTGGGGAGGGAGTGGCGTTGCCAGTGCCGATCGATCAGCACGATGGCCTGGGTGCAGATTGCCGTGATGCCGTGGGTGGCGGGCAACGCGAGGTCGGCGGTTTCGCGGTACAGCGGTTCGCGGATCACGGCCATCGCCTCAAGCCGGGTGCGGCGATCCGTGCCGGCCAGCAAGGGGCGCTGGTGATCGTGCGCGAGCCGCTCCAGCTGTTGCTCGACGCCGGCCTGCAGCCACAGCACGTAGCCGCGGGTGGCGAGCAGGGCGCGGTTGTCGGCAGCCAGCACCGCGCCGGCGCCGGTGACCAGCAGCACGTCGTCGCCCGCGCTGAACTCGTCCAGCAGCGCGCTCTCGCGGCGGCGGAAGCCGGCTTCGCCCTCGACGGCGAACACGGTGGCGACATCCGTGCCGGTGCGTCGCTCGATCTCGTGGTCGAGATCCACGAAGGCAAGGCCATAATGCGCGGCGAGGCGTCGGCCGACCGAGGTCTTGCCCGCGCCGGTCGGGCCGATCAGGAACAGGTTGCGCGACGGATTCATCCCGTCACTTTAGAGCCTGTTCACGATCTCCGCATGGCTCGCGTTACCTTGCCGTGGTCGTCAGGTGGTGGTACGAGGCGCAGCGCTTGCCTGGTTGGCAAGCCAAGCCGCGTGCTGCCGCCTGGCGGCCACGGCAAGGCAACCCCTGCACCCATCAATTCCGGGGCCGGGTCTGTTTGCCCCCATGCCGGCGTCATCACTCGGTCGTGGACGGACGTCCACTTCCTCGTTCTTCCTTGGCCTGCGCGCAAACAGATCCCGGCGCGGGTCATGCGGAGATCGCGAACAGGCTCTTACAGGTGTTTGGATGGCTGAACGAATCTTGCTGGCCGGTTGCGGCGATCTGGGTTTGCGCGTGGCCGCGCGTCTGCTGGCGCAGGGTGACGAGGTGTGGGCGCTGCGCCGCAGTCCGCCGCCGGGGAGTCCGCCTTGCCTGCGCTGGCTGGGCGCCGATCTCACCGCGCCGCACACCCTGGCCTGCCTGCCCGCCGGCATCACGCGGCTGGTCTACCTGCCCGCGCCGGATGCACGCGACAAGGCGGCCTACCGCGCGCTGTTCGTGGACGGCCTGCGCCTGCTGCTGGAAGCGCTGGACGGGCGCGCGCTCCGGCAGGTGCTGCTGGTGTCCTCCAGCGCGGTGTATGGCGAACACGACGGCGACTGGGTGGACGAGGCCACGCCGCCCGCGCCGCCGGGTTTCAACGGCGCGCTGCTGCTGGAGGCGGAGCAATGGCTGGCCGTGCAGCCCGTGCCCTCCACCGTACTGCGCCTCGCCGGCCTGTACGGGCCGGGTCGCCTGCAGCTGGTCGAGCGTCTGCGCGCCGGCGCGGTGCGCGTGCCGCGCGAGGCGCCGCACTGGGCCAATCGCATCCATGTGGACGACGCGGCGGCGGCGATCGTGCACCTGCTGCGCCTGCCGTCACCCGCGCCGCTGTACTTGGGCGTGGACGACACACCATTGCCGCTGGACGAGCTGTACGACTTCCTCGCTCAGCTGGTCGACGCGCCCTTGCCCGCCGAGGGGCCGCCGCCGACCGGCGTGGGCAGCAAGCGGCTCGGCAACGCCCGCCTGCGCGCCAGCGGCTGGGCGCCGCAATGGCCCGATGCACGCGACGGCTACGCGGCGCTGCTGGATACTTGAGCGGTCCGTCTTTCCATCGAGGAGAACCCGCATGGCCAGTTTCCCGATTCCGCACGGCATGGTCACCACCGGCAACGAGCTGCACGGTTACCGCGTCACGCGCACGCTGGGCATCGTGCGCGGCATCACCGTGCGTTCGCGCAGCGTGGTGGGCAACATCGGCGCCGCGCTGCAGACCCTGGTAGGCGGCAACATCACCATCTACACGGAACTGTGCGAGAAGGCGCGCGAGGAAGCCTTCGAGCTGATGCTGCAGCACGCCGCCGCGATGGGCGCGAACGCGGTGGTCGCGATGCGCTACGACGCCAACGACGTGGCCGAGGGCGTCACCGAGGTGCTGAGCTACGGCACGGCGGTGCAGGTGGAGCCGGTGTAACAGGCCGCTGCAGCGGCCTGTTACACGCGATCCACGGATGGATCGCACGCAGGGCAATCGCCACGGCGATTGCCCTGCGGAGTCCGGCCCGGCTTTGCTGGGCCGGACGAGCCGGGAAAGTGCAGGAAGCACTTTCCCGGCATCAGGCAAGGCGGTTGCTGTATTTCGAGTCAGCCGAACCCGCACCCCCAACCCCTCTTCCTCGCTCCTCAGAGCAGGGCCATCCGTGGCCCTTCCCCGCGTCCGACGGGAGAGGGGAGCAAAACGTCACGAATGCGTGAGCCCGGTCATGTGCCGGTCGTCGTCGTATTCCACGACGCTGTCGGCGAGCGCGGGCAGGGTGGCCAGCGCGTGGCGGCTGAGCCGTTCGTAGTGCTGCAGGAAGCGCTCCAGCGTGGCCGCGTCCATCGCCAGCGGCGCGTGGCGCGCCAGCAGTTCTTCCTCGGTCTCGCCGCGCCAGCGGCGCACCACGTCCCAGTTCGGCGCCTGCAGCACGATCAGCGCGTCGAACTTGCGCCACAGCGGCTGGTAGCCGCGCAGCTGCTTGTTGACCCAGTGGCGCCAGCTGCCGTCGGCGTCCTCCTCGCGTTCCAGCCGGTTCACCGGCACGTCGAGTTCGGACTGCAACTGCGGCCGGAGGCCCAGCGCCCAGCCTTCCACGATGACCAGGCGCGGCGGCCGGACGACGCGCGGCCAGCGCGAGGGCGGCATGCGCGTGTCGCGGCCCTTGTCGAAGCGCGGCCACGTCACCGGCAATTTCTCCGAGGCCTGCGGCAGCGCGGCGAGCACCGAGAGCAGCAGCTCGATCTCGTGCGTGCCCGGCACGCCGCGGGTGCGCAGCAGCGGATGGATCTGCTGGGCGATCAGCTCGCGCTCGCTGCGCGAATAGTAGAAATCGTCCAGCGACAGCACCTCGATGGGCCAGCCGCGCGCCTCGGCCTGCGCCTTCATCTCGCGCGCCAGCGTGCTCTTGCCGCTGCCCTGCAGGCCGGACAGGCCGATGATGTAGGGCCGCCGCGAGCGGGCGATGCGCCCGGCGTATTGGTCCAGCAGATGGCCGGCCAGCGAGGCGTTCGGCGCCGGCGGATGCGGCTTGGGCATGCTCATCGGCGGGCTTCCGCTTCGGGTGGGCGCAGCCGGCCGTGGACCCGGGCGGGGTGGGGGATTGGGTTAAGATGTGCCGGTTTCATCCGCGACATGATGGCGCGCGCGCGCCACGATTCAAGGGAAAAGTTTCGCCGCCATGCTGAGCCCCGAAATTCTCGACACTTTCCGGCAGTTGCTGGAGGAGGCGAAGGCCTCCGGCGACCCCGAGCCCACCGCGATGAACCTGGCCACGGTGGACACCGACGGCCGCGTCGCCTCGCGCATCGTGCTGCTGAAGGGCGTGGACGAGCGCGGCCTGCGCTTCCACACCAACTACGACAGCGACAAGGGCGGCCAGCTGGCGGCGCATCCGCAGGTGGCGCTGTGCTTCCACTGGAAGCAGCTGCGCCACGGCGTGCAGGTGCGCGTGGAAGGCGTGGCGCGCAAGCTGCAGGCGGAGGAATCCGACGCCTACTTCGCCACCCGGCCGCGCGGCAGCCAGCTCGGCGCCTGGGCCTCGCTGCAGTCGCAGAACCTGCCCAGCCGCCAGAGCTTCGACGAGCGCGTGGCCCGTTACGAGCGCGAGTTCGAAGGCCGCGACGTGCCGCGTCCGCCGCACTGGGGCGGCTACCTGGTCGAGCCGGACACGGTCGAGTTCTGGTACGGCGCCGAGTTCCGCCTGCACGAGCGCGTGCGCTGGAGCCGGCACGGCCAGACCTGGACCCATCGCCTGCTATACCCGTAAGGAGAGCCGAGCCATGAGCCGTTCCGTGCCCGCCGAACATGCCGGACAACACGGCTTCACGGTGCACACGCGCGGCCGCGGCTTCACCGAGATCACCAGCCAGGTCGCCGACGTGGTGGCCGCCAGCGGTGTGCAGCTCGGCATTGCCCACGTGTTCACCGCGCATACCAGCTGCTCGCTGCTGCTGAGCGAGAACGCCGACCCCACGGTGCGCGAGGACCTGGAGCGCTGGCTGGCGCGCGCCGTGCCCGACGGCGACGCGATCTTCCAGCACGATGCCGAAGGCCCCGACGACATGCCCGCCCACGTGCGCGCCGTGCTCACCGGCGTGAGCCTCGTGGTGCCGGTGCACGGCGGCAAGCCGCAACTGGGCACCTGGCAGGGGCTGTTCCTGTGGGAGCACCGGAGCGACCCGCATCAGCGCAGGGTCACGGTGACGGTGTTGGGGCACTGAGCGCGCAGCGCTGACGCGGTGGTCGATTCGACACGCGGGGGTTGCGGGTTAACTGTTCGCTTTGTTTGCTTCGTTCGGCCCGTTCACCCCGTTCGTCCTGAGCGTAGCGAAGCGGAGTCGAAGGACTCGCTCGGTGAATTTCTACGCAAGCGACAAAGCAGTTTCGTGCGCCTGCCGGCGCCCGAGCTACTTTCTCTTTGCGTGCCCAAAGAGAAAGTAGCCAAAGAGAAATGGCACCCCGATGGCGCGCCCTCCAGGCATCCTGCCTTCCGGGTGCGCGGGCGGGTTGCGGGGTTTTTCGACGGGACTCCTGTCCCGGCGAAAAACTGGCCCGCATCCCTGCGGGCCATCCTGCGGACTTTCCTCCACCCGCCCGCCGCGCCATAGGGGCCCCGGTAAAGCAGCGCGCTCCCAGCGCGCACTCGGACGCAGCCGCTGCGCGGCTGCGAAGATTGATTTTCTTTGAGGCTCTTTTCGCGCGGAGCGCAGGTGCTTACATCTATTACCATGATCGATATGGGGATTGAGATGATCCTATGCCATTCCTTATCTTAATTTTGTGAAAATAATGAGTGATTGCATTCATTGCTAATTTTGGATGTGGTGTTGGGCCAACGCATAAGTCCCAAATAAGGTCTGAATCTGTCGAGAGTGGCAACATGACCGAGAGGTAGCTAATAAGCATGTGTTCGCTTGGTCGGAGCTTCAGATTTTGGTCGTTTCGGCTTACGACTTTTACCATGCGCCACTCATTTTCTTCGCGAAAGCTGCTGTGTTTAAGAAAAGGTGCCTGTACTAAAAGAGACATCATTTTTGGCCAGGCGGCCTTGTCTGTTATATCAATACTCGATGCGACATCAAAGTATTGCAGAAGGTGCATGAATGTCTTTTTGTGCCCATGCTCCGATGGCCTCTCTTTGCTTGATCTCGTCATATATGCATCGGCTAAGCACAAAGCCTTGTTCCGCTGCGACTGTGCGTAGATGCTGCTCGTCAAATCCAATGCTGTAACCAAATCCGGGTGGGCAGTAGCCCCGCCACTGGCTTAGTGAGTCTCTAACCTCGGAGAAGCAGGAAACATACACAGAAAAGTCAGCGCATCGTTCAATGAGATTGCTCAGTCGGTCACTGAGAAGCTTCGCTCGATCATCATTGCTTTCCATGGCCAATCTTGCAATTTCTTGTTTGGCAAGACTCAAGGCATATTTGAACTCCATGGCGTCGTTCAACTGATGTATGTTTGACGCCCAGATTGAGCAAGTATCAAGGATGCCAATCAACCCGGCGCCACTGGTGTAGTGATGGAGAACGAGATTTGGCGACATTTGAATTCAGCTTTGTTCGTGGGTGCTGGGGCGGGCGTGTGACATGGCATGCTGTGACATGATTGCGTGCAGGGTCAAGCGCTTTTCTAAGTTACATCAAGTACATGGTCCACGACTGGCGCTTATGGCTGCGTCATGTCTGTAGCGCAGTGATCTGCAGATGAGGGTGTGACCGGTAAAGGGTTCGGAAGTGCGGGCATGACGGGTGCCACTGAGAGGTTGGCTTCGGTCATGTCAGGACGCAACTCGATGCGGTGCGCCGCGCTGTTGATCCGGCTTTTCGAAGAGTGCGCGCAGGATGCGCGCTGCTTTTCCGGGGCCCCTGGGCGGCGGTGAGGTGGGGACGATCAGGCCGCGCAGCGGGCGTTGCCAGGGAAGGCAACGCCTTTTCGCGCGGACAGGAGTCCGCTCGAAAAGCCCGGCACCGCCTCACGGACTTTCCGTCCATGGACGGACGGAAAGCGCTAACCGGGGTGGCCTTCTCTTTTGGTTACTTTTCTCTTGGCCACGCAAGAGAAAAGTAACTCGGGCGCCGGCAGGCGCACGAAACTGCTTTGAAATTGGCGAAACGAGCGAGCAGAGCCCCTCTCCCCCAGCCCCTCTCCCGCAAGCGGGAGAGGGGAGCACATAGGCTCAGCCCACCACCGCCAACCGCATCCCGAGATCCAGCAACGGCGCCGCCACCAAAATCCGCGCCAGCAGCAAACCAATGATCACCACGGTGGGCGAGAAGTCGATCATCCCCACCACCAGCCGCCCGCGCAGCGGCCGCAGCAGCGGATCGACGATCACACCGAGCAAGCGCTGCAGCGGCTGGCGCTGGTCGGGGGCGAACATGCTCATCAGCGACCAGCCGAACACCAGCACCAGGTAGAACAGCAGGGTGAAGTCGAGCAGCTCGGCCAGCGACAGCACGAGCAGGCCGAGGACGTGCGGCACCAGCCCCATCAGCATGAACAGCACGAGGCGCTTCAGCAGCATCGCCAGCCACGCCACCAGCAGGGCGGCGAGGTTGATGCGGCGCCAGTTCGGCAGCACGCGGCGGATCGGCGCCAGCACCGGGTTGGTGTATCGGTAGATGAACTGGCTGAGCGGGTTGTGGAAGTCGGCGCGGCAGGCTTCGGCGGCGGCGCGCAGCAGGAAAAGGGTGGCGACGGCGTCGAAGGCGAGTTCGACCAGCAGCGCGAAGGCGTTGAGGAGGTAGCTCACGAATGCGATTCCTGATCCAGGGCGGCGGCGAGTTCCGCGCCGCGGCGGGTGGCGGCGGCGACGGCGCGCGCGGTGATGCGCGGCAGGCCGTCGGCGGCGAAGCTTTCCAGTGCGGCCTGGGTGGTGCCGTTCGGCGAGGTGACGCGGCGGCGCAGTTCGGCGGGGTCTTCGCCGCTTTCGGTGAGCATGCGGCCGGCGCCGAGGCAGGTCTGCGCGGCCAGCGCGCGGGCGGTGTCGCGCGGCAGGCCTTGCGCCACGGCGGCGTCTTCCAGCGCTTCGACCAGGGCAAAGAAGTAGGCGGGGCCGGAGCCGGACAGCGCGGTGACGGTGTCCATCAGCGCCTCGTCGGTGATCCAGCGGGTGAGCCCGGCGGCGGCCAGGATGTGCTGCGCCTGTGCCTTCTGCGCGGGGCTGACCCGTCCGTTCGCGCACAGGCCGGTGGCGCCGGCGCCGATCAGCGCCGGGGTGTTCGGCATGCAGCGCACGATCGGCAGCGCGCCCAGCCAGCGTTCGAGCTGGTCCAGCCGCACGCCGGCGGCGATCGAGATCATCAGCGGTCGCCGCCCCTGCAGGGCGTGGCGCAGTTCGCCGTGCACCTTAGGCATGGCCTGCGGCTTCACCGCCAGCAGGATCACGTCGGCGTCGGCCACCGCGAGCCGGTTCTCGGCGAAGGTGGCCACGCCGAAGTCGCGGCCCAGCCGTTCGCGCGTTTCGGCCAGCGGGTCGGCCACGCGGATGTCGGCGGCCGCATGGCCGGTGGCGAGCAGGCCGCCGATCAGGCTGCGGGCCATGTTGCCGCCGCCGATGAAGGCGATGCGTGTCATGGGGAAAATCCTGGATGGAGGAGACGGCCGCATACCTTACCGGAGGCCGTGCCGCCGTGCGTCGTGGCGGTTTCGGTGACGAAGTGCGCAAACCGCCGCGAAGGCTGGCCGCGCGCCCCGTGCCGCGAGTAGTATCGGCTCGCTGCAAGGGGGAGCCGGATGGCCGGGTCGCATGCGTGCAACGCGCGCGGCGACCACACCTCGCCTTTCCGCCGCAGCCATCGCCACAGCATCCGACGACGGGTCGAGGGGAACCACAGATGGATATCGCCGAACTGCTTGCCTTCTCGGTGAAGAACAAGGCTTCGGACTTGCACCTGTCCGCCGGCCTGCCGCCGATGATCCGCGTGGACGGCGACGTGCGCCGCATCAACATCCCGCCGTTGGAGCACAAGCAGGTGCATTCGCTGGTGTACGACATCATGTCGGACAAGCAGCGGCGCGATTACGAGGAGTTCCTGGAGACGGACTTCTCGTTCGAGATCCCCGGCCTGGCGCGTTTCCGCGTCAACGCGTTCACCCAGAACCGCGGCGCCGGCGCAGTGTTCCGCACGATTCCCTCCGAGGTGCTCACGCTGGAGGATCTCGGCTGCCCGAAGGTATTCAAGGAGCTGATCGAGCAGCCGCAGGGCCTGATCCTGGTGACCGGCCCGACCGGCTCGGGCAAGTCCACCACGCTGGCGGCGATGGTCGACCACATCAACAAGAACGAATACGGGCACATGCTCACGATCGAGGACCCGATCGAGTTCGTGCACACCTCGCAGAAGTGCCTGGTCAACCAGCGCGAGGTGCACCGCGACACGCACGGGTTCAACGAGGCGCTGCGCTCGGCGCTGCGCGAAGACCCGGACTTCATCCTGGTGGGCGAGTTGCGCGACCTCGAAACGATCCGCCTCGCGCTGACCGCCGCGGAAACCGGCCACCTGGTGTTCGCCACCGTGCACACCAGCTCGGCGGCCAAGACCATCGACCGCATCATCGACGTGTTCCCCGCCGGCGAGAAGCCGATGGTGCGTTCGATGCTGTCCGAATCGCTGCGCGCGGTGATCTCGCAGTCGCTGCTGAAGAAGACCGGCGGCGGCCGCCTGGCGGCGCACGAGATCATGGTGGCCGTGCCGGCGATCCGCAACCTGATCCGCGAGGACAAGGTGGCGCAGATGTATTCGGCGATCCAGACCGGCCAGCAGTTCGGCATGCAGACCCTGGACCAGTGCCTGCAGGACCTGGTCAAGCGCGGCCAGGTGTCGCGCCAGGAGGCGTATGGTTACGCCAAGAACAAGGATCTGTTCCGCTAGGCGCGGGCAGGCAAGATCACGTACCGCAGCCGTTCCACTGATTCGCGTCTCCCGGAGGAGACCAGACCATGAGCGAATTCGACTTCACCTCCTTCCTCAAGCTGATGGTGCACAAGCAGGCCTCGGACCTGTTCATCACCGCCGGCGTGGCGCCGTCGATGAAGGTGCAGGGGCGCATCGTGCCGATCACGCAGAGCCCGCTGTCGATGCAGCAGTCGCGCGACATGGTGCTCAACGTGATGACGCCCTCGCAGCGCGAGGAGTTCGAGAAGACCCACGAGTGCCAGTTCGCGATCTCCGCGCAGGGTGTGGGCCGCTTCCGCGTGTCGTGCTTCTATCAGCGCAACTGCGTGGGCATGGTGCTGCGCCGGATCGAGTCGAAGATCCCCACCGTCGAGGAGCTGAACCTACCGCCGGTGATCAAGCAGCTGGCGATGACCAAGCGCGGCATCATCGTCTTCGTGGGCGGTACCGGCACCGGCAAATCCACCTCGCTGGCGTCGATGATCGGCTACCGCAACCAGAACTCGACCGGGCACATCATCACGATCGAGGACCCGATCGAATACGTGCACAAGCACGAGGGCTGCATCATCACCCAGCGCGAGATCGGCATCGACACCGACAGCTGGGACAACGCGCTGAAGAACACCCTGCGCCAGGCACCCGACGTGATCATGATCGGCGAGGTGCGCACGCGCGAAACGATGGAGCACGCGATCGCGTTCGCCGAAACCGGCCATCTGGTGCTGTGCACCCTGCACGCGAACAACGCGAACCAGGCGATGGACCGCATTCTGCATTTCTTCCCCGCGGATCGCCGCGAGCAGCTGTTCATGGACCTGTCGCTGAACCTCAAGGGCGTGGTGGCGCAACAGCTGATCCCCACGCCGGACGGCAAGGCGCGCCGGGTGGCGGTGGAGATCCTGCTGGGCACGCCGCTGGTGCAGGACTACATCCGCCAAGGCGAGATCCACAAGCTGAAGGAAGTGATGAAGGAGTCCACCCTGCTCGGCATGAAGACTTTCGACCAGAGCCTGGTCGAGCTCTACCACGCAGGCGAGATCAGCTACGAGGACGCGCTGCGCCACGCCGACAGCGCGAACGAGGTGCGCCTGCGCATCAAGCTGGCCCAGGGCGGCGACGCGCACACGCTGTCGCAGGGCCTGGAGGGCGTGGAAGTGGAGCAGACCCGCGGCGGCGACAACTTCGGCGGCGGCTTGCTGCAGCGCTGATTCGCATGAGGAACGCCGGAAGCGGCCCGCTCCTGCAGGTTCATCGAAATGAAGAAGGCGCCCATCGGGCGCCTTCTTCGTTCAGGCCGGGTGACTCGGTTTACTTCAACGTGGTGTGGCTGGTGATCACCAGGCCGCTGTCATCCACGTGCGCCTCGGCGTCGATGCTGTCCACGCGCTGCGCCTGGGCTTCCATCGCGGTGAACTGCGCCTTGGAACGGGCCGCGTCGGCGGCGGCCTGGGCGGCCTCGTCGGCGGGCGTGGTGTCGCCGTTGATGGTGGGCTCGTCGCTCTTGCTCATCTCGGCGGCGGCGGCGGCGAGGCTGTCGGACTTCATCTCCATGAACTTCAGCCAGTCCAGGTACATCGCGCCGGAGAGGTGCATGCGCAGCATCTGGCCGGGGCCGCCTGCCGGATCGTGCAGCGTGGCGGCGAGCTTGGCGTCCTCGCCGGCACCGATGCCGAGCGCGAGGGCCTTGTCGCCAGTCGCCAGCCAGGCCGGCTGGCCGAGCATGGTGGCCATGTCCTTCGGCAGCGCCACCGGCGCGCCGCCGGCGGCGGGTTTCAGCGTGGCCAGCGCGGGCACCATCTGCTGGCTGATGGCGAGCAGGCCGGTGGGATCGCTGGTGGCGAGCACCACGCGGCCGCTGAAGTTCGGCAGGCTGCTGGTCTTGTCCGCGCTCAGGCTGTCGAGTGCGAGGCGCAGGCCGAGCAGGTTGCCGAACGGCGGGATCGCCGCCTTCGGAGCGAACTCGCCCAGCTTGGCGAAGCCGTCGTTGAGGTCGACCAGCATCGGGCAGGTGAACGGCTTGGCCGCCACCGCATCGGCCTGGGCCGACCAGAACGTGCGCAGCGCGACCACCGGCAACGCGAGGCTGAGGTCGAACGATGCCGCGCTACCGCCGCCGAGGCCGGGCAGCTCCACCTTGAGTCCGCTGAAGGCCTTGGCGATGTCGTCGGCCAGCGCCACGTCGAGGCGGCCGTCCTGGTGTTGCGCATCCAGCCGGGTGTAGCCGAAGCTGATCGACGGCACGCGCGCGGCGATGCGGCTGGCCTCGGGGGCGCAGCTCGGCGAGGTCTTCAGCAGGTTCGCCACCGGCTCGCCGGTCTTCGCGGATTCCGCGCCGGCGTGGGCGTGCTCGATCGCGGCGATCAGCGGGTCGCTGCCGGAAATCACCAGCGGCAGCGCGCGGGTGAGGTCGAGCTGGCCGACCAGCCACTTCGCGTAGCCCTTGTCCTTGGCCAGCGCGGCGAGGCGGCCGTCGTCCTGCAGGCTTTTCGCGGGGTGGTCCAGGCCCAGGGTCTGGCGCAGCAGCGGCGTGGCGGCGTCGGCCGGGAGGATCGCCGCCACCATCTGCTTGCCGACCACGGCGAGCACCAGCGCGGTGCCGGAGGCGGGGAACAACTGCTTGCGGTAGCTCTGCGTGCCGATGGCGGCGGTATCGAGCTGCTTGCCGTAGGCGGTTTCCAGCCGGCCCACGAAGCCCTCGAAAGCCTTCGGGTCGGTCAGTTCGAAGCGCAGCACCGGTGCCATGCCCTCGCCGTAGAGCGCGAAGCGGCCCTTGAGGTCGAAGCCGTTGGCCTGGGCGAAGGCCTCGATGGTCTTGCCCTTGAGTTCGGCGGTGAAGGCGCGCACCAGGCGCGCGGCATCGGGATCGTTGGCCTGTTCACGCGTGGCGAAGGCTTCCATCTGGGCCACCTGCGAGGGCAGCTGCAGGTCGGCCTGGGCGAGCAGCGCCTGGCGCGTGGCATCGTCCAGCGCCGCCAGGTTGGCGACCACGTACGGCGTGTCCGCCGGCACGAAGGCCAGCGGCGCGTTCTTGTCCTTGTGTGAACAGGCCGCCAGTGCGACGCAGGCCAGTCCCAGCGCGATGAAGCGCGTCCTCGATTGCATGGTGTTCCCCGATGGTGGATGCCGCTGCGCACAATTATGCCCGCTTTGCGGCTTGCTGCGGTGCAAGACGGACGGCCATCCGGCCGTCCGCGTGCTGCGTGTCGCGCCGGTCGTGTCTCGACGGGAGCGGCGCTCAGCGCGCCAGCAGCTCGGCCAGCACCGCCATGCGCACGAATACGCCGTTCGCCACCTGTTCGAGGATGCGCGACTGCGCGCCGTCGGCCACCTCGTCGGCGATCTCGATGCCGCGGTTGAGCGGGCCGGGGTGCATCACCAGGCAGCCCTTGGCGGCGCGCGCGAGGCGGCGGTTGTCCAGGCCGTAGCGGCTGAAGTAGGCGGCCTCGTCGGGCAGGTCGGTGGCGGCCATGCGCTCCTTCTGCAGGCGCAGCATGATCGCCACGTCGGCGCCCGCGATCGCGCTGTCGAAATCCTCGGTGAAGCGGCACTGCGGGAATTCCGAGGCTTCCGGCAGCAGCGCGGCGGGCCCGCAGAGGCGGATCTCGCCCGTGCCCAGCGCGGTGAGCGCGTGCACGTCCGAGCGCGCCACGCGCGAATGGCGGATGTCGCCGCAGATCGTCACCACCAGGTTCTCGAAATCCGGCCGGTGCTGGCGGATGGTCAGCGCGTCGAGCAGGCCCTGGGTGGGGTGGGCGCGGTTGCCGTCGCCGGCGTTGATCACCGACACGCCGCTCATCGCGTGGCGCACCAGTTCCTCCGGCGTGCCGGAGACCTTGTGGCGCACCACGATCGCGTCGAGGTGCATGGCCTCCAGCGTGTGCAAGGTGTCGTACAGCGCCTCGCCCTTGGCGGTGGAGGAGAAGCCGATGTCGAAGTTCAGCACGTCGGCGCCCAGCCGGCGCGCGGCCAGCTCGAACGAGGTGCGGGTGCGCGTGGACGGCTCGAAGAACAGGTTGAGCACGGTGCGCCCGGCCAGCGTGTCCAGCTTGCGGGTGCCGTGCGCGCAGGCGTCGCGCACCGCGATGGCGCGATCGAGCAGGCGCTCGATGCTGGCGCGCGGCAGGTGTTCCAGCGTGGTGAGATGGCGCAGGCGTGTGGTCATGGCGGGGCGGCGGGAGTGGAAAGATCGGAAGTGGGCGCGGGTTCGGCGAGCCAGCGTTCGAGGATCACGGCGGCGGCCACGGCGTCGATCGCCGCGGCATCGCGGCGGCGCTTCAGGCCCGCGGCGCGGGCGGCGGCGAAGCGGCGCGCGGCCTCCCGCGAGCTGTGGCGTTCGTCGACCAGCGCCACCGGCAGGGCATAGCGTTGCTGCAGCGCCGCGGCGAAGCGGCGGGCACGCCGGCTGGCGGGCTGTTCCTCGCCGGCCAGCGTGAGCGGCAGGCCCACGACCAGGGTGTCGGGCAGCCATGCGCCGCGCAGCGCATCCAGTTGCGGCCATTCCGGTTCGCCGTCGCGCACCGCGAGCACGGCGAGCGCGCGGGCGCTGGCGGTGAGCGCATTGCCCACCGCCACGCCGATCAGCTTGCTGCCGACGTCGAAGCCGAAAGCACAGCTCATGCGTGGCCCGCGTAGCCGGGAAGCTGCAGCGGGTCGACGCCGACCAGGCCGGCGGCGGCGCTCCAGCGGTCCTCCAGCGGGGTGTCGAACACCACCCGCTCGCAGGCCTCGGCGGTGAGCCAGGCGTTCGCCATCAGTTCCTGTTCCAGCTGGCCGGCATCCCAGCCCGCGTAGCCCAGCGCCATGATCGCCTGGCGCGGACCCTCGCCGGCGGCCATCGCCACCAGGATGTCGCGCGAGGTGGTCACCGACCACGAAGCATTGACGCGGTAGCTGGATTCCCAGTGGCCGGGCTCGCGGTGCAGCACGAAGCCGCGTTCCTGCTGCACCGGGCCGCCGATCAGCACCGGCGCGTCGGCCAGTTCGGGATCGCTGCACTCCAGCTTCATCTGCGCCAGCACGTCGCCGAGGCGGTACTGCGAGAGCTGGTTCACCAACAGGCCCACCGCGCCTTCCTCGCTGTGCTGGCACAGCAGGGCCACGCCGCGCGAGAACGGCGGCTCGGCCAGCCCGGGCATGGCGATCAGGAAGTGACCGGTGAGGGTGGGCGGTTCGGTGCGGCTCATGCGCCCATTGTAAGCCCGTACCGTGAAGAGTCGGCAGTTGGGCCGCGGTCTATTTGCTCCGCAGCACGCCGCCCGGCAGGAACTGCCAGGTGCGGGTGATGTAGAGCTCGTCCACCTTGGCCTCGGCGGGCAGCGGCGGGAACGGCGCGGCCAGCCGCACGATGCGCTCGGCGGCGGCGTCCAGCAGCGGCTGGCCGGAGCTGCTGATCACGTCGATGCTGTGGATGCTGCCGTCGCGGTTGATGCCCACGGTGAGCAGCAGGTCGCCGTGCAGCTCGCGCCGGCGCGCCTCTTCCGGGTAGTTGAGGTTGCCCACCCGCTGCACGCGGTCGGACCAGCCGCGCATGTAGGCGGCATAGACATACTCTTTCGTGTTGGCCGAGATGTATTTCTTGCGCGGGCGCTTGGCGTAGGCCTGGGTCTGGTGGCGCAGTTCGGCGGCGAGCTGGGCCATCTCCTGCTGGCGGCGCAGCTCCTGCGCGTTGGGCGCGTCCTGCGGCGGCACCTCGGTCTGCGCGGTGTCGCTGGCCACGCTGAAACGGCTCTGGCCGCTGGTGGTGACCATGCGCTGCGGCGTGGCTTCGCGCGGCTGCGGCGTGGCGGCGTCGATGTTCCGCATCGCCGTGCCGGGATCGGGCTTGGGCAGGGCGCCGGAGAACGGCTGTGAGGGCCGCGCCGCGTGCTCGCCCTGGCCGCCGCCGCGGTTGTTCGCCTGGGCCAGGAAATCGGCCTGGTCCGGCGCCTCGCGGTTGGCCACGTTGACCAGGGTGACGTCCAGCGTGGGCAGGCTGGGCGTGGGCTTGGCGAAATGGAAGGTGATGCCCAGCAGCAGCACGCCATGCAGCAGCAGCGAGAACAGCAGGGTCGCGCCGATCGGGTCGGCGGCAGGGCGTGCAGCGGCGGAACTCACGGAGCGCGGCTTCCAGCAGGGCGCTGCTCGAGGGCATCGAACAGCAGGCCCGCGATATTAAGCCCGAATTGCGCATCCAGCTCGCGCGCGCAGGTCGGCGATGTGACGTTGATCTCGGTGAGGTAATCGCCGATCACGTCCAGGCCCACGAAGCGCAGGCCGCGCCGGCGCAGTTCCGGCGCCACCTGGGCGGCGATCCAGCGGTCGCGCTCGCTGAGCGGCACGCCTTCGCCGCGGCCGCCGGCGGCGAGGTTGCCGCGGAACTCGTCGCCCTGCGGGATGCGCGCCAGCGCATAGGGCACGGGCTCGCCGTCGATCAGCAGGATGCGCTTGTCGCCCGCGCTGATCGCCGGGATGAACTTCTGCGCGATCGCGAAGTGCCGGCCCTCGCCGTGCGGGCCGCCGGCCAGCAGGGTCTCCAGCATCGAATTCAGGTTGCTGTCGCCGGCCTTCACGCGGAAGATGCCGCGCCCACCCATGCCGTCCAGCGGCTTCAGCACCGCTTCGCCGTGTTCGGCCACGAAACGGCGCAGCTCGGCCGGATCGCGCGAGACCAGGGTGGGTGCGCAGCATTCAGGGAACTGCAGCGCGAACAGCTTCTCGTTGCAGTCGCGCAGGGCGCGGGGGTCGTTCACCACGTTCACGCCACCGCGCTGGGCCGCCTCCAGCACCATGGTGTCGTAGATGAACTGGGCGTCCACCGGCGGATCCTTGCGCATCAGCACGATGTCCAGCTCGCGCAGGTCGCGCCACTGCGCCTCGCCGAGGCTGAACCAGTCGTGCGCGTCGTCGCGTACCGCGAGCGGGCGCAGCCGCGCCCACGGCGCGCCGTCGCGCAGCGCCAAGTCGCCCTGTTCCAGGTAGTGCAGCGTGTGGCCGCGGCGCTGCGCCTCCAGCAGCATTGCCAAGCTGGTGTCCTTGGCCGGCTTGATCGCGCCGATGGGGTCCATCAGCACCGCGACCGAGAGGGGCATCGTGATTCTCCGCGAAAGGTCTTGCGGCGCGGAGCGCCGGCGACGGGAAGGACGATGTTCGCCCACGCCGCCGGTCGCGACAAGCCTGCACACCGTCCCTGGCTTGATCGAAGCGCCCCCTGTGCCGCGGAAGGTTCAAGCCTGCCGGTGAGGGTCACATTGCGCGCTCGCGGGGCCCCTCGCGACGCGAATGTTGCTTGACGCGCTGGCAGGCAGGCAGTAAACAACGAGGCCTGTGCATCCCGCCGCAGAGCGGGTGTCGCGGATCGCGATGCTTGTCTTGTTTTGTCACGTGCACCGGCGGCATGCTTGTTGCCTGTCTTGGTGGTTGTCCTGGACCCGTTTTTGGGTGACAGGGGGGGAGTAATGAATCTGAACGCGAACGCGAATGGTCTGGCTGGCCTGCGGGTCATGGTGATCGATGACTCCAAGACCATCCGTCGCACGGCAGAGACCTTGCTGAAGAAGGAAGGCTGCGACGTGCTGACTGCGGTGGACGGCTTCGAGGCGCTGGCCAAGATCGCCGACCAGAAGCCCGCCATCATCTTCGTCGACATCATGATGCCGCGGCTGGACGGCTATCAGACCTGCGCGCTGATCAAGAACAACCCGCAGTTCCGCGGCACCCCGGTGATCATGCTGAGTTCCAAGGACGGCCTGTTCGACAAGGCGCGCGGCCGCGTCGTGGGCGCGGAGCAGTACCTCACCAAGCCATTCACGCGCGACGAGCTGCTCGGCGCCATCCATCACCATGTCAGTACGGTTCCCAGCCGCTGACCGCAGATTCTCGGGGGAACCTGTGGCCGATATCCTCATCATCGACGACTCGCCGACCGACGTGCGCGTGCTCACCACGCTGCTCGAACGCGCGGGTCATCAAGTCGCCTCTGTCGGCAATGCCGAGGAAGGCATCGAGCGCGTGCGCAGCACGCCGCCCGCGCTGGTCATCATGGACGTCATCATGCCCGGCATGAACGGCTTCCAGGCCACCCGCACGCTCACCCGCGATCCGGCCACGTCCGAGGTGCCGATCGTGATGATCACCACCAAGGCGATGGAGACCGACCGGGTGTGGGGCCTGCGCCAGGGCGCGCGCGCCTTCATCACCAAGCCGGTGAACGAGGGCGAGCTGCTCGCCTGCATCAACCAGCTGCTGTCGAGCGCGGCATGAACGCGACCGCCGGCCTCACCCCGTTCGAGATCCTGGCCCGCTACGAGCGGCTGTCGCTGGAGCATGCTTCGGACACCCGCGAGCGGATGGACGCGCCGGGCCTGTGGCGCGGCATCGGCTATCGCGTAGGGCCGCGCATGCTGGTCAGCGAGATCGGCGAGATCAACGAGCTGCTGGCGATGCCGCCGCTCACCGCGGTGCCCGGCACCCGGCCGTGGCTGCTCGGCGTGGCGAACGTGCGCGGCAACCTGATGCCGGTGGTGGATTTCGGCCGTTTCCTGTTCGACGAGCGCACGCCGCAGACCGACCGCGCCCGCCTGCTGGTGGTGCGCCAGGGCGGGGGCAGCGTGGCGCTGCTGGTCGACGAGGTGTTCGGCCAGCGCACGGTGGATGCGGAGCAGCGTCGTGCGGCCGGGCAGGAAGACGATCCGCGGCTGGCGCGTTTCGCCGAGCAGCGGGTGGGCGAGGGGGAGCAGCAGATGGCGATATTCAACATGGGCCGGCTGGTGCGGGCGCCCGATTTCCGCCAGGCCGCGGCCTGATCCCGCGGCGGTCGCATGCAGCAGGTCCGGCGCCGCCAGGGGCCGGAAACTCCAAGATGGCAGGTCCAGGATCCGTCCCCGTCCATGCTGGCGGGGACGATCCGGTGAAGTAGACGGACGAGGTGAACATGAGCACTACAGGGGGCGTCGGCAAGGAGCGTGGGAATACCGCACTCATTGTCCTGTTGCTGGTCGCGATCGGCTTCGCGGCACTGGATTTCTGGCAGCTCAACGTGAAGAACGGCGAGGACCGCCAGGCGGTCGCGCTGACCACGCAGATCCAGGTGCTGTCGCAGCAGACCGCGAAATTCGCGCTGGAATCGTCCGACGGCAACGCCGATTCGTACAAGGAGCTGGAAAGCACCCGCAACGCGATCGACTCGGCGGTGCGCAAGCTGAACAAGGGCGACGCGGCCACCGGCATGCACGCCTATGCCGACAACAACGCCTCGCCGGTCGGTCGTGCGGCCAGCGCGCTGGACGGCGCCTGGAAGCAGCTGGACGGCGACATCGGCAAGATCCTCCAGAACAAGGCCGTGGTGCTCGACTCCGGCCAGCGCGCGGCCGCCGTGTCGCAGCAGATGCCGCTGCTCAATTCCAGCATGGACCAGGTGGTCAACATCCTGCAGCAGCGCAACGGCAGTGCCGAGCAGATGCTCGGCACCTCGCGCCAGATGCTGTCGGCCGACCGCATCATCCGCCGCGTGCAGGAAGTGCTGCAGGGCGGCGACAACGCCCAGGCGGCCGCCGACGGCCTGCAGCGCGACGCCCAGCTGTACGGCAGCGTGCTGCAGGGCCTGATCGAGGGCAACCCGGGCAGCGGCGTGCGGCCGATCGGCGACGCCAACGCACGCAAGATCCTCACCGGCATGCAGGACGACTGGGGCAAGCTGGCCGATCCGCTGGCCAAGCTGGTGTCCGCTTCCGGCAACCTCGCCACGGTGAAGCAGGCCGGCAACAAGGCCTCGCTGGATTCGCAGTCGGTGCTGCTGCGCGCGAACGACCTCGCCGAGCAGATCGGCAAGCTGCCGTTGCGCCGCCTGTTCCCGAACGTGTGGTGGGGCCTGCTGGCCGCGATCGGCGCGGTGGCGTTCGCCCTGCTGCTGGTGGTCAGCCTGGTGCGCGACCAGCGTCGCCGCTTCGCCGAGTCCACCTCGCTCAACCAGCGCAACCAGGAGGCGATCATGCGCCTGCTGGACGAGATGGGCGCGCTGGCCGAAGGCGACCTGACGGTGAAGACCACGGTGACCGAGGAGATCACCGGCGCGATCGCCGACTCGGTGAACTACGCCATCGACGAGCTGCGCACCCTGGTGACCACGATCAACGAGACCTCCGAGCAGGTCTCCTCGTCGGCGCAGGAAACCCAGACCACCGCGCGCCACCTGGCCGACGCGGCCGAGCAGCAGGCGCAGCAGATCAGCACCGCGACCGGCGCGATCAACGAGATCGCCAGCTCGCTGGACCACGTGTCGAAGAACTCCGCCGAGTCGGCCGACGTGGCCGAGCGCTCGGTGCAGATCGCCTCGCACGGCGCCGAGGTGGTGCGCGAGACGATCTCCGGCATGGACTCGATCCGCGACCAGATCCAGGAGACCTCCAAGCGCATCAAGCGGCTGGGCGAGTCCTCGCAGGAGATCGGCTCCATCGTGGAACTGATCAACGACATCGCCGAGCAGACCAACATCCTGGCCTTGAACGCGGCGATCCAGGCGGCCTCGGCCGGCGAGGCAGGTCGCGGTTTCGCGGTGGTGGCGGACGAAGTGCAGCGACTGGCCGAACGCTCGACCAGCGCGACCAAGCGTATCGAGACCCTGGTGCAGACGATTCAGTCCGATACCAACGAGGCGGTGAACTCGATGGAGCAGACCACCGCCGAGGTGGTCGCCGGTGCGCGCAAGGCGGAGGATGCCGGCAGCGCGCTGGGTGACATCGAGCGCGTCTCGCACGATCTGTCCGCGCTGATTCAGAACATCTCCAGCGCGGCGCGCCAGCAGTCGGCGGCGGCGACGGACATTTCGCAATCGATGAACGCGATCCGGGAAATCACCTCGCAGACCTCGCAGGGCGCCAGCCGCACCGCCGACTCGATCGGTACGCTGGCGCAGCTGGCCAGCGATCTGCGGCGTTCGGTGGCGCACTTCAAGCTGCCGGGATGATGGGACAGAGCCTGTTTATGATCTCCAAGCGCCCAGGGCCGAGTCTGTTTGCCCGCATTCCTGCGTCATCACTCGGTCGTGGACGGACGTCCACTTCCTCGTTCTTCCTTGGCCTGCGCGCAAACAGTTCTCGGCGCGGGGTGCTTGGAGATCATAAACAGGCTCTTACTGACTGGGGCAGTCTCGATGGTGGCGCGGCCCCGTGCCGCGCAACCGCTGAGGGAAGTGCATGAGACTTCAAGACCACATCGATTTCACCACCTTGCAGTGGGTTCGTCCCGAGCTGGAACAGACGCTGGCGGATGCTCGCGAAGCGCTGGAATCCTACGTCGACAACCCGGCCAGCGACGAAGCCATGCGCGCCTGCGCGAGCGGCCTGCACCAGGTGCAGGGCACGCTGCGGATGGTCGAGTTGCCCGGCCCAGCGATGGTGGCGTCGGAAATGGAAGCGCTGGCGATCGCGCTGCTGGAAGGGCATGTCGCGCAGCGCGAGGAAGCCTATACCGCGCTGATGCGCGGCATGATGCAGCTGCCCGACTACCTGGAACGCCTCGCCGGCGGCCACCGCGATGTGCCGGTGGTGCTGCTGCCGCTGTTGAACGACCTGCGCGCCAGCCGCGGCCAGGAGGCCTTGCCCGAATCGGCGCTGTTCCGCCCCAACCTCGATGCCTTCCTGCCCACCCAGGCGCCCGCCGCGATGAGCGAGGCGCAGGCCGAGGCACGCCGCGGCGAGCTGGTCGAGCTGCGCCTGCAGTTCCAGCAGCACATGCTTGCCTGGTTCCGCGGCCAGTCGCAGGCGCAGCCGCTGGCCGGCATGCGCAAGGCGCTGCTGGCGATCGCCGCGCGCTGCTTCCACGTACATGGCCGGCGCCTGTGGTGGATCGCCGCCGGCGTGGTGGAAGGACTCGAGCGCGGCATGCTCGCGGCGCATGTGGCCGAACTGCGCCAGCTGATCGGCAAGGCCGACCGGCACATCCGCCAGCTGATCGAGCAGGGCGAGGACGGCCTGCGCGGCGGCGAGGCCGACGAGCTGTGCAACCGCCTGCTCTACATCGTGGCGCAGTCGCGCCAGCACAGCCCGCACATGGAGCTGCTGCGCCGCACGTATGCGCTGGACAACCTGCTGCCCGATGCCGAAGAACTGGAACATGCCCGCGGCTCGATGGCGGGGCACAACCGCGCCTTGCTCGATTCGGTGGCCAAGGCGCTGAAGGACGACCTGCTGCGCGTGAAGGAAGCGCTCGACCTGTTCCAGCGCCAGCCCGGCGCCGATGCGGCCTCGCTGGAGCCGCAGTGCGAACTGCTCGGCCGCGTGGGCGACACCCTGGGCATGCTGGCGCTGTCGGTGCCGCGCCGGGTGATCGAGGAACAGCGGCGCGTGCTCGACGAGATCGTCAACAAGCTGCGCCCCGTCGACGAGGACATCCTGCTCGACGTGGCCGGCGCGCTGCTGTACGTGGAAGCCTCGCTGGACGACCACATCGAGAGCCTGGGCGCGGGTGAGGAGCCGCACGACGGCACCGTCGCGCCGGGGCTGCCGCGCAGCGAGGCGCAGGGCATCCTCAGCACGGTGATGCAGGAGGCGATCCGCAACACCGAAAAGGTGAAGGAGGCGATCGTCGCCTTCGTCGAATCCGGCTGGGAGCACGCCGGACTGGCCGCCGCACCGGCCCAGATGAGCGAGGTCGCCGGCGCCGCGCGCATGCTGTCCGCCGCGCGTCCGGCCGAGTTGGCCGAGGGCATCGGCCGCTTCATCCACAACGAATTGCTGGCCGACCGCCGCGTGCCCAGCAGCACGCAGATGGATCACCTGGCCGACGCGCTGGCCGCGCTGGAGTACTACCTGGAGGCGGCGCGCGAGCATCGCGGCGGCCTGGCGCACATCATCGACGTGGCCGAGCACAGCCTCGGCCAGCTCGGCTACTGGCCGCTGCCGGCCGAGCGACCGCTGTCGGCCGTGGGGGTCGACGCGCCGGCGGCCGAGGCGCAGGACCGCGGCGAGGACACCTTGTCCGAGTCGGTGAGCCTGTATCCCGGCAGCGACGCCAGCCAATTGTTCGTCGCGCCGGAAGTGCCGCGCGAGGCGCCGGCGCATGACGTCGACGGTTTGCGCTATGCGCAGACCGAAGCCACCGCGCCCCCGATGGCTGGCGACGACGCCGACTGGATCGAGATCGAGGAAGAGATCGAGGAGCAGGTGCCGGCGAACGCCGCGCAGGCCGGCGCGTTCCGTTTCGACCACCAGGCCGAAGGCATCGACGACGACATCCGCGAGATCTTCCTGGAAGAGATGCAGGAGGAGATCGACAACCTGCGCAGCGCCGAAGGCAGCTGGCTGGCCGATCCCGCGCGGTTCGACGAGCTGACCCCGATCCGCCGCTCCTTCCACACGCTCAAGGGCTCCGGCCGGCTGGTCGGCATCCCCGCGCTGGGCGAATTCGCCTGGCGGGTGGAGGACATGCTCAACCGCGTGCTAGATCACACGATCGAGCCGCACGCAGGCGTGCAGGCGCTGGTGCGCCGCGCCATCGATGCGCTGCCGCAGCTGCTGGCCTCGCTGAAGGGCGAAGGCGCGCCGCATGCGCCGGTCGAGGCGATCCAGCAGACCGCCAGCCGGCTCGCCGGCGGCGACGCGTCCGCACGGATCGAGGACCATGCGCCGACCGCGATGGAAACCGTGCGCCGCACCGTGCGCCGCCGGGTGCCGCGCCTCGACGCCGCCGCCGCGGCGATTCCGGCCGCCGGTCTCACCGACACGCACAGCATTCCGGCCCCGGAACCGGCCGAGCCGCCGGTGTCGCTGGCGATCTCGCCGCTGCCCTCGGTCGACGCGGTGTTGCTGGAGATCCTGCGCAGCGAGGTCGCGCAATACCTGCAGGCCATCCGCACCGCGATCCAGCGCAGCAGCGGCGAATTGCCGGTGGGCGAGGACCTGCTGCGCGCCGTGCATACCCTGCATGGCGCGATCGCGATGGTCGAGATTCCGCTGCTCACCCAGCTGCTCTCACCGCTGGAGAGCCTGCTCAAGCGCGTGCGCGGCGTCGGACAGGCGCTGCCGGTGGAGGGCGTGCGCCTGCTCGACCGCTCGGCCGACGTGGTCGACCACGTGATGGCCCAGTTCGACGTGGCCACGCCGCAGTTGCCGAATGTCGACCTGCTCACCACCCAACTGGTCGAGTTGCGCGACCGCTATCCGGAGTCGCAGGTGGCGCATGTGGGCGCCGAAATCCACGCGGAGGCGGCGCCGTCGCCGGTCGATTTCGCGGCCCTCGCCGACGCCACGGACGAGCCCGAGACGCCTGCCGCTGCGGAGCACGCGGCACCGGCGCCGCTGCCGGAGGATGGCGCGCACGACGACTACGCCAGCGAGCTGATGGCTGCGCTCGGCGCCTTCGAACCGCAGGCGCCGAGCCAGACCGAACGCGAAGCCGCCGAGCGTGCCGACGCCGAGCGCCTCGCGGCCGAGCATGCCGAGGCCACCCGCGCCGCCGAGCAGGCGGCACAGGCGAAGGCCGAACAGGAACAAGCCGAGCGCGAGCAGGCCGAACGCGAGCAGGCCGAACAGGAACGCCTCGAACAGGAGCGTGCCGAGCAGGCGCGACTGGCGCAGGAGCGCGCCGCCCGCGAAGCGGCCGAGGCGCAGATGCGCGCGGCGGCGGAAAAGGCCGCGGCGGAACAACGTGCCGCGGAACAGGCCCGGCTGGATGCGGAACGCGAGGCCGAGGCCGCCCACGCCGCCGCAGTCGATCGTGCGGCACCCGTCGCCGCCGCGGCGGCCGCCGACACGGGCTTGCCGATCGACGCCGACCTGCTCGAAGTCTTCGTCGAGGAGGCGCGCGAAATCCTCGACCACGCCGACGGTGTGCTGGCGCAGTGGCATGCGGAGCCGGCCGCGGCCGGACATCTGCCCGAACTGCAGCGCGACCTGCACACGCTCAAGGGCGGTGCGCGCATCGCCGGCCTGATGCCGGTGGGCGACCTGGCCCACGCCATCGAGACGCTGCTGGAGAAGCCGGTGGCCGATGCCGCCCAGGCGATCCCGCTGATCGGCGTGCTGGAGACCAGTTTCGACCAGTTGCACACCATGGTGCAGCAGGTGTCGCAGGGGCAGGCGCCGACTTATCCGCAGTCCACGATCGACCATCTGCTGGCGCTGGCCGGCGAGCAGCAGTTCGCCGACGACGCGGCGCTGGCCGCCCGGGTGGCGCCGCCGGCGCAGCCGGCCATGCCGCTGCCGGAATTGCTGCCCGCGGAAGCGGGCGTCGACGCGCCTTCCGCGCAGGAACAGATCCGCGTCCGCGCCGAACTGCTCGACAACCTGGTGAACCATGCCGGCGAGGTGGCGATCTATCGCTCGCGCCTGGAACAGCAGGTGTCCGGCTACCGCTTCAACCTGGTCGAGCTGGACCAGACCGTGCAGCGCCTGCGCAGCCAGCTGCGCATGCTGGAAATCGAGACCGAGGCGCAGATCATCGCGCGCTTCCAGCGCGAGCACCGCGAGGCCGGCAGCGCCACCGTGTTCGATCCGCTCGAGCTCGACCGCTTCTCGCAGCTGCAGCAGTACTCGCGTGCGCTGGCCGAGTCGGTATCCGACCTGGTGTCGATCCAGGGCATGCTGGACGAGCTGACCCGCCAGGCCGAGAACCTGCTGGTGCAACAGTCGCGCGTCAGCACCGAGCTGCAGGAAGGCCTGCTGCGCACGCGCATGCTGCCGTTCGACACCATGGTGCCGAACCTGCGCCGCACCCTGCGCCAGGCCGCGCAGGAGGAAGGCAAGAGTGCGCAGCTGTACGTGGACGGCGCCCACGGCGAAATGGACCGCAACCTGCTCGACCGCATCAAGGCGCCGTTCGAGCACATGCTGCGCAATGCCGTGGCGCATGGCATCGAATCGCCGGCCCAGCGCCGCAAGGCGGGCAAGCCGGCCGAGGGCGCGGTGCGCATCCGCGTGGCGCGCGAGGCCACCGAGGTGGTGGTGCGCGTCAGCGACGACGGCCGCGGCCTCGACCGCGAGGCCGTGCGCAAGCGTGGCGTGGAGCGCGGCCTGATCCGCGCCGACGCGCGCCTCAGCGACGACCAGCTGCTCGCGCTGATCACCCAGCCGGGCTTCTCCACCGCCAGCACGATCACCCAGCTCGCCGGCCGCGGCGTGGGCATGGACGTGGTGGCGAACGAGATCAAGCAGCTGGGCGGTTCGCTCGCCATCGAGTCGCAACCGGGGCAGGGCACCACCTTCGTGCTGCGCCTGCCGTTCACCCTCGCGGTGACCCAGGCGATCCTGGTGCGCATCGGCGAGAGCACCTTCGCGATCCCGATGACCTCGGTGCAGGGTGTGGCGCGGATCGGCCCCGACGAGCTGGCTGCCAAGCTGGCCGAGCACGAACCGGCGTTCGGCTACAACGGCGAGCAGTACGGCATCCACGACCTGGCCGAGCTGCTGGGCCTGCCGCCCGGCGCGGTGCCGGAGGGCGAGCAGCCGCCGTTGCTGCTCACCCGCGCCGGCGACCTGCGCGCGGCGATCCGCATCGACGCGGTGCTGGGTTCGCGCGAGATCGTGGTGAAGTCGGTCGGCCCGCAGGTGAGTTCGGTGCCCGGCGTGCTGGGCGCCACCATCATGGGCGACGGCTCGGTGCTGGTGATTCTCGACCTGGCGCCGCTGGTCCGCCACGGCGTCGTGCGGCGCGAGCAGCGCTTGGCCGAAGGCCTCAACGCGGTCGAACTGCCGACCATCGAGGAGCTGCGCACGCGTCCGCTGGTGATGGTGGTGGACGATTCGATCACCATGCGCAAGGTCACCGGCCGCGTGCTGGAGCGCCACGAATACGAGGTGGGCACCGCGAAGGACGGCGTCGACGCGCTGGAGAAACTGCACGAGCGCGTGCCCGACCTGATGCTGCTGGACATCGAGATGCCGCGCATGGACGGCTACGAGCTGGCCACCCACATGAAGGCCGACCCGCGCCTGCGCGACATACCGATCATCATGATCACCTCGCGTACCGGCGAGAAGCATCGCCAGCGCGCGTTCGACATCGGCGTGGACCGTTACCTCGGCAAGCCGTACCAGGAAGCCGAACTGCTGACGCAGATCGGCGAGGTGCTGGAGCAGCACGCCATGGCACTGCTTGCACGGGAGCCGCACCATGCTTGAAGCGCGGCCCGCGGTGGCGCTGCTGTTCGACGATGCCGAGCTGGGTGGCCACCTGCACCAGGTACTGCAGGAACACGGTGTGCGGATCGTGCATGAGGGCACCGTCGCGGGTTTCGACGCCGCCTTGCTGAGGCAGCTCGATCCCGACGTGCTGGTGGTGAACCTCGACGAAGAGGACGACGCGGCCTTCGATCGCCTGGTCGAGATGATCGATGGCGAGCGGCCGAGCCTGGTATTCAACGACGCCCGCGCCAGCCGTGCGCTGAGCGGCTGGGACCGTGCGCGCTGGGCCCGCCATCTGGCGGTCAAGGTACTGGCCAGCGGCGACGTGGACCCGCCGCGGCCACCGGATGCGCTGGCGCTGGAGACGGCACCGGTGGCGGTTGCCGCGGCGGCCGTCGCTCCGCTCGCGACGCAGCCGGTCGAGCCTGAGCCCGTGCCCGGGTTCGAATCGGCCAGCCACGTGGCGGCCATGCCGGAAGCGGCCGTGCCGGACCGGCCGGAGCTGGTCGAGTCGCCGTTGCACGATGACGCACACGAGGCACAGAGCCGCGCCGCATCGGAAGATCTGGAGGCCGAACTGGCCGCCTTGCTCGCCGCCGACGAACCGTTGCCGGACGAGGACGCCGCGCCGTCCGCGCCACGTCAGGAACTGCCGCTGCACGACGGCGATTTCAGCTACGCCATGTCCCTGGACGACGAGCTGCCCGAGGTGCCGGTCGAGGCCGTGGCGCCGGTGGTGGCGGCGAAGGCGCCAGCCGCCCCGGCAAGCTGGGCGCTGGTCGACGACGATGCCGCCGTGCACGCCGATCCGGCGCCTGCGGGCACCGGGGATTTCGGCATCGAGAAGATGAGCGCCGCCGATTTCCTCGCGCCGGACGTCGAACCGGCGGCCGCGGAGTTCCAGCCGACGATGAGCCTGGAACTGGTGTCGATGGAAGAGGCGGTGGCGCCGCAGGCGTGGGAGCCGAACGAAATGCTGCTGGACGAACTCGGCAGCGTGCCCGGTCGCGTGGTGCTGCTGGGGGCCGCCACCGATGGCCTGGATGCGGTATGCGATTTCCTGGCGACCCTGCCTGCTTCCGCGCGGCACACCATCCTGCTGACCCAGCATTTCGGCGGCCAGCCGGTTGCCGCCGTGCTGCAGCTGCTGACCACCCATTCCAGCCTGCCGGTGCGGTTGGCCGCGCACGGCAGCCGCGCGCGCAGCGGCGAAGTGCTGCTGGTGCCAGCCGAGGGCCAGGTGCAGCTGCGCCGCGATGGCAGCGTCGAGCTGCGCAACCATGACGGCGCGCAGGAGTCGTCGATCGACGCCAGCTTCACCATGGCGGCGAACGTGTTCGGGCGTGACGCGCTGGGCATCGTGTTCGCCGGCAACTCCACCGATGCGGTGGCCGGTGCGCAGGCGATCCACGACCGCGGCGGCCAGGTCTGGGTGGAGTCGGCCGACGGCGAGCATTACGCCGACATGGTCAGCGGCATCTTCGCCGAACGGCTGGTGAGCTATTCCGGAACGCTGCACGAACTGGCGGCGCACCTGATCGAGGTCTATCCATGAGCGACACATTGCTGCCCCGCGAAATCCGCTGCGTACTGGTGCCGGCCGGCAGCTTGCGCCTGCTGCTGCCCAATACCACCGTGGCCGAGGTGATCACCCAGCCCGCCCACGAAACGGTGGAAGGCGCGCCCGACTGGCTGGTCGGGCGCATCACCTGGCGCGGCTGGCGCGTGCCGCTGGTCTCGTTCGCCCGACTCGCTGGCGCGGGCGAGGGCGACGCCGAGCTGACCGTGCGCGTGGCCGTGCTGAAGGCGCTGGGTGGCCATCCGAAACTGCCCTTCGTCGCCGTGCTCACCCAGGGCTTTCCGCGCCTGACCACGTTGAACGCCGAGCTGATCATTCCCACCCACGACGGCAACGCGCTGCCGCCGGGCGTACGCGCCCAGGTGCTGGTGCGCGACGACGTGGCGGTGATCCCCGACCTCGAAGGCATCGAGGCCGAGCTGGTGCAGTTGCTGGGGCTGGACGGGCCGGACGAACCGGAAGCACTGGACGGCGCGGCGTGACCGAACGCCGCCGGGCGCGGTTCGGCGGCGTGCTGTTCCTGCTGGCGGGCGCGATGTTTTTCATTGCCGCGATGGTGGGCGGACAGCGCGCCTTTTACGGCGTTGCCGGAGCGTTCGTCGGCGTCGCGGTTGCGTTCTGGTCGCGCGGACGCAGCCGCTGCGGATAGCCGTCCAGACGGCCGATCAGAAATCCCCGTGCAGCGCCTGCAACGCGGCCAGCGCCGCGAGCCCGGCGGTCTCGGTGCGCAGGATGCGCGGGCCCAGCCGCAGGCCGTGGAAACCGGCCTCATGCAGCAAGGCGATGTCGCGTTCACCCAGACCGCCTTCCGGCCCCACCGCGAGCAAGGCGCCGGCATCGCCCGGGCGCAGCTCCCGCGCCGACGATTCCGCCTCGGGCAGCAGGGCCAGCCGCAGCCCGCCCTCGTCGGCCAGTGTCGCCAGCCAGGCCGGCAAGGCCTGCGCAGGGAGGATCTCGGGCAGGCTGGCACGGCCGCATTGCTCGCAGGCGCTGGCCGCCACCGCGCGCCAGTGCGTCAGGCGCTTCTCCGCGCGGGCGGGATCAAGCTTCACCTCCGAGCGTTCGGTGAGCAGGGGCACGATGCGCGTCACGCCCAGCTCGGTGGCCTTCTGCACGATCAAGTCCATCTTCTCGCCGCGCGCCACGCCTTGCGCCAGGGTCAGTCGCAGCGGGGATTCGCGCGCCACGGCCTGCCGCTCCAGCAGCTGCACCCGCACCTCGCGCTTGTCGACGCTGCGGATCGTGGCGGCGTAGTCGGCGCCGTCGCCGTTGAACAAGGTCAGCGGATCGCCTGGCGCGAGACGCAGCACCCGGGACACGTGCTCGCCGGCCTGTGCCGGCAAGGCGACTTCCGCGCCGGTGGCGAGCGGCAGGTCGACATGGATGCGGATCGTGCGCATGCGGGTGGCTTCGCGACAAAGCGCAAGCATAATCGAGCCGATGCGCAGGCTGAACGCCGGCGCGCCGCATGGACGGCGGCGCTTGCCTGCCGCCGGAGGCGGGTACAGGATGAGCAGGTCACGGAGCGGCAGGAGGCAACCGCCATGCTCAAGACCACCATCCTTTCGTTGTCGGCGCTGCTCGGTCTCGGCCTCGGGGCGGCCGCGGCGGCGCAAACGGCACCGTCCGCGTCGCTCGCACCGCATGCCGTGTCGACGGCCGCGGCCACGCCATCCACCCCGCAGCAGCATCCGCTGATCAAGCCGAGCGACCGCAACTGCCTCCGCGACACCGGCAGCCTGATCCCCCCGAAGAAGGGCCAGTGCCTGCAGGGTGCGTTCGGGCGCAGCTACAGCGCGAAGGAACTGCGCAGCACCGGCCAGCCGAATACCGCCGACGCCCTGCGCATGCTGGACCCGGCGATCCACTGATCGCCGCCGTCGAAGCGCCTTGGCGGTTCAGTCCGCCACGGCGCGCGCGATGCCCGCGGTCGCCACTTCGACCAAGTGATCGATCTCCGCTTCGCTCACCACATAGGGCGGCATGAAATAGACCACGTTGCCCAGCGGGCGCAGCAAGGCTTCGTGCTGCAGGCCGTGCAGGTAGACGCGCAGGCCGCGGCGATCCTCGGCAGGGAAGGGGCGGTGCGTGGCCTTGTCGGCGACCAGTTCCACCGCGGCGATCATGCCGGTCTGGCGCACCTCGGCCACGTGCGGATGCTCGCGCAGCGGCTCCAGCCGCCGCGCGAGGTGGGCGGCCAGCGCACGGTTGCGTTCCAGCACCGGCTCGTCGCGGAAAATCGCCAGCGTGGCCAGCGCCGCGCTGCAGGCCAGCGGATTGCCGGTGTAGCTGTGCGAATGCAGGAAGGCCTTGCCAGTGTTGTATTCGGCGTAGAAGGCCTCGTACATCGCATTCGTGGTGAGCACCGCCGACAGTGGCAGGGTGCCGCCGGTGAGGCCTTTCGAGAGGCACATGAAGTCCGGTGACACATTGGCCTGCTCGCAGGCGAACAGCGTGCCGGTGCGGCCGAAGCCCACCGCAATCTCGTCGGCGATGAAGTGCACGGCGTATTCGTCGCACAGCCGGCGCAGCCCGGTGAGGTAAGCCGGGTGGTACATGCGCATGCCGCCGGCGCATTGCACCAGCGGCTCCACGATCACCGCGCAGGTCTCGTGGGCGTGGCGCTCCAGCAGCGCGCGCAGTTCGACCAGCCGGCGTGCGGCGACCTGCGCCGGCGATTCGCCCGGTTCGCCTTCGTAGGCGTCGGGCGAGGGTGCGAGGATGGGCGTCAGCAGCAACGGCGCATAGGTCTTGCGGTACAGCGCCACGTCGCTCACCGACAACGCGCCCAGCGTCTCGCCGTGGTAGCTGCCGGTGAGCGCGATGAAGCGGGTCTTCTCGCCGTGGCCCTGGTTGAGCCCGCTCTTGTTCAGCCAGTAGTGGAAGCTCATCTTCAGCGCCACCTCGACCGCCGCCGAACCGTTGTCGGCGAAGAACACCTTGTCCAGTCCCGGCGGCGTGATGCGCACCAGTTCCTCGGCCAGTTCGATCGCTGGCGGGTGGGTGAAGCCGGCGAAGATCACGTGCTCCAGCGTCCTTGCCTGCTCCGCCAGCGCGGCGGCGATGCGTGGGTTCGCGTGGCCGAACAGGTTGGTCCACCACGAACTGATGCCGTCGAGGTAGCGGCGTCCTTCGGCGTCGTGGAGCCACGCGCCTTCGCCGCGCACGATCGGTACGAGCGGGACCGTCTCGTGGTCGCGCATCTGGGTGCAGGGATGCCAGATATGCTTCAGGTCCCGCGCGGCGAGCGCGGCATTGCGGTCGATGAGTTTCGTCATCCGGGTATGATCGTTCCGAGTAGACGAGCACTCAAGCGCGCGGGACCCGTCCGGAAAATGCGTTTGAAAACCCTGAAGAAAATCCTGGCGGCCGTGGCCGTGCTGTTGCTGGCCGCCACGGTCCTGCTGTGGTGGCTGCCCGCGCGCTGGGCGTTGCCGCTGCTGCAACCGTCGTTGCACGGCCTGCGCCTGCAGCAAGTGGACGGCAGCGTGTGGAATGGCCGCGCGGAGCAGGTGCTGGCACCGGACGGCCGGGACCTGGGCCGGCTGCAGTGGCAACTGTCACATCGCGCCCTGCTCGGGCGGGTCGAGGTTCAGCTCGACTTCGACGGTCCGCAGTTCGACTTCCACGGCCAGCTGCGGAAATTGTCGGCGGCCCAGGTCGTCTGGAGCGGCGTGCAGGCCCGGGTGAATCTCTCCGCGCTAGCCGACCCACGCCTGCGCCTGCCGCTGGGCCAGCCGCAGGGCGAGTTCGACCTGGGAGTCGTGCATGCGTTGCTGCAGGGCGGCTGGCCGCTGGAGATGCAGGCCGGCTTGCAGTGGCGGCAGGCCGCGTTGCGCACGCCGGACGGCGAAGTGTCGCTGGGCGATTTGCACGGCCAGGCCAGCGCGCAGAACGGCGTGATCCATGCACAATGGCAGGACGACGGCCAAGGCCCGCTGCGCACCACCGGCGAGTTGCAACTGAGCCCGCTGGGCTGGCGCCTCACGGCCGAGCTGCAGCCGCGGCACGATGATCCGATCTTGAGGCACTGGCTCGCCGCGCTGGGCAAGCCCGGCGCCGACGGCACGGTGCACGTCGAACGCCACGGTGGCCTGGCCATCGCATTCAACACGGGGAAGACCGCACGATGAAAGCCGAAACCGCCGCGCTGGCCCTGGCCGCCGCCCGCGAAGCCGCCGCCGCCGCCGCCGAGGTGATCCTGCATTACTGGAAGCGCGGCGTGGCGGTGGAGATCAAGGGCGACGCCACGCCGGTCACGGTGGCCGACCGCGAGGCCGAGCAGTCGATCCGCAGGATCCTCGCGGCGGCCTTGCCCGAGGCATCGATCTACGGCGAGGAATATGGACTGGATGGCGGACGCGACGGCTTGCTGTGGCTGGTCGATCCGCTGGACGGCACCAAGAGCTTCGTGCGGCGCACGCCGTTCTTTTCCACCCAGATCGCGTTGATGGATCGCGGTGAGCTGGTGCTGGGGGTGTCCAGCGCGCCGGTCTACGGCGAGACGATGTGGGCGAGCCAAGGCGACGGTGCGTGGTTCGAGGGCGAACGCGTGCGCGTGGCCGATACCGCCGATTTCGCGCAGGCGTCGATCTCCACCGGCAACGTCAAGACGCTCACCGGCGACGCGCGCTGGGGCGTGCTGGGCGCGATGATCCGCGACTCCAACCGCATCCGCGGCTACGGCGACTTCTGCCACTACCACCTGCTGGCACGTGGTTGCCTGGACCTGGTGATCGAATCGGACGTGAACATCCTCGACATCGCCGCGCTGGCGGTGATCGTGCGCGAGGCCGGCGGCGTGTTCACCGATCTGGACGGCCAGACGCCCACGCTGGACATGCGCAGCGTGCTGGCCGGCACGCCGGCGATCCATGCCGAGGCGCTGCGGCGCCTGCGCCGCTGAGCCGCGGACGCCACGCGCTACAATCGCCGGATGCCCAAGCCGCCCATCATCCACGCCACGCGCGACATCGAGCACAGCCGCTTCCTGCGCGCCGAGCAGGTCGATCTGGAATTCTCCAACGGCGAGCGCCGAACCTACGAACGCATGAAACCCGGCGGCCTCGGCGCGGTGATCATCGTGCCGATGCTGGACGCGGAAACCGTGCTGCTGGTGCGCGAATACGGCGTGGGCCTGGACCGCTACGAGCTGGGCCTGCCCAAGGGGCGGCTGGATCAGGACGAGACCGCCGAGCAGGGCGCGAACCGCGAGCTGAAGGAGGAGGTCGGCTATGGCGCGCGCAAGCTGAAGATCCTGCACAACCTCTCGTTGTCGCCCTCGTACATGACCCACATGGCGCACGTGGTGCTGGCGCAGGAGCTGTATCCCGAGCGCCTGCCCGGCGACGAGCCCGAGGAACTGGAAGTGGTGCCGTGGAAGCTCGCCGAGCTGCACACCCTGGTGGCGCGCGACGACGTCACCGAGGGCCGTTCGATCGCCGCGCTGTTCATGGCGCGCGAATACCTCGCCGGCCGGATGCAACTGTCATGAGCGCGCCATTCGAACATCCCCTGCTGTGGCAGATCGGAGCGCTGGCGCGCCGCGCGGGCGAGGCGATCCTGGAGGTCTACGCCCGCGACTTCGACGTCGAGTTGAAGGACGACCGCTCCCCGCTCACCGCCGCCGACCTTGCCGCGCAGCAGGTGATTGCCGAAGGCCTGGCGCGCATCGAACCCGCGCTGCCGCTGGTCTCCGAAGAAGCGAAGCAGGCGTCGTGGGAGCAGCGCAAATCGTGGGCGCGGCACTGGCTGGTCGATCCGCTCGACGGTACCCGCGAGTTCGTCAAGCGCAACGGCGAGTTCACCGTCAACATCGCGCTGATCGAGGACCACCGGCCCGTGCTGGGCGTGGTGCTGGCGCCGGTCACCGGCGACCTGTACGCCGCGGCGCGCGGCATCGGCGCGTGGTGGCAGGCGGAAGCGCACGGCGACTGGGAGCGCATCGGCAGTCGCGCGCTGGCGCAGCCGGCGATCGTCGCCGGCAGCCGCTCGCACGGCGGTGCGCAGGAGGACACGCTGCGCCGCCTGGTCGGCGGGGACCACGTGCTCCAGCCGCTGGGTTCCTCGCTGAAGTTCTGCCTGCTCGCACGCGGCGGCGCGGACGTCTACCTGCGCCGCGGCCTCACCAGCGAATGGGACACCGCCGCCGCGCAATGCGTGCTGGAGGAAGCCGGCGGCGCGGTGCTCGACCTGCATGGCCGGCCGCTGCGCTATGACCGTGGCGAATCGCTGCTCAATCCCGAATTCATCGCCGTGGGCGACGCCGGCCTGGACTGGCCCGCCAAGCTGCGCGACGCCGGCCTGCCGTGAGCGGACCTTCGGGACACTTCCTATGGCGTCATTCCCGCGAAAGCGGGAATCCATCTTGATCTTGCATGACAGCCACTTGGATTCCCGCTTTCGCGGGAATGACGGACAAAAAGACGGTCATTCGAGGTCCTGCATGAGCGATGTCTATCCGCACAGCCTTGACGAGTTGCTCGCGATCATGGCGCGCCTGCGCGACCCCGAGCGAGGTTGCCCCTGGGACGTGCAGCAGGACTTCGCCAGCATCGCGCCCTACACCATCGAGGAAGCCTACGAAGTGGCCGACGCGATCGACCGCGGCGACTTCGACGACCTGCGCGACGAGCTGGGCGACCTGCTGTTGCAGGTGGTGTTCCATGCGCAGATGGCGGCCGAGCAGGGCCGCTTCGACTTCGCCGACGTGGCGCAGGCGATCAGCGCGAAGATGATCCGCCGCCACCCGCACGTGTTCGGCGACGTGCAGTATGAAAACCTCGACGCGCAGAAGCAGGCATGGGACGAACTCAAGGCCGCCGAGCGCGTCGCCAAGGGCGAGGCGCACGACGCCAGCGCCCTGGCCGGCATCTCGCACGGCCTGCCGGAGTGGAAGCGTGCCGCCAAACTGCAGCAGCGCGCCGCCACCGTGGGCTTCGACTGGCCCGACCATCGCCCGGTGCTGGACAAGCTGGCCGAGGAAATCGACGAGGTGCGCGCCGAGTTCGACGCCGGCGCCGATCCGGCGCGGCTGGAGGACGAAATCGGCGACGTGTTGTTCGTGGTGGCCAACCTCGCCCGCCACGCCGGCGTGGATTTCTCGCGCGCGCTGCGCCACGCCAACGCGAAGTTCGAGCGGCGCTTCCGTCGCATGGAGCAGTTGGCCGCCGACGCGGGCGGCAGCCTCGCTGCGCACGACCTGCTAGCGCAGGAACAGCTGTGGCAGCGCGCCAAGCAAGACGAGCGGTAACGGACACAAGACTCTGCTTTTGCTTGTCATCCCGGCGAAGGCCGGGATCCAGTGACGGTCAAGCTCATCCGAGCCACACCGCCACTGGATGACCAGCTCCGTTATCGTGAAGCGCCTCCGACCTTCGCCGGGATGACGGCTTGCAACCTTTTGCCCGCGGGCTGCATCAGAACCAGTCGACACTCATCCCAGGAGTTCCGCCATGCGCCGTGCCGCCCTTGCCCTGCTGCTGCTCGCCCCGCTCTCCGTCTACGCCGCCGACCAATGCAAGTACCAGGCGCCGCGCAACCTGCAGCTCGACCTCGCCGGCGTGCGTGGCGTGCAGATCGACGTCAACAGCTACGACCTGCACGTGAACGGCGCGCCCGGCGCGAGGCAACTGGTGGTGAACGGCCGCGCCTGCGCCTCCGACCAGTCGTTGCTGGACAAGCTGCAGATCACCCAGCGCCGCGAGGGCGACCAGCTCATCATCGAACTGGGTGGGCAGGACACGTTCTCGTTCCATCTGTTCGGCAGCTCCTACACGAATCTGGAAGCGAACGTGCAATTGCCGCCGGAACTGCCGGTGACGGTGCGCGTGGGCTCCGGCGACGCCACCGTGGCCGGCGTGCAGCAGCTGCGCACCATGGTGGGTTCGGGCGACCTGCATGTCAGCAACATCAGCGGCGCCTTCAGCACCAGCGTGGGTTCCGGCGACGTCGACGCCAGCGACGTCGGCAGCCTGCAGGCCGGTTCGGTGGGCTCGGGCGACCTGAAGGCGAGCGGCATCAAGGGCGATGCGAAGGTCGGCAGCGTCGGCTCCGGCGACGTCACCCTGCGCAACGTCGGCGGCAGCGTGCACGTGGACACGCTGGGCTCGGGCGACCTCGGCGCGCACGACGTGGGCGGCGACCTCAGCCTCGGCGCCAAGGGCAGCGGCGACGTCAGCCACAGCGGCGTGAAGGGCAAGGTCAGCGTGCCGCGCGACGACGATTGATCCTGCTTTGCTCCCCTCCCCCGCTTGCGGGAGAGGGGTTGGGGGAGAGGGTGCTCCTACCCCAGCCATCGCCAAGCCAGATACACCAGCGGCGCGCACACCAGCAGGAACGGCACCGACACGCGGTGGAACAACCGCAAGCCCTGCGGCTGCTTCGCCAAGCGCAGGGCGATCAGGTTCGCCAGCGAACCGATCGCCAACCCGAAGCCCCCCACGTTCACCGCCACTGCCAGCGCGATCGCATCGTGCGCGCGATCCAGCAGCAGCACGGTGGCCGGCACGTTGCTGATCAGCTGCGAGGCCACGATGCCGGCGGCGTACAACGTCAACGGTCGGTCGAGCGCAAGCCGGTCCAGGCCGCGGCTCACCAGCGGCAACTCGGCGAAATGCCCGAGGCCGAGGAAGATCGCCGCAAAGGTGGCGAGCAGCAGCCAGTCGATGCGCGCCAGGCTGCGCCGCGCGAGCAGCGCGAACGCCAGCGTCAGTGCCAGCGCGCCGATCAGCGCATGACCGTATTCCATCGCCAGCACCATCGCCACCAGCGCCGCGATCGAGCCCGTGGCCAGCGGCGCGGAAACCGCGTGGCCGTCCACCTGCGCGGACTCAAGCAGCACCCGGCCCTTCGGCAGCCATGCCAGCGTCAGCAGCGCCACCAGCACGAACATCACCGCCGCCGCGGGCAGCATCGCCAACGCAAAGCGCAGGAACGGCAGTTGCGCGTGTTGCCACAGCAACAGGTTCTGCGGATTGCCGATCGGGCTCAAGGTGCTGCCCGCGTTCACCGCCAGCGCCTCCAGCACCGCCATGCGCGCCACCGGCAGGTTGCAGATGCCACCGATCGCCAGCGTCAGCGGCACGATCAGGAACAGGCTCACGTCGTTGGTCAGCACCATGCCCAGCAGCGCGGTGCTCGCCACCAGCAGCAGGCCCAGCCCGCGCAGCGTGTGCACGCGCGCCACCAGCGCGCCCGCCGCATGCTGCACCAGCCCGCTGTCGCGGATGCCCTGGATCGCCACCAGCAGGCCGAGCAGGCCGGCCAGGGTGGGGATCTGCAACCAGCGGCGGTAGTCCGCCAGCGGCTGCGGGTCGAGCAGCGCCAGCGCCACGGCCAGCAGCGCGAACGCCAGCAGCAGCCATTCCTGCCGCAGGCGCTGCCGCCAACCGATGGACGCAGCCGCCACCTACCAGCGTCCGAGCATCATGAGCAAGCCAGGCACCCAGCAAGTGACGATGCCCACCAGCACCGTGTACGGCGCGAGGAAGCGCTTCACCGCCACGCCGGTGCAGCCATCGACGAAGAACAGCAGCCACAGGCTGGACCAGACCAGCCAGATTGCGGCCATGCGTGCATCGCCGTGTGTCCAGGCATCCCAGCCCACCGGCAGCGCGGTGATCGCCACGAACAGGCAGTACCAGCCCAGGCCCGTGCCACGCAGCCCGAACCAGTTCACCGCGGCCACGTAGAGGTAGGTGAACGCGAACAGCAGGCCCGAACCTACCGCGAGGAAGTCCGCGGGCGTCTCGGCGCGGCTGGCGCCCAGCACCCCGGCCAATGCCGAGAGCAGGCCCACCAGCAGGTTGAACAGGGCCGCCTCGCGCGCCTCGATGCGGCCGGCGAGGGTGAGTCCGTTGATGACCAGCACGAAACCGACGAACAGCAGCACGACACCGAGCATGGCGGGTCCTGGCAGCGAAGGAGCTGCCAGTCTCGCATGCGTGAGGCGCGGCGGCTCAGCCCTCCCGCAGCAGCCGCATCGGCGAGGTGCGCGTCACCTTGCGCGTGCCTGCGAGGCCCAGCAGCATCACCACGAACGCGCAGCCCAGCGCGCCCAGCGCCAGCGGCCACGCTGGCGGCACGAAGCCGTCGATGCGGAACACCGAGCGGCCCAGCCACAAGCCCGCACCGGCGGAACCCAGCGCCGCGGTGAGGCCGGCGATCAGGCCGAGCAGGGCGAACTCGCAGGCGGCGGCCACGCGCAGCTGGGCGCGGCGTGCGCCCAGAGTGCGCAGCAGGGCCGCTTCATGACGACGCTCGGCGGCGCTGGCGGCGAGCGACGCGGCCAGCACCAATGCGCCGGCGAGCAGGCTGAAGCCCAGGATCCAGCGCACCGCACCGCCCACGCGGTCGACGATCTGGCGGATGCGGGCGAGCAGGTCATCCACGTCGACGAGGCTGAGGTTGGAATAATCGCGCGACAGTTGCGCCATCGCCTGCGCGTGGCCGGGCGGCAGGTGGAAGCTGGCCAGCCAGGTGTGCGGCAGCGCGCCGGCATGCGCGGGGTCGAGCAGCAGGAAGAAGTTGACCCGGAACGAGCTCCAGTCCACCTGGCGGAAGCTGGTGACCCTTGCGTCGACGCGGCCTTCGCCCACGTCGAAGCTCATCGTGTCGCCCAGCTTCAGCGCGAACATGTCGCGCCACATGCGGTCCACGGATACCTCGGCCTGCGCCGGCTGCGACGCAAACCAGTGGCCGGCGATCACCCGGTTCGCGGGCGGCAGCGCGTCGGCCCAGGACAGGCGCAGCTGGCGGTCGGCCCAGTCCTTGGCGCGCGGGTCGGCGAAATGCGATTGATCGATGGGCCGGCCATCGATCGCGACGAGCTTGCCCACCGCCAGCGGCATCATGTTGAGCTGGTCGGCGCCGATGCCTGCCAGCGCCTGCGCGAAGCCGGCGCGCTGCTCGTCCTGCAGGTTCAGCGCGAACCAGTTCGGCATGTCGGCGGGCAGCTCCTTGCGCCAGCCGTCGAGCAGGGCGGGCGCCACCACCGACAACAGCAGCAGCGCGGTGAGGCCCAGCGCGAGCGCGGTGGCCTGCACCACGCTCAAGCCCCGCCGCCGTGCCAGCGCGGCGAGTCCCAGCCGCAAGGCCGGATGCGCACCCGGCGCCACGCGCCGCGCCAGCCACAGCAGCAGCGCCGCCAGCAGCGCGGCCACCAGCGCCACGCCGGCAAGGCTGGCGGCGAGGATGCCGGCGAGTTTCAGCGAGCCGCTCTGGCTCCAGATCAGCGCCAGCGCCACCAGTGCGGGCAGCAGGTACAAGGCGTCGAAGCGGCGCATCCGGCGCGCCAGGCTCTGGCGGAACACGGCGACCGGCGGTACGTCGGCCAGCCGCAGCAGCGGCGGCAGTGCGAAGCCGGCCAGCACGGCCAGGGCCATCGCCGCGGCGCCCAGCGCGGGCAGCAGCGGCAGCTCGGTGGGAATGCCGCCGAACAGCGTGCTGGCGAACTGCCAGGCCAGCTGCGCTGCGCCCAGCGTGAGCAGCACGCCGGCCAGCGCCACCGGCAGCGCGAGCGCGGCAAGCGTGAGCAGTAACAGGCCGAGCACGCGCCGGCGTGGCGTGCCCAGCGCGCGCAGCAGCGCCACCTCTGGCGTCTTGCGCCGCGCGTAGCGCTGTGCGGACAGCGCGATCGCCACGCCGGCGAGCAAGGCAGCCAGCAGGGCGGTGAGGTGCAGGAAGGCGCCGGCGCGATCGAACGCGGTGCGCATGCGCTCTTGGGTCTGCTCCGGCGTGATCAATTCCGCGCCCTGCGGCAGGCTCTGCCGCTGCGCCCAGGTGCGCCAGCGCTGCACCGCTTCCGGCGTGCCGGCCAGCAGCAGGCGATGCTGCGCGCGGCTGCCGGTGCCCAGCAAGCCGGCTTGTTCGGCGTCCTGCAGACTCATTAGCGCGCGCGGCGCCAGCGTCACCAATGCACCACCGTCGGGCTGCTGCACCAGTTCGGCGGCGATGCGCAGTTCCTTGCCGCCCAGCTGCAGCGTGTCGCCCACTTGGAGCGCGAGCGCCACCAGCGCGCGGTGGTCGAGATACACCGTGCCGGTGGCGGGCCCATGGCCGTTGCGCTGGCGCCCGGCGGCATCGGCGAGCACCAGCTTGCCGCGCAGCGGATACGCACCGTCGGTGGCCTGCACGTCAAGCAATTGGCTGCGCTCATGGGCGAACGCCACACTGGGGAAACCGGCGGCGTGGCTGATGGTGAGGCCATCGCGACGCGCTTCGTCGGCGTAAACACCCGGCACGGCCTGCGGCGCCGAGACGCCGATGTCGCCGCCGATCAGCTCCGCCGCACTGGCGAGGATGCCGCGCTCCACCCGCGTGGCCAGCGTGGCCACCACGCCCAGCGCCAGCACCGCCAGCAACAGGGAGCCGGCCAGGGTGCGCAGTTCGGGCAGCCGCCATTCGCGGCGCAGGTTGCGGAGGGCCAGGCGCAGGAGCTTCATGACTGCGCTCCGGTGGACGTGGGCGCGACGTCCTGCGCTGCTTTGCTTTCCTCTCCCCCAACGGGTTCATCGTTGGGGGAGAGGGTTGGGGTGAGGGGGGCTTCTACGCTCTCGCAAGTTTCAAAGCGGTTTCGGACGCCTGTCGGCGCCCGAGTTACTTCTCCTTTGCTTGTCCAAAGGAGAAGTAACCAAGAGGAAACGACACCCCGCGGCGGCGCTTTCCGTCCGTCCATGGACGGAAAGTCCGTGAGCCGTGGCCGGGCTTTTCGAGCGGGCTCCTGCCCGCGCGAAAAGGCGTTGCCCTCCATGGCA
>Ga0209026_1000139_pt1 | contig 115298 bp, 110 predicted proteins | sample AraplaCL_Col_mCL_FD_184262 | JGI IMG/M metagenome (GOLD analysis project Ga0209026, IMG submission 184262) | Arabidopsis root microbial communities from the University of North Carolina, USA - plate scrape CL_Col_mCL (SPAdes) (version 2) | ecosystem: Host-associated > Plants > Roots >...
CAGTTTGGCGTCAGGGCAGGAGGCCCTGTCGACAAACCCCGTAACCCACCCGCGGACTTGCCGGGCAGGAAGCCCGGCAAGCGCGTAAGCGGGGTGCTCTTTCTCTTTCTCTTTGGTTACTTTCTCTTTGAGCACGCAAAGAGAAAGTAACTCGGGCGCCTACGGCGCACGAAAGCTCTTCGCTTCAAATCAACCATTCAGAGCAAGAGCATCGCGACTGAAGTCGCTCCCACATCCCACATCCCACATCCCACATCCCACATCCCACATCCCACATCCCACATCCCACATCCCACATCCCACATCCCACAAGAAAAAACTCTGCCGCCCAGCGCCAGCCGGGTGCCTAGATCGAGAGGCAGCACCGCGATCAGCCCGCTGAGGCGGTCGCTGCACTTGGCGGCTTCGAACATGATCACCACCACCACCACCACCACCACCGCGGCGGTGATCATGTAATTGCCGATGAACCAGGCCGTGGTGCCTCCCGCGAGGGGAGGTCTATTGGCTGGCGCGAGTCAGCGGGCAGGCGCGGGAAGGCCTTGCAGGAAGGCGGTGAAGCTTGCCAGGTTGGCTTGCCAGCCGTTGGGATTGCGTGTCGCGACCAGGGTCGAGGCGCCGTGTACGCCGATCTTGGGCTGGTAGTGCACGATGTTGGCGCCGTGAGCGTCGCGCAGCACCTCGGCGACGTCGCTGGCCTCGTTCGGATCGGTGGTGATGTAGAACGGCAGGGTCACCTTGGCGGCTGCCTGCTTGATCTGGTTCTTGTCGTCGAAGTATTCGCCCGGCGAAAAGCTGGCGATGGCGCTCAGGCCTTGCGGGTGTTTCGCGGCCAGCACGATCACCAGCGACGAGCTGTAGGAGCTGCCCACCGCGACGATGCGCGCGTAGTGCTGCGCGCGGGCCCAGGCCAGGGCGGCTTCGAGATCGGGCAGCGCGGCCACGTAATCCGCCGACGAGCCGAGCTTCGCCACGGTTTCGTTGTGGCCGCCGAACAGGTCGCCGCCGGAGCGCTGGTCGATCGCGAGGGTGTCGAAGCCCAGTTTCTGCAGCGCCGGCACCACGCTGTCGTACTCGTGCCGATTCGCATGGGCCTGGTGGAACAGCAGGGCGATGCTGCGGCCGTGCGGCTGCGCTTGGCTGAGCGTGCCGTAGACAGCCACGCCGTCGCTGGTGTGCAAGGTCAGTGGTTCGCCGGCCAGCGCGAGAGCAGGCAGGCACAGCAGGATCAGACAGGTCCAGCGGATCAGACGGGCAGGGGACATGACGTGCATGGCGGGGCTCCTCGGGGATACCCGGCTCAGGCTACGTGAGGCGTCCGGCAAAGGCCAGCGACGGCGGTGCAGCGGCTCAGCGCGAGCGCAACTCGCGGCCGTAGCCGTGCACCTCGTCGACCAGTACTTTGACGTGTGCGGGATCGACTTCCGGCGTGATGCCGTGGCCGAGGTTGAACACGTGACCGGGGTGGTTGCCATAGCTGTCCAGCACGGCGCGGACTTCGCGGCGGATTACGTCGGGATGGGCGCGCATCACTGCGGGATCGAGGTTGCCTTGCAGGGCGACCTTGCCGGCGACGGCGCGACGGGCATCAGACAGATCCATGGTCCAGTCGACGCCGAGCGCGCTACAGCCGGTGTCGGCCATGTCGGCGAGGTGCTGGCCGGCGCCTTTGGAAAACAGGGTCACCGGGAGATCGCGGGCGTACGGGTCGGCCTTCAGTGCGGCGACGATCTGCGCCATGTAGCGCAGCGAGAACTCGCGGAACGGGGCGGGTCCGAGCAGGCCGCCCCAGGTGTCGAAGATCATCAGCGCCTGCGCGCCGGCGGCGGCCTGGGCGATCAGGTAGGCGGCGACGGCACGCGCCAGAGTATCGAGCAACTGGTGAGCGAGCTTCGGTTCGTTCCAGCACATCGCCTTGAGCGTGGCGAAATCCTTCGAGCCCTGGCCTTCGACCATGTAGCAGGCCAGCGTCCACGGGCTGCCGGAGAACCCGATCAGCGGCACGCGGCCATCCAGTTCCTGGCGGATCAGCCGTACGGCCTCCATCACGTAGCGCAACTCGCCGTCCATGTCGGGTACGGCGAGCCCGGCGATGTCGGCAGCCGTGCGCACCGGATGCGCGAATTGCGGACCCTCGCCTTGGGCGAACGAGAGGCCCAGGCCCATCGCGTCGGGAATGGTGAGGATGTCGGAAAACAGGATCGCCGCATCGAGTTCGAAGCGTTCCAGCGGCTGCAAGGTCACCTCGCAGGCGTACTCGGGGTTCTGCGCCAGGCCCATGAAGCTGCCGGCGCGCTCGCGGGTGGCTCGATATTCGGGCAGGTAGCGGCCGGCCTGGCGCATCACCCAGACGGGCGTGGTGTCGGTGGGCTCCCGGCGCAGCGCGCGCAGGAAGCGGTCATTCTTCAACTCGGTCATTTCAACGTCCGTAAGGGCCTTCGAGGCCCTGGGCAAACATCAGGCGAAACCCGCGCTTGAGCTGGGCATCGCGCGCTTTCTCGAACGCACTGACCGCCTCGTCGCGTTCCAGGAACTGTTCGCGCTTCATCGTGGCGCGACCGCCCTGGGTGCCGGATTCGCGGTACAGCGTCCAGCCGCCCAGCAGATCCTGCTCCAGCGTGATCTGGACGTAGCGTGGTGCCTCGGCGCTGCCTGGCACGGTTTGCAGATAGAGGCGCATGGATTCCGGGTGGACTGTGCGGCACGCCGCAAACCCAAGCATTCTAGAAGGCTGGCGCCCCGGTAGCGAGGGCGCTGACGTCGCAGGTGTGACGCGACCGCTTCAAGGCGAGCTCGTGGCCGCCTGCAGTGTCGCCAATACATCGGCTTCGGCAACCCCGCCGACAATCTCGGCGCGACCGACGCCGCGCCACAGGATCAGCCGCAGCACGCCGGCGGTGTTTTTCTTGTCCAGCCGCATCAGCGCCAGCAGTTGCGGCGCCTCCATGCCGGACGGAATCGTCGTGGGCAAGCCAAGCTTTTCCAGCAATTGCCGCAGTCGCGCGGTATCGGCGCCGCCGCTCATGCCCAGGCGTTCGGACAACTGCGCGGCCAGCAGCATGCCGATCGCGACGCCTTCGCCGTGCAGCAAGGTGGTGTAATGGCCGGCGGTTTCCAGCGCGTGGCCGAAGGTATGGCCGAGGTTGAGCAGGGCACGCTCGCCTTGTTCGGTCTCGTCGCGGGCGACTACGCCGGCCTTGTAACGCACCTTGCGCGCGATCGCCTCCAATACGGCGGCGGAATCGCGTGCGGCGAGCGCATCGGCGTGCTGCTCCAGCCACGCGAAGAACGGTTCGTCGCCGATCGCCGCGCCCTTGATCACTTCGGCGAGGCCGGCGCGGTATTCGCGCTCGGGCAGGGTCGCCAGCGTGTCGATATCGGCGATTACCGCGCGTGGCTGGTGGAACGCACCGGCGAGGTTCTTGCCCACCGGCAGGTTGACGCCGGTCTTGCCGCCGACCGAGGAGTCGACCATGGCCAGCAAGGTGGTCGGCATCTGGATGAAGTCGATGCCGCGCATCCAGCACGCCGCGCTGAAACCGGCCAGGTCGCCGACTACGCCGCCGCCGAGCGCGATCACGCAGGCGTCGCGGGTGGCGCCCAGCTGGCCCAGCGCTTCCAGCGCGCGGCCGACATTGGCGAAGCTCTTGTGCGCCTCGCCGTCGTCGAGCAGGAACGACGACCACTTCAGGCCGTGCAGTCCCTGTTCGATGCGCGGCAGGTACAGCGGCGCCACCGTGGTATTGCTGATCACCAGCGCGTGCCGGCCGCGCAGCATGGCGCGCCAGCGCGAATGCTCGGTGAGCACGCCGCTGCCGATCCATACCGGATAGCTGCGCTGGCCGAGCGCGACGGTGATGGTCTGGGGTGCGGGGTTGTTCATGCGTTCTGCCGGGGCCATGCGGTGGATGGACGTTGCCAGTGATGATCGATCAGTGCGATGCAGCGTTCGCTGGCGGCGGCGACGCTGCCGTGTTGGCCGGGCACGGCGAGGTCGGCGAGCTCGCGGTAGATCGGTTCGCGGATCTGCGCCATCGCCAGCAGCCGCTCGTGCCGGTTTGGCACGGCCAGCAGCGGGCGGTGGTGGTCGCGTTCCAGGCGTTCCAGTTGCTGCTCGACAGTAGTCTGCAGCCATACCACATAGCCCCGTTCGCCGAGGTAGCGCCGATTCTGCGCGGCCAGCACGGCGCCCGCGCCGGTGGCCAGCAGCACGCCCTGGTGCTGGCTGCATTCGTCGAGCAAGGCGGTTTCGCGCTGACGGAAGCCGGCTTCGCCTTCGATCTCGAACACGGTGCTCACGTCCACGCCGCAATGGCGCTCGATCTCCTGATCGAGATCGACGAACGGCAGTCCATAATGCACGGCGAGCCGGCGCCCGATCGACGTCTTGCCGGCGCCGGTGGGGCCGATGATGAACAGGTTGCACGACGGATTCATGGACAAATGCTAACAGGGCAGCTGCGAGGACTGTGGTGAGCGAACGGGTATTGCTGGCCGGTTGTGGCGACCTTGGCCTGCGCGTGGCGCAGCGCCTGCTGGCGCGTGGCGATGAAGTGTGGGCGCTGCGGCGCCAGCAGCCGATGCACGATGGCGACGGCATCCACTGGTTGCGCGGTGATCTGACCCTGCCGGAAACCCTGCACGGATGGCCGCCGGATATCACCCAGCTGGTCTATCTGCCGACGCCGGACCGGCGCGATGCCACCGCCTATCGCGCGACTTTCGTGGACGGCTTGCGCCATCTGCTCGATGCGCTGGGGCATGACCGCTTGCAGCGCGTGCTGTTGGTTTCTTCCAGCGCGGTTTATGGCGAACATGGCGGCGACTGGGTGGATGAAGACACGCCGCCGGCGCCGCCGGGATTCAATGGCGCGGCACTACTGGAGGCGGAGCGGTGGCTGGCCGCGCAATCACCGGTTTCGATCGTGTTGCGGCTGGCCGGGCTATATGGCCCGGGGCGTATGCAATGGCTGGAACGTCTGCGCGCGGGGCAGGTCGCGGCACCGCGTACGCTGCCGCACTGGGCCAATCGCATTCATGTCGAGGATGCCGCCGCGGCGGTCGCGCACCTGCTGCAGCTGGGCGATCCATTGCCGCTGTATCTTGGCGTGGACAACACGCCGCTGCCGCTCGACGTGTTGTACGACCATCTGGCCGGCCTGATCGGCGCGCCACCGGCCGACGACGGCCCAGCTCCGGTCGGTGTCGGCAGCAAGCGGCTCAGCAACGCGCGCCTGCGCGCCAGCGGCTTCGTGCCGCGATGGCCGGATGCACGCGATGGTTACGCCGCCTTGTTCGATCAGTGAAACACCCAATCACTCACCAGGGAGAACCCGCATGGCCAACACCGTTCCTCATCATCAGGTCAGCACCGGCAACGAGATTCCCGGCTGCCGCATCGTGCGTTCGCTGGGCATCGTGCGCGGCATCACCGTGCGCTCGCGCAGCGTGGTCGGCAATCTCGGCGCAGCGCTGCAGACGATCGTCGGCGGCAATATCTCGATCTATACCGAGTTGTGCGAGAAGGCGCGCGAGGAGGCCTTCGAGCTGATGCTGCAGCACGCCGGCGCGATGGGTGCGAACGGCGTGGTGGCGATGCGCTACGACGCCAACGACGTGGCCCAGGGCGTCACCGAAGTGCTGGCTTACGGCACGGCAGTGCAAGTGGAAGCGTCAACATGATGTGATGACGCGGTGCGGCTTGTTGCGGCCGACGGCTGCGGCGCAGACTCGGGCTTCAGGACCGGGGAAGCGCAACGTGCCGCTCGCACGATCGAATGGGAGATTGACGCCATGTCGGTAGCCAAGGTCATCGAAATCAATGCTTCGTCCGCCAAGGGTGTGGAAGATGCCGTGCAGCATGGCTTGCGCAAGGCGGCGGAGTCGGTGAAGAACATCAAGGGCGCCTGGGTCAACGAGATCAAGGCGGTCACGAAGGACGACGGCACCGTGACCGAGTGGCGCGTCAACATGAAGGTGAACTTCATCGTCGAGTGAGCAGGCAGCGGCGGGGGCTGCGGAGTGCTCCCGCTTTCCCGTTCCGGTGCCCGAATTCAGCCGTGGCTGAGGCCGGTCACGTGACGATCGTCGTCATATTCCACACAGGTGTCGGCCAGTGCCGGCAAGGTGGCCAGCGCGTGTCGGCTGAGCCGCTCGAAGTGGGCCAGAAAGCGCTCCATTGCCGTCTCGTCCATCGCCAGTGGCGCATGTCGCGCCAGCAGATCCTGTTCCTGCTCGCCACGCCAGCGGCGCACGATCTCCCAGCTCGGCGCCTGTAGCACGATCAGCGCGTCGAACTTGCGCCATAGCGGCTGGTAGCCGCGCAACTGCTTGTTGACCCAGTGCCGCCAGCTGCCGTCCGGGTCTTCCTTGCGTTCCAGTTCGTTGATTGGTCTGGCCAGTGCGGCCTGCAGCTGCGGGCGGATACCCAGCGCCCAGCCTTCCACGATCACCAGCCTCGGCGGCCGTGTGGTTCGCGGCCAGCGCGACGGTGAAAAGCGCGTGTCGCGACCCTTGTCGAAGCGAGGATGCGTCACCGGCAGCTTGTCCGAGGCGTACGGCAACGCGGCCAGTACCGACATCAATAGTTCGATCTCATGGGTGCCCGGCACGCCGCGGCTGCGCAACAAGGGATGTACGTCGCGCGCCAGCGCTTCACGGTCGCTGCGGGCGTAATAGAAATCGTCCAGCGAAAGCACTTCGGTAGCCCAGCCGCGGGCCTCGGCCTGGGCCTTCATCACCCGCGCCAGCGTGCTCTTGCCGCTGCCCTGCAGTCCGGACAGTCCCAGGATGTAAGGGCGCCGGGAGCGGGCGATGCGCCCTGCGTACTGGTCGAGCAGATGGCCGGCGAGGGCCTCGTTCTGCATGTCTGCGTGAGACATCTTCATCCGCGGGCTACCCCGGTTCCGGGAGGTATTTCGGCTGCGGGAAGGTAGCGGTGGCGGTGTGTCCCGCCAACCGGCGCGCAGCGACCGTCTTCACATTCCACGGCGGAAAATGATGCCGGCCGCCGTATGGAAGTGGTACTGGATGAATGGGGCATTGCACTATCATCGGTCAGATTCATTTGCGCCATGATGGCGCGTGTCAGCCACGATGCAAAAGGAAAGTTTCAACACCATGCTCAAACCCGAGATTCTGGACACCTTCCTGCGGTTGCTGGACGAGGCCAAGGCCAGCGGCGACCGCGATCCGACGGCGATGAGCGTGGCCACCGTCGACGGCTCCGGCCGCGTCGCGTCGCGCATCGTGCTGCTCAAGGGCGCCGACGAGCGCGGCTTCCGCTTCTACACCAACTACCAGAGCGACAAGGGCGATCAGATCGAGGTTCACCCGCAGGTCGCGTTGTGTTTCCACTGGAAGCAGCTGCGCGATGGCGTACAGGTGCGCGTGGAAGGTGTCGCACGCAAGCTGCAGGAAGAGGAATCGGACGCGTACTTCGCCAGCCGTCCGCGCCAGAGCCAGATCGGCGCGTGGGCGTCGCTGCAATCGCAGACGCTGCCCGACCGGGAGGCGTTCGAGCAGCGGGTGGCACGCTACGAGCAGCAGTTCGACGGCCGCGAAGTGACCCGGCCACCGCACTGGGGCGGCTACGTGGTCGAAGCGGACATGCTGGAGTTCTGGTACGGCGCCGAGTTCCGCCTGCACGAACGGGTGCGCTGGGATCGCCACGGCCAGACCTGGACCAGCCGGCTGCTGTATCCGTGACCAGGCCGCTGCCCGCGGAGCATGTGGCGCAGGGCGGCTTCGCCGTGCACACGCGCGGTCGCGGCTTCAGCGACATCACGGCGCAGGTGGCCGACGCGGTGGCGAGCAGCCACGTGCAGACCGGTATCGCGAACGTCTTCACCGCGCATACCAGCTGCTCGCTGCTGCTTGGCGAGAACGCCGACCCCCACGTGCGCGACGACCTCGAGCGCTGGTTTGCGCGCGCGGTCCCCGATGGCGATCCCATCTTCGAACACGATGCGGAGGGCCCCGACGACATGCCGGCGCATATCCGTTCCATCCTCACCGGCGTCAGCCTCACGCTACCCGTCCACGCCGGCAAGTTGCTGCTGGGCACGTGGCAGGGCGTCTACCTGTGGGAGCATCGTCTCGATCCGCACCAGCGCAAGGTCACGGTGACCGTGCTGGGACATTGAGCGCATGAACGGACAGGAAACTCGTTCTCCGGATCATTTTCCGCAACGCATCGTCTGCCTCACCGAGGAGCCGACCGAGGTGCTGTACGCGCTGGGCGAGGACCGCCGCATCGTCGGTATTTCCGGCTTCACCGTGCGGCCGCCGCGGGCGCGCAAGGAGAAGCCGAAGGTCTCGGCGTTCATCAGCGCGAAGATCGGCGAGATCCTGAAACTCGAACCCGACCTGGCGATCGGTTTCTCCGACATCCAGGCGGACATCGCACGCGAGCTGATCAAGGCCGGCGTCGAGGTGTGGATCAGCAATCACCGCAGCGTCGACGGCATTCTTGCCTACATCCGCCGGTTGGGCGCGATGGTCGGCGCGCACGAAAAAGCCGAGGCCTACGCCCAGCGTGCCGAACAGCACATCGCCGACATCCGCGCCGCGGTCGCGCGGTTGCCGCGGCGACCGAAGGTGTATTTCGAGGAATGGGACGAGCCGATCATCACCGGCATCCGCTGGGTCGCCGAGATCATCGGCATCGCCGGCGGCGACGACTGCTTTCCCGAGCTGGCGCGCGAGCCGCTGGCGAAACAGCGCATTCTGCCCAACGGCGACGAAGTGATGCGGCGCGCGCCGGACATCATTCTCGGCTCCTGGTGCGGCAAGCGCTTCCGGCCCGAACGCGTGGCTGCGCGGCCGGGTTGGGACACGATTCCGGCGGTGCGCAACGGCGACCTGTACGAGATCAAGTCGCCGATCATCCTGCAGCCGGGACCGGCGGCGCTGTTCGATGGGCTGGACGAGATCCATCGCATCATTACCGAGTGGGCGCTGCGCTGAGCTTTTTGGTTTTGGATTGTTGGCCTTTTGTGGGAGTGACTTCAGTCGCGATGGCTGTTGCTCTTTGGTTGTTTGTTTGAAGCGAAGAGCTTTCGCTCTCCTGCGGAGTGCGAGTCACTTTCTCTTTGTGTGGCCAAAGAGAAAGTAACCAAAGAGAAAGGCCACCCCGCTTGGCGCTTGCCGGGCCTCCTGCCCGGCAAGTCCGTGAGCCGGGGCCGGGCTTTTCGACCGGACTCCTGTCCGGACGAAAAGGAGTCGACATCCTTGTCGACTCCCGCTGCGCGGCCTGTCGACCCCGTCTCACCGCCGCACAGGGGCCCCGGGTAGAGCGGCAGGCCATCCTGGCCTGCACTCGGTGAAAAGCCGAAGCGAAGCGTCGCTCTGGCTGTTGACCTAGCTCTTCTGAAAAGTACGCGCAGGAGGCGCGTTGCTCTACCCGGGGCCCCTCTGAAGCGGCGGGCGGGCGGAGGAAAGCCCGCAGGGTGGCCGGCAGGGATGCCGGCCAGTTTGGCGTCAGGGCAGGATGCCCTGTCGACAAACCCCGTAGCCCGCCCGCGGACCTTGCGGGCAGGGATGCCCGCAAGGCGCGTAAGCGGGGTGCTCTTTCTCTTTGGTTACTTTCTCTTTGAGCACGCAAAGAGAAAGTGACTCGGGCGCCATCGGCGCACGAAAGCTCTTCGCTTCAAACCACCAACCTGAGAGCAACAGCCATCGCGACTGAAGTCGCTCCCACATCCCACATTCCACATCCCACAGGAGAGAAAACTCAGGCACCCAGCGCCAGTCGGGTGCCCAGATCGAGCAGCGGTGCGGCGATCAGCAAACGCGCCAGCAGCAACACGATCATCACCGCCATCGGGGCGAAGTCGATGTTGCCGGCGATCAGCTTGCCATTCAACGGGCGCAGCAGCGGAGCGACAATGTTGCCGACCAGTCGCAGCAGGGGCTGCCGGCGGTCGACCGCGAACATGCTCAGCAGCGACCAGCCGAAGATCAGCACCAGGTAGAACAGCAGCACGAAGTCCAGCAGTTCGGCCCATGCCAGCACGATCAGGCCGACCGGACGTGGCGCCACGCCGATCAAGGCGAACAGCAGCAGCCGTTTCAGCAGCATCAGCAGCCACGCCAGCAGCAGCGCCGCCAGGTTGATCCGGCGCCAATTCGGCAGCACGCGCCGGATCGGCGCCAATACCGGGTTGGTATAGCGATAGACGAACTGGCTCAGCGGATTGTTGAAATCCGCGCGGCAGGCTTCGGCGGCAATCCGCAGCAACAGCAGCGTGACGGCGGCCTCGAACGCCAACTCGATCAACAGGGACAGCGCATTCAACAGATAACTCATGACAACTTGTCCAATTGTGCGGCCAGTTCCATGCCGCGTCGGGTGGCGGCGGCGACGGCCCGGGCGGTGATGCGGGCCAGGCCGTCGGCGCTGAAGCTTTCCAGTGCGGCCTGGGTGGTGCCGTTCGGCGAGGTGACGCGCTGGCGCAGGATGGCGGGATCCTCGCCGCCCTCGACCAGCATGCGACCGGCGCCCAGGCAGGTCTGCGCGGCTAGTGCACGGGCCGTATCGCGCGGCAGGCCCTGCGCCACCGCGGCGGCTTCCAGCGCCTCGACCAGGGCGAAGAAATACGCGGGGCCGGAGCCCGACAGCGCAGTGACGGTATCCATCAACGCCTCATCGTCGATCCAGCGGGTGATTCCGGCGGCGTCGAGGATGTGCTGCGCCTGCGCCTTCTGCGGCGGACTGACCCGGCTGTTGGCGCACAAGCCGGTGGCGCCGGCACCTATCAGCGCCGGCGTGTTCGGCATGCAGCGGACGATAGGCAGGCCGGCGCCGAACCAGCGCTCCAGCTGATCCAGGCGCACGCCGGCGGCGATCGAGATCAGCAGCGGCCGGTTGCGCTGCAAGGTATCGCGCAGTTCGGTATGGATCGCGGGCATGATCTGCGGCTTGACCGCCAGCAGGATGACTTCGGCCTCGGCCGCGGCAAGCCGGTTCTCGGCATAGCAGGCGACGCCGAATTCGCGACCCAGCGCATGCCGGGCTTCGGCCAGGGGCTCGGCGACGCTGATGGTGGCCGGGGCCACGCCGGTTTTCAGCAGGCCGCCGATCAGGCTGCGCGCCATGTTGCCGCCGCCGATGAAGGCAAGTCGTGTCATGCAGGGTTCCTCGCGTGTCCAGACCGCGTACCTTACCGGAGCGGTGTCGCTGCGCGGCGGTTTTGTGGGTATGCATGGACGCCGACAGAGCGGGTTCGACGGTCCGTGCGATGGCTGGACGATGATTTTTCGACCGGGTGCTCAAACCGGGTCGACAGTTTGCACGTCGGGGTCTGGAAAGACTGGCCGCACAGCCGGTTGCGCGAGTAGTATCGACGCGGCTACAGGGGGATCCAGGTAGTTCGTTCAGGTGGTTCCATGGCGCACCATGGGCTGTGGCAAGCCACGCCTGCGAATATCACCCGTCCCCTGACGTGGCACACGAATTCATGCGATCCAGACGATTGCCAGACATCGGTTGAGGGGAACGACAGATGGACATTGCCGAACTGCTTGCTTTTTCGGTGAAGAACAAAGCCTCGGACTTGCACTTGTCCGCGGGGCTGCCGCCGATGATCCGCGTCGACGGCGACGTGCGCCGCATCAACATCCCCGCCCTCGAGCACAAGCAGGTGCATTCGCTGATCTACGACATCATGTCGGACAAGCAGCGGCGCGATTACGAAGAATTCTACGAAACCGACTTCTCCTTCGAGATTCCCGGGCTGGCGCGCTTCCGCGTCAATGCGTTCAACCAGAACCGCGGCGCCGGTGCGGTGTTCCGTACCATTCCGTCCGAAGTGCTGACGCTGGAGGATCTGGGCGCACCGCGCATCTTCAAGGAGTTGATCGAACAGCCGCAGGGCCTGATTCTGGTGACCGGCCCGACCGGCTCGGGCAAGTCGACCACGCTGGCGGCGATGGTCGATCACATCAACAAGAACGAATACGGGCACATGCTCACGATCGAGGATCCGATCGAATTCGTGCATACCTCGCAGAAATGCCTGGTCAACCAGCGCGAGGTCCATCGCGACACGCTGGGTTTCAACGAGGCACTGCGTTCGGCGCTGCGCGAGGATCCCGACTACATCCTGGTCGGCGAGCTGCGCGATCTGGAGACCATCCGCCTCGCGTTGACCGCGGCGGAAACCGGCCATCTGGTGTTCGCCACCGTGCATACCAGCTCGGCGGCCAAGACGATCGACCGCATCATCGACGTGTTCCCCGCCGGCGAAAAACCGATGGTGCGTTCGATGCTGTCCGAATCGCTGCGCGCCGTGGTTTCGCAGTCGCTGCTGAAGAAAGTCGGCGGCGGCCGCATCGCGGCGCACGAAATCATGGTCGGCATCCCGGCGATCCGCAACCTGATCCGCGAGGACAAGGTGGCGCAGATGTATTCGTCGATCCAGACTGGCACGCAGTTCGGCATGCAGACGCTGGATCAGTGCCTGCAGGATCTGGTCAAACGCGGTCTGGTGACGCGTCAGCAGGCATCCAGCTATGCCAAGAACAAGGACAGCTTCAAGTGAAGCCGGGAATCGGGAATGGGAAATCGGGAATCGTTGAAAAGCGGAGAGCAGCTCGTGCCTTCGGCTTGAACGTCCCGGCTCCCTGCGAACGGTTTGCGGCATGCGTCGATTTTTTGATTCCCGATTCCCGACTCCCGGGGTAGTGCCATGAGCGATTTCGATTTCACCTCATTCCTGAAACTGATGGTGCACAAGAAGGCCTCGGACCTGTTCATCACGGCCGGCGTGGCGCCTTCGATGAAGGTGCAGGGCCGGATCGTGCCGATCACGCAGAGCCCGCTCAGCGTGCAGCAGTCGCGCGACATGGTGCTCAACGTGATGACGCCCGGTCAGCGCGAGGAGTTCGAGAAGACCCACGAGTGCCAGTTCGCGATCTCGGCGCAAGGCGTCGGCCGCTTCCGTGTGTCGTGCTTCTACCAGCGCAACTGCGTGGGCATGGTGCTGCGCCGGATCGAATCGAAGATCCCGACGCCGGAGGAGTTGAACCTGCCTCCGGTGATCAAGCAGCTGGCGATGACCAAGCGCGGCATCATCGTTTTCGTCGGAGCCACCGGCTCGGGCAAGTCGACCTCGCTGGCGGCGATGGTCGGCTACCGCAACCTGAACTCGACCGGCCACATCATCACGATCGAGGACCCGATCGAATACGTGCACAAGCACGAGGGATGCATCATCACCCAGCGCGAAGTCGGCATCGATACCGACAGCTGGGACAACGCGCTGAAGAACACTTTGCGCCAGGCGCCGGACGTGATCATGATCGGCGAGGTGCGCACGCGCGAAGGCATGGATCATGCGATCGCTTTCGCCGAAACCGGCCATCTGGTGTTGTGCACGCTGCATGCGAACAACGCGAACCAGGCGATGGATCGCATCCTGCATTTCTTCCCGGAGGATCGTCGGCAGCAGCTGCTGATGGATCTGTCGCTGAACCTGAAAGGCATCGTGGCGCAGATGCTGATCCCCACGCCCGACGGCAAGGCGCGCCGGGTCGCGGTGGAAGTGCTGCTGGGCACGCCGCTGGCGCAGGATTACATCCGCCAGGGCGAGATCCACAAGCTCAAGGAGCTGATGAAGGAATCCACTTTGCTTGGCATGAAGACGTTCGACCAAAGCCTGGTCGAGCTGTATCACGCCGGCGAGATCTCCTACGAGGACGCCCTGCGTTACGCCGACAGCTCCAACGAAGTGCGCCTGCGCATCAAGCTGGCGCAGGGCGGCGATGCGCACACCTTGTCGCAAGGCCTGGATGGCGTGGAACTCGAGGAGACGCGCGACTCGCAGAACTTCGGCGGCAGCAACCTGCTGAATCGCTGAGGCGCTCCATGTCAAAAAAGAAGGCGCCTGCGGGCGCCTTCTTTTTTGTGCCACATGGCAAGCGGCGTACGTCTATTTCTCTCCAGGTGCCATGGCGCCGATGGTCAGGCCGCTGCTGTCGACGCTCTTCACTCCTTTCACAAGCTGGGCCACGCGTTCGGCATGCTGTTTTTCATCCTCCGACGAGACCTTGCCGGTCAGCGTGACTACGCCATCGTTGGTCGATACCGAGATGTTCGTGGCCTTGATGCCCTTGGTGGTGCCGAACTCGGATTTCACTTTGGTGGTGATCCAGGCATCGGCCGCCCTGTCGGGGACGGTCCGATTTTCGGGCGACTTATGCATCGGCTGCATGTCCGGTGTCTGCATCGGGGCGGCTTCCGGCGGCGTCTGCGCCGGGGTGGCGCTCTGCGCCGTGGCGTGGCCAAAGGGTACGGCCGCGAAAGCGAGTACCAGGCCGGTGGCGAGCATGCTGTTGCGGATCATCGTTGGGGTACGCATGGCGATCTCCTTGGCTGGAATGAAAGTCTGTCGGCGAGATGCCGTAGGAGCTGACTTTTTGTAGGTTGCATGGCACCAGCTACAGCGTGAATGTCACGTGGCTTCGGTCCATGCCGGTTCAGCGGAAGATTACGGATGCGAAGGGAGCGTCGCCATGATGTTGACTGGGCGTTTGACGACGCTCGCAAGTCAAAAAAAAGGAGCGCCGCGGCGCTCCTTTTTTTTGTTGAGCAATGAGCGCTACTTCAGAACGGTCTGACTGGTGATCACCATGCCGCTGTCGACGACGTGCATTTCCGCATTGATGCTGTCGACTCTTTCGGCCTGGGACTTCATCGCGGCAAACTGCGCCTTGGAGCGCGCCGCGTTGGCAGCAGCCTGGGCGCTGTCGTCGTTGTCGACGCTGCCGTTGATCGATGGCTCATCGCTCTTGCTGATCGCGGCGGTGGCGGCGGCCAGACTGTCGATTTTCTGTTCCATCAGTTGCAGCCAGTCCAGGTACATCGCTCCGGTCAGATGCATGCGGGCCATCTGACCGGCGTCGCCGACCGGATTTTTCAGGGTGTCGCCGAGCTTGCTGTCTTCGCCGGCACCCACGCCGAGCGCAAGTGCCTTGTCGCTCATGGCGAGCCACGCCGGCTGGCCCAGCATGCTGGTCATGTCCTTCGGCAGCGGTAGGGGCTTGCCATCGCTGGCGAGCTTCAGCTGGGTCAGTGCAGGCACCATCATCTGGCCCATCGCAAGCAGGCCGGCGGGGTTGTTGGTGCCCAGCACCAGGCGTCCACTGAATGTCGGTGCACCGGCATTCTGGCCAGGCACCAGCGAGTCCAGCGCAATACGCAGGCCGAGCATGTCGCCGAACGGCGGGATGGCGGCCTTCTGCATGGCTGGGCCGAGCTTGGCAAAGCTGTCGTTGAGATCGATCAGTGAGGGGCAGGCGAATGGCTTGGCGACCACGGCATCGGCCTGAGCCGACCAGAAGGTGCGCATCTGCGCGACCGGCAGCGCCAGGCTCATGTCGAACGGCGCGGTACCGGCGCTGCCCAGTCCCGGCAGTTCCACCTTGAGGCCGCTGAAAGCCTTGCCGATGTCGTCGGCCAGCGCCACGTCGAAACGCACGTTCTGGTGTTTGGCATCCAGCTGGGTGTAGCCGAAGCTCAGCGTCGGCACGCGGGTGGCAATGCGGGCGGCATCGGTCGCGCAACTTGGTGATGTCTGCAGCTGATTGGCCACCGGTTCGCCGGTCTTGGCCGACTCGGCTTCGGCATGTGCCTTGAGGATCGCGCCGATCAGCGGATCCTTGCCGCCGACCGCCAGCGGCAGTGCGCGGGTCAGATCCAGCTCGCCGACCAGCCAGGGCTGGTAGCCCTTGGTCTTGGCCAGCGCGGCCAGGCGACCGTCGTCCTGCAGGTTCTTCTGCGGACGATCCATGCCCAGCGCCTGGCGCAGCAGCGCCGGCGAGGCATCGGCCGGCAACAGTGCGGCCACGGCCTGCTTGCCGACCATCGCCAGGATCATCTCGGTGCCCGAGGCGGCGAACGCATATTTGCGATAGCTCTGCTTGTCCACATTGGCGAGATCGAGTTTCTTGCCATAGGCGGTTTCCAGCCGGCTGATGAAACCCTCGAACGCCCGTGGATCGCTCAGCTCGAAACGCAGCACCGGTGCCATACCCAGGCCGTACAGCGCCGAGTGGCCCTTGAGATCCAGCCCGGCACTCTGGGCAAAGGTTTCGATGGTCTTGCCGTTGAATTCGGCCCGCAATGCGCGCAGCAAGCGGGCGCCGTCGGGATCCTTCGCGGCCATGCGATCGGCGGCGGCATCGAGCTGGGCCAGATTGGACGGCAGCTGCGCGTCGGCCTGGGCGAGTAACGCTTGGCGTGTACTGTCGTCCATGATCTCCAGATTGGCCACCACATACGGCGTGTCCGCCGGTACGAACGCCAGCGGAGCATCCTTGTTCTTGTGCCCGCAGGCCGCCAGCATGATGCCGGCCAAACCCAGCGCGGCATATCGCATCGTCGATCGCATGTTGATCCCCAGAGGTGGTGGAATGGTGCGGTGCACATTATGCCCGCTTGGGGACCATCGCGCTGTGGCGAGTGCCGGCCGGATGCGATCAGGCGCAACCATGGAATGTGGCGATCTGGTTTGCCGGCTGCCGCGGCTCAGCGGGCCAGCACTTCGTTGAGTACGGCCATGCGCACGAACACGCCGTTGCCGACCTGTTCGAGAATCCGCGACTGCGCACCGTCGGCCACGTCCGACGCGATCTCGATACCGCGGTTGATCGGGCCCGGGTGCATCACCAGGCAGCCCTTGGAGGCAAGCGCCAGCCGGCGCCGATCCAGCCCGTAGCGGGCGAAGTACGCCGCTTCGTCCGGCAGATCGATGGACGTCATGCGCTCTTTCTGCAGCCGCAGCATGATCACCGCATCGACACCGTTGATGGCCTCGTCGAAATCGGTGTAACGGCGTCCCTGCGGAACTTCGTCCGGTGCCGGCATCAGCTCGGCCGGTCCGCACAGGCGGATGTCCTTCACTCCCAGCACTCCGAATGCGTGGATGTCCGAACGGGCCACCCGCGAATGTTTGATGTCGCCGCAGATCACCACGCTGAGGTTTTCGAAGTCCGGCCGGTGCTGGCGGATCGTCAGCGCGTCCAGCAGACCCTGGGTGGGGTGCGCGTGATTGCCGTCGCCCGCGTTGATCACCGATACCCCGCTCATCGCGTGGCGGACCAGTTCGTCCGGCGTACCCGAGCGCTTGTGACGCACGATGATCGCGTCCAGATGCATCGCTTCCAGCGTGTGCAAGGTGTCGAACAGCTCCTCGCCCTTGCTGGTGGAAGACAGCCCGATGTCGAAATTGATGACGTCCGCACCGAGTCGCCGCGCCGCCAGTTCGAACGAAGTGCGGGTGCGCGTGGACGGTTCGAAGAACAGGTTCAGGACAGTTCGCCCCGCCAGCACGTCGAGCTTGCGGGTGCCATGAGCGCAGGCATCGCGCAGGGCCTCGGCGCGGTCGAGCAGGCGCTCGATCGTTTCGCGCGGAAGGTTTTCCAGGGAAGTCAGGTGGCGCAGGCGAGGGCTCATGGCGGCGACTCGGGAGGTGGAAGGGACGGTGCTTTCAGTCACCGGTGGTGTCGTCGGATGCCGCTGATCCGGCACCGCTTAGCCAGCGTTCGAGAATGACCGCTGCGGCTTCGGCATCGATGCCGGCCGCATCGCGGCGGCGTTTGAGTCCGGCGGCGCGGGCGGCGGCAAACCGCTGCGCGGCCTCCTGCGAGCTGTGGCGCTCATCGACGAAGACGATAGGCAGGCTGTAGCGCTGCTGCAGTTGCGCGGCGAAAGCGCGCGCGCGGCGGCTGGCGGGTTGTTCGGCGCCATCGAGGGTCAGCGGAAGGCCGACCACCAAGGTGTCCGGCAGCCATTCCTTGCACAGGGCATCGAGCCGGCTCCAGTCCGGGCCGTCATCTCTCACCGGGACAGTGGCCAGTCCCCGTGCGCTGGCGGTGAAGGTATTGCCGATCGCCACGCCGGTCAGCCGGCTGCCGACATCGAAACCGAACACACAGCTCATGCGTGACCCGCATAGCCGGACAACTGGCGTGGGTCGACCCCGACCAGTCCGGCGGCGGCGCTCCAGCGCTCTTCCAGCGGCGTGTCGAATACCACCCGGCCGCAAGCCTCGGCGGTGAGCCAGGCGTTAGCCATCAGTTCCTGTTCCAGCTGGCCGGCATCCCAGCCGGCGTAGCCGAGCACCATGATGGCCTGGCGCGGGCCTTCGCCGGCAGCCATGGCGACCAGGATGTCGCGCGAGGTGGTGACCGACCACTCGGTGTTGATGCGATAGCTGGACTCCCAGTCGCCGGGCTCGCGGTGCAGGACGAAACCGCGCTCCTGCTGCACCGGGCCGCCGATCAGCACCGGTGCGTCGGCCAGTTCGCTGTCCATGCATTCGAGCTTCATCTGCGCCAGCACGTCGCCAAGCCGGTATTCGGACAACTGGTTCACCAGCAGGCCGACCGCACCGTCCTCGTCGTGCTGGCACAGCAACGTCACGCTGCGCGAGAACGGCGGATCGGCCAGATTCGGCATGGCGATCAGGAAATGCCCGGTGAGGGTGCTCGGCGCGGTCGTGCTCATGCGGCTATTGTAAGCCCGGTCGACGTCGAGCCGTGCAAAGAGCGGGTGAGGGCGGCGCTATTTGTTGCGCAATACGTCCCCAGGCAAGAATTGCCAGGTACGGGTGATGTAGAGCTCGTCGACGTTGACATCTTTCGGCAGCGGCGGAAACGGTGCGGACAAGCGCACGATACGCTCGGCGGCGGCGTCCAGCAGCGGATAGCCCGAACTCTTGATGACCGTGATGTTCTTGATGCCGCCGTCGCGGTTAAGCCCGACGGTGAGCAGCAAATCGCCGTACAGCTTGCGCCGGCGCGCTTCATCCGGGTAATTGAGGTTGCCGATCCGCTGCACCCGATCCGACCAGCCGCGCATGTAGCTGGCGTAGACGTATTCCTTCGTATTGGCCGAGATGAATTTCTTCTTCGGCCGCTTCGCCAGCGCCTCGGTCTGCTGGCGCAGTTCGGCGGCCAACTGGGCGATCGCCTGTTGACGCTTCAGTTCGGCCGCGGTCGGGGTCTGATCCTGCGGATCGACTTCGGTCTGCGCCGTATCGCTGGACACGCTGAAGTCGGTCGCACCCGTGGTGGTGACCATGCGGGTCGGCGTGACCGCCCGCGGCTGCGGCGTGGTGGCTTCGACCGGCTGCGCCGCGATGCCCGGATCCGGCTTGGGCAGCGCGCCGGAAAACATCTGCGATGGCCTGGCGGCGCGATCGCTCTGGCCACCGCCGCTGTTATTGGCCTGAGCCAGGAAATCGGCCTTGTCCGGCGCCTGCTGATTGGCCACATTGACCAGAGTCACGTCCAGCGTCGGCAGGCTGGGGCTGGGTTTCACAAAATGGAAAGTGATGCCCAGCAGCAGCACCCCGTGCAGCAGCAGCGAGAACAGCATGGTGGCACCGATGGGATTCGGTGCGGGAGGGACAGTTGCCGTGGTGCTCACGCGATACGCTTTCCGATGACGTACTGCTCGATGACATCGAACAGCTGACCGGCAATGTTAAGCCCGAACTGCGCGTCCAGTTCACGTACACAGGTCGGGGATGTGACGTTGATCTCGGTCAGATAGTCGCCGATCACGTCCAGACCGACAAACAGCAGGCCGCGCCGGCGCAGCTCCGGCGCCACCTGGGCCACGATCCAGCGGTCGCGGTCGGACAGCGGTACGCCGACGCCGCGGCCGCCGGCCGCGAGATTGCCGCGGAAATCGTCGCCTTGCGGGATGCGCGCGAGCGCATACGGCACGGGATTGCCGTCGATGACCAGGATGCGCTTGTCGCCGGCGCTGATCTCCGGGATGTATTTCTGCGCGACCACCAATTGCCGCCCCTCGCGGTGGGCATTGCCGCCGAGCAGGGTCTCCAGCATCGAGTTGAGGTTGCTGTCGCCGGCCTTGACCCGGAAGATGCCGCGTCCGCCCATGCCGTCCAGTGGTTTCAGCACCACCTCGCCGTGTTCGGCAGTGAATCTACGCAGTTCGCCCACATCGCGGGCGACCAGGGCCGGCGCGATGCACTGCGGAAAGGCCAGCGAGAACAGCTTCTCGTTGCAATCGCGCAGCGATTGCGGGTCGTTGACCACCATGACGCCACCACGCTGGGCCGCTTCCAGCACCATGGTGTCGTAGATGAACTGCGCGTCGACCGGCGGATCCTTGCGCATCAGCACCACGTCGAGTTCGCGCAGGTCGCGCCACTGCGCCGGTCCCAGCGTATGCCAGTGCTGCGGATCCTCGCGCACGGCGAGCGGCGCGATCCGGGCCCATGGCGTGCCATCGCGCAGTGCCAGGTCGCCCTGCTCGAAGTAATGCAGCGAGTGGCCGCGGCGCTGGGCCTCCAGCAACATCGCAAAAGTGGTGTCCTTCGCTATCTTGATCGCGCCGATGGGGTCCATCAGCACGCCGACCGAAAGGGTCATCGTGGTTCTCCGTTGGGGGTGTTTCAGTGCAGGCGGATGTCGATCGTCAGTGGGTATCTACAAGTGGATGGTCGCCGAGGCCATCTTTGGCGACAAGCGTGACACGCGACTGTCCATCTGTGACCAGATGGTGCCAATATGGGTCACGTTGTGCATTCGACGGGCAACGCTGGCGATTATTGCTTGACAGTCTCGGCGGGCAGGCAGTAAACAACAAAGCATCGGATGATCGCCGCAGAGCGCGTATTGGGCGGTTCGTTTTCGTATTTTTTTACATGCGCACCATACGGCATGGCTGTTGCATGCAATGATTTCTATACCTGAGCTCGGGGCGGGCCGCAGGGGGAGTAGTGAATTTGAACGTGAGTGCTAACGACTTGGCTGGTCTCAAGGTCATGGTCATCGATGACTCCAAGACCATCCGCCGCACAGCGGAAACCTTGCTGAAAAAAGAGGGCTGCGAGGTGCTGACCGCAGTCGACGGGTTCGAGGCGTTGGCCAAGATCTCCGACCAGAAGCCTGCCATCATCTTCGTCGACATCATGATGCCGCGGCTGGATGGTTATCAGACCTGCGCGCTGATCAAGAACAATCCGCAGTTCCGCGCCACACCGGTGATCATGCTGAGTTCGAAGGATGGCCTTTTCGACAAGGCGCGGGGTCGCATCGTGGGTGCCGAGCAGTATCTGACCAAGCCGTTCACGCGGGACGAGCTGCTTGGTGCCATTCATCGCCATGTCAGCACGGTGTCGAGCCACTGACTGCAGATTCTGAGGGGGAGCTGTGGCCACTATTCTCATCATCGACGATTCGCCGACCGACGTGCGCGTATTCACCACGCTGCTCGAACGGGCCGGCTACCAGGTCGCCGCTGTCAGCAGTGCCGAAGAGGGCATCGAGCGCGTGCGCGCCGAATTGCCTGATCTGATCATCATGGACGTGATCATGCCTGGCATGAACGGCTTCCAGGCGACCCGCACGCTGACCCGCGATCCCGTCACGGCGGTGGTGCCGATCGTGATGATCACCACCAAATCGATGGAAACCGATCGCGTCTGGGGTCTGCGGCAAGGTGCCCGCGCGTTCATCACCAAGCCTGTGAACGAAAAAGAATTGCTGGGTTGCATCAACGATCTGTTGTCGAGCGAGACATGAGCCAGTCCGTCAATCGCACTCCTTTCGAGATTCTGGCCCGCTACGAGCGGCTGTCGCTGGCGCATGCCTCGGATACGCAGGACAAGCTGGAGGCGCCTGGGCTATGGCGCGGCATCGGCTTTCGCGTCGGCTCGCGCCTGCTGGTCAGTGGCATCGACGAAATCAACGAATTGCTCGCGGTACCGGTGCTTACCCCGGTGCCCGGAACCCAGCCGTGGCTGCTCGGCGTAGCCAACGTACGCGGCAATCTGGTGCCGGTGGTCGATTTTGCCCGCTTCCTGTTTGGCGAGCGCACCCAGCAGTCGGACCGCACCCGCCTGCTGGTGGTGCGTCAAGGTGGCGGCAGCGTCGCGCTGCTGGTGGACGAGGTGTTCGGTCAGCGCACGGTGGATGAGGAGCAGCGCCGCGAGGCCGGGCGCGAGGATGATCCGCGGCTTGCCCGTTTCGCCGAGAGCCGGGTGGGTGAGCAGCAATTGGCAATTTTCAGCATGAACCGGCTGGTGCGGGCACCGGATTTCCGGCAGGCCGCGGCCTGACCTCGCGTCAGACCGCAGCCATGTGAAGGGCCGGCGCCTGTCAGGGTCGGAAATTTGGGGCAACCATTTCCTGGCCAGTACCCGCTCTGCGGAGCCGGCAATGTATACGTTAGACGGATGAGGTGAACATGAGCACTACAGGGGGCGTCAGCAAGGAACGCGGTTTTACTACTGCACTCATTGTCCTGCTGCTGATCGCGATCGCGCTGGCGGCGTTCGATTTCTGGCGGCTCAACATCAAGAACGATGAGGATCGCCAGGCCATCGCGCTGACCACGCAGATCCAGGTGCTGTCGCAGCAGACCGCAAAGTTCGCGCTGGAATCGGCCGGCGGCAACGTCGACTCGTTCAAGGAGCTCGAATCCACCCGCAACTCCATCGATTCAGCGGTGCAGCGGTTGAACAAGGGCGATTCGGCCACCGGCATGCAAGCCTATGCCGACGGCAACGCATCCCTTGCCGGCCGTGCAGTGAGCGCCCTGAACGACTCATGGAAACAGCTGGACGGAGACATCGGCAAAATCCTCTCCAACAAGGCCGTGGTGCTCGACTCCGGCCAGCGCGCCAACACCTTGTCCCAGCAGATGCCGCTGCTCAACTCGAGCATGGAGCAGGTGGTCAACATTCTGCAGCAGCGTGGTGCTAGCGCCGACCAGATGCTGGGCACATCGCGCCAGATGTTGTCTGCCGACCGAATCATCCGCCGCGTGCAGGAAGTGCTGCAAGGTGGCGATTCCGCGCAGTCGGCGGCCGATGGTCTGTCCCGCGATGCGCAGCTGTATGGCAGTGTGCTGAAAGGGTTGATCGAGGGCAGTCCCGACAGCGGCGTGAAGCCGATCGGTGACGCGAATGCGCGCAAGATCCTCACCGACATGGATGCGAACTGGGGCAAGCTGGTCGACCCGGTCGCCAAGCTCGTCGCCGCCGCCGGCAACATCGCCGACGTGAAACATGCAGGCAACCAGGCCTCACTGGACTCGCAGACCGTGCTGTTGCGAGCGAACGACCTGTCCGAGCAGATCGGCAAGCTGCCATTGCGCCGGCTGTTCCCGAACGTGTGGTGGGGCCTGCTCGGCGCGATCGCCGCAGTGGCCTTCGCACTGATGCTGGTCGTCACCCTGGTCACTGAACAGCGCCGCCGTTTCGCCAGCAGTACCGAGCTGAACCAGCGCAACCAGGAGGCCATCATGCGCCTGCTGGACGAAATGGGTTCGCTCGCCGAAGGCGACCTGACCGTGAAGACCACGGTGTCGGAGGACATCACCGGCGCGATCGCCGACTCCGTGAACTACGCCATCGACGAGTTGCGCTCACTGGTGACCACCATCAACGAGACCTCCGAGCAGGTGTCGTCGTCGGCACAGGAAACCCAGACCACCGCCCGCCACCTGGCCGACGCGGCCGAGCAGCAGGCGCAGCAGATCAGCTCGGCGACTTCGGCGATCAACCAGATCGTGAGCTCGATGGATATCGTGTCCAAGGACTCCGCCGAATCGGCCGACGTGGCCGAGCGTTCGGTGAAGATCGCCTCGCACGGTGCCGAAGTGGTGCGCGAAACCATCTCCGGGATGGACTCGATCCGCGACCAGATCCAGGAAACCTCCAAGCGCATCAAGCGCCTGGGCGAATCCTCGCAGGAGATCGGCTCGATCGTGGAACTGATCAACGACATCGCCGAACAGACCAACATCCTGGCATTGAACGCAGCGATCCAGGCGGCTTCGGCCGGTGAGGCGGGCCGCGGTTTCGCGGTGGTGGCGGACGAAGTGCAGCGACTGGCAGAACGCTCGACCAGCGCGACCAAGCGTATCGAGACGCTGGTGCAGACGATTCAGTCCGATACCAACGAGGCGGTCAACTCGATGGAGCAGACCACCGCCGAGGTGGTGGCCGGTGCACGCAAGGCGGAGGACGCCGGCAGCGCGCTGGGCGACATCGAGCGCGTCTCGCACGATCTGTCGTCGCTGATTCAAAGCATCTCCACCGCGGCGCGTCAGCAGTCCGCGGCGGCGACCGACATTTCACATTCGATGAACGCGATTCAGGAAATTACCTCGCAAACTTCGCAAGGCGCGAGCCAGACGGCCGACTCGATCGGTACGCTGGCACAGCTGGCGAGTGATCTGCGACGCTCGGTGGCGCATTTCAAGCTACCGGGTTGACATCGGCCGGGCTGAGGTCAGCCCGATTGAGAAAAGCATTTGACGGGGGGCAGTCTCGCTGGTTGCAAGATGCTTGCGTTGTGCAACCACTGAGAGAGGCGCATGAGACTTCAAGACCACATCGATTTCACCACCCTGCAGTGGGTCAAGCCGGAGCTCGACGACACCTTGTCGATCGCCCGCGAGGCACTGGAGTCCTACGTCGACAATCCGGGCAAGCGCGACTTCATGCGTACCTGCGCGGATCATCTGCATCAGGTGCATGGCACCTTGAAGATGGTCGAGCTGTATGGCGCGGCGATGGTCACCGCGGAGATGGAAGCGCTTGCCATCGCGCTGCTCGAAGATCGCGTCACCTATCGCGAAGAAGCCTATGCCGCGCTGATGCGCGGCCTGATGCAGCTGCCCGATTACCTGGAGCGCCTGTCCAGCGGCCATCGCGACGTGCCTATCGTGCTGCTGCCGCTGCTCAACGACCTGCGCGCCAGCCGCGAGCAGGAGCCGCTGACCGAGTCGGCGATGTTCCATCCCAATCTCGATGCGTTCCTGCCGGAACAGGCGCCTGCGGCCATGAGCGAGGCGTACGCCGAAGCGCATCACGGCGAACTGGTGGATCTGCGCCTGCGTTTCCAGCAGCAACTGCTGGGCTGGTTCCGCGGGCAGAACGTGCCGCAGCAACTGGTCGGCATGCGCAAGACATTGCTGGCAATTACCGCGCGCTGCCATCACGTGCATGGCCGGCGCCTGTGGTGGATTGCCGCCGGCGTGCTGGAAGGCCTCGAACAGGGCTCGCTCAAGGCTCACGCCGGCGAAATACGTCAGCTGGTCGGCAAGGTCGACCGTAACATCCGTCAGCTGATCGAGCATGGCGAGGGCAGCCTGCGCAATGGCGACGCGGACGAAGTGGCCTGCAAGTTGCTGTACATCGTGGCTCAGGCCAAGCAGCGCAGTCCGCAAATGGAACTGTTGCGCACCACTTACGCCCTGGACAGCTTGTTGCCCGATGCAGGCGAGCTGGAACATGCCCGCGGTTCGATGGCCGGGCACAACCGCGCGCTGCTCGATTCGGTATCGCGCGCGCTGAAGGACGACTTGCTGCGCGTCAAGGAAGCCCTGGATCTGTTCCTGCGTCAGCAGGATGGTGACCCGGCACAACTGGCTGCGCAAGGTGAAGTGCTTGAGCGCGTCGGCGATACGCTGGGCATGCTGGCGCTGGCCGTGCCGCGTCGGGTGGTCAACGAACAGCGGCGGGTGCTCGACGAGATCGCCAATCGCATGCGCGCGGCGGACGAAGACACCTTGCTCGACGTAGCTGGCGCGTTGCTATATGTCGAGGCATCGCTGGACGACCACATCGAGAGCCTGGGTTCCGAGGATGAGTCGGGCGCCGACAATGCCATGCAAGGTCTGCCGCGCAGCGAGGCACTGGGCGTCGTCACCACCTTGATGCAGGAAGCGATCGGCAACACCGGCAGGGTGAAGGACGCGATCGTTGCGTTCGTCGAATCCGGCTGGGAGCACGACCGTCTGGCCGGTGCGCCGACTCTGATGGACGAGGTTGCCGGCGCGATGCGCATGCTGTCGTCGCCACGCCCGGCCGATCTGGCCCAGGGCGTGGGCCGTTTCATCGGTTATGAACTGCTGGACGATCGACGCGTGCCCAGCGGCGCGCAGATGGATCATCTGGCCGATGCGCTGGCGGCGCTCGAATACTACCTCGAAGCCGCGCGCGAACATCGGGGCGGTCTGGAACATATCCTCGACGTCGCCGAACACAGCCTGGGCCTGCTCGGCTACTGGCCGATGCCGTCCGCACGCCCGGTGTCCATCAGGGCAGCGGCCGTACCCGAAGTGGAGGCGCCCACCAGTCACGGCTTCGAGCACGAGCAGCATCCGGAACTGTCCGAGTCCGTCAGCCTGCTGCCGGGCGACGATCTGGGGCACCTGTTTGTAGGGACCATGGAGCCGCCTGCCGAACCCGTCCACGACCTGGATGGATTGCGGCTGGCGCAGACCGAAGCGACCGCGCCGGCGATGCTGGAAGGCGACGCATCGGAGCAGGCGGACGGCGACTGGGTCGAGATCGAGGAAGAGGTCTTCGAGCAGATGCCGGTGCGCGATGCCCTGGCGGCGAACACCAGCTTCAACGTCAATGCGGAAGGTATCGACGACGACATCCGCGAGATCTTCCTGGAAGAAATGCAGGAAGAGATCGACAACCTGCGCGCCGCCGAAAAGGTGTGGCTGGCCGATCCCGCCCAGACCTCGTCACTGATCAGTATCCGCCGCTCGTTCCACACCTTGAAGGGTTCGGGTCGATTGGTCGGCGCCGGTGTGCTGGGCGAGTTCGCGTGGAAAGTGGAGGACATGCTGAACCGAGTGCTCGACAACACGATCGAGCCGAGCGAAAACGTGCAGGCGCTGGTGCGGCACGCGATCGACGCCTTGCCGCAACTGCTGGCCGCGCTGAAGGGCGAGGGCGCGCCGGACGCGCCGCTCAGCGCGATCATGCATACCGCCGAGCAGCTGGCTGCCGGCAACCAGGTACGTCTGGAGGATCACGCACCGGCGGCCATGGAAACCGTCCGTCGCGTCGTGCGCCGCCGCGTACCGCGTGTCGATGTGGCAGCGGACCGTGTTCCGGAAGCCGGCCTCACCGATGCGCATACCGCCGCGGCTGGAAGCGAGCCGGTTGAGGTCGAGCCCGAGCACGTCATCGCGATGCCGGTGATGCCGCCGGTGGACCCGGTGTTGCTGGAAATCCTGCGCAGCGAAGTGGCGCAGTACCTGCAGACGATTCGCGCGGCCATCCAGCGCACCAAGAACGAATTGCCGATCGGCGAAGAATTGCTGCGCGCCGTGCATACGCTGCATGGTGCGATCGCGATGGTCGACATCCCGTTGCTGACGCAACTGCTGTCGCCGCTGGAAGGGTTGTTCAAGCGTCTGCGGGCGGCCAACCTGCCGTTGTCGTCCGAGGGCGTGATGCTGCTCGGACAGTCGATCGACGCGGTCGATCAGGTGATGGGCCAGTTCGACGTCGCCGAACCGCAACTGCCCAACGTGGACGCGCTCACTGCCCAGATCATCGCCATGCGCGATCGCTACCCCGAGTCGCAGGTCGCGCACGTGGTGTACGAGCCCCATGCCGACGAGACAGAGTCGACGGAAGGCGCGGGCACGGCGGATGCCGACGCCGACGAAAGGGACATGGCGGCTTCGCTGGATGCCAGCATGCTCAAAGCCACCGGTGCGCAGGCAGGCGAGGCATCCGGTGCGGCGTCGTCCGAGGAAGGCGAGGAGCAGGAGGTCAACCCGGAGGATGCACATCACGCCGAGGTAGCAGCCGAACTGGTGGCTGCATTGGGCGCATTTGAACACGCAGAAGCCAGCACGGCACGAGCGGCCGCCGAGCGAGCCGCAGCGGAACAGGCGGCAGCGGAGAAGCTTGCTGCCGAGCGGGCCGCGGCGGAACAGGCGGCAGCGGAGAAGCTGGCTGCCGAGCAGGCCGCGGCGGAACAGGCGGCAGCGGAGAAGCTGGCTGCCGAGCAGGCCGCGGCGGAACAGGCGGCAGCGGAAAAGCTGGCTGCCGAGCAGGCCGCGGCGGAGCAGGCGGCAGCGGAGAAGCTGGCTGCCGAGCAGGCCGCAGCGGAACAGGCGGCAGCGGAGAAGCTGGCCGCCGAGCAGGCCGCAGCGGAACAGGCCGCAGCGGAAAAACTGGCTGCCGAGCACGCCGCCATGATTCAGGCAGCTGCCGAACATGCGGCTGTCGACGAAGCGGATGAAGTCAGTGCCGAGGCGGCCCAACAGCCAGAGCCGGCGTATGCCTTGGCCGGTTCCGGCCAGATCGACGCCGACTTGCTGGAAGTATTCATCGACGAGGCACGCGAGATCCTCGATCACACCGACGGTGTGTTGGCGCAATGGCGCGCCGAGCCGACTGAGCTGGCCTATGTGGCCGAGCTGCAGCGCGATCTGCATACCCTCAAGGGCGGTGCGCGAATTGCCGGACTGGTGCCGGTGGGTGATCTGTCCCATGCCATCGAGACCTTGCTCGAAAAGCCGATCCGCGATACGGCGAGAAGCAGCACGCTGATCACCGCGCTGGAGACGAGCTTCGACCAATTGCACTCTCTGGTACAGCAGATCTCGCAGGGCCAGACACCAGGCTACCCGCAGGCGACCATCGATCACCTGCTCGCGCTGGCCGGCGAAACGACCCTGGCCGACGACGATATGCTGGCCGCGGTGGCCATGCCGGCGTCGGCAGCACCCGCCCAGGTACAAGCCGCGCAGCAGCCGGCGATACCCGTTCCGGTCGGCGCGCTCGATCTGCCTGAGTTGTTGCCGGAGGTGGAAGAGGAAGTGCGCTCCTCGCAGGAGCAGATTCGCGTCCGCGCCGATCTGCTCGACAGCCTGGTCAACCATGCCGGCGAAGTGGCGATCTACCGTTCGCGACTGGAGCAGCAGGTCGCCGGCTACCGCTTCAACCTGGTGGAACTGGAGCAGACCGTGGCGCGCCTGCGCAGTCAGTTGCGCATGCTGGAAATCGAGACCGAGGCGCAGATCATCGCGCGCTTCCAGCGCGAGCATCGCGAAGCCGGCCTGACCACATTCGATCCGCTCGAACTCGACCGCTACTCGCAGCTGCAGCAGTATTCGCGTGCGCTGGCCGAGTCGGTATCCGATCTGGTGTCCATCCAGAACATGCTGGACGAGCTGACGCGCCAAGCCGAGACCTTGCTGATCCAGCAGTCGCGGGTCAGTACCGAGCTGCAGGACGGTTTGCTGCGCACGCGCATGCTGCCGTTCGACACGATGGTGCCGAACCTGCGCCGCACCCTGCGCCAGGCGGCGCAGGAGCAGAACAAGAACGCCCAGCTCTACGTGGATGGTGCGCACGGCGAAATGGATCGCAACCTGCTCGACCGCATCAAGGCGCCGTTCGAGCACATGTTGCGCAACGCGATCGCGCACGGTATCGAAACTCCCGCGGAACGCCGCAAGGCCGGCAAGCCGGCCGAAGGTTCGGTGCATATCCAGGTCGCGCGCGAGGCTACCGAAGTCGTGATCCGCGTCAGCGATGACGGTCGCGGACTGGATCGCGCAGCGATCCGCAAGCGCGGCATCGAGCGTGGCCTGCTGCGTCCTGAAACCAAGCCGACCGACAACCAGTTGCTCTCGCTGATTACCCAGACGGGCTTCTCCACCGCCAGCACGATTACCCAGCTTTCCGGCCGCGGCGTCGGCATGGACGTGGTGGCGAACGAGATCAAGCAGCTCGGCGGCTCGCTGTCGATCGAGTCGGAAGAGGGCAAGGGCACCACCTTCGTGCTGCGCCTGCCGTTCACCCTCGCGGTGACCCAGGCGATCCTGGTACGCATCGGCGAGGCGACATTCGCGATTCCGATGACCTCGGTGCAGGGTGTGGCGCGGGTCAATCCGGACGATCTGGCCGCGTTGCTGGCGGAGAACGAGCCATCGTTCCAGTACGGCAACGAGGAATACGGCATCCACGACCTGGCCGAGTTGCTCGGTTTGCCGCCCGGCCTTCCGGCCGAGGGCGAGCAGCAGCCGTTGCTGCTGACCCGTGCAGGCGATCTGCGAGCAGCGATCCGCATCGATGCGGTGCTCGGTTCGCGCGAGATCGTGGTCAAGTCGGTCGGTCCGCAGATCAGCTCGGTGCCGGGCCTGCTCGGTGCGACGATCATGGGCGACGGTTCGGTGCTGATCATTCTGGATCTGGCGCCGCTGGTCCGTCACGGCATCATCCGCCGCGATCAGCGTCTGTCCGAAGGTCTCAGCGCGGTGCAGGCACCGGTCATCGAAGAAGTGCTGGTGCGGCCGCTGGTGATGGTGGTGGACGACTCGATCACCATGCGCAAGGTCACCAGCCGCGTGCTGGAGCGCCATGAATACGAGGTCAGTACGGCGAAGGACGGTGTCGATGCGCTCGAGAAGCTGCACGAGCGCGTGCCGGATCTGATGCTGCTCGACATCGAGATGCCGCGCATGGACGGCTATGAACTGGCCACCCACATGAAGGCCGATCCGCGCCTGCGTGACGTGCCCATCATCATGATCACCTCGCGCAGCGGCGACAAACACCGCCAGCGGGCGTTCGATATCGGCGTGGATCGCTATCTCGGCAAGCCGTATCAGGAAGCCGAGCTGCTGGTGCAGATCGGCGAGGTGCTGGAACAGCATGCGGTGGAGCCGGTTCATGACTGAGACGGTTCCGGCGATCGCCCTGCTGTTCGACGACACCGAGCTGGGCGGCCAGTTGCGGGCGGCGCTGCATGAGCGCGGCGCGCGCATCGTGCACGAAGGGGGCGTGTCCAGTCTCAGCCGGGAGTTGCTGCAGCAGGTGGGCGCCGACGTGCTGGTGGTCAACCTGGACGACAGCGCGGACGACGCGCTCGATCAGCTGTACGAGGTGATCGATGGCGATCGGCCGCGGGTGGTCTTCAACGATGCGCAAGCCAGTCGTGCGCTGATCGGCTGGGATCGCGCCCGCTGGGCCCGCCATCTGGCTGTCAAAGTACTGGCCGAGGGCGATATCGACCCGCCGCGGCCTGATGATGCACGCGGTGTCGACACGCCACCGGAAGCCCCGATGGAGGCCGCGCCGGTTGAAGTGCCGGCGGCGCCTGTCGAGGCGGTGTCGCCGGACGTGCCGCCAGTCGAGGCTGGCGAGGAACCCACGATCCAGGACCTGGAGCCGGCGCCGGATGCGGAGCTGGAACCCGACTTTCTGGTTCACGATGATGCGGGCCAACACGAACAGACGGTAGCGGTGGAGTCGGAAAACCTGGCGGCGGAGCTGGAGGCGTTGCTGGCCTCCGATGAGCTGTCGCCCGACGACAAGGACGGATCCGGCCCCGGTCTGCGCTATTTCGATGACGAAGAGCTTCCGCCGTTGCATGACGGCAATTTCGGCGAGCCGGCTGCCGCTGCCACCCTCGAGTCGTCGCATATCGAAATCCATGAAGCCGGTTTCAATGAAGCCGGACTCAACGAAACCGGACTCAACGAAACCTTGTCCGGCGTGACGCCGCCGGCATTCCGGACTGATCATCTGCAACTGTCGTCGCTGACCGATCCGTCCGTTGCCACGACCCCGGCCGCGGCAGCCGGACCTACCGCTCCGGCCGTGCGCGCGCCGTCCGCCTGGGCGCTGGTGGACGATGACGCGGTACCGGCAGCATCGGCGGTCGCCGAAAAGCACGATGCCGCCGTGTTCGGCATCGAGAAATTGAGTGCTGCCGATTTCCTCGCGCCGGATGTCGAACCGGTGGCGCACGACATAGAGGCGGTGATGAGCCTCGAGCTGGTGTCGATGGAAGAGGCGATCGCGCCGCAAGCCTATGCGCACGAGCACGAGATGGTGCTGGACGTGCTCGGTTCGGCGTTGAGCCGCGTCGTATTGCTGGGTGCGGCGGTCAACGGCACCGACTCGGTCTGCTCGTTCCTGGGGGCGTTGCCGGCGAACACGCGCCTGACCTTTCTGCATACCCAGCATCAAGGTGGTCAGTCGAGCACGGCGCTGGTGGAAAAGTTGGCCGCGCATTGCGCGCTGCCGGTGCGACTGGCCGTTCGGGGCATTCGTGCCGCGGTTGGCGAGGTCATCGTCGTGCCCGCTGGCCAGGAAGTGCGGTTGCGTCGCGACGGCAGCATCGAGCTGCTGCCGAACGGTGCCGCAGATGCCGTGCAGGAGCCGTCGATCGACGCCAGCCTGACCATGGCGGCGAACGCATTCGGCAGCGATGCCCTGGCGATCGTCTTCGCCGGACGCGGCAACGATGCCGTCGCCGGCGCGCAGGCGATCCATGATCGCGGCGGTCAGGTCTGGGTAGAGTCGTCGTCCGGCGATCATTTTGCCGACATGGTCAGCGGAATATTCGCCGAACGACTGGTCAGTTTCTCCGGTACGCCGCCCGAGCTGGCGGCGCACCTGATCGAGGTGTTTTCATGAGTGATCCGCTGCCGCGTGAAATCCGCTGCGTCCTGGTGCCGGTAGGCAACCTGCGCCTGCTGCTGCCCAATGCCACCATCGCCGAGGTGGTCACCCAGAGCAAACCCGAGCCAGTGGCCGACGCGCCTGAATGGCTGCTCGGCCGTATCGCCTGGCGCGGCTGGCGCGTGCCGCTGGTGTCGTTCACGAAACTGGCCGGTACCGAGGAAGGCGATGCCGAGTTGAGCGTGCGTGTCGCGGTGCTCAAGGCGCTCGGCGGCAATCCGAAACTGCCGTTCATCGCCGTGCTGACCCAGGGCTTTCCACGACTGACCACCTTGAATGCCGAGCTGATCATTCCCACCCATGACGGCAGCGTATTGCCGCCAGGTGTGCGCGCCCATGTGCTGGTGCGCGACGACGTGGCGATGATTCCCGATCTGGAATGGATCGAAACCGAATTGCTGAGCCTGCTCGATGCCGACGAGCTGGCTGGATTGACGGAATCCGTCGAGTTGTCCGAATCGTCCGACGCGGAAGACTGAGGCGAGCCGAAGCAGGCGACAGCTTAACCGTCGCCGTGCAAGGCCTGCAGCGCCGCCAGCGCCGCCAGCCCTGCCGTTTCCGTGCGCAGGATGCGTGGCCCCAGCCGCAGTCCGGCGAAACCGGCGGCGGTCAGGGCGCTGATATCGCGCTCGCCCAGTCCGCCTTCCGGACCCACCACCAGTACGCCGCCGGCCGCGGTAAAGCGCAGCTCGCGGGACGCTCGCGTGGCTTCCGGCAACAACGCCAGCCGCAAGGCGCCATCATCCGCAAGACTGTGCAGCCATACCGACAGCGGTAATGCCGGGACGATTTCGGGCAAGCGCGCACGGCCACTCTGCTCGCACGCGCTGGCTGCCACCGCGCGCCAGTGCGCCAGCCGTTTTTCCGCGCGCGTGGCGTCCAGCTTCACTTCCGAGCGTTCGGTTAGCAACGGCACGATGCGGACGACGCCCAGTTCGGTCGCCTTCTGCACGATCAGATCCATCTTCTCGCCGCGGGCGACGCCTTGCGCCAGGGTCAGCCTCAGCGGCGACTCGTTGGCGAGCTCTTGCCGGGCCTCCACCCGTACCGCGACTTCGCGCTTGCCGACATTCTGGATGGTGGCCGCGTAGTCGCTGCCGTCGCCGTTGAACAGCGTCAGCGGGTCGCCGGCGACCAGGCGCAGAACGCGGGCGACGTGTTCCCCGGCCTGTGCCGGCAAAGACCATTCGGTGCCGGCGGCCAGCGGCAGGTCGACATGGATACGGATGTTGCGCATGGAGCTGTCGTTCGGCGAAAAGCCCAGCATAACCGAGCATGCGCGGCATGGCCGAGTTGGCGCCTATGGGGCAAAGCTGAATTCCAGCGAGACGGATGACCGCGATGCATTTGTTTACGGCCGTGCAAGCGCGCAGCATGGATACCCCCACGGTTGCATCCGAGGTTCCCGCCATGTCCAGGCCATCCATCATTGCGTTCGCCCTGATGAGCGGTTTCGGCATCAGCGCGACGGCGCTCGCTCAGAGCACCCCGCCAGCGGACACCGCCCAGGTCAGCCAGCTTGGGCAGAAACCGGCGCCGGCGGATCATCGGGTCATCAAGCCCGGCGACCGCCACTGCCTGCTTGAAACCGGCAGCCTGATCCGGACCAGGAAGGGTGAATGCCTTCCAGTAACCGGTCGCAGCTACAGCGGCGACGAATTGCGCCGTACCGGCCATCCCGAAACTGCCCGCGCCTTGCAGGCGCTCGACCCCAGCGTCAGCGTCGGACACTGATCCGGGTAGCCCTGATCAGGCCGGTATTCGGCCTGATCTATGGGCCCGACCGGCGGCTTCCCACGGCGTCGGCGATGCCGGCGATGGCGGTGTCCACTAGGTGGTCCAGCTCCTGTTCGGTGACCACGTAGGGCGGCATGAAATACACCACGTTGCCCAGCGGACGCAACAGCGCGCCGTGCTGCAGACCGTGCAGATACACTTGCAGACCGCGCCGTTCCGTAGCCGGAAACGGCCGCCGGGTGGCCTTGTCGGCAACCAGTTCGATCGCCGCGATCATGCCGGTCTGGCGTACCTCGGCCACATGCGGATGCTCACTCAAGGATTCCAGTCGGCGCGCCAGATGCGCGGCGAGTTGGCGATTGCGTTCAAGCACCGGCTCGTCGCGGAAGATCGCCAGCGTCTCCAGCGCCACCCGGCATGCCAGCGGATTGCCGGTGTAGCTGTGCGAATGCAGGAACGCTTTGCCGGCGTTGTATTCGGCGTAGAACGCCTCATAGATCCGACCGGTGGTGAGCACGGCCGACAACGGCAGGAAGCCGCCGGTAAGACCCTTCGACAAGCACATGAGATCCGGTGACACACCGGCCTGCTCGCAGGCGAACAGTGTTCCGGTGCGGCCGAAACCCACCGCGATCTCGTCGGCGATGAAATGCACCGCGAACTCGTTGCACAGCGCGCGCAGGCCGGTCAGGTAACTGGGGTGATACATGCGCATGCCGCCCGCGCATTGCACCAGCGGCTCGACGATCACCGCACAGGTTTCGTGCGCGTGACGCTCCAGCAGGGTGCGCATCTCGCCCAGGCGGCGTATAGCCGTCTGTTCCGGCGATTCGCCTGGTTCACGTTCGTACGCGTCGGGCGATGGCGCGAGGAACGGCGTCAGCAGCAACGGCGCATAGGTCTTGCGGTACAGCGCCACGTCGCTGACCGACAGCGCGCCCAGCGTCTCGCCGTGATAGCTGCCGCTGAGCGCGATGAAGCGGGTCTTCTCGCCATGACCCTGGTTGAGCCAGTAGTGAAAGCTCATCTTCAACGCCACCTCGATCGCCGCCGAACCATTGTCGGCGTAGAACACACGATCGAGGCCGGGCGGCGTGACGCGTACCAGCTCCTCGGCCAGCTCGATCGCCGGCTCGTGGGTGAAGCCGGCGAAGATCACGTGCTCCAGCGTGCGTGCCTGTTCGGCCAGTGCGGCAGCGATGCGCGGATTGGCGTGGCCGAACAGGTTGGTCCACCACGAACTGATGCCGTCCAGGTAGCGGCGGCCCTCGGCGTCGACCAGCCAGGCGCCTTCGCCGCGCACGATCGGCACCATAGGCACGTGGCCTTTGCCGGTGATGTCGTGATCGTGCATCTGCGTGCAGGGATGCCACAGGTGTTTCAGGTCGCGCGCGGCGAGCGCGGCGTTGCCGCTTTGGGAGTTGCTCATCCGGCTATCATCGGCGTTGCGCCATGGACGCTCAAGTCCATTCATGGACATAGGCGTTCAAGCCCGCGCATGAACCGTTCCGGGAACCGACGTTTGAAGTATCTGCGAAAATACCTGCCCGGTCTCGGCCTGGTGCTGTTGGCCGCAGCCCTGCTGCTGTGGTTTCTGCCGGCACGTTGGGTGATGCCATGGGTCGAGCCGCAACTGCATGGGCTGCGTCTGCAGCAGGTGCAGGGACTGCTGTGGGATGGCCGGGCCGGCCGGGTCGTGGCCGTCGATGGCCGCGTGCTGGGGCGCTTGCAATGGCACATATCCCGACGCGCGCTGCTGGGAACGCTACAACTGCAACTGGACTTCGATGGGCCGCAACTCGCCTTTTCCGGTGGGGTGCAAAGATTGCCCGGGGGCCAGACCGCATGGCGCGAAGTGAACCTGCGCGCCGAGCTGGCCGCGCTGGATCCCTACATGGTGAATCAATACAGGAAATCGCCGCTGGGCCAGCCCCGCGGCGAACTGCAACTGACGATCGATCATGCGTTGCTGCAGGGCGGCTGGCCGCTGCAGCTGCAGGCGCAGGCGCAATGGCGCCATGCCGTCATGCATACGCGCGGCGGCGACGTGGCGCTGGGCGATCTGCAATGGCAGGCGCAAGCGCAGAACGGCGTGATTCACGCGCAGGTACATGATGACGGGAAGGGGCCGTTGCATGCGGACGGCCAAATGCAGCTGAGTCCGCTCGGCTGGCGACTGGACGCGATGCTGCGTCCCCGACAGACTGATCCGGCATTGCGTCGATGGCTGGCCGGGTTGGGACAGCCGGCCACCGACGGCAGCGTGCATATCCGGCGCAGCAGCGGGCTGGCCGGCAGCGTGCCGGCGCCATCACCCAACTAAGGACGCGAGACAGACATGAATCCAGATATAGCCGCATCGGCCCTGGCCGCCGCACGCGAGGCCGCTGCGGCCGCTGCCGAGGTGATCCGGCACTACTGGCGGCGCGGCGTCGAAGTGGAGCTGAAGTCCGATGCGACGCCGGTGACCGTGGCCGACCGCGAGGCCGAGCAGGCGATCCGGAAAATCCTGCAGGCAGCATTGCCGCAGGCGTCCATTTACGGCGAGGAGTTCGGTCTGGATGGCGAACGTGGCGGCCTGCTGTGGCTGGTCGACCCGCTGGACGGTACCAAGAGCTTCGTGCGGCGCACGCCGTTCTTCTCGACCCAGATCGCGCTAATGGATGGCGATGAGCTGGTGCTCGGCGTGTCCAGCGCGCCGATCTACGGCGAGACGATGTGGGCCAGCACCGGTGGTGGAGCATGGCTCGATGGCGAACGTGTGCAAGTGGCCGCCACCCGCACGATCGGCGAGACTTCGATCTCCATCGGCAACGTCAAGACGCTCACCGCCGATGCGCGCTGGGATGCGTTGGGTGCGTTGATCCGCGACAGCAACCGCATCCGTGGCTACGGCGATTTCTGCCATTACCACCTGCTGGCGCGCGGCAGCTTGGACCTGGTGATCGAGTCGGACGTGAACATCCTCGACATCGCTGCGCTGGCGGCGATCGTGCGCGAAGCCGGCGGCATGTTCACCGACCTCGACGGCGCGCCATTGACACTGGATACGCGCAGCGTGCTGGCCGGCACGCCGGCGATCCATGCGCAGGCATGGCAGCGCCTGCGGCGCTGAGCGCCCCGCGCTAGAATGCCCGGATGCCAAAATTACCGATCATCCATGCGACGCGCGACGTCCACGACAGCCGCTTCCTCCAGGTCGAGCAGGTCGATCTGGAGTTTTCCAATGGCGTGCGGCGCACCTACGAACGCCTGAAAGGCAGCGGTCTTGGCGCCGTGATCATCGTGCCGATGCTGGACGACGACACCGTGCTGCTGGTTCGCGAATATGGCGGCGGCGTGGGCCGTTACGAACTGGGCCTGCCGAAGGGACGGCTCGACCAGGACGAGACCGCCGAGCAAGGCGCCGAGCGCGAGCTGAAGGAAGAGATCGGCTATGGCGCCCACAAGCTGAAGATCCTGCACAACCTGTCGCTGTCGCCGGCTTACATGACGCACATGGCGCATGTAGTGCTGGCGCAGGACCTGTATCCGGAGCGGCTGGAAGGCGACGAGCCGGAAGAGCTCGAGGTGGTGCCGTGGAAGATGTCCGAACTGCATACCTTGCTCGGTCGCGACGACGTGACCGAAGGGCGCTCGATCGCCGCATTGTTCATGGCCCGCGAATACCTCGCCGGGCGCTTCCAGCGCACATGAATACCGTACCCGACTTTGCCCGGCAGATCGGCGAGATCGCTCGTGACGCCGGCGCGGCGATCCTGGCGATCTACCACAGTGACTTCGCGGTGCAGACCAAGGCGGACGCTTCGCCGCTGACCGCCGCCGATCTGGCCGCCCAGCAGATCATCCTGGCCGGTCTGGGCGGCCTCGATCCGGCGTTGCCGATATTGTCGGAGGAGGCCAAGGCGCTGCCGTGGTCCGAACGCCGGCACTGGTCGCGTTACTGGCTGGTCGATCCGCTCGACGGCACCCGCGAGTTCGTCAAGCGCAACGGCGAGTTCACCGTCAATATCGCGCTGATCGACGAAGGCCTGCCGGTGCTGGGCGTGGTGCTGGCTCCGGTGACCGGAGAGCTGTATGTCGCCGCGCGTGGGCAGGGCGCCTGGCTGCAGACGCAGGCGGAAGGCGAATGGCAGCGGATCCGCACGCGCCCGCTGGGGCAGTCGCCGCTGGTGGCGGGCAGCCGTTCGCATGGAGGCTCGCAGAGCACCTTGCTGCAGCAGCTGATCGGCGGCGACTACGAACTTGTGCCGCTGGGTTCGTCGTTGAAATTCTGCCTGATCGCACGCGGTGCGGCGGACGTCTATCTGCGTCTTGGCCTCACCAGCGAATGGGACACCGCCGCTGCGCAATGCGTGCTGGACGAGGCCGGCGGCGCCGTGCTGGATCTGTCCGGCCAACCGTTCCGCTACAACCGGGGCGAGTCGCTGCTGAATCCCGAATTCATCGCCGTCGGCGACGGGGCAGTCGATTGGGCGGCACGGTTGCAGGCGGCGATGCAAAGCTGATTTCGATGGAGACGGTCGCGAGAGTGGCCCCTCATCCCTGCCTTCTCCCCGGAGGGGAGAAGGTGTTTTCGCCCTGACAGAGCCCTGCGGCGCATGAACGATTCACCCCGATACAGCCTCGACGACCTGCTCGCGATCATGGCGCGCCTGCGCGATCCCAAGCGGGGTTGCCCATGGGACGTGCAGCAGGATTTCGCGTCCATCGCGGCCTACACGATCGAGGAGGCCTACGAAGTGGCCGACGCGATCGACCGCCGCGACTGGTCCGATCTGCGCGACGAGCTGGGCGACCTGCTGTTGCAGGTGGTGTTCCATTCGCAGATGGCGCAGGAGCAGGGGCTGTTCGATTTCGCCGACGTCGCCCATGCCATCAGCGCGAAGATGCAGCGTCGCCATCCGCATGTGTTCGGCGACGTGCGTTACGCGGATCTCGACGAGCAGACACGCGCGTGGGAAGACATCAAGACCACCGAGCGCGCGGACAAGGGCGAGTCGGCCGATGACAGTGCGCTGGCGGGTATTTCGGCGGGACTGCCGGAGTGGAAGCGCGCGCTGAAGCTGCAGCAACGCGCAGCCGGTACCGGTTTCGAGTGGACCGACCCGCAGCCGGTGCTGGCCAAGCTGGCCGAGGAAGTGGACGAGGTGCGTGCCGAGTTCCTCAATGGCGCCGACCCGGCGCGACTGGAGGACGAGATCGGCGACGTGCTGTTCGTGACGGTGAATCTGGCGCGCCATGCCGGCGTCGATTTCTCGCGCGCTCTGCGGCATGCCAATGCCAAATTCGAACGGCGCTTCCGGCACATGGAGCAGTTGGCCGCTGCCGATGGTGGTGCGTTCAGTGAACGTACGCTCACCGAGCAGCAACAGCTATGGCAGCGCGCCAAGACTTCCGAGCGCAAACCCTGAGCTTGCAACCTTTTTGCGGCCGGCGGCATCTCAAGCCTGTCGACAACCCAAGGAGAGTCACCATGCGCCGTCTTTTCACCGCAGGCCTGTTGCTTGCGCCGTTCGCTGCCTTCGCCGCCACCCCGTGCAAGTACGAGGCGCCGCGCAACCTCCAGCTCGATCTGGCCGGCGTGCGGGGCGTGCAGATCGAACTGCACAGCCACGACCTGCACCTGACCGGCGGCGACAGCGCCCGGGGGCTCACCCTCACGGGCCGTGCCTGCGCCTCGGACAAGGGGGCGCTGGACGGCTTGCAGGTCACCCAGCGGCGTCAGGGCGACCAGTTGCTGCTCGACATCGGCGGCGACAATCATTTTTCGATGAGCCTGTTCGGCAACTCCTACGCGAATCTCGAAGTCACCGTGCAGCTGCCGGCGAATCTGCCGGTGACCTTGAGCGTGGGCTCTGGCGATGCCGATGTCAGCGGTGTGCAGCAACTGCAGAGCAACGTCGGCTCGGGCGATCTACACGTGCGCCAGGTATCGGGCAAATTCGGCACCAGCGTGGGCTCCGGCGATGTCAACGCGACCGATATCGGCAGCCTGGAGCTGGGCTCGGTCGGCTCCGGCGACTTCAAGGCCGATGGCATCAAGGGCGATGCCAGGGTCGGCAGCATCGGCTCGGGCGATGTGGGGCTGCGCCAGGTCGGCGGCAGCGTGCGTGCCGATACGCTGGGGTCGGGCGATCTCACCGTGAGCGATGTGGGCGGCGATTTCAGCCTCGGCGCCAAGGGCAGCGGCGACGTCAATCATTCCGGCGTGAAGGGCAAGGTCAGCGTGCCGCACGACAACGACGATGATTGATGGCTTTCTCTGAATGTAGGAGCCCGCTCGCGGGCTCCTACACTTGGAGCCAGCGCCAGGCGAGATACACCAGAGGCGCGCACACCAGCAGAAACGGGATCGATACCAGATGCAGCAGTCGCAGGCCATGCGGCTGCTTGGCCAGGCGTAGCGCGATCAGATTGGCCAGCGAGCCGATCGCCACGCCGAATCCGCCCACGTTCACCGCGACCGCCAGCGCGATCGCATCCGGCGTGCGATCGAGCAGCAGCACGGTCGCCGGTACATTGCTGATCAGTTGCGAAGCGACGATGCCGCTGGCATACAAGGTCAACGGCTGGTTGAAGTCGAGGCGATCCAGCGCGTTGCGCACCAGCGGCAGTTCGGTGCCATGGCCCAGGCCCAGGAAAATCGCCGCGAACGTCAGCAGCAGCAGCCAGTCGATCCGCGCCAGACTCGAACGCGCCAGCAGCGCGAACAGCACCAGCAGCAACCCGGCGCCCAGCGGTGCCTGGTGGTATTCCATCAGAAGCACCATGCCGGCCAGCGCGAGTACCGACCCGACGCCGAGCCGGATCGAAGTCAGCTGGCCATCGATCTTGTCCGGAGTCAGTGAGACCCGATCACGCGGCAGCCATAGCCAGGCGAATGCCGCCAACAGCACGAACATCACCGTTGCCGCCGGCAGCATCGCCAGCACGAAATGCAGGAACGGCAGCTGCGAGTGCTGCCACAGCAACAGGTTTTGCGGGTTGCCGATCGGGCTCAAGGTGGAGCCCGCGTTCACCGCCAGCGCCTCCAATACCACCATGCGCAGCACGGGCAGGTTCGAGATGCCGCCGATCGCCAGCGTCAACGGCACGATCAGGAACAGGCTCACGTCGTTGGTCAGCACCATCGACAGCAACGCCGTCGCCGCCACCAGCAGCAGACCAAGACTGCGCAGCGAATGCGCCCGCGCCGCCACGGCGGCCGCCGCGTGCTGCACCAGCCCGCTGTCGCAGATGCCCTGGATCGCGATCAGCAGTCCCATCAGGCCGGCCAGCGTGGGCAACTGCAGCCAGTGGCGGTAGTTCGCCAGCGGCTGCGGGTCGAGCACGGCCAACGCGATCGTCAGCGCGGCGAACAGCAGCAACAGCCATTCGGCCTGCAGTTTTTGTACCCAAGACGATGACTTGCCGGACGATAACGTGCCGAATGACGGCTTCGCATCACTCATGCGTCAGCACCCGGCCGACACGCACATCACCACTCGCTCAATCCTTCGACTTCGTAAAGCTTCTGCCAGCTCGGGCGGGCGCGCACCAGGTCGGCCAGCCGCTTCAGCGCAGGCCACTCGGTCGCCGGACGCGGCATGTTGCGCGACCAGCGCATCAGCATGGTCAGCAACAGGTCGGCGCCGGAGAATTCCTGACCGAGCAGGTAGGGGCCATGGGCCGCGAGTTGCGCATTCAGCAGAACCCACACGCCTTCGATCTTGTGCTGCAAAGCGGCGTGCACTTCAGGCGTGTGCTCCGCTGCGCCCAGTTCCGACGGATAGAACCAGAAGCGGTACGTCGCCATCAGCGTATTGCTGAGATAGACGACCCACTGCTGCCACGCCTCGCGCTCGGGCGTACCTGGTGCGGGTGCCAGTTTCGCTTCCGGATGGCGCTCTGCCAGCATCATCAACAGTGCCGCCGATTCCGATAGTGGCCGTCCGTCGATCACCAGCGTCGGCACCACGCCACGCGGATTGAGCTTCAGATAAGCCGGATCGCGCTGCGCCTTGGCGTCGAAATCGACCAGCCGCAATTCATGCGGCGCGCCGATCTCCAGCAGCGCCAGATGCACCACCATGCTGGCGGTGCCGGGGGAGTAGTAAAGCGTATACATGCGATGTCCTCAGCGTGTTCGGCACACGCGATCTTGGCGGTGGCTCACCCTTCGCGCAACAGGCGCATCGGCGAAGTCCTCGTCACCTTCCGTGTGCCGGCCAGCCCCAGCAGCATCACCACGAAGGCTGCGCCGAGCGCAGCGAACACGAGCGGCCACAAGGGCGGCACGAAGCCGTTGATGTGGAACACGGCGTGGCCCAGCCACAGGCCGGCGCCGGCGGCACCGAGTGCGGCGGTGAGGCCGGCAACCAGGCCGAGCAAGGCGAATTCGCAGGCGGCGGCGACGCGCAATTGGTTGCGGCGTGCGCCGAGTGTGCGCAGCAACGCGGCCTCGTGTCGGCGTTCGGCCGCGCTGGCGGCGAGTGCGGCGGCCAGCACCAGAGCGCCGGCTAGCAGGCTGAAGCCGAGGATCCAGCGCACGGCGTTGCCGACGCGATCGACGATCTCGCGGACCCGGTCGAGCAGCGAGTCGACGTCGACCAGGCTGAGATTGGAATAATCGCGCGACAGCTGCGCCAGCTGGGTGGCATGGCCGCGCGCCAGGTGGAAGCTGGCCAGCCAGGTATGCGGCAGGTCGCCGGCATGGGCCGGATCGAGCAGCAGGAAGAAGTTGACCCGGAACGAACTCCAGTCGACCTTGCGCACGCTACCGACCTTCGCGTCGATGCTGCCTTCGCCGACGTTGAAACTCAGCGTGTCGCCCACTTTCAGCGCAAACATGTCGCGCCACATGGTGTCGATCGACACTTCGGCCTGGGCCGGATGCGCGCCTTGCCACTGACCGGCGATCACCTGATTCGATGGCGGCAAGGCATCGGTCCACGACAGTCGCAACTGCCGGTCCGCCCAGTCTTTCGCGCGTTCGTCGGCGAATTGCAGCCGGTCGATCGGCTGGCCGTTGATCGCGGTGAGCTTGCCCACCGCCAGCGGTAGCATGTTGAGCTGGTCGCCGCCGATATGGGTCAGGTCGCGTTCGAAGCCGGCACGCTGGTCGTCCTGCAGATTCAGTGCAAACCAGTTGGGCGTATTCGCTGGCAGTTCCTGCCGCCAGCCTTGCAGCAGGGCCGGCGCGACGATCGCCAGCAACAGCAGCGCGCACAGGCCGAGACTGAGCGAGGTGGCCTGGATCAGGCTCAGCGTGCGCCGCCGTGCCAGCGCAGCGAGGCCGAGTCGCAGCGCCGGATGGGCGCCGGGAGCAATGCTTCGTGCCAGCCACAGCAACAAAGCGGCCAGCAGCGCAGCGATCACCGCCACGCCGAGCAGGCTGGCGGCGAGAATGCCGGCCAGCTGGAGCGAGCTGCTCTGGCTCCAGATCAGACCCAGCGCGACCAGGACAGGAATCAGATACAGCAAGTCGAAGCGCCGCACACGCCGCGTCACACTCTGGCGGAAGACCGCCACCGGGGACACTTCGGCCAGTCGCGCCAGTGGCGGCAATGCAAAGCCGACCAGCACGGCGATGCCCATCGCTGCGGCGCCGAACGACGGTGCCAGCGGCAGCACGGTCGGCAGGCTGCCGAACAATTGACTGGCGAACAGCCAGGCCAGTTGTGCCAGCCCCAGCGCCAGCAACAGGCCTAGCGTCGCCGCCGGCAGCGCGAGCGCCCCGAGTGTGCCCAGCAACAGACCCAGCACACGCCGGCGTGACGTACCCAACGCGCGCAGCAGCGCAACTTCCGCTACCTTGCGCCGCGCATAGCGCTGCGCGGACAGCGCAATGGCGATGCCGGCCAGCAGCGCCGACAGCAACGCGGTCAGGCGCAGGAACGCGCCGGCCCGATCGAATGACGTGCGCATGCGTTCCTGGGTTTGTTCCGGCGTGATCAGCTCGGCACCTTGCGGCAACGTCGTCGACTGCGCCCAATCGCGCCAGCCCTGCACGGCCGCGGGTTCGCCCGCCAGCAGCAGGCGATGGCGGGCGCGGCTGCCGGTGCCAAGCAGGCCGGCCTTTTCGGCATCGACCAGATTCATCAGCGCGCGCGGCGCCAGCGCGAACAACTCGCCGCCGTCGGGCTGGCGCAGCAGTTCGGCGGTGATGACCAGATCGCGCCCGCCCAGTTGCAGTGCCTGGCCTACTTTCAGATTCAGTGCGACCAGTGCGCGGTGATCGAGATAGACCTCGCCTGCGGCCGGCGCGCGGCCGTTGTAGGAGCGCCCATGCGCGTCGCCAAGTTCCAGAGTGCCGCGTAACGGATAATGTGGGTCGGTCGCCTGCACGTCGAGCAGCTGGGTCTGCTGATGGGCGAATGCCACGCTGGGGAAGCTGGCTGTTTGCGCGATCTGCAGGCCGCGCTGCCTGGCCTCGGTAATGAAGGTTTCCGGCACGGTCTGCGGTGACGACACGCCGATATCGCCACCGATCAGTTCGGCGGCACTGGCCAGCATGCCGCGCTCGATCCGGGTCGACAGCGTGGCGACCACGCCCAGCGCGACCACCGCCAGCACCAGCGATGCAGCCAGCGTACGCAGCTCGGGCAAGTGCCATTCGCGGCGCAAGGTGCGCAAGGCGAGCAGCAGCATCTTCATGCGTGTTCGCTCGCACGGGGCGTGACGACGCGGCCCTCTTCCAGCTCGATTCGGCTATCGCAGCGCGCGGCCAGCGCAGCATCGTGGGTTACCAGCACCAGCGTGGTGCGGTGGTCGCGGTTCAGCGCAAACAGCAGGTCGCAGACATGGTGTCCGGTGCGCTGATCGAGGTTGCCGGTGGGCTCGTCGGCAAACAGTACGCGGGGGCCATGCACGAACGCGCGGGCGATCGCCACGCGCTGTTGCTCGCCGCCGGAAAGCTGGGCCGGATAATGCCGGCGTCGCGGGGTCAGCCCGACGGCGTCGAGCGCTTCGCGCGCGCGCTGCCGCGCTGCGCTGCTGCCTTCCAATTCCAGCGGCAGCATCACGTTTTCCTCGGCGGTGAGCGCAGGCAGCAGATGGAACGACTGGAACACGAAACCGACCAGCCGGCGGCGCAGGTCGGCACGCGCCTCTTCGTCCAACTGCTCCAGCGCATGACCGTGCAGTGCGATGCGGCCGGTGTCCGGCGTGTCCAGTCCCGCCAGCAAGCCGAGCAAGGTGGTCTTGCCGGAGCCGGAGGCACCGACGATGGCGAAGCTCTCGCCCGGCGGAATCCGCAGGCTGACCTTGCTGAGGATTTCCAGTCTCCCCTCGGGACCGCTGACCGACTTGCTAACATCGCAGGCCTCAAGAAGAGGACGGGAAGAATCACTCATGCGTCGATGCCTATGGTTGTTGGTCTTTCTGTGCGGCATCGGCAGCGCCCAGGCGGCGGCGCCGAAAACCGTGCTGGTGCTGGGTGACTCGCTGTCCGCCGCGCACAACATACCGATGGAGTCCGGCTGGGTGCATCTGCTGGACGCGTGTCTTGGCAAGATGGTGCCGAAGTGGACCGCGATCAATGCCAGCATCAGTGGCGAAACCTCGCTGAGCGGCCGCAACCGCCTGCCGGCCCTGCTGACCAAGTACCGTCCGGCGATTTTGGTGCTGGAGCTGGGCGCCAACGACGGTCTGCGCGGTCTGCCGTTGCCGGCCCTTCGCGACAATCTCACTGCCATGATCGAACAGGCGCAGCAGGCGAAGGTGCGGGTACTGCTGATCGGTATCGAGCTGCCGGTGAACTACGGTCCGCAGTACCGTGACGGCCTGCGCGCGGTTTACGCGGACCTGGCCCGAACCCGGCGCACCGCGCTGGTGCCGTTCCTGCTCGAGGGCATCGCACTCGATCCCGCATTGATGCAGGACGATGGCCTGCATCCGGTGGCCAGCGCCGAGCCGCGTGTGCTGGATATCGTGTGGAAGCAGCTGCAGCCGCTGCTGCAATGACCCGAAAAACCAACGGGTTCTGAATCGTCCGTTCCCGATTTTCACGCTAGCCTCACCCTCGAAAAGGTTATCTCTTCACATATGTGAAGACCCCTGATGTGAGGACGACGATATGACCGTACATGACGAGCAAGCGGGACTGATTCTTCTGGTCGAAGACAACCGCCAGATCGCCGAGATGGTGGGCGAGTTCCTCGAACGGCGCGGCTATTCGGTCGATTACGCGGCCGATGGCGTCAGCGGCCTGCATCTGGCGGTGTCCAACAGTTACGACGTGATCGTGCTGGACTTGATGCTGCCGGGGCTGGACGGGCTGGAAGTCTGCCGCAAGCTGCGCCGTGAGGCGAAGAAATCCACTCCGGTGCTGATGTTGACCGCGCGCGACACGCTGGAAGACAAGCTGGTGGGCTTGGAGGCGGGTGCCGACGATTACCTGGTGAAGCCGTTCGAAGTGCGCGAACTCGAGGCCCGCCTGCGCGCGCTGATCCGCCGCGACCGCCGCCAAGTGTCCACCGAGGTACTCACGGTGGGCGACATGACCCTGGATACCGCCACGCTGCGCCTGACCCGCGACGGCCAGGAGCTGACCGTGTCGCCGATCGGGCTGAAGCTGCTGGCGATCCTGATGCGCGAATCGCCGCGGGTAGTCAGCCGGCGCGATATCGAGCGGGAGATCTGGGGCGATACGCTGCCCGATTCGGATACCTTGCGCTCGCACCTGTACAACCTGCGCCGGGTCATAGACAAACCCTTCGCACGCCCCCTGCTACACACCATCCATTCGGCTGGTTACCGCCTTGCGGACCTGGAATCGGAAGTGGCGTCGACGACACAGTCGGCCTGATATTGCTGCGACAGGGCGAAAACATGTAATGGATAGCAGGGTCAAAGCAGTCACATTCCGTGTGGGTGCGTTCCGGCGGCGTATAGCTTGGGTGTTCGGCTTGCAGTTTCTGATCGTCGCGATCGTCTGCATCCTGGGCATCTACAACGTCGTGCCTACCGCCCTGGTGATCGCGGTGATCGTGCTCACCACGGCGATAGCGTGGTTCGCTACCCGCCGCGAGTGGCGGCCGGTGCGCGCGCTGGCCCGGCTGGTCAATCGCTGGGATGGCCAGCAGCTCGATCCGGACGCGCTGCATCTGGATCAGATGTCCACCCACACCGACGCCGACGTGGCATCGCTGGCGCGCGGACTGCATGGGTTCGCCACGCGCATCGCCAACTACAATCAGCGCGAGCGCAATTTCACCCGCGACGCCAGCCACGAACTGCGCAGCCCGCTCACCGTGATCAAGATGTCGGTCGATATGCTGGCCGAAGAAGAGGGCCTCAGCGACTTCGGTGCCCGTTCGGTGAGCCGGATCAAGCGCGCCGCGCGCGAGATGGAGGTGCTGGTCGAGGCGCTGCTGATTCTGGCCCGTGAGACGGATAGCGTGACGGACCACGAACGTTTTGTCGTCAACGACGTGCTGCTCCGGCAGCTGGAATCTGCCCGCGAGTTGCTGACCGGCAGGCCGATCGTGCTGGTGCTGGAAGAGTCGGCGCGGTTCGCGCTGGAGGGCTCGGCACGGGCCTTTTCGGTGCTGTGCTGGCAGCTGATCCGCAATGCCTGCCAACAGACCGAACAAGGCAGTGTCGTGATCAGCGTGACGCATGGGGCGGTGAGCGTGAGCAATCACGCGGATCCGCCCATCCCCGGCGACAACTCCCGCCCGCTGCGCGTGCACGGCGCCGACCGTCACGGCTTCGAACTGGCGATCGCCCAGCGTATCAGCGACCGTTTCGGCTGGCCGCTGGAACTGCATACGCGTATCGGGGAGGAAAACGTTGCCCGCATCCGCTTCCCGCATCCTTTGCCGGCGAACGCGCCAGGCGGCGGTTGATCGCCGGAGCGCATCGATACGCCCCGGCGTGCGAATCAGCTGGCCAGCACAGGATCCACGGTAAACGCGCAGCCGGTTTTGGCCTTCACGTCGGCGAGGCTGACGCCGTCGTTGAGTTCGATCAGCACCAATCCCTGGCCTTTGTTGACCTTGAACACGCACAAGTCGGTGATGATCAGGTCGACCACCTGCTTGCCGGTCAACGGCAGTTCGCATTCGGTCCGGATCTTCGGCGTGCCGTCCTTCGCGTTGTGCTCCATCAGCACCACCACGCGCTTGACGCCGCTGACCAGATCCATCGCGCCGCCAGGTCCCTTGACCATCTTGCCCGGCACCATCCAGTTCGCCAGATCGCCATGCGCGGAGACTTCCAGGCCACCGAGGATCGACAGGTCGATGTGGCCGCCGCGGATCATCGCGAACGACTCGGCACTGGAAAAGAAACTCGAACCGGGCAGGGTGGTGATGGTCTGCTTGCCGGCGTTGATCAGATCGGGGTCGATCTGCGCCTCGGTCGGGAACGGACCGATGCCGAGCAGGCCGTTCTCCGATTGCAAGGTGACGTTGACGCCGTCGGGAATGTAGTTCGCGACCATCGTCGGAATGCCGATGCCGAGATTCACGTAGAAGCCGTCCTGCAGCTCCTGCGCGGCACGTTTCGCCATCGCCACGCGGATCGGGCTCTCCTTGTCGCCGACCACCCCGGCCGTCGTGCGGAACTCGATCCGCTTCTCGTACTTCGCACCCTGCACGATGCGGTCGACATAAATGCCCGGCACATGTACGCCATCGGGGTCGATCGAACCGACCGGCACCAGCTCTTCGACCTCGGCCACGCAGATTTTGCCGCAGGTGGCGATCATCGGATTGAAATTGCGCGCGGTCTCGTGGAACACCAGGTTGCCGTGCGCATCGCCCTTCCAGGCCTTCACGATGGAGAGGTCGGCATGGATCGCTTCTTCCAGCACGTATTCCTTGTCGCCGAAGACCTTGATCTCCTTGCCCTCGGCCAGCTTGGTGCCGAAGCCGGTGCGTGTGTAGAAGCCGGGGATGCCGGCGCCGCCGGCGCGCAACTTCTCGGCCAGCGTGCCCTGCGGGGTCAAGTGCAGCTCCAGTTCGCCGGCCAGCACCTGCCGCTCGAACTCCTTGTTCTCGCCTACGTAAGAGGCGTAGACGCGCTTCACCTGATGCGTCTTCAGCAGCGGACCCATGCCGAAATCGTCCACGCCGGCATTGTTGCCGACGATGGTCAGGCCCTTGGTGCCGGCCTCCAACAGCGCCCCGATGAGGTTTTCGGGAATGCCGCATAGACCGAAGCCACCCGCGGCGATCGTCATGCCATCGACCAGCAGTCCATCAAGAGCTTTCGCCGCGCTCGGGTAAACCTTGTTCATCGCTGTGCCTTCCTGCAGGGAGAGTCAGCTGCCAAGGATACGATGGATTGGCTCCAGGCGGCCCTGTACCAAGGTCGCAGGCGAGGCCGCGCGCCGGCAATGAGCGGCTTGACGCAATCATTTACGCGTGTAAACATCAATACACTTACACACGTAAACGGTGACTCATGGCGATCAGCGAAGCGGAAGCGGTGGTGATGGACGTGCTGTGGCGCGAGGCACCACGCAGCGCGGAAGAGATCCTGGCCGAGGTCGGTCCGGCGCAGAACTGGCAGGAGGGCACGGTGAAATCCCTGCTCAATCGTCTGCTGCGGAAGAAGGCGGTGCATGCCGAACGCGATGGCCGCCGCTATCTCTATACGCCATTGTTGACGCGTGAGCAGTACGTCCAGCTGGAGAGCAAGAGTCTGCTCGATCGCTTGTTCGGCGGACGCGTGGCGCCGCTGGTCGCGCACTTCTCCGAACAGCGCAAGCTGTCGAAGAAGGACATTGCCGAGCTGCGCAAGCTGCTCAAGGAGCTCGACGATGAACAGCCTTGAGCCGACGGCGATCGACTGGATCGGGCGCGGCTGGTTGCTGATCCTCGCGTTCACCGCCGCCGCCTTGGTGGTGGTCGCATTGCGCAAACCGTGCCGCCGACTGTTCGGTGCCGAACGGGCATTTCAGCTGTGGCTGCTGCCACTGCTTGCGATGCTGGCCAGTCAATGGCCGCATGCGGCCAGCCATGATCTGGCGACATTGCCTGCGCTGGTCTACATGATCACCTCGGTGTCCGATGTGCTGCCGGCGCATGCCGGCAGCACGGCTGGCGTCCGCTGGCGCAGCGTGGCCATGTTGTTCTGGTGCTCGGGCATGCTCGCAGCCGTGGCATGGGCCGTATTTGCACAATGGCGGTATCGCCATCGCCTGCACGGCGCTACGCCCATGGCAGACATTCGGTCACGCTGGCCGGTGCTGCGCGCCACCAGCGTCGATGTCGGGCCGGCGCTGGTCGGCGCCTGGCGCGTCCGCATCGTGCTGCCTGCCGATTTCGAGCACCGCTACGACGCCACCGAGCGTGCGCTGATCCTTGCCCATGAAGCGATGCATGCGCAACGGCGTGATGGCGGGTGGTGTCTGTTGGCGCAGATCGTCGTTGCCACGTTCTGGTTCCATCCGTTGGCGTGGTGGGCGCTAGGTGCGCTGCGCCACGACCAGGAACTGGCCTGTGACGCCGCGGTGCTACGCGAGCACGGTGCGCAGCGGCGCAGTTATGCCAATGCGATGTTGAAGACCCAGTCGGCGCTGTTCGCGCTGCCGGTGGGTTGCCCCTGGTCACCTCGTCATCCACTTACGGAGCGTATTGCCATGTTGAAAATGCCATCACCCAACCGCCGGCGTCGGAACGCCGGGATGATTGCGGGCTTCGTGCTTGCCCTCGTCGTCGCTGGTTCGGTCTATGCCGTCAGTGCGCCTCCGGGGGCGCGTACGGAGCAGAAAGTCCGGGGTCCGGAATACCAGCTGGACATGCAGGTTCAGCTGGCAACCGACGAAGGTCACAAGCGTCACACCGAGGCTGCCGCCCTCGCGCTGTGCATGGCGCCGGGCAAGGCCGCGATGGCGACTGTGGGCGCCTTGACGGTGGAGGCAACCGTGGTGCCCGTGGATGGCGGTCAGGTGCGCATCGACTTTGCCGTCGCCGACACCGGCGCCTCGCCCCTTGCGCGCAGCCAGTTGCGTGGTGCGCTTGGCAAGCCGCTGCATGCCGCGGGTCCCGGAGTGGATGGCAAGCATGGGTACATTATTGACGTCACGCCGCAAGCGGGTTGTCCGGCGCGCGTGATTGCCGAGGCCTCTCCGGTCAAAGTCACCGAGCACATCGTGAACGGTACGGCGCGCGCGGCGGCGGAATCGATAGCGGCGAAAGCGGGCTGGACGCTGGTCAACCCGGCTGCGCTGGGCGATGCTTCCGTCACGTTGTCGTTCAACGACATGCCAGCGGGCACGGCGATGCAACGGGTGGCTGATCTTGCCGGCATGAAGCTGGTGCTGGACGGCAAGCAGGTGCGCTTCGAGAATAAGTGAACGGAGCGGCTGGCTATACTCTTCCTGTCGCCTATCGCCCATTGGGAGAGCGAAGTGAAGCCGCGCCGCGTGTTCGTTGCCCTTGCCTTCTTCGGAGTCGCCAGCATGAGCCATGCCGCCGCCTCGCCTGTGCTGGTGATTCATGGCGGTGCTGGCGTGATCAAGCGCGACATGACGCCGGCCAGGGAAAAGGCGGTGCGTGCGGCAATGACCCAGGCGCTGCAGAACGGTTATACCCAGCTGAAAGCGGGCAAGCCGGCGCTGGATGCGGTAGCTGCGGCGATCACCGTGCTGGAGGACGATCCGAACTTCAACGCGGGCAAGGGCTCGGTATTCACCCACGACGGCAAGAACGAACTGGACGCGGCGATCATGGACGGCAATACGTTGCGCGCCGGCTCAGTGGCAGGCGTGCAGCGGATCAAGAACCCGATCCTGCTGGCGCGCGCGGTGATGGAGCAGTCGCCGCATGTGATGCTGTCCGGCGAAGGTGCCGAGGCGTTCGCGCAGAGTATCGGCATGCCGTTGGTGGATCCCTCGTACTTTCGCACCGAGGAACGCTGGCAGCAGCTGCAGAAGGCGCTGAAGGAGGACGCAGCGAAGCGGCCGCATGCGGACGTCGAGACGGCCAAACATTTCGGCACGGTCGGTGCGGTGGCGCTGGACTCCCAAGGCCATCTTGCCGCTGGCACGTCCACCGGCGGCATGACCGACAAGCGCTGGGGCCGCATCGGCGATTCGCCGATGATCGGCGCGGGCACCTATGCGAATTCCGGCTGCGCGGTGTCCGCGACCGGGTGGGGCGAGTTCTATATCCGCACGGTGGCGGCACACGAGATCTGCATGGAGGTCACCCAGATGCGTGTGCCGCTGAAGCGTGCGGCCGCCGAGGTAGTCAATCAGGAGATTCCCTCGATGGGCGGCAACGGCGGCGCCATTGCGCTGGATGCGGACGGCCAGATCTCGATTCCGTTCAACACCGACGGCATGTACCGCGGCTGGATCGGCGCCGACGGCGTTCCGCACGTGGCGCTGTATGGCGACGAGGACGATGGCACGGCGGAGTTGCCGGCACCGGCCGAGAGTGCCGCGCAGCCTTGATGGTGGCGCCCACCTTGAAGCCGCGACGCGATAGCCATTCGTAGCGGGAACTGTCCGCCGTCCTTCAGCATGATGGACGGGGACAGGAGGCTGATGGGTCGAGCCCGTCCTGCGAAATTGCGTTCGACGTAAGGCTCAATCGTCCCGTTCAGGACGTTCGCGTACCGGATGCTTGCTCAATTTGCGCTGCAAGGTGCGGCGGTGCATGCCGAGCCGGCGTGCGGTTTCGGAGATATTGCCGTCGCATTCGGTCAGTACGCGCTGGATGTGTTCCCACTCCAGCCGGCGCAGTGCTAGCGGCTGTTCCGGAGCGTCCGGCGGGTCGCTGTCTTCGTTGTCGTTGTCGCCATCGAGCAAGGCGCGCACCACGGCATCGGCATCGACGGGTTTGGCCAGGTAGTCATGGGCGCCGCGTTTGATCGCCTCTACCGCGGTGGCGATCGAGGCATAGCCGGTGAGCAGCAGTACGCGCAGATCCGGCACCAGCGTGTGCAGTTCGGGAATCAGGCGCAGGCCGTTGTCTTCGCCCAGCTTCAGGTCGAGCACGCAATAACGCGGCTGATGCCGGCGGGTCAGCGCACGGGCTTCGTCGAAATTGCTCGCGGTGATGACCTCGAAGCCCCGCGAGCCCAGCGCGCGTGCCAGCACGCGCAGAAAAGTGGCGTCGTCGTCGACCAGCAGCAATGGACGTGCTGTGGCGGCATGGGGCAACTCGGTCATGATGGTCTTTCCTGAAGGCTTCTAGGCCCATTTTTGCCGGAAGTGCGGCCGCTTGCACGTCCGCCGGCGAATTATTTTTCGGCAATCACGGCCAAAGGCAGGCGCAGACATACCTCCGCGCCGTAGTCGGTGTTGCGCGCGATCATCTCGCCGTTGAGGCGCTCGGCGGTGGCCTCGGCCAGGGCCAGGCCAATGCCGAGCCCGCTCTGTTTCTGCGAGTGACCGAGCGGAGTCAGCTCACCGGTGACGCCGAAGCCCGGGCCGTTATCGCGCACGCTCAACTGCAGCCAGCCCGCGTCGCGCGACACCTGCAAGACCACGATGCGCGAATGGCGGCTGGCGGAGGCATCGACGGCGTTGTTGAGCAGGTTGAGCAGCGCGTGACGCAGTCCCGGTGGCGTACGCAGCATGGTTTGTGCGGTGGCGTCTTCCAGCTCCAGGGTCAGCTCGGCCTCGGGCCGCAGCAACTGGAATCGCTCCAGGCAACCATGGATGAATTCGGTCACGCTGAGCCGTTCCGGCTCCTGCGACAGCTGTGCCTTGCCGAAGGCGACCATCTCGCGCAGGATCGTGCGGCAGCGGTCCACCTGGCCCTCCAGCAGTTCCAGGTCTTCGGCAAGCGACGTATCGCCAACATGCTCGCGGCGCAGCTCCGGCAGTAAGGTGCGCATCGTCGACAGCGGCGTGTTGAGTTCGTGCGCGGCGCCTGCCGCCTGCGTGGCGATCGCCAGGATGCCTTCGTCGCGCAAAGCCCGCTCACGTACACGCTGCACTTCCAGCTGCTGCATACGCAACGCGTATGCCAACCGATTGATGAAGAAGCCCAACAGCAATGCGCTGATCACGAAGTTCACGCCCATGCCGGCCACGTGCAGCGAGAAGCCGCCGTGCAGTTCGCCATGCATCGGCATCGGCAATGGCACATGCCAGTACAGCAGGATCACATAGGCGATGCCGGCCAGCGCGGCCACCGCCAGGATGGCGCGCACCGATAGCGCGGCGGCACTCAGGGCGATCGGCACCAGCAGCAAGGTGATGAACGGATTGCTGGCGCCGCCGGTGAAGTACAACAGGTAGCCGAGCACCAGCGTATCGGCGGCGATGTGGCCGACGGTTTCCCATTCGCGCACCGGCCATGGCTGAGTCAGGCGCCAGGCGGCGAACATCGAAAATACCCCGAGCAGGCCGATGCCTAGCAGTAGCGGTAGCAGTGGAATCTCCAGTCGCATCCACCACGCGCAGACCAGCACGGCTACGCTTTGCCCGGCGATCGCGCACAGCCGCAGCCAGGCCAGTGTGCGTGCCAGTGCGAACGGGCCGATGCGTTGGGCAGGGCGGTGCGGCATGTCGATCATCGAGGCCGGCGAAAACTGCGAAGGCTCAGGACGGCGCGTTGAATTCCTCGCTGCGCACGGCCGGCAGCGGAGTGTGGTGGGCCGCCGCATCGGAGTGGCTGAGCGAGAGCTTGTTCATCAGCGGCAGCATCGCGAGTGCGATCACCGTGCAGGCGATGCCCACGAAACCGAGCTTGTCGAACAGGCTCACATAGATCGTCAGCGACTGCACCGGATCGGTGATGTTGTCGGGGATGTGCGCATAGTTGGCCACGATGCTGCCGAGGTATTGCGACAGCCCTACGGCCACGTAATACGCACCCATCATGAAACCGCCCATGCGTGATGGCACGTAGCGCGCAATCATCGCCAGGCCTAGCCCGCTGACCAGCAATTCGCCCAGCGAGTACCAGCCATAGCCCCAGATCATGGTCCACGACGACACCTGGCCGGCCACCGCAGCGTTTGCGCCCACGCCATACATGAAGAAACCGATGGCCACTGCGGCGAAACCCAGCGCGAACTTCAAAGCGATCGACGGATCCTTGCCGACCCGGCCGAGCGCGTTGTAGGCAAACACCAGCACTGGGCTCAAGACGACGATCCAGATCGCGTTGAGGTTCTGGTATTGCTCGGGAATCCAGTTGAACAGATGTGCGCCGAATACGTTGAACGAGAGGTCCACGTTGTGCTGCGCGAACAGGTTCAGCGACGTCGCCATCTGCGAGTAGAAAATGAAGAAGAAGATCGTCTGCACCGTCAACACCAGTGCCGCGATCAGGCCGGCGCGCTCGCTCGGCTGGCTGCTGCGGATCAGGTGGGCGAACACGCCCAGGATCACCACGCCGGCGGCGTAGACGCAGACCTTCGCTACGGCTTCGCTGTGCAGAATGAACGCCACGACGAAAACCAGCAGGAAGGCCGCGCCGAAGACCGGTAGCGCGCGACGCATGTTCATCGGCAGGTCGTCCACAGGCGAGCCGATGTGCCGGAGCGCGCGCCGCATGAACAGGTAATTGACCAGGCCCAGGAGCAGGCCGATCGCGCAGACGCCGAACGCGGTGTGCCAGCCGATCGAGTCGCCGTAGCGCTTGCCGACGACATCGCGAATCCACGGCGTGGCCGTCATCGAAATCATCGAGCCGATGTTCACCGCCATGTAGTAGATGGTGAATGCGCTGTCGATCTTGGTGTCGTCGCCCTCGTAGATCTTGCGCACCAGATTGCCCGCGTTGGGCTTGAAGAAGCCGTTGCCGACCACGATCACGCCGAGCGCGAAATAGGTGAGGTTGGCCGGGGCCAGCAACGCCATCAGGCCGCTGCCGCCGTCGGTCAGCCCCAGCGTCTCCGGCGGTATCCACAGAATGCCGTAGCCGATTGCCAGCACTGTCGCGCCGATCAGCATGGTGCGTCGCGTACCCAGCAGCTTGTCGCCGACCCAACCGCCGATGGCCGGCGTGGCGTAGATCAGGGCTGCCGCCGCGCCCCAGACGAGGTTGGCCTTGGTGTCGACGAAGCCGAGCTTCTTCATCAAGAAGGTGACCATCAATACCTGCATGCCGTAGAAACCGAAGCGCTCCCACATCTCGATCAAGAAGACGGTGGTGAAGGAGCGTGTCTGGGAGACGGGCGGATTCTGGGCTGCCATATTTTTTTTCCGTACTGATTCAAGCCGTGACGAGGCCGAGGTATCGTCTATTGCATGCGATCCTGAACGGATCACAACCGAGGAAGCGTAACCGATTCGCCATCAGGGTGTAGCTGCACTGCGGCATGACGAACCCGCCGCGCCAGCCGACACGAGGATGTCGACACCAACATCCTGGGGCCGCCGCGGCAGGCACCTGTGGCATCATGACCGCCTCTGCATCAGCCTGCCTGAAGGGAAGTTGTCGCCTATGTCGATCGTCGCGCTGCCGCCATCCCTTGCCGTCGTCATCGCCCTTGCCGGGTCGCCGTCGCCGGCGACTGCCTGAGCGGTACACAGATATGGCAGCCGAGGGTTTTCGGGGTCCGAAACAGCTCTGGAACGCGTTCCAGTGGTCGATGAAAGGTTTCAGGGCCGCCTGGCGCCATGAGGCGTCGTTCCGGTTGGAAGCCTGTCTGGTGATCGTGCTGGTGCCGCTAGGCCTGTGGCTGGGCGACGGCGGGCTGGAAAAATTCGCGCTGATCCTGGCCCCGTTGCTGGTTCTGTCGGCCGAGTTGCTCAATTCCGCGGTCGAAGCGGTGGTCGACAAGGTCAGTCCGGAGTTCCACGAGCTGGCCGGACGCGCCAAGGACATGGGGTCGGCGGCGGTATTCGTGCTGCTGATGGTGGTGGTGCTGAGCTGGGGATTGATTCTCGGGCCGCGCCTGCTCGGCTGATCAGGGCGCTCCTGGCTGACACGATTGCGTGGGATGGCATGGGATGATGGAATGATCTACCACCGGATCGGAGCGACCCCATGAAACTTATGCGCAATCTCGTGCTGCTGTTGCTCGCCATCAGCCTGACCGGCTGCGGTTACAACGCGATGCAGCGGCAGGATGAAGCGGTCAAGGCCGCCTGGTCCGAAGTGCTGAACCAGTACCAGCGCCGCGCCGATCTGGTGCCGAACCTGGTGAATACGGTCAAGGGCTATGCGCAGCACGAAGAGAAAGTCTTCGTCGAGGTGACCGAGGCCCGCGCCAAGGTCGGCAGCCTGCAGGTCAACGCCGATTCGCTCAACGATCCGCAGAAGCTTCAGCAGTTCCAGGCCGCGCAAGGCCAGTTGAGCAGCGCGCTGTCGCGTCTGATGGTGGTCAGCGAAAGCTATCCGCAGCTCAAGGCAGACGGCTTGTTCCAGAATCTGCAGGCCCAGCTCGAGGGCACCGAAAACCGGGTCACCGTGGCGCGCAACCGCTATGTGCAGGCAGTGCAGCAGTACAACGAAATGATCCGCACCTTCCCGAACAATCTCACCGCCAAGATGTTCGGCTACAAGGTCAAGCCGAATTTCAGCGTGGACAACGAGAAGGCGATCTCCACGGCGCCGACCGTCGACTTCGGCACCGGCACGCCGGCGCCTGCCGCCTCGGCACATTGATGATGCTTCGGCGCGTGCCGCGCCTGTGGCTGATGCTGGCGATGGCCTTGCTGTCGCCGGGCCTGTTGCATGCGGCCGATGCGGTGCCGAAGCTGACCCGTCACGTCACCGACCTCACCGGTACGTTGTCGGCGCAACAGGTCGATCAGCTGGATGCGCAACTGGTCGCGCTGGAGAAGGCCAAGGGCGCACAGCTGACGGTCCTGATGGTCGACAGCACGGCGGAGCAGGACATCGACAGTTATTCGCTGGCCGTGGCCGAGGCGAACAAGGTCGGCCGCAAGGGCGTCGATGACGGTGTGCTGCTGTTGGTGGCGAAGAATGATCGCCGCGTGCGCATCGAAGTGGGTTATGGCCTGGAAGGCGCGATTCCCGATGCGGCTACCGCGCGAATCATCCGCGAATACATCGCACCGAAGTTCCGCAGCAACGACTATTTCGGCGGCATCAGCGACGCAGTCGGCGCACTGACCTTGCTGATCAACGGCGAGGCGTTGCCGCCGCCGGTACAGGGGTCGCCCAGCAACGAGCGCTCCGGTCCCGGTTTGCAGAATGGCCTGATGATCGGCGTGTTCGTGGCGCTGTTCCTTCGCGGCATGCTGGGTCGGGCCGGTCCCTGGGTTCGGGCGCCGCTTGGTGCGGCGCTGGTCGGCGGGCTGTTGTGGCTGCTGATTTCGATGGGCGCCGGCATCATCGGCGCGCTGGTCGGCGGCGTGCTGATGCTGTTGCCCGGCGGTGCCGGACGTTCGATCGGCGGTGGCGGCTGGGGCGGATTCGGCGGGGGCGGCTGGGGTGGCGGCGGTGGTGGAGGCCTCGGCGGCGGCGGTTTCAGCGGCGGTGGCGGCAGCTTCGGCGGCGGCGGTGCTTCGGGGAGCTGGTGATGGCACGCATGCGGCGAATGCTGATCAATCTGCTCGGCGGCTGGTTTCAACTGCGCCGCCGTTTCCCTGCGACGCTGCTGGACGAGATGGCCGCGGCCATCGTGGCCGGCGAGCGCAGCCACCTCGGCGAAGTCTGCTTCGCGATCGAATCGCGACTGGCTCCGCTGGCCGTGCTTGAAGGCCTGGATTCGGCTGCGCGCGCACGACAGGTGTTCGCCCAGTTGCGGGTATGGGATACCGAAAGCAACAGCGGCGTGTTGTTCTACGTGCTGATGGCCGAGCATCGCCTGGAGATCGTCGCCGATCGCGGCATCGCGGCGAAAGTAGCGACCAGCGAATGGAACGACATCTGCGCCCGCATGCAGGAGCGCTTCGCGCGAGGACAATGGCGTGATGGCAGCCTCGAAGGCATTGCCGCCGCGAACGCGTTGCTGGCCCGCCATTTCCCCGGTGACGGCCAGTCCAACCCTGACGAGTTGCCGGATCGGCCTGTGCTGCTCTGATTCGCGCTTTTCGGGGCGAATGCGCGCCCGCTTCCGTAAGCAATCCGGCAATAGCCAAAAAGAAAGGCGCCAGCGGCGCCTTTCTTCCAGTGATGCCATAGGGCCAATCAGGGTGCGGCGTTGCCAGGCCCGATGTATTTGGCGAAGAAGGCCTGCAAACGGGTGAGTCGCTCGATATTGTTCTTCTCGTCGTAGAAACCGTGGCCTTCGCCCGGCTTGCTCATCCATTCGTACGGCTTGTGTGCGGCATCCAGTGCCGCACGCATCGCCTTGGCCTGTGCGAATGGCGCACGTACGTCGTCCTCGCCGTGAATCAACAACAGAGGCACGTCGATCTTGTCGGCCAGTTTGTCGGGGGAGTTGGCATCGAGGTCGGCGTCATCCTTGCCGATAACCGTTTTCAGATAGTTGCGGCCCGATTTGCTCTCACGGACATCGCCTTTCTGATACATCATTTTCAGATCATAGACGCCGGCGTAGCCGACCGCGCACTTGAACATGCCCGGCGCGCGGATCGTGGTCATCATGGCCGAGTAGCCGCCGAAGCTGCCGCCGTAGACGCAGACGCGTTTCGGGTCGGCGTATTTTTCAGCGACGGCCCACTTCACGCCGTCGATCAGATCCTGCTGAATGCGGGTACCCCATTTCAGGTAGCCGGCTTCCTGAAAGCCCTCACCGCGGCCGCCGGATCCGCGATAGTTCACCTGCAAGACGAGATAGCCGCGGCTGGCCAGGAACTGGGCATCATTGTCGTAAGACCAGTCGTCCTGTATGCCGATCGGGCCGCCGTGAGGCAGCAGGATCATCGGCAGGCTGGCCTGGCTGGCTCCATTAGGAATCGTGAGGATCGCCTCCAGCTCCATGCCGTCGCTGGCCTTGAAGTGCAATGGGCGGCGCTCGGCCATCTTCGCCGGATCGATCCACGGCACCGGGGCGAACAATTTGGCCACCTTGTAGTGGTGCATATCGATCAGATAATAAGTGCCCGGATCACGGTCGCTGCTGACCTCGAACAGCAGTTTGTCGCCATCCTCGCTGAAGTCGACGAAGTGGACATAGCTGCCGGGAAATTTCAGGCTCAACGCGCGGTGCAATTTTGCCATGGGCAGATTCGGATCGATGTAGCTGATCGTGGGTATGCCGGTGGCGGGCGCGGTAGCGAACGGCTGGAAGGGCCATGCTGTCCACTCGATCTCGCCGGTGCTGCTGAAGCTGTCGCTGGCCAGCGTCTTGCGGTTGCCGCCGTTCTCGTCCTGTTCCACCAGCGCGGTCGGGCCACCGTCCGCGCTGTAGCTGGCGTAGATACGCTGCTGATCCGGGGAGAAAAAGATCGGGGTGAAGCTGCTGCCGACCTGCACGCGTGTCATCTGCGCCCAGCCGCCCGCCTGCTGGTGGTAGACGACGTAGGCGAAGTTGTCGTTGCGTCCGTAAGCGTAATGGGCCTTGCCATCGGCACCGACCATGAAATTCATGCCGCCGACGCCGATCTGGCCGATCAGATGGCGCGTGTTCTTGCTAGCGTCAACCTCATACAGCGTACTGAATCCGGTGTTGTCCCAGCTCTGTGTGGCCATGTAGAAGTGGCCGTTGACCGGTCGCGGCATGCCGTCGACAAAACCCCAGCCACGATCGGTGCCGCGTGTCCCCCCTCGCGTACCGTACTTCATGCTGTCGTAGCCGTAGAGATAGTCCTGGTTCTTGCCGTCGAGGTCGGTGGCAATCACCTCGCCGGTGAACGCGGGCCTGTCGAGCGAGCCGTATACCTTGCCTTTTTCCACCACGAGACGGGTGTTGCTGACCCAGGTGATATTGGCGGCCAATTCGTACTTGGGTAGGCGAAGCATGTTCACCTGCTTCATGTCGCTCACATCGTAGACGACCAGTGCGTGCGATTCGCCGTCGGCGTCGTTCATGTTGACGGCAAGATACCGACCACTTGGGGAAAGCCGCGGCATCGTCAACAGCGGATGGTGCGCGAAATTTTCTACGGGCACGAGATCGGCCGCGCTGGCGACCGCAGGCAACAACAGGCAGAAAGCGGACAGCACGGTCCGCGCGAAACGGTAAGACATCGGTTTTCCCCCTGACACGCTCCGTGTGATGAGCCGGTTCGCCTGGAGCGCGGCGACCGGCTGGGTTCTGCCCATTTCTTCCCTCGGCGCGGGCAGCGAGCGTCTGCGGCGATTCTAGCCCCCGTCCGGGCGCGATCGGAAGAGGTGCTGACGCCAGGCATTCCCGGCCCGCTACACTTGGGCTTTGCCGGCCAGCCCTGTCCCCTATGTCCCAGCCTTTCGTTGTCCATATCGATCCGGTCGCTTTTCACCTCGGCCCGATCCAGGTGCATTGGTACGGGCTGATGTACCTGCTCGGATTCTTCTTTGTCGCCGTGCTGGGCGAATACCGGCGCCGGCGCGGGCGCCTGCCTGTCAGCCGCGACGCGCTGGGCGACCTGCTGTTCTACGGCATGCTGGGCGTGATCGTGGGCGGACGCGTGTGGTACATGCTGTTCTATGCCGACATCGACTGGATCTGGACCGCGCCGCAGACGCTGTTCAAGGTGTGGGACGGCGGCATGAGTTTCCACGGTGGCCTGCTCGGCGTGCTGGCGGCCGGCTGGTGGTGGTCGCGCAAGCAGCGGCTGCATTTTTTCGACACGGTCGACTTCGTAGCACCGCTGGTACCGATCGGACTCGGTCTTGGCCGGCTCGGCAACTTCATCAACGGCGAGCTGTGGGGCAAACCCAGCGACGTGTCGTGGGCGATGATCTTTCCGCACGCGCCGGACCGGTTGCCGCGGCATCCTTCGCAGTTGTACGAGATGCTGCTGGAGGGCCTGGTGATGTTCATAGTGCTGTGGCTGGTATCGCTGAAGCCGCGGCCGCGCTTCCTGGTGTCGGGCCTGTTCGCGCTTCTGTATGGCTGCTTCCGCTTCGCGGTGGAATTCGTGCGCGTGCCCGATGTGCAGCTTGGTTATCTGTTCGGCACGCAGTGGGTGACGATGGGGCAGATGCAGTCGCTGCCGTTGATCGCGGTCGGACTGGTGTTGATCGCACTGTCACGGCGGGCGCCGACACTGCCGCTCGCACCCGTTGCCGCGAAGGACTGAAGCATGCGCGCCTATCTCGATCTGCTTCGCCACGTTCTCGATCACGGCACCGAAAAGACCGATCGCACCGGCACCGGCACCCGCAGCGTGTTCGGCTGGCAGCTGCGCTTCGACCTCAACCAGGGTTTCCCGCTGGTCACCACCAAGAAGTTGCATCTGAAATCGATCGTGCACGAGCTGATCTGGTTTCTGCGCGGCGACACCAACATCGCCTATCTGAAAGAGCACGGCGTACGCATATGGGACGAGTGGGCCGATGCGAACGGCAATCTCGGCCCGGTCTATGGAGAGCAATGGCGTGCGTGGCGAACCGCCGATGGCGGCACGGTCGATCAGCTCGCGTGGGTGATCGACGAGATCAAACGCAACCCGGATTCGCGCCGGTTGATCGTCAGCGCGTGGAACGTGGGCGAATTGTCGAAGATGGCATTGTTGCCATGCCACAGCCTGTTCCAGTTCTACGTTGCTGACGGCAAATTGAGTTGCCAGCTGTACCAGCGCTCCGGCGACATCTTCCTAGGTGTGCCGTTCAACATCGCCAGCTACGCATTGCTCACCCACATGGTCGCGCAGGTCTGCGGGCTGGGTGTGGGCGATTTCGTGCACACTCTGGGCGATGCGCATCTGTACAACAACCACGTGGAGCAGGCGCGGCTGCAACTGAGCCGCGAAGTGCGGCCGTTGCCGCAGCTGAAGCTCAATCCGGAAGTGCGTTCGATCTTCGATTTCCGCTACGAAGATATCGCGATCGAGGGTTACCAGCCGCATCCGGCGATCAAGGCCGAGGTTGCCGTATAGGGAGCGCGTCGAGGTGCGTGGAGCGGCCATCCATCGGCTCTTTCGCAACTACCTGCGGAGCGCCGTCGCAGCCGCAGCCTGTTAAGATTCGATGCAATCGGCGGCGCCATCCGCGGGCGCAGGCCACACCACTGATCAAGCTTTTCAAGGACTCGTTATGGCTATTTCGCTGATTGCCGCCCTCGACGAAAATTTTGCCATTGGCCGCAAGGGTCAGCTGCCCTGGCATCTGCCGGATGACTTGCGCTGGTTCAAGCAGCTGACCACCGGCAAGAACGTATTGATGGGCTACAACACCGCCGTGTCGATTGGCCGCGCGTTACCGGGCCGGGTCAACCTGGTGCTGTCGCGTCGCCACGAGGCGCCGTTCCCCGATCAGATCACCGTGCGTTCGATCGAAGAAGCGCAGGCCCGCATCGGCGACACCGGCCTGATGGTGATCGGCGGCGGCATGGTGTTTGCCGAAGCGTTGCAACGCGCCCGCCGCATGTATCTGACCTGGGTCAGCGCTGCGATCGACGGTGCCGACACGTTCTTCCCTGGCGTGCATTTCAGCGACTGGACCGAAGTCTCGCGCGTGCATCACAAGGCCGATGCCGAGCACGCCTATGATTTCGACATGGTCGAATACCTGCGCAACGGTTGATGCCTGCTCCCGTCGCGCCGAAGCCAGTCATGCACGTGATGGCTGCGGTCATGCGCGACGCCGACGGACGCGTGCTGCTGGCGCAGCGACCGGCTGGCAAGCACTTGGCCGGCATGTGGGAATTTCCCGGCGGCAAACTCGAACCCGGCGAAGCACCGCTGGCGGCGCTGGCACGCGAACTCCACGAAGAGCTCGGCATCATCTTGCAACATGCCGAGCCGTTGATCCGCGTGCCGTGCCGCTACGTCGAGCGCGAACTGTTGCTGGATACCTGGCAAACCAAGCAATGGGAAGGTTTGCCGCAATCGCTGGAAGGGCAGGCACTGCAATGGCTGCCGCCGGCACAGATCGATCCGGCGATGCTGGCTCCGGCCGATCGGGCCATCCTGCAGGCCTTACGGCTGCCCCATCGTTATCGGATCACGCCAGCGGAAGTGCGCCCGGATCAACGCGGCATCTGGTTCGAGCGTATCGGCCAGGCAATCGAATACGGCGCGCGACTGGTGCAATTGCGCCTGCCATTGTGGCCGCGTGAGCTCGTGCGCGAACTGGCAGCAACACTGCTGCCGCTGGCCCGCCGGCATGGCGCCCAGTTGTTGCTTAATGGCGACATCGACGGTGCGCTGGCACTAGGTACCGGGGTGCAACTCAAGAGCACACAACTGATAACGATGTCCGAGCGCCCACTGCCGCTGCTGCAGCTGGTTGGCGCCAGCTGCCACGGCGCGGGAGATCTGGCTCAGGCAGCGGGTATCGGTGCGGACTTCGCCACGCTGTCACCGGTGGCTGCCACCCTCAGTCACCCGCAGACATCGCCGCTGGGCTGGCCCCGATTCCATGAACTGGCGGAAGCCGCCGCGCTGCCGGTCTATGCGCTTGGCGGCATGGCGCTTTCGCATGTCGCGCAGGCCCGTCAGTGCAGCGGGCAGGGCGTGGCGGGCATCCGGGAATTCTGGCTCTAGAAACAACCAACTCCGCGTCATGTAGGAGCCCGCTCGCGGGCGATGCTCTTCGCTCCAATCGGCGCGGTTGCGTTTCCCCCAATTCAATGCGTGCCGGCCAGTACCAGGTAGCGCTGGTGCAGTTCGGCGACGGCATGGTCCAGCGCGGATTCATCGCCACTGTTCTCGATCACGTCATCGGCCAGCGCCAGCCGCTCGGCGCGGCTGGCCTGCTGGGCCAGCATCCGCCGCGCCAGGGTTTCATCGATGCCGTCGCGGGCGATCAAGCGTGTGATCTGCACCGACTCGGGCACATCAACCACCAGTACGCGATCGACCCAGCGATAATGCGCGATGTTTTCGGCCAGCAACGGAATTGCCAGCAGGCAATACGGCCCACGTTCGGCCAGTGCGCGCTCGCGCAGCCACTGGCGCACGCGCGGGTGGATGATCGCTTCCAGCACCTTGCGCGCGGACGGGTCGGCAAACACACGTTGGCGCATGGCCGGGCGATCCAGCCATCCCGCCTCGTCCAGCACGTCGACGCCAAACGCATCGACCACCGCGGCCAGGCCGGTCGTGCCCGGCTCGATCACTTCACGGGCGGCCACGTCGGCATCATGCACAGCTACGCCTAGCCCCTCGAAGCGCCGCGCCACGGCCGTCTTGCCCGCGGCGATGCCGCCGGTCAACGCAATCACCAGTGCATGCGGCCGCTCGCTCATCGCAGGCCGGTCAGTTGCATATAGCCTTGCAACAAGCCATGACCGGCCACGAACCAGACCCAGCCGGCGGCGGCGATGAACGGGCCGAACGGCATCGGGATCTCGCGCTCATGCTTGCGCAATGCGATTAACGTGCCGCCGACCAGCGCGCCGATCAGCGACGACAGCAGGATCATTGGCAACAGCGACACCGGTCCCATCCATGCGCCGAGTGCGGCGAGCAATTTGAAATCGCCGTAGCCCATGCCTTCCTTGCCGGTGAGCAACTTGAAGACCCAGTACACGCTCCACAGGCTCAGGTAACCGACGGCAGCTCCGATGATCGCCGAGGGTGCGTCGACGAACATGGGCAATAGCGCCAGCAGCAAGCCCAGCCACAACAGCGGAAAGGTCAGCTGGTCAGGCAGCAGCTGAGTGCGGAAGTCGATGCCAGACAGGGCGATCAGGGTCCAGGTCAGCACCAGCCCCGCCAACGCAGGCCACGACGGCCCGAATTTCCATACGATCACGGCACTCAACAGGCCGCTGAGCAGCTCCACCAAGGGATACTGGATGGAGATTTTCGCCTTGCAGTAGCGGCAACGCCCGCGCAGCAGTAGCCAGCCGAGCAAGGGAATATTGTCCATCGCGGACAACGGATGCTTGCACTGCGGGCAATGCGAAGGCTCGCGCACGATGCCCGGCGGCAGCGGTGTCGCATCGGCCTCAAGCTCCAGCACATCACGCGCCTCCCTCCGCCAGTCCGCCGCCATGCGGTCGGGAAGGCGCAGAATCACCACGTTGAGAAAGCTGCCCACCAGCAGGCCGAGCACGCCGGCCAGGGCAATCCACAGGGCAAAGGGGAGATCGGGCATGGATCAGCCTTGTGATTTAAGGTTCCCGCGATCGAGCGGGTACGGCGTAGGGTACGGCGCTTATTGTAGGAGTGCACTTGTGCGCGATGCTCTTCGCAGTAATCAACATCGGAGCATCGCGCACAAGTGCGCTCCTACAACAACAAAACGGCGAGCAATGCCCGCCGTTTTCGTATCGTGCTTTTTTGAGGCCTAGAACGTACCGGCGAGCTTGAAGATCGGCAGATACAACGCGACCACCATGCCGCCCACCAGGGTGCCGAGCACGACCATGATGATAGGTTCGAGCAGGGTGGACAAGGTGTCGACCGCATTGCTGACTTCTTCCTCGTAGAACTCGGCGACCTTGAACAGCATGTTGTCGAGCGAGCCGGATTCCTCGCCGATCGCGGTCATCTGCACCACCATGTTGGGGAACAGGCCGGTCTGCTTCATCGCCAACTGCAACTGGTGGCCCACCGAGATGTCGTCGCGCATCTGCTTTACGGCATCGCCGTAGACCACGCTGCCGGTGGCCCCGGCCACCGCGTCCAAGGCCTCGACCAGCGGCACACCGGCGCGGAACGTCACGCCCAGCGTGCGGGCGAAGCGGGCGATCGCCGAGTTGCGCACGATATTGCCCATTACGGGCATCTTCAAAGCCATCCGATCGAGGAAGTGCGCGAACTTCACCGAGCGCTTCTTGGCGATGACCAGCGCGGCAATACTGCCCACGATCAGGCCGATCACCACAAACCAGTAGCTCTGCATGAATTGCGAGGCGGAGACCAGCAGTTGGGTCGGGGCAGGCAGCTGCGCACCCGCATCCTGGAAGGTCTTGGCAAATACCGGCACCACGAACAGCAGCATGATCAAGCAGACCATGAAGACCACCGCCAGCACCATCATCGGATAGAACAGCGCCTTCTTGATCTTCTTCTTGATCGCTTCAGTACGTTCCTTGTAGGTGGCGACGGTATCCAGCACGGTATCCAGTACACCCGACGTTTCGCCGGCATGCACCAGGTTGCAGTAGAGCTCGTCGAACTGCACCGGATAGCGGCCCAGCGCTTCATGGAGCGCTGCACCGCCCTCGATGTTCTGCTTCACATCGAGCAGGATGTTCTTGAAGCGGATGTTCTTCTGGCCGTCGGCAATGATATCGAACGACTGCACCATCGGCACGCCGGACGCCATCATCGTGGCGATCTGGCGGCTGAAAATGGCGACATCGCCCGGCTTGACCGTACTTCCTGTGGCACCGAACAGCGGCTTGGAGCGTTCCCGCACGGTCTGCGGATTCATGCCTTGACGGCGCAATTCGGCCTTGACCAGCGAAGCGTTCTTCGCCGGCATGTCGCCTTTCATGCGTTTGCCGCGCTTGTCTAGCGCGACCCAGTCGTAGGTGGTCAGCTGGCTGACTTCGGCGCGTTGCGCGCCGAGCGCACGCGTCTTGTCTGCGTTTAGCTTTGCGGTAGCCGTGGCCATGCGCATCTTCCCCCAATTGTTCGGTCCCCCAGCCGCTCAAGCGGGCGGCTGACAAGGTATTTATACAGCTTATGTCATTTTTGCGGCTGGAAACCGTGGCGCCGGACGCAAGTTCGATGCTACGGATGCCCCATATCGCGGCTCATTCCTTGGTCACGCGATCGATCTCGGTCAGGCTGGTCAGGCCTTGTTTCACCTTGAGCAGGGCCGACGCGCGCAGATCATTGATTCCGGCGGCCTTGGCCACTTCGCTGATCTGCAGCGCATTGCCCCCTTGCAGGATGATTTTCTGAATATCCTCCAGCATCGGCATCACCTGATAGATGCCCACTCGGCCCTTGTAGCCTTCATTGCAGCCGTCGCAGCCGCCGGCTTCGTAGATGGTCAGTCCGGCATCGATGTCGGACTGGCTGAAGCCAGCTGCCAACAACACCTGCGGCGGCAGATTCTGGGGCTTCTTGCAATCGTGGAGGCGGCGCGCCAAACGCTGGGCGATGATCAAGGTGACCGACGAGGTGATGTTGTACGGGGCGATGCCCATGTTCATCAGGCGCGCGATGGTCTGCGCGGCATCGTTGGTGTGCAGGGTGGACAGCACCATGTGACCGGTCTGCGCCGCTTTGATCGCAATCTCGGCGGTTTCCAGGTCGCGGATCTCACCGACCATGATCACGTCCGGGTCCTGGCGCAGGAACGAGCGCAAAGCGCTGGCAAACGTCATGCCGCGCTTCACGTTCTGCTGCACCTGGTTGATGCCCTCGACGCGGATTTCCACGGGGTCTTCCACCGTCGAGATATTTCGCTCGGCGGTATTGAGCATGTTCAGGCCGGTATACAGCGACACCGTCTTGCCGGAGCCGGTCGGACCGGTGACCAGCACCATGCCGTACGGCTTGTGGATCGCGTCGATGTAAAGCTTCTGCTGCTCCGGCTCGTAGCCGAGCTTCTCGATGCCGATCTTGGCCGACGAGCCATCCAGGATACGCAGCACGATCTTTTCGCCGAACAGGGTAGGCAGCGAGCTCACACGAAAGTCTATCGCACGGGTCTTGGATAGATTGAGCTTGATGCGGCCGTCCTGGGGTACGCGCTTTTCGGCGATGTCCAGCTGCGCCATCACCTTGATACGCGAGGCAATGCGGTTGGCCATCTTCATCGGTGGGCTGGCAATAGCCTTCAGCATACCGTCCATGCGCAGGCGCACCCGGTACTGGGTTTCGAACGGCTCGAAATGGATGTCCGAGGCGCCGCGACGGATCGCGTCGACCAGGATCTTGTTGACAAACTTCACCACCGGCGCATCGTCGTTGGCGTTCGCGTCGATACCGGTCGACTCGACCTCGTCGTCGCCGACCTCGAGATCGAGGCCATCGAGATCGCCGCCGCCTATGTCGGGCATGGTGTCGCGCATGCTGTTGAGCAGGCTCTCGATCACCCGCTGCAGCGAGCTGCGTTCGACCAGAATGGGTTCAACCATGCAGTTGGAGTGGAACTTGATCTCGTCCAGGGCATGCGATTGCATGGGATCAGCAATGCCGACAAACAGGCGTTTACCGCGACGGAACAGCGGCAACGCCATATGCTTGGTGATCAGCGCCTCGCTGATCAGATCCAGCGGCATGGTCGCCGGATTCAGAGTGGCCACATCCATCATCGGCATGCCGAATTCGGCCGAGGCGATCTGCGTCAACCGACCGCTGTCGACCAGGTTGTGATCGAGCAACCAGGCGCCCAGCGAGGCCTTCTGCTGGCCGCTGTCGGCCATCGCCTTGCGTACATCAGCCTCCGGCAGCACCCCTTCGGATACCAAACGGCGTGCCATGCCGGACAGACCTACGAGCGATGGTTGCAGCTGAGATGACATAACCTACTCGACCTTGCCCCTGTATGTAGTTGAATCTACCGCAGTCTGGTCCTCAGGTCATCCATTCCCTGCAGTCTGGAAGCCGCAGGGTGATGCAGTGCACAAGCTTCTCACGCAAGCTCTACCGATTCCTCTGTTTGTAGGGAATGTCGGCGACTGGAGGGGAGGCTTTTACGGTTTGGGGTGCTCTTTGATCGCCTAGCCAAAGAGAAACCCCACCCCAACCCGCATCTGCCCAAAGAAAAGGGCAAAAGCGCTGGGGGTAGGTGGGCAATGCCCGTCGCTTTTGTCCGTGTGACTGGTCACCGTTACAGCCATGGACAGCCACTGAGCCTTGCCTCCTTGGCTGCAGCGACAATGCGCGTTTCAGCGTATATCCTTAGGGGTCATCTCAAGGAGTCTTGCTTCCACGTCAACGACGTTGATATTTCGGCTTTTGTGGTGAAATCTACTGCGCAAAAAAAATGGCCAAAAATGCTCAATCTGTTGGATTGCGCTGCCACCGTGGCCGGACGACGTGGCGCCAGATGACATTCCCGATTTGCCACCGCAGGAATGCAAGCGCTGTAATATCCTTGGGCTGCTGCTACCAGCTAGATACCAAACATCTGCACCTACGCCTTGTAGGTCATTACCCGCATGTGCAGTAGCACATTGACCGCTATGCACTGGTGCGCATTCAACATCCGTCGTCGTCTGCAGTGAACTGCAATTCGGTATCGCTGAGAGTATTCGACCTGAGAAGACGCAACTACGTCTCCACGCATTCATTCAAATCGTCAACACACTGTCTCCGCCCTTTCGAGATCGCCGAGCGCCACGAGGACATTCGAACGCTGCTCGCCAAGCGGCTGCGCTGGAGGGTTGCAATGACTTGCGTATTGCTGCGCATGCGCGTGCGGTCAACGCGACACTGCTGACGAATAACAGCGGTGAATTCGAGTGCAATCGAGCTTTTTTAGGATGGCAAATTGGATGGAGTAGCAAGGCGCACCCCGTTCCTTACAGGCAGGGAACGGAGAAAAGCCGCCGAAAAGCCCAAAACCTTCCGCAACAACGACCCGCCTCACGCTATGATGGTTCTTCCCTTCTCCTTAGGGGGGGGATCCGTGCACCCATAAAGTGAACTCATGTCCGACGAATCCCCACAGCAGCCTTTCCTTGTCTTCGGTGCGCCACAAATCGGCGAGCCCGAGATTGCAGAAGTCGAAGCCTGTCTGCGTTCCGGCTGGCTTGGCACCGGGCCTAGAGTCGCGCAGTTCGAGCATGATTTCTCCGTCTGGCGCGGAGTGCACGCGTCCCAGGTGGCTGCCGTTAATTCCTGTACTGCAGCACTGCACGTGAGCATGGTGGCCGCCGGCATCGATCCGGGCAGCGAGGTAATTACCACTCCGTTGACGTTCTGCGCCACGATCAACGCGATTATCCATGCAGGGTTGAAGCCTGTGTTGGCTGATATCAATCCGCTCACCCAGAACATCGACCCAGAGGCGATCGAAGCGGCGATCACCCCGCGTACAAGGGCGATTCTTCCGGTGCACTTCGCTGGCCGTCCATGTGCTATGGATCGCATCATGGCAATTGCGCGCAAGCACAACCTAACTGTGATTGAGGATTGTGCTCATGCCATTGAAACCGAGTTCCACGGTCAGAACGCGGGAACCTTCGGCGACTTCGGCTGCTTCAGTTTCTACGTTACTAAGAACGTGGTGACGGGCGAGGGTGGCATGATCCTCGGTCGCAGTGAAGAGAAGGTGGCACGAGCGCGTATGCTGGCGCTGCACGGCATGAGTAAGGATGCTTGGCACCGCTTCGGTGACCAAGGTTACAAGCATTATCAGGTCATCGAGTGTGGCTTCAAATACAATATGATGGATTTGCAGGCGGCAATCGGCCTGCATCAACTGGCCCGTGTCGAAGAGAGCTGGCAACGCCGCCGTGAATTGTGGCAACGCTACGATGCGGCCCTCGCCGATTTGTCGATCACGCTGCCAGCGGCACCAGAGTTCGGTACGCGGCATGGTTATCATCTGTATACGGTAATGATCGACCCGGCCTACTGCGGTATAAGCCGGGATGGCTTCCTTGACGCCATGAACGCGGCACGCATCGGGACCGGTGTGCACTATCTGTCGGTGCCCGAACATCCATACTACCAAGAACGCTTCGGTTGGCGGCCTGAACAATGGCCGAATGCCATGCGTATAGGCCGGCAAACCGTCAGCTTACCATTGTCGCCTGCGATGAGCGATGCGGATGCTGATCGCGTCATTCAAGCCATTCGGCAAATCCTACCCTGAAGCCGACCAGTGAGCACCTTGTGCTCTGCCGGTGTCACAGCGAGGTTCGATTGCGCACAGTTATTCCTATCAAGGTAGGCGCTCATGGTATCCCTTCCTGCAATCACTACCCTGCCTTCACGCTATGATCCCCACTTCATCACGGGGGAGCCATCTGTTGAACCGCCTGAGTATCATCCTGCCCGCCAAAAACGAGGCACCCGCGCTGGCTGCATTGCTGCCGCGCCTGCGCACCGCGCACCCCGATGCCGAGATCATCGTGGTCGACGATGGCTCCACCGACGATACCCTCAGCATCTGCAAAAGCTGCGGCGTCGAATGCCTGTCCTCTCCGTATTCCATGGGCAATGGTGCCGCGATCAAGCGCGGCGCACGAGCTGCCACCGGCGAAGTTCTCGTTTTCATGGACGGCGACGGCCAGCATGATCCGGCCGACATCGCCCGCCTGCTCGATCAACTGAACCGGGGCTACGACATGATCGTCGGCGCCCGCAACTGGGGCAGCCAGGCCGGTGTCGGACGGGGCCTCGCCAACACCTTGTACAATTGGCTGGCTACCCGCATGACCGGCCACCCGGTGCTCGACCTCACCTCCGGCTTCCGCGCCGTGCGCGCAAACAAATTCCGAGAATTCCTGCACCTGCTGCCGAACGGCTTCAGCTACCCCACCACCAGTACCATGGCGTTCTTTCGCAGTGCCTACCCGGTCGCTTACGTGCCGATCAAGGCCGCCCAGCGCATCGGCAAGAGCCACATCAGGCCGTTGCGCGACGGCGTGCGTTTCCTGCTGATCATCTTCAAGATCGCCACGCTGTATTCGCCGTTGAAGTTGTTTGTACCTGCTAGCGTAGTGTTCTTCCTGCTCGGTTGCTCCAACTACGCGTGGACCTTCATCCATGAAGGTCGCTTCACCAATATGAGTACGTTGTTGTGGAGCGCGGCAGTTATTGTTTTTTTGATTGGTCTGGTTTCGGAGCAGATCACTGCATTGACTTACACCCGCTCTGATCGGTGATGGTGCTTATCAGCAAATGGGCAGGTATCTTTGCTCGCACGCCCTTACACCCACAATGGCTGCTTGGTCGTAGGCAAGTTCCAGTGGGAGTGGTCAGTGCCGCCGGTACGATCCTGGACATTGGTGCGGCCGACCGCTGGATTGAGCCTTACCTCTCCGCCGCGGCGCACTATGTTGCTTTAGATTTTCCCTCCACTGGCCGTGATTTCTATCGCGCTCATCCAGACATCTTTGCGGATGCGTCGTACTTGCCGTTTTCCAATGGAAGTTTTGATGGTGCGGTTTGTCTGGAGGTTCTTGAGCATGTGCCTGCCCCAGACTTGGTCGTGTCCGAGATCGCCCGCGTACTCAAGCCGGGTGGTCGCGCATGGTTGTCCATGCCGTTCCTCTACCCATTGCACGACGCGCCTTTCGACTTTCAGCGTTACACGGAATACGGTCTGCGGCGGCAAGTGGACCGCGCCGGACTGGAACTTGTAAGCTTGCAGAAATCCGGTCATGCCATCCGTACCGCAGGGTTGCTGATGTGTTTGGCCATCGCGGGCGGCGCGTATGCGCGGCGTCGCTTCATATGGTTGCTGTTGCTACCGCTGGTTCTCGCTGCCGTTTTGGTGGTCAATGTCACAACATGGCTGTTGAGCCTGATCTGGCCCGATTGGCATCATATGGCCATGCTCCATGTGCTTGAGGTACGCAAGCCGTGACAAATCCGGCATTTGTCGTTGTTACTACCTCGTTTCCGATTGCCGGTGATGGTAGCGAAGCAGCAGGTTCGTTCGTCAGTGATTTGACGGAAGAGCTGGTTCGGCATATTCCCGTTCGTGTGGTGGCTCCTGGGCCTTCACGCAGGCATGAGCAGTGGATGCCGGGACTGGAGGTATTTCGCTATGCGGCGCCTGCCAAGCCACTTTCAACGCTCAAGCCATGGTTCCCCTTGGATATGGTTGATGCCATCAAAGTATTGCGTGCTGGCGAGTGTGCAACCCTGGATGCGGTTAGTGCAGGTTCCACTGCGCACATACTTGCTATGTGGGCATTGCCGTCGGGCGAGTGGGCGCGTCGTGTATCGCATGTGACAGGTGTTCCTTATTCCGTGTGGACGCTTGGTAGCGACATCTGGAAGTTTGGGCGCATTCCGTTGATCCGTCGTGTGTTGAGGAATGTGCTACATCAGGCGCACACCTGTTACTCCGATGGACTGAAATTGGCAGACGACACGCAACGTATCGCGGGGCGTGAAGTGAAGTTCCTGCCGAGTACACGACTCATCGGATCCTGTCGCAAAAATCCACTTGCAAGCCAACCACCATATCGACTGTTGTTTCTCGGCCGCTGGCATCCCAACAAGGGCGTAGATTTGCTGCTGGACGCGTTGGACATGCTCGATGACAGTGACTGGTCCTGCATTGCCTGCGTTGAAATTCAGGGTGGTGGCCCGTTGGAAAAGCTTGTACACAGGCGCGTCGCGATGTTGCAGGCGCGAGGTCGTCCTGTGGAGGCTGGGCGCTTTCTTGTAAAGGCCGAAGCCGAAGCTGCCATTGCGCGCACCGACTGGGTATTAATCCCATCACGCATCGAGAGCATCCCGGTGGTGTTTTCCGATGCTGTGAAATTGGGGCGACCGGTAATCGCTATGCCAGTAGGCGACCTGCCTGAATTGATTGAACAATTTCGTTGTGGCATTACTGCTGACTCGGGAACGGCAGCGAGTTACACGCGAGCACTGAGACGGGGGTTGGCCTCAGTGCCGGTCGCGTGGGCTTCTGGGGTCTATGCGGTAGCGAAGCAGTTCGATTTACCTGCATTGGCGACGCGCTTGTTTGCGCTGGCAAACGGAGCGAAAGCGTGTGACTGATGTTCGCATCGCCTGGGAGGAGAGGGCTCGCAGCATGGGCCCGACTCGCCGTGGGGTTTTGTTCAAGGGATTTACCGAACAGGCTAACGACTTGCTTCATGCTTGGCATGCACGCTTGGTGCAGGAAGTTTTCGCGCCGCTGGTAACAACGGATGGTGTGGTAGTGGACCTTGGATGTGGATACGGCCGATTGTCACGTGAGCTCGCTGCGAGTCGTCCGGATATTTTTCTCGTGGGTCAGGACATCAGTCATGAATATTGCTTGCACGTACGCACAAACGGTATGCTGGCAGTGCAGGGTGAATTGGCAGCCTTGCCATTCCGAGCAGTGAGCGCAGCCGGCGCCCTCGCGGTTACCTCCCTTATGTATATGGATCGCACTGAAGTCAGTGCCGTATTCAAGCGTATACGCGTCATGCTGCAACCCGGTGCCCCGTTGTTGGTGATTGACCCGGGTGAAGAGTTGCGAATGTGTATCGCGCGATTGGCGAGGCATCGTATGGCGTCATCGACTGGAGGCAGCGGATTCCATCGCGAGGAATACCGTCAGCTGGCCCAGACTGCCGGTTTCAACATCGTGAAGCAGGGAGGTAATCCGTACGACAGCATGTTGTTACTGCTCACTGCAGGTGGACGGTTGGGGTGGAGACTGGCAAGTAAGCTCGTGCGCAGAGACGGTATTTCAGGAGGCTATTCGGCACACGCCTTGCACCGGTGGTTGTTGTTGCAGGCAGCAGATGCTCAGTCTACTCAAAGCACTGCCCCCTAATGAAATCGTATTGAGAACACCTTGAAGAGTCTCGTGCGGCCATTTCGATCTTTGCCAGACGTCATGCTACATCTGCTTACGTTGAGTTTGATGATTCCGGAGTGCAGGAGCCGGCGTCTCGCATCGGGAGTGCCGGCATGACTACAAACAATGGATTTGAGGACCGATGCACCGCAGGCGCTGGCCTGCTCAAGCACTATCCGGCGAAGGACAATCCCACAGACCCGATCTGCTCAATCTGTATCGCCAACTACAACGGTACGTTGCTGCTGGACGATTGTCTGCAATCGATCTATGCGCAGACAGGTAATGTTGGTGTCGAGATCATCATTCATGATGACGCTTCAAGCGACGACTCGGTCGAGTTTTTGCGCGAACATTATCCGCATGTGACACTGCTAGTGAGTCAGCAGAATGTTGGTTTCTGCATCGCCAACAATCGGATGGCTGCACAGGCGCGGGGCGAATACATCTTGTTTCTAAACAATGATGCAGCCCTGCAACCGGACGCCCTCGTCACTTTGATAGCCGCTGCATCGGCGCATGCTCACGCGTGTATCTTGACGCTGCCTCAGTACGAATGGACAACCGGGAATTTGATCGACCGCGGTTGTATGCTCGACCTGTTCTGCAATCCCGTGCCGAACCTTGATCCGTCCCGTAGGGTAGTTGCGATAACCATCGGTGCCTGTCTGTTCCTTCCACGCAAACTCTGGTTCGAGTTGGGTGGCTTTCCCGAGTGGATGGGTTCGATCGCTGAAGACATGTATTTGTGCTGTCTGGCACGTCTGCATGGCTTGTCTGTGCGAGTTACCTCCGACAGTGGGTACCGCCATCGCCAGGGTGCCAGCTTTGGTGGTAGTCGCGTGGACGCTGGCAAGTTGCACACTACCTTTCGCCGGCGGCGGTTAAGTGAGCGGAACAAGACAGCGGTCATGGTGATCTGCACCCCGACTCTGCTGGCCTGGCTATTGCTCGTGGTGCATATCATCGAGCTTGCCGTCGAGGGCGCTGCGTTAACTTTGCTGAAGTGGGATTGCCGAATCTGGAAGGAGATATACGCTCCAACCTTCAGCTATATTGCTGGCGAACTGGACCGGCTGCGTATCCTGCGCAAACAGGTCCAATATGCCCGACGCGCGAGTTTGCGCGAGTACATGAGTGGCGTCGTGCTGTTTCCGCGCAAACTCAGCATGTTGTTGCGATATGGAGTGCCGACAGTGAAGTAGGCGGGGTCGAGACGTTGGAACGCTCGTTCGTCAGTGGTGCAATTTCGCAATTGTAACGCCCAGGGCAGACAATACTTCGGCAAGCGTTGTCGGTCGCCCGTTAACCGATATACGGATCATGTCCGCTGCCGTGGCATAGCAATTTATGCTGTCGTGGCTCAATGCAATATTGGCTAAGGCGGAGCTGCAAAAACTGACGACGGACTTGACATTGAGTTTTGCTACGAGGAGCTCCGCCGGAAGCGAGCATGCGTGGCGATCCAGCGTTTTCCATGTAGGTCCAAACGAAGAATCCGCTTTCTGCGCATAGTGAGGTTTGTAGAATACGGGGCCTTCCAATTCATTCACGTAATCGATCGTCTGTTGGCGTAGGTCATGAGCGATGGTGTTGCCGACAATTTGTTCAATGGGCTGGTCAAGAAAAAGCGTGCCCGAGCGACTTTCGGAAGGTAAAGTGCCAGCGTCAGTTCGCAAATAAAGTTTCTCGATGCGTTGAAACTTGTTGGCCTGCACGATTTTTTCGGGGTGAGTGAAAAATCCTCCAGCGATCGAAGAGCTGTCGATGCCGCTTAGGTGGCCCGTGTAAGCCTTATAGGGTAATCCGATGCAGGCGGACTTCGTTTTCTGCTTAAGCAAGCGCTTCCAAGACGCAAGGGGACTGGTGGCATCATAGTAATTCAGAAGGCCATCTTGGTAAATGTACTTGCGGCTGCTTTCCGACAGAAAAAAAGCGTAGTTGGATAATGGATTGAATGGGTGAGGGACGTAGATATCCACATCACCTACACCAACTACATCCCGCATGAGGGCTCTTATTTCGCGGCCAGCACTAAAATATTTCAATAGATGCCCCGTATGTCGTCGGTCACACGCACCAAGGAATCTGGGGTTGCCCTTGAGTCGGGAGAGACTGGCATCGTCTAGCATCGGATGAAAAAAGAACAACTCGCCACATATCAATTGCGTCAATTCCGTCATGGGAATCAGATGGAATGGCGTAAAGCCGATGACGATGGATATTTTTCTCTTCAAAATTAAATTGTCATTCAAATGATGTGGAAATGAATCTCTTGTTTTGTCGCTCTATTCTGGAAAACAACCCTCAATGTCGTTTGGTGTCACCGGACTGTTCTTTGTCACCGATTTAATCAGGCGTTTTCCGATAATATTGTCTAAGTATTTGGGCGGTAATCCGAACCCCGGCCTGACGCTACGTATACTGCTTGCGTCGATTCGATCGCCCGCAGCCATCTCTTTCACGAAATACAACGAACGGCGAAACTTCACATTGGCTTGTTCGCTGGACTTATAGCCGTAGTCGATCTTGCCCAGGGCTTCCCATGCCGTACGGGCACCCATGCACAGGGCAGCCATGTCGCTAGGTTCAAGCGAAAAGCTGTCGTCGGGACCATCGCCGTTGCGGTCCAAGGTGAAGTGCTTTTCGATGATGGAGGCGCCCAGCGCCACGCTGGTGATGGCGGTGGTGTTGTCCAGCGTGTGATCGGATAGGCCGGTCACTAGGCCGAAGCGCTGGATCATGTCGGGAATGGTGCGCAGGTTGTAGTCTACTGCTGGCGCCGGGTAGCCGCTGACGCAATGCAAGATCGCCAGCTGCTTGCAACCACCCTCTCGGGCGGCGGCAATCGCTTCCTCGATTTCTTCGGCATCAGCCATGCCTGTAGAGATGATCATCGGTTTGCCGGTGCTGGCAACATACTTGATCAACGGCAAATCCACGGCTTCGAACGAGGCAATCTTGTAGGCTGGCGAGTTAAGGTCTTCCAGGAGGTCCACAGCCGTATTGTCGAACGGTGAGCTGAAGATCGTAATGCCTTGCTTGCGCGCATGTTCGAATAGTGGCGCGTGCCACTCCCACGGCAAATGAGCCTCGGCATAGAGCTGATACAGTGTCTTGCCATTCCACAAACCATCTTGGATACGAAACTCATCAGCGTCGCAATCAAGAGTGATGGTATCCGGGCGATAGGTCTGTAGCTTCACCGCATCGGCGCCGGCCTGCTTCGCCGCTTCGATGATGCGAAATGCGATGTCGATGCTGCCGTTGTGGTTGGCAGACATCTCAGCAATGACGTAAGGCGGCAGACTTGGGCCGATCTGGCGCCCCGCAATGATGAACAAATCTTCATTTTTCATGGCTTCAAATCTCAATGCTGCTGGTCCCAATCGCTGGCAAGCATGCCAAAACGATACACATCATGATAACGGTCACCGTCAAAATAATGATCGAGCAGCACGCCCTCGTCCCGAAACCCCAGCTTCCGATGGAGAGCAATGGATCGCTCATTGAAGGCAATCGCTTCGCCACAAACTTTGTCGAATTCCAGTTGATGGAATGCATGGTTCAATGCTGCGGTTCCGAGTTTTGTTCCTATTCTTGGAGGCGCATCTGGAGCAGCGTAGAAGCCCCAATCGGCACTACGGCCTTCTTGCTCGGTGAACTGCGCGAATCCAATTGATCCACTCTCATCTTCGACGATCATCAAATGACGACGACGATCCTTCAGTGTGCGCTCATACCATGCGCGATGCTCTGCAGGGCTGATCTCGTGCCGGGCGTACATGAAACGTCGAACGTCGGGATGGTTACGCCAGCGCAATACATTGACGAGATCGCTCTCTTCCATGGGGCGCACTCGGCAGCCGTAGTCGACTAGGGAAGTAACAACTCGTTGGGTGCCACGTCCATCGCACAGAATACTAGATTTGTCCGACATCTGAGTGAGTTCGGCACCGCTGATGGTTGCAAGAAGCTTTGGTACAGCTTCAGCGATGGATCCTATACCATTGATGACGAAGGCTGCTCGAGCTTTGCCGAGCGCGATTGCTCCACGCTCTTGATTTCTCGCTAGAGTTACGATAAGCGTCGGCAAGCCAAGGGCGCAACGTTCCCATGCAGTGCCACCGGCCGCGCCAATGGCAAGATCGCTGTCGGCCATCAATTGAGCCATATCGCTAACATTTACCTGCACCTCACACGGCCAGGGCATGTCATTCGCTTGCGTCAGCACTTTATGTAGCCATGGCGCATGCAGCCCCATGACTACGATGATGCGGCAATCTTCAGGTAGCAGACATTGCCGCAGCGTGTCTAACACCTGACCAGTAGCATTGAGCTGATCCACGCCACCCATGCTGATCAGAAGCTGGTGCAAACGAGGCACTTTACGGCGCTGAAGACTGTACTTGCGCAACTCTGCAAACTCGGGGCGCAATAGGGCGTAATGACTACCAGTCAACACAGTGCATCGTGCTGGCACCAGTCCAGCGTAGTCGGCCGTTACGCGGCCAAGATTCTGGTCCAGCAGCAAGTCGCAATCGTGTGGACGATCGGCCAGGTCATCAATCACCATCAACCGATCAACATGCGGTCGCATTGCTTGCTCCCACGCGCTACCTAGCGCGTAGTGATCGATCACCAACCAATCGGGGTGGACCGACCGCAAGACGCTGTATGTCATCTTGGCATCTTTACACCAGTCAGTGCCGAGCCAAACGGCGTGGGCCTGCAATGATTCACTATCATGCGAGTGGGGTCTGAAGTCCGGATCGCCGATCGGTAGCACTGCTACGGCAAAGCCGCATCGGCGAATCTGTTCGACCAGGTTTCCCGGATGTTCGCGGCAGATGAAATGACACTCTGCGCCCTGTTCCTGCAATGCGGTCGCCAGTGTCAAGCAACGCATTACGTGGCCGTTGCCGATGTGAAGCGAAGCATCAACACGGAACGCTATTTTCTTGTGGGCCGGATCGTCTGGGTGGCTGGACTTTGACATGCCCGATGCCCTATTGCTTCGCCATCAAGAACCAGGTGATGTCGTCCTGTGGGAAATTTGGGTCGCGGTGGTAGGTAAAGCCGTAATCGATCAACTTCAGATCAGGATGCCGATCGAGGATTTCGCCGCAAAAGTCCCGTTTGAACAGGCGGTCGGTATGGCCGCGATAATTCACAGTAACTGGGCTCGGATTATAGTACTCGCAGACGAGGAGGTAGCGCCCTGCAGCGCGATGAAGGGCATCGTAGACTTGCGGCAACCATTCGGGATTGATGTGAATAAGAACCCCTTTGATCAGGGCAAGGCCCCAGCTGCGCTTCGATTTGAAGTCGAGAATTGAAGCTTGGTGGATATGTGCGGCTGGTATGACCTTGCCAAGTTCCGCTGCTGCCTGTGGATTGATCTCGATGGCATGTTGTTCCTGCCAGGGAAACAAAAGTTGCAGAGCCTTGAGGTTCATGCCAACGTTTGCGCCGAATTCGATGCAGCTGTCTATGTTTCGTGCGCTATTTAATGCTTTCGCGAAAAAGGACAGGTTGCAGGCGAGCAATTCGTCGCTGGCATTGCGCTTGATGTAGTCCGCACCGAACTCGCCGGCCCAGAAGGACTCTTGTTCGGTCTTGTATGACATAGGCTCTCTCTGCTTATTTAATGTATGGGTCGATTGCTTGCATTGCGGCGAACATCCATTCGGCACGCATCCAGTCCTCAGGTGTATCAATGTCCTGCACTCGATGGCGAGGAAGCATGACGGGTAACGCGTTACTGGAGAAGATTGGCCGTTCAGCTGTCCACGCATCAGGGCGGCCCCAATAGAACTGGCCAGCGTCGTGAAAGGCTGGCTCGAGATCTTGGGAGCGTGATTGGAAACGGTCTGGCTGGAACATCTCGATTCTGCCAGCAGCATTGATGCGTAGAGCACGCTGGATTGGCGATACGTAGCTCGTGACAGAGAACGCATAGTCGCAATCCTCGTCCCGCAGTACATCAAGCCCGCGAATGATGTCACTTGGCATGAGAAACGGTGCAGTGGCGTAGATGCAGCAGACCAGATCCGGTGCGGCAGCGTTCTCGACGCACCATTCGAGCGCATGCCGCACTACCGGTATCGTGCCTGTGTGGTCATTGGCGAGATCGGTCGGGCGCAAGAACGGAACTTCGGCGCCATGTTTACGCGAAACAGCTGCGATCTCATCGTCATCTGTCGAGACGATGATGCGATCAAAACAATCACTGGCCTGCGCTGTCTCGATTGACCAGGCAATCATAGGCTTACCATAAAACGACCTGATGTTTTTTCTCGGTATGCGCTTGCTGCCACCCCGCGCCGGGATCACGGCGAGCTTCATGTCCTGACAGCCTCACCTACGGCCGCGATAACCTGATCTTGCTGAGCGATGCTCATAGTCGGATACATCGGCAGACTGATCGCCTCGGCGTAGTAACGTTCCGCCTGCGGATAGTCACCGATCCTGAAGCCCATGCGTTGATAGTACGGCTGAGTATGCACTGGAATGTAATGCAGGTTTACGCCGATACTTTGTTTCCGGAGCGAGTCGAACACTTCACGATGGTTGCAGTTGATGCGGTCGAGTTGCAGGCGAATCGGGTAGAGGTGCAAACCTGAGTAACCGTCCGGATGCTGCCATGGAATGGTGACGGGAAGGCCGGCTAGTTGCTCGTCGTAGTGGTGAGCGATGGTATGGCGACGTTTCACATAGTCATCAAGTCGGTCCATCTGACTCACGCCGAGCGCGGCTTGAAGCTCAGTCATACGATAGTTGTAGCCGAGGTCAATCTGCTGGTAGTACCACGGTCCGTCGGACTCGTGTGTCATTTGCGCAGGGTCTCGCGTGATGCCATGACTACGCAATAGTGCCATCCTGTTCGCCAGCGATGCATCGTTGGTCAGCGCCATACCACCTTCGGCGGTCGTTATAATTTTGACCGGGTGAAAGCTGAAAACAGTGATGTCGCTGTAACGGCCATTGCCGATTGGCTGCCCCTGGTACTTGCCGCCGATAGCGTGCGAAGCATCCTCGATGATCTTGAAGCCGTAGCGTTGCGCCAGTGTGTGAATGGCCTGCATGTCGCTAGGTTGGCCGCACAGGTGTACGGGTACCACCACCTTTGGCAGGCGACCGGACTTTTCTGCCTTAACCAGCTTGTGCTCCAAGGCTTGCGGGGACAGGTTATAAGTGCGTGGGTCGATATCGACAAAGTCCACCTGTGCACCGCAGTACCGCGCGCAATTGGCAGATGCAACGAAGGTGACCGGTGACGTCCACAACCAGTCACTGGGCCCCAGTCCCAGCGCCATGCAGGCGACGTGCAGCGCCGAGGTGGCGCTATTCATGGCCAACGCATGACCGACACCGCAGTAACTGGCCACCATTTCCTCAAAGCGCGGTACCATCGGTCCCTGAGTGAGGTAGTCCGACTTGAGTACGCCGATCACGGCATCTATGTCAGCCTGGGTGATGTCATGTCGGCCATACGGAATCATGGATCAAGCCTCGGCTAGTTTGTTGAACTCTGCTACTTCGGAAACGCTGAGAAAGTGCGGGTTGGTGCCGGAATTGTATTCGAAGCCCTGTGTCACTGGTTTACCTTGTTCGTTCAGATTGTTAACGCGGAAATCATTGATCCGGCTATTGAACGTTATGGTAGGACACAGCACATAGTGATCGGTGAATTCTAATGCGAGATGGGAGTCGTCGCTTGGGCACATGATTTCGTGCAGCTTCTCGCCAGGGCGGATGCCGATGATTTTCTGTGTCAGATTCGGTGCCATGGCACTGGCCAGATCTGTGATCCGCACCGAAGGGATTTTGGGTACGAATATCTCGCCGCCGTGCATGCGATCGAAATTCTTCAGTACGAAATCGACGCCTTGCTGTAGAGTGATCCAGAAGCGGGTCATGCGGTCGTCGGTGATTGGCAAATGGTCGGTACCTTGCGCAATCAACTTTCTGAAGAAGGGCACCACGGAGCCGCGTGAGCCAACCACGTTTCCGTACCGAACTACGCTGAATACAGTCCTGTATCCACCGGCCATGTTGTTGGCTGCAACGAATAGTTTGTCCGACGCCAGTTTGGTTGCGCCATAAAGATTGATTGGGTTGGCGGCCTTGTCGGTGGACAGTGCGATCACGCGTGCGACGTTGTTCTCAAGCGCCGCGTGAATGACGTTCTCAGCTCCATATATATTGGTCTTGATGCATTCCATGGGATTGTATTCAGCAGCAGGCACCTGTTTCAGTGCCGCCGCGTGGATTACATAGTCTACTCCGCGCATGGCTTGCACCATTCGCGCACGGTCGCGAACGTCGCCGATGAAATAACGCATACAAGGCGCGTTGAATGTCTGTTGCATCTCGTACTGTTTGAGTTCGTCCCGTGAAAAAATCACCAGTCGACGCGGCCTATACCGCTCCAGCAAAGTCTTGACGTATTTTTTGCCGAAGGAACCGGTGCCGCCAGTGATTAGGATAGATGCATCGTCGAACATCGAGGGCAGATCCAGGGTAAATACTAGAGTGAATGACTCGTGAACCACGGCATGGCGTGGCGCCTTTGCGCTATCGCCCAAGTCAGGACAAATCTCATCGCCATTGAAATCACGAAGGCCCAAGCCGCTCCAAGTGTACCGAACTTATTGACGAGCAAGAGCAGCAAGACGATGTCGATCAATGCTGAGCAGATCGTGGCAATCGACAGCAGCCCCGTTCTTTTGGAGTAGAAAATGTAGTTTGTCACCATTAGGTACATGCCACCGAAAGCCTGTCCCAGCGCTAGTAAACCAATCACCTTTCCAGCTTGAGCATATTGCGCCCCGGCAATGAAGGTGACTGCATAGGGGCCAATCAGGAATGCGGCACCGGCGGCACCAAGTGCCATGCCGAAGTAGATGTAAGTCCAGCGAACAATCTGCCTTTTTTCTTCAAATTGGTTGCGTTTCAGTCGCTCAAATAGCCAAGGCACATAGGCCTTGTTTATGGCATCGAATACGATCGCCATCGCCATCGCCAATTGAACAGCTGTCATGTAGATGCCGGCCTGGGCAAGGCCAAGCTCGTGATTGATCACTAGTCGATCTGCGGCGTTCAACAAATACGTGCCAGCAACGTGAGGAATGAGCGGCACGCCAAAAAGCAAAGCTTCACGTGTATACAGTGGCCGCCATGACCATGCAAGCAGGCGATCTTTTGCCAGGAGGTATAGCGCCAGGATGGCAGATAAGATGACGATGCATGCTTGCGCATGGATTCTGCCAACGGCACCTTGAGCCAAGGCAACAATCAATACCAATGACAAAACCATATCGGCTAGGCTTTGCAGAACCTGCATAGTGCCGTACTTGTGGGCTTGACCTCGTACCTGCCATTGACCGAGGCGGGTAGAGACCACAAACGCCGCTGACGATACGGCGACCGCCAGCAGAACCCAAGGAGCGGTCAGCCCCATCCATGCAGCCAGTGGTTTCCTCAAAAAAAATACCGCGATGAAGGTAAGGATGCTGGTCGCCGCCAAAATCTGAAGGCACGCCCCAATAAAATGCCCCATGTCATCCTGTGTGACATGAGCATCGTAAAATTTTCTGTTTGCAGAACCGTAGGCGTTTACCCCGACAACTGCGGCCAGGGCAGCCACCAATGCCTGGAACATGGCTACCTGTCCATACTGAATTGGGCCGAGATAGCGGGTAAGTATCGGCAATAGCGCAAACGGAATAGATGCGCGAAGAATGTTTGAGGTCAGGTACGTTGCAGAGCCTGAAAACAGACCTCGGACACCTGTGTCTGACGGAGCCATGGTTGGCATCATCAGATCCGGTGGCGAATAAAGTATTGGCGAATATCCTGCACTCCGGTCGGGTCCTTACTGTGGGGGGCGTTTGTGCGTGATGACGCTCCGGAATCAGTGATTTTCATGTTTCGCGATTTGCTCTTTGAGCAATTGCAATTGGCCGTCAAGGTGGCCCCCGAAATTCAAATTCTGCAAGGCATGCATCGCCTTTCTCGCGTCGTCGAATTGACCTTGCGCAAGTAACATGCGGACCAGTGTAATTTGATAGGCGGGTTCATTTGGCTCAGTATGCACTGCTTCGGTCATCACGAACTCCCCCAGAGTACGGTCACCTAGCATGTTCCAAGCGTAATCACCATATATGGCGAGCAAGCGCGCACTTGGTGCGGGGTGCGCGAGTGCAGCCAAGAAAGCTTCGATCATGCGATTGGGTGGCAGGTTGCACTGACGCTCGTTTGCACACTGGGTCAACGCACTCAGTGAGCTTTCGTCTTGCACAGTGGGTTTATGTGCTTTCAATTTTTTGATCAGGCTATCCCACCACGCATCCTTGATGGGTAATTGCATGCGTGCATTCATGAAGATCAGCGCCTGCTCGGGCAAGATCGATGAGCCGGGTAACGCCGCGGCGTTTTCTAATGGTGCGTAAGCCAGCCTAGTGAACGGTGAGGCGGGATTATAATGCGAATAGATGATGTAGGTGCGGCCTAGCTCGTACTGCGCGCGAGGTGAATGTGGAGCGCGAGCAGCCAAGTCTTCAGCCAGCCGTAGTGGATTACCCCATGTATAGGCAGTGAGTGCAGTTAGTGCAATCCAACACATCATCAAGCCTGAAAGCATGATGTAGCGGGGCAGTGCTAGCGGCAAGGTTTCGCTTAGCATGTATGGGGACGCAACATCGGTCGCGACGGTCCCGTCGATGCTGTTGACCACGTTTGCAATTGAGGCCGCTCTCACACGAGTTGAGTCTGGTGCGGCGAGCAACGGCACGATAGTCAGCAGTAGGCCGAAGCTGGCGAAGTAATTGCGATGCTCATAAATCAGTTCGAGTGGAATGATGGTGCCAGTCAGCAGCTGACAACCGAGGAACAACACAATACCTAGCGATGCCAGTGGTCGACGTGGACGCAACCAGAGCGCTAGGGCGATCAATGCGGCAAGAAACATTAAGCTGACCAGCGTGCTCCACGGCGCCAGTAACCCGGTCGAAATTTGGAAATCATCATGATAGAAAGACAACTCATTTGGCGTCGGTAGCAGAGTCCAGGCAATGTAGTCAACCACGATACGCGCTTCGCTGAGCAGTCGCGTGCCTAGCGTGAAGTCGCGAGTTGCCCAGGTGCCAGGTTTCAGGAGACCCGGTAACAGCCATGTGAGACCAAGCGTCATAGGCAGCACCAACACCAGCATGAACAAAGCGGTGATACGCCAGTCCATCTCCTTGTCGCGCGGGACCAGGTCGCCAGCAGTGTCGGATGCGGATGGGAGCGGTGCGGGCTGTGCACGGTTAACCGGAGTATCTTTCGTGCATAGCTCGTCAAGGACAATGGTTCGTCGAAAACGGAACAGCGCCCACTCGATCAGCAGCGCATACAGCGGCAGCATTACCGCTGTTTCCTTGGCCAGCAAGCCGATTGCGGCTGGAATAGTGATGCTGACTGAGCACAAGATAAAGCCGCCGGTGCTAAATGAAATGCACGCCCATCTCGGTCTATCCATGTATGTAGGGCGGTGGGAGGAGGCGAGCCCAAGCATCTGGCGGCGACCAGTGACATAGCCAATCAAGCCTAGCAGCACAAACAGATTGGCTAGGCTCTCCATGCGCTGTACAACGTACAACACGGGGGTGAGATTAATCGGCAGCAGCAGCCACGCGCTGGCGATCAGCGCGGCAACAATGCTTGCACGAGGGTTTTGATCCGTGCGAACTGATCGGAGCAGGGCGCTTGCCAGCAGAAACGTCAGTAGGCCATTCAACAGGTGAATGACCAAGTTGACCAGTTTCATCCAGTATGGGTCGAGGCCAGTGACGAGATAATTGGCAGCAAAACTCAACGATGCCATAGGCCGCTTGAACTCGCTGGATGGCGAGGAAAGGGCGGCGGCGATCAGCGAGGGCAGGCTGGTATCGACTGGCTGTAAGCCCTTATTGTCGACAATGTTGGGATAGTCGTCGAACAGGAAGCCACCCTGCAGGCCTGGCCAGTATGCGGTGGCCGTAATAATCAAGGCGGCAGCGAGCACCCAGAGATACAGGGAGGGGCGTATCGATCTTAAACGCATTAGTGAGTCGCGCCCATGTCAGGGTTTGGCTGCGCAGTATTGGTGTTGCCGGCCTTGGCGTCGAGGGTGAGTTGCTGCCGCAGGTGAGTCAATTCGTGTGGCCAGTAATTCTGGCGCGCCAGTACCCATGCATGCAGCATTGGCATACCGAAGCCAGGGGGCGTGCCCTGATCCTGCACCTGCTGGTAATGGTCGAGCAGTTGCAGACCCTGCTCCGGATAACCGGCGGCACCCATTGTAGCAGCGGCTTCCAGTGCCATTCCCGGGTATACCTGCAGATCGAGTGCTCGAATGAAGTCTGCTTGTGCGGCACCAGGCTGATGCTGGGCCAATGCGATGCGGCCGCGCAGGTAGGTGAGATCTTGCCGCGGTCCTGCCGCCGCCAGTCTCGGGTTCGACAAGCCGGTATTGATCAGATCGAGCAGGACTGCCGACGTCAGGCCTGGACACTCGCCGGACATGGCAACAGGCAGCGTGCGGTCAAACCAGTGAGCGAGCAGTGTGCCGGTGTTGGCGCTGCTCCGCATGGCCTCGCGTGCGGCGGCAATGTCGTCGTCGCCGACCCCGCCAGTCAGGCAGCGTGCACCGATCAAATTGAAGGCAAGCTGGGTTTGGTCAGGCTGGGTGGCGAGCAGTTCCTTCAGTCTATGTATGGCATCTCGAGGATGCCCGTCCTGCATCTCGATCTGGGCGGCATAGGCTTGGGCACGTGCGGAGTCAGGATTGATCTTCGCCCAAAGCAGCGCTTGCGTACGCACGTTTCCCCACAGCTCTGCGCGCGCGTGGGTCATTAGTGCCAAGCCCAGTGGCAGTGCGATCGTCAGCCCGCGCTTGAGTGCGGGTATGGTGCGCGTGTCTGTCAGCCACAAGCCAAGCGGCCAGAACATCAGTAGCGCCGGCACGTAGTTGCGGTGCTCGAAGTACAGCTCCAGCGGCAAGGAGGTGGACTCGATCAACTGGCCCGCGAAGTAGAAAAGAATCGCCAGCGACGCGACGGGGTGACGCCGGCGCAACCACCAGGCGCTGCCGATCAGTGCCAGCAGCGCGATGATTGCAGGCAGTGTGGTGGCGGGGTGCAGCCAGGATGTCGAGACCACATACTGATCGTTGAACAAGCCGCTGGAAAAGGGATGCGGTAGCCACAGCAGTGAGAGGTAATCCATCAGCACGCGCGGTTCGGTCAGCAGACGCTGGCCAATGCTCCATGGCCGGAAGTCGGGGCCACCGGTAAGTATGCCGTGGATGCCGACCCATGCAATGTGGACGCAGATGGCCGCAGTAGGGATGGCGGCAAAGACCCAGAGGAACCCTCGGTACACGCGTTGTGCGTTGCCCGCAGGAACCGGGCGCCGTGGAGCGAGCACGATGATCTCGATCAGCAGCGCATACAGCGGCAGCAGGACGCCGTTGGCTTTGGCCAGTACAGCGAGCAGCATGAAGCCACTCACGCCGACGATGCTCCAGACCAAACCACTCTGGATTCGTCCGTGGCTCAGTTGAGCTCGGCCATGTAGCCAGATCAGCAGCCCAGCCATGACGCAGGTGGCCGGCAACATAGCCTCGCGCTGCACGACATACAGCGTGGTGGATACCAGAAGTGGATGCAGCAGCCATATTGCGGTACCCACCAGGGCGGCGGCGCGGCGACGTGGCGTTTCGATCGCCAGCAACTGGCCGAGCCTGGTGAGTAGGGCGTATAACAGGAAGCCATTGAGTAGGTGAAGAATCAGACTGGTGCGCTTGAATGGGTAGGGATCGGCAGGCCAGTTGCGCGCATCAAGCAAGAACGTCAACAGCGTCAGAGGTCGTCCAGTGGGATCGGCTGTACCCGAGGTGATGTAGAGCCAGAACGTGTGCCAATTGTCAACAGGCCCCATGGCGCCCAGTGCTGGCAGGTTAGCGAAATCATCAAATAGGAAATCCCCATGTAGGCCCGGAGCGTAGGCAAACCAGGCCACACCGAGCAGCGGTAATATGAGTAGTGGTGTCACTATGAGGCGATACCGCATCGGAGCCATCCTGAAAAAAAGAAAGGCCGCGCATGGCGGCCCTTCCGGGTGTCGATGGTACCGAAAATTACGGACGGCAGGAGGTCGGCAGGTATTTCTGCGACACGGTCGACTTGGTGCAGGACCAAGCCAGCGAGCCAACATTTACAATAGGCGAAAGTACAAACGTTTTGCCGCTAATGTTGGTATTTGCCTGATTACCAAAGACCGCAGTGATAACACTTCCAGCGACGGCAACACTGAGCACGTATTTGCCACTGATCGAGGTCGAAGTTGCCAATCCGGCCGACGCGTTATTAGTGGGCATACTTCCTTTATTGCTATAAAACTCTGCAAACGCGGTCTTGGCACCGTCGGTCAGCACGGCACCTTCAGACACCTGTGTGCGAACCAAGTAGTCCTGGTAGGCCGGGATGGCGATAGCGGCGAGGATCGCGATGATCGCAACCACGATCATCAGTTCGATCAGGGTAAAGCCTTTCTGCACGTTCTTCATGGTGGTTCCTCTGTGTTGGTTAGCTAACCGTGTGACGCCCCCTGAGCCCCAGTCCCGTATCCCCCTAGGCGGGATCGGACCCCATTCGCATGGTCGGAACGACCAGGAAGCTCGCGGCAAAGACAAGCAGCATATGTGCCACGCCTGCCGCAGGTGTATTCCCTCACAACCGTAGGCCTTTGGATTGTGCCCGGGGTCACGAAAGCCCGCAACCGTTGGTGGAGGCGTCCATGGAGTTCCAGAAGTGTGATCTTGGATATATGGGTGGGTACTGTTTATTCAGGGCACTTAGTGACGTTTATTGTCAGTTTGTGCGACGGCAATGGAGCAGCGGCAATGAGGCTACTTGCGGCAGGTCGCGGGCAGATACTTGTCCGCCACCGTTCCGGTATTACAACTCCAAGTGATGCTGCCGGCCTGGGTGATGGCGGAAAGCACCAGCGTGCTGTTCCTGATACTGCTGTTTGCCCTGGGCGCCATGAATGCGACCGTTATCTTGCCGGCGGGGGCCAGGGTCACACTGGAAACATAGTCGCCAGTGATCGACGTGCTAGTTGCGAGGCCGGCGGATTCGTTCGATTTGGGGAGCCGTCCAGTGTTGGAGACGAAATCCCATACCGCCGCCTTGGCCTCGCTCGACAGGCTCAAGCCTTCGGTGACTTGCGCTCGGATCAGGTAGTCCTGATACGCTGGGATGGCGATAGCGGCAAGGATCGCGATGATCGCGACGACGATCATCAGTTCGATCAAGGTGAAACCTGTGGAAATGCGCTGGCGCAACATGGTGGACTCCCCTTTGAATACACTGAGACAGGCACGTTTTGTACCAAATGTGAAAGCTTGGTGTGTGCTGCGTCACAGAGGCTCATACGGTTACTCCAGCCTCATGTACTTGTGAAGTCGTAACGCCAGATGGAGGCTGCTTGCGTCGCACCAGTCGCACGCATAACGTGACTGCCTCGACCAACCTGAGGACCTCCTATGAAACCTCTGTTTGCTGCACTGCTGCTCGCGCTGGTAGCCGCACCCGCGATGGCGGGCGACGTCGTGGACACCACTTTCGTCAAGACCGAGGGAGTGCATGCGTTCAATGTGCGCGATCTGGTGATGATGGATCGAGTCGGCGATCCGCAGCTGTCGCCGGATGGGCGCTATGCGGCGTTTGGCGTGCGCAGCACGGATTACGCGGCGAACAAGGGTGTCAACTCGATCTATGTGCTGGACCTGAGCAAGGATGGTCAGCCGGTGAAGGTGGTGGACAAGGGGAGTTCGGCGCGCTGGTCGGCGGACGGGCGCAGCCTGTATTTCGTGGCGCCGGCCAAGGGCGTGGCGCAGTTGTGGCGGGTGGATCTGGGCGGCAAGAGCGGTATGGATCTCGCCAAGCACGTTCCTGCTGTACAGGTGAGTCATTCCTTGCTGGATCTTGGTGGCTATAAATTGTCGCCGGACGGCAAGCAGGTGCTGTTGTCGTACGAGGTGTTCACCGACTGCACTACTTTGGTGTGCACCCAGCAACGCGTCGCAGCGCGCGACAAGGACAAGGCCAGCGGCACGCTGTACAGCAAGCTGTTCGTGCGGCACTGGGATACCTGGGCCAATGGCCGGCGCAACCAGCTGTTCGTGGCCAGCTTTGATGGCAAGGGGCAGCTGGTGGCTGAGCCGAAGCTGTTGAGTCGCGGCATCGACGGCGACGTGCCGAGCAAGCCGTTTGGCGACGAGAGCGAGTTCAGCTTTGCGCCGGACGGCAAGCGCGTGTATTTCGATGTGCGCACTGCCGGTACTACCGAGCCGTGGTCGACCAACTTCGACGTGTACAGCGTGCCGGCGGACGGCTCGGCCGCGCCGAAGAATCTCACTGCCGACAACAAGGCGTGGGATGCGTTTCCGGTGGCGTCGCCGGACGGCAAGACGCTGTATTACCTGGCGATGAAGACACCGGGTTTCGAGGCGGATCGTTTCGCGATCATGGCGCTGGATATGGCTAGTGGCACGAAACACGAGGTGGCTCCGAAGTGGGATCGCTCGCCGGGTGGCCTGTCGATTTCCGCCGACGGCAAGACCTTGTATGCCACTGCCGATGACGAGGGCCAGCACCCGCTGTTCGCGATCGATGTGACCAACGGCGAGGTCAGCCGGTTAAGCGGCGAAGGTGCGGTGGGCGGCTATTCGATGGCCGCCGGCAAACTGCTGCTGACGCGCGATGATCTGAAGCACCCGGCCGACGTTTACACGCTTGACATGAGCCACGCCACTACCGATGGCAGCGCGCTGAGGCAGGTCACGCATTACAACGCGGAGACTCTGAAGAACGCGAAGGTCGGCGATTTCGAGTTCTTCAACTTCAAGGGCGCGAACAACGAGACCGTGCAGGGCTATGTGGTCAAGCCGGTCGACTACCAGCCGGGCAAGACCTATCCGGTCGCGTTCATCATCCACGGCGGCCCGCAGGGCGCGATGGACAATGGCTGGAGCTATCGCTGGAATCCGCAGACTTATGCCGGCCAGGGCTTCGCGGTGGTAACGGTGAATTTCCATGGCTCCACCGGTTACGGCCAGGCGTTCACCGATGCGATTTCCGGCGACTGGGGCGGCAAGCCGCTGGAGGATCTGAAGCTGGGCTGGAAGGCCGCGCTGGGCAAGTACCACTTCCTCGACGGCGACCGCGCCTGCGCGCTGGGCGCCAGTTATGGCGGCTACGTGACTTACTGGATCGCCGGTGTGTGGAACCAGCCGTGGAAGTGTCTGATCGATCACGATGGCGTGTTCGATACGCGCGCGATGTATTACGACACCGAGGAGCTGTGGTTCGAGGAGCGCGAGAACGGGGGCACCCAGTACGAGCACCCGGAGAACTACGAGAAGTTCAACCCGCTCAACCATGTCAAGGACTGGCGCGTGCCGATGATGATCGTGCACAGCGGCAACGATTTCCGCATCCCGATCACCCAGGGCCTTGGGGCATTTACCGCCATGCAGCGCCGCGGTATTCCCAGCCAGTTCTTGACCTTCCCGGACGAAAACCACTGGGTGCTGAAACCGCACAACAGCGTGCAGTGGCATGACGCGGTCAACGCATGGTTGAAGCAGTGGACGGCCAAGGACGCACCGAAAGCGGCGTCGCACTGATCCGCCAGTGCGATGGAAACGGCGGCCTTCGGGCCGCCGTTTTTATTTCTGTGGAGGGGCTTTGTTGTGGGAGCGACTTCAGTCGCGATCAATCAAGCCGCAAACCATCATCGTCATGGATGAAGTACGCGTCCCAATACGGATAGTCCATCGGATACTCCACCAGTCCTGCGCGCACCGGGTTGGCAATGATGCAGCGAGCGGTCTGGTCGATCGCTTCGTCTTGACGCAGCGCATGGTCATGAAAACCCTTAGCCCAGAGCGGTTCGTCAGATGAGCGATATTGATTCGCATGGCGAGCCGTCGCGCCCTTGACGCGCTGAATCACGGTGGATAGGTTCGCACCTTCGCCGAGTTCGATCAGGCCATGCCAATGGTCGGGGATCAATACCCGGCACGGGCAGCGACAGGGAGACCAGAGTCCCGCAGGGGAGATTGTGCGAGCGGCTGCCCGTGCCAGTTCGGTATCGAGGAAATGGGGTCTGCGCTGCCAAGTGGTCCAGGTGGTTAGGTAGAGCTGGCCCGGCCGAGAGCATCTGCCGGCGCGTAGCCGTCGATAGCCTAGAGCGGGAGGGTGGTGTGACATGAGGGCATGTTTGCGCGGCCGAAGCATGACTGACATGCGGTTGGTGGCTCGCTGGCTTGTAGTTGGTATCGGGCTTATGTGTAGGAGCATCGCGACTGAAGTCGCTCCCACAGTACGGATCTCGTCTCAGTTCACAACCACTTCGCCCGCTTGAGCGCGAGGTAAATGGTGCCGACCACGCAGGCAACGACCGTGATGATGGCGGGGTAGGCCCAGGGCTGGCTGAGCTCGGGCATGTGAGTGAAGTTCATGCCGTACCAGCTGGTGAACAAGGTGGGTACGGCGAGCATCGCGGCGTAGCCAGCGAGCTTCTTCATCACCTCGTTCTGGCCCAGGGTGACCAGCGAGAGATTGACGTTGATCGCGGCGTTGAGCATTTCGCGCATCGCACTGATCGCCTCGTTGACCCGGAACACATGGTCATAGACGTCGCTGAAATACGCGCGCAGCTCGTCTGGAATCATCTTGGGATGCAGCTTCACCAGCTGGCTGATCACATCCTGCAACGGCGCTACTGCGAGGCGCAGTGTCATCAGGTCGCGCTGCATGTCGTACAGCCGCCGCACCGTTCCGCGGTTGAACGTGTCGACGAAAATGTCTTGTTCCAGCTTCTGCAGTTCCTCGCGGAAGTCGCGCACGATCGGCAGCAGGTTGTCGACGATGAAATCGAGCACGCCATACAGTGCATAGCTCGGGCCTAGCGCGAGCAGGTGTGGTGCATGCTCGCAGTCACGCCGTGCAGGTGCATAGGACAGTGAGGCGCCGTGTCGCACGGTGACCAGGTAACGCTGGCCGAGAAAGATGTGCGTCTCGCCGAACGCCAGCCGGGTGTTGATCAGTTGCGCGGTTTGTACGACCAGGAACAGCGAGTCGCCGTAAGCATCGATCTTGGTGCGCTGGTGGGCGTTGTGCGCGTCCTCGATGGCCAGATCGTGCAGCCCGAATTCCTCCTGCAGCTTCATCAGCAGCGCTTCATCAGGCTCGTGCAAGCCGACCCACACGAAGGTGTCCGGCTGTGCCAACACGTCGCTGATCGTGTCGAGCGTGATCTCGCCCATCCGGCTACCATCGTTCCGGTAGGCGACGCAGTTGACCACCATCGGCTGATCGGCGGTCGACGGTGCGGTCGGTGATGGCGGAGTGGTCAGGTTCATGTGCGCATGATGCCCCGGTGCGGATGAGGGGGCAATTGCACGTGCCGGATGTCAACGATTCCGGCGCAAGCTCCAGGCCAGCGCCAGCCAGCACGGCAGCGCGAACAACAGCCATGGCTGGTTCTGCTGCACGGTGCCCGGCAGCAAGTGCAGCAGTACGGCGATCATGCCGGCGAGCAGTTGCAGCGCGATCACGCCGTCCATGAAGCGCGAAGCGGCGAGGCCGCGGCGCGATCGCCACAGTGTCGGCAGCAGCAGGAACGCAAGCGGGTTGAACAGCAACAGGTTGGCGTTGTTCCATGCCGAGTGATGAGTGGTCAGCGTCCACAGCGTCAGCAAGACCAGGCCGATGATGCCGGCGCAGAGCAGATACAGCGTGCCCAGCAGCACATGGCCGATGGGCCACCAGCGTCGTGTCAGCACGATGAGCGCGCCAAGCGACAGGCCGGCCAACCCCAGCGGCAGGCGCAGGTCCGGTGCGGCTGCCGGCGGCACGTCCAGCCGGTTCGGCGAGACGAGTTGTTCGCTCAGCAGCAGTGGTTGCAGGCCGCCATGGCCATTGTCGACGCGCACCTCGCGCAACTGCAGCTGCAGTACTTCGGGCAGGAAACTTTCCTGCCACGCGCTGAGAGGCTGGTCGGCATACGGGCCCAGGCCCAGATCCATCACCAGCATCAGCCATGTCTGTGCGCTCATCAGGCGGGCGGTCTGCTGGCGGAAGGTCATGCCGCCGGCACGTGCGCCGAGCTGGGTCTTCAGCACGCCGCCGAGCGCGTTGTTCAGCGCGTCCCGCACGCGGGTGGTGCAGTTGTCGACGTAGTAGTCGTAGTTGTAGCCGGCATTTTCCGGGCGCAGGTTCCACAACAGGAAATCGCGCAGTGCGCCGGCCTGCTCAGCTGTCATCGTCAATGACTGGCGGGTGACCGAACGACCGGCTTCGACGTAGTAGCTCTCGTCGAGGTTGCTGGGTGCCGCGTCCATCAGATAGTGCATGCGGCCGCGGGCGAAGTTGAGAAAGAAATTCGCTTCGTTGAAATCGAACACGCCGTAGTTGAAGCTGATCGCTTCGCCCGATGCGCTGTCGCGCAGCTCGATGGCATCGTGGCCGAAGCGCTCCCAGTAGGTTTCACCGGGGCCGTAGGTGATCAACGATACCTGGAGATTGGCGCCTGGCGCGTTGGCCACGCTGGCGCGGGCGAAAGACGCGCAGAGCAACCATGCCATGGCGATAAGAAGCGCGAAGCCGATGTGCCGCATGCGTATGACCTTGCTGTGGGAGCGACTTCAGTCGCGATGCTCTTGATCTTTCGATGGCGATAAGTCTGCAAGAGCATCGCGACTGAAGTCGCTCCCACAGTCGAACGAAGCAGTGATGCAGTCGTCAATGCCTATTGCCGCGCCACGCGGAACTGCTGCACGCGGCGGTCATCAGCTTCGGTGACGTGGAACAGATACTCGCCGATGCCGACCTCTTCGCCGACCTCGGGCAGGTGGCCGAATTCGGAAGTGACCATGCCGCCGACGGTGTCGTATTCCTCGTCGGAAAACTCGGCGCCGGTCTGTTCGTTGAAATCCTCGATCGGGGTCAGCGCACTGACCAGCCAGCCGCCGCCGGGCTGTTCGTGCATCAGCTTGGGCTCTTCCTCGTCGTCGTGCTCGTCGTCGATCTCGCCGACGATCTCTTCGAGCACGTCTTCGATCGTGATCAGGCCGGCAACGCCGCCGTATTCGTTGACCACCAGCGCCATGTGATTGCGCGACCGACGGAATTCCTCCAGCAGCACGTTCAGGCGCATCGATTCGGGAATCAGCACGGCCGGACGCAGAATCGCGCGGATGTCGAAATGCTCCGCAGCGCCGAAGAACTTCAGCAAATCCTTAGCCAGCAGGATGCCGAGGATCTCGTCCTTGTCGTCGCCGTGTACGGGGAAGCGCGAGTGGCCCGATTCGACGGTTGCGGCAAGAATGTCGGGCAGTGGCGACTCGGCCGCGATCATCACGATCTGCGCGCGCGGCACCATCACGTCGTCCACGCTCAGTTCGGTGACCTTGATCGCACCCTCGACCATGGTGAGGGTGTCGACGGACAACAGTCCGTTGGTCTGGGCGGAGCGCAACTCCTCGATCAGTTCGCTGCGGTTGCGTGGCTCGCCGGAAAACATGTGGCCCAGCCGGTCCCACCAGGTGCGGTGTGCCGGGCCGCTGGTACTGCCAGGGTCGTCGTTCATCACTCGTTTGAATGCAGCCCATGACGGGGCGGAAGGCCGATTCTAGCCGAAAAATCGTGACGGTTCAGAGCACAAGCTCGAACCCGGTCCCCCGCGTCGCGCGTGATTTTGCAGGGGCTGCTAGGGCAGGAGGCGCCGTCAGGCGTACGGGTCGGCGATGCCGAGGCCGGCGAGGATGCGGGTTTCCAGCGCTTCCATCGCTACGGCTTCGCCATCCTCGATATGGTCGTAGCCGAGCAGATGCAGCACGCCGTGAATGGTCAGATGGGCCCAGTGATCGCGGGGCAATTTATGTTGCTCGGCGGCTTCGCGCAGCACTACCGGCGCGCAGATCGCCAGGTCGCCGATCAGCGGCAGCGCTACGCCGGGCGGCCATTCGGCGGGGAATGACAGCACGTTGGTGGCGTAATCCTTGCCTCGATAGTCGCGGTTGAGCGCACGGCCTTCGTCGGCATCGACGATGCGGATCGCCAGCTCCGCCGGTTTGCGGCGTTTGGCGCCGCGCAGCGCCGCTTCGACCCACCGTCGGAAGCTGGCTGCCGAGGGCAGGCCGGCTCGGGCAACGGCGTAACCGACATGAAGGGTGGCATTTTTCTGTGGGATGCCCTTGTGGTCAGGGGCAGCGTCGCGCCGGCTCATGGAGCATCCTCTTCCTTCTGCTCGAACGCCTCGTAGGCGCGCACGATCTTCGCCACCAACGGGTGGCGCACCACGTCGCGTGAGGTGAAAAACGTGAAGCTGATGCCGCTGACGTCGCGCAGCACTTCCACCGCCTGACGCAGGCCGGAACGGGTGTTGCGCGGAAGGTCGACCTGGGTGACGTCGCCGGTGATCACCGCCACCGTGCCGAAGCCAATCCGTGTCAGGAACATTTTCATCTGCTCGACCGTGGTGTTCTGCGCTTCGTCGAGGATTACGTAGGAGTCGTTGAGGGTACGGCCGCGCATATAAGCCAGCGGCGCGATCTCGATGACGTTGCGCTCGATCAGCTTGGCCACCTTCTCGAAGCCCAGCATTTCGTACAGCGCGTCGTACAGGGGGCGCAGGTAGGGATCGACTTTCTGCGACAGGTCGCCAGGCAGGAACCCGAGTTTTTCGCCGGCCTCGACTGCCGGGCGCACCAGCAGCAGACGCTGCACGCGGTTCGCCTCCAGCGCCTCGACTGCGCTGGCCACGGCCAGGTAGGTCTTGCCGGTGCCGGCAGGACCCACGCCGAAATTGATGTCGTGGCTGGCGATCGCATGCAGGTAGCGCGCCTGGTTCGCGCCGCGGCCCTTGATCACGCCGCGCTTGACCCGGATCGCCACCTCCTGGGTACCTTCGGTCGATGGCTCGGTGATCGCGTCGATGCCGGACTCGGCCAGGTGCAGGTTGATCCGTGCGCCGGTCAGCGATTCGTCTTCGGTGGTGGTGTATAGCGAGCGCAGCACTTTTTCGGCAGCCCTGGCAGGGGTGTCTTCGCCGATTATCTGGAAAATGCCGCCGCGATGATTGATCTCCACGCCGAGGCGCAATTCGATCTGGCGCAGGTGCTCGTCGAACGCCCCGCACAGGTTGGCGAGGCGGGCATTGTCTTCGGGGTCGAGGATGAAGTCGCGCTGGTTGAGTTTGCTCATAGACGCGGCAGAGTAGCGCGGTGCTGGTGGAAGAGCCATGACGACGCGTTTCATCTGCCGAACCCACACTGCATTTGCGAATAATTAAATTTTGCATTAATTTACGCGCATGACTGCTCCCGCCAAACGTGCAGCATCCAGACGCAAGCGTCGCGCCGGACGTCCGAGCGGCGAAGACCTGGACTTGCGCGCGCATCTGCTGGATGTCGCGATAGCGCAGTTTTCGCGCGTGGGCATTGCGGCAACCTCGCTGCGGGCGATCGCGGTCGAGGCCAACGTGACGCCGGCCATGCTGCATTACTACTTTGGCGACAAGGCCCGGCTTGTGCAGGCTTTGATCGAAGAACGGTTGCTGCCGGCGGTGACGCCGATACGTGCGCACCTCGAGCGCATCGGCGACGATCCGGCGGTGCTGATCGAGGGTTTCGTGCGCGGGATCGGAGCAGTCGTGGCGAATCATCCGTGGCTGCCGCCGCTGTGGGTTCGCGAGGTACTCTGCGAAGGCGGCGCGTTGCGCGAAGTGCTGTTCAACCAGGCCATTCCGAATCTGCCGCAGTTGCTGGCGCAGCGCTTCAGCCAGGCGCAGGCGGACGGACGACTGAATGCGGAGCTGGATCCGCGCCTGCTGGTCGTCTCGCTGGTCGGACTGACCCTGTTTCCCGCCGCCGGCGCACCCATCTGGCAGCGCATGTTCGGGGCGGAGGGCCTGGGCGCCGACGTCATGCTCAGACACACTCTCGCGCTGCTCGATCGCGGCGCGGTTTCAGCAGGATCGGGAGAAGCCGCATGAACATGGCACGCAGAGGCCGCCATTTATCGGCCACGATTCTGCTCACGCTCGCCGCCCTTTATGGTTGCGCGAAGAAGCCGCCGCAGGCGCTGGGCACCCTCGAATACGATCGGATCACCATGCCGGCGCCGGTTGCCGAACGCATCGTCGCGATCGACGTGCGCGAGGGCGAACAGGTCAAGGCGGGGCAGGCGCTGATGCAGCTGGATCCCACGCATACCCAGTCCGAACTGGCCGCCGCCGAAGCGCAGGCGCGGCAACAACGCGGGGTGCTGGCCGAACTCGAGAACGGGCCGCGCAACGAGGACATCGACAAGGCACGGGCGAACCTGCGCGCGGCCCAGGCACAAGCGCGCGAAGCGCGTGCCTACTACAACCGCCTGCTTCCGCTGCAGGGAAAAGACTATGTCGCCGCCGCCGATCTCGATCGCGCCCGCGCCGCGGCGGGCGACGCCGATGGCCAGGTGGCCGCGGCGCAGGCCGCGCTCGACGAGCTGCTGCATGGCACGCGTCCGGAGCAGATCGCGCAGGCTCAGGCAGGGTTGGCAGCGGCGACCGCACAAGCCAGCGCCCAGCAGATCTTGCTGGGCAAGCTGAGCATCGTGGCACCGCTCGCCGGGCGGATCGACAACATCCCGTACAAGCTCGGCGATCAGGCGCCGGTCGGCGCGCCGGTGGTGATCCTGCTGGCCGGCGTGGCGCCGTATGCGCGCATCTACGTGCCCGAGCAGCAGCGTGCCAGCGTGCATGTGGGGGACACGATGCAGGTGTTCGTAGCCGGTCGCGACAAGCCGTATGCGGGCAAGGTGCGCATGCTGCGCAGCGAACCCGCGTTCACTCCGTATTACGCCTTGATCGGCGACGACGCGGCGCGGTTGAGCTATCTGGCGGAAATCACGCTAGCCCCGGATGCGGTCGATCTGCCTGCCGGATTGCCGGTGCGCGTCGAGTTCGCCGGACCCGCGAAGTGACGACCCAGCCCCGCACCGCCGCCACGACCGATGGCGATGGCGATGGCGTCGCGATCCGTGCGAGCGGGTTGACCAAACGCTTCGGCAAGCTGGCTGCGGTGGATCATGTCGACCTCGAAGTGCCGGCCCGGCACGTCTACGGCTTCCTCGGCCCGAATGGTTCGGGCAAGTCGACCACGATCCGCATGCTGTGCGGCCTGCTGATTCCGACCGAAGGCGAGATCGAGGTGCTCGGCCTGCGCATCCCGGCGCAAGCCGACGAACTGCGTCCGCACATCGGCTACATGACCCAGAAGTTCTCGCTGTTCGAGGACCTCACGGTGCGCGAGAACCTGGAGTTCCTCGCCGCGATCCAGGGCGTGCCGAAGTCGAAGACGAAAAGCCGCATCGACGAGCTGGTCGAGCAATACCATTTCGGCGACTTGCAGCAGCAGCTCGCCGGCACCATGAGCGGCGGCCAGAAGCAGCGGCTGGGGCTGGCCTGCGCGGTGATCCACGAACCGGAGCTGTTGTTTCTCGACGAGCCGACCAGCGCGGTCGATCCGGAGTCGCGCCGTGATTTCTGGGAGAAGCTTTTCGAGCTGGCCGATGTCGGCACCACGTTGCTGGTGTCCACCCACTTGATGGACGAAGCGGAGCGATGCCATCGGCTGGCGATTCTCGATCGCGGCACGCTGGTTGCCGATGGCACGCCGGACGAACTGATGGCAAAGCTGAAGGGGTGCACGTTCCTGGTCGAGACCGCGGATCCCCGTCGCGCGCAACATGTGCTGGTCGACGTGCCGGGAGTGCTCGGTGTGGCCCAGGTCGGCAACACCTTGCGCGTGCTGACCGCCGACGATGGCGGCGAAGCGACCCAGCGCATGGACAAGGCGCTCGCCGATGCTGGCCAGAAGGGCGAAGTCCTGCCGGCGCCGCCGAATCTCGAGGACGTATTCGTCGCCGCCACACGCAACGGCAACGCAAAGGACGACGGCAGGGAGCGTGCGGCATGAACTGGCGCCGGCTGTGGGCCATCGTGATCAAGGAGCTGCGCCAGTTGGGCCGCGACCGCATCACGCTGGCGATGATCGTGGGTATACCGGTGATCCAGCTGGTGTTGTTCGGTTATGCGATCAATCTGAACTTGCGCGGGCTCGATGCCGGTATTGCGGACCAGGCCAACACCGCCGGTTCGCGCGCGCTGGTGATGGACATGCTGGCGACGGGCGTCGTCACGCCCGTCGCCAGAGCAGACGCGCCGCAGCAACTGATGACGATGATACGGCGCGGTCGGATCAGCATCGGCATTGCGGTACCGCCGGACTTCGAGCGACGCCGCATCGACGGTCGCGAGCTGGCGCAGGTGCTGGTCGACGGCAGCGACACGACGGTGCAGGGCGCCGCCGCGCAGCTCGCGCAGGTGCCAATCGACAGCGCGGTTCCGGACACGCGGGCGCCGATGACCAGCACGCCCCCCGGCGCGCGCATCAGCGTGGTCAGTTTCTACAACCCGCAACGGCAGTCGGCGATCAACATCGTGCCTGGACTGATCGGCGTGATCCTGACCATGACGATGGTGCTGTTCACCGCGATCGCGATCGTGCGCGAACGCGAGCGCGGCAACATGGAGCTGCTGATCGCCACGCCGCTGACCAGTACCGAACTGATGGTCGGCAAGGTGCTGCCTTATGTGGCGATCGGCCTGGTGCAGACCAGTGTCATCCTGGTATTGGGCATGTGGCTGTTCGACGTGCCGATCCGCGGCCACGTGTTCGACGTGTATCTGGCGGCGGGTCTGCTGATCCTCGGCAATCTCTCGCTTGGCCTGCTGATATCGACGCAGGCGCGGTCGCAGTTCCAGGCGATGCAGATGACGTTCTTCGTGTTCCTTCCGTCGATCCTGCTGTCGGGTTTCATGTTTCCGTTCGCGGGCATGCCGAAAGTAGTGCAGTGGATTGCCGAGGTGTTGCCGTTGACGCATTTCCTGCGCCTGATCCGCGGCGTGATGCTGCGCGGCGCAGGCCTGTGGGAGATGTGGATCGACGTGCTGGCGCTGGCAGTATTCACGCTGGTGATGATGACCCTGGCCATCCTGCGCTTCCGCAAGCGGCTGGACTGACGCTGTCGCCTGTGCAGGAGCGAGCTTCTGTGGGAGCGACTTCAGTCGCGATAGCTCTTTTTCAAAGGCATCAGGTCATCGCGACTGAAGTCGCTCCCACAGGGATTTGATGCGGCTCAGGCGGCTTGTTCTTCCGCGAGCTTCACGCGGCCACGCAGCGAGTTGCTCATCGCTTCGGTGATTTCCACGTCGACGAATTGGCCGATCAGACGCGGGTGGCCGGGAAAATTGACGAAGCGCATGTTTTCGGTGCGGCCGGTCAGTTCGCTCGGATCGCGCGTGCTTGGCTTTTCCACCAGCACACGCTGCACGCTGCCGATCATCGCCTGGCTGATCTTCTTCGCGTTCGCGTTGATGGCCGCCTGCAGTCGCGTCAATCGAGCATGCTTCTCGCTCGCCGGGGTGTCGTCGGCGAGATTCGCCGCCGGCGTGCCCGGACGCGAGGAGAAGATGAAGGAGAAGCTCTGGTCGAAGCCGATATCGTCGATCAGCTTCATGGTCTTCTCGAAATCCTCGTCCGTCTCGCCGGGAAAGCCGACGATGAAGTCCGACGATACGCAGATGTCTGGCCGCACCGCGCGCAGCTTGCGGATCTTCTGCTTGAATTCCAAGGCGGTGTAGCCGCGTTTCATCGCACTGAGGATGCGGTCGGAACCGGCCTGCACCGGCAGGTGCAGGTAGTTGGCCAGCTGCGGCACGTTCGCATAGGCCTCGATCAGCGAGTCGGAGAACTCCAGCGGATGCGAGGTGGTGAAGCGGATGCGGCCGATGCCGTCGATCTGCGCGATCGCGTGGATCAGCACGGCGAGATCCGCGATGCCGCCGTCGTGGGTGGGACCGCGGTAGGCGTTGACGTTCTGGCCGAGCAGGTTGACCTCGCGTACGCCCTGGGCGGCGAGCTTGGCGACTTCGACCAGCACATCGTCGAACGGGCGGCTGAGTTCCTCGCCGCGGGTGTACGGCACCACGCAATAGCTGCAGTACTTCGAGCAGCCTTCCATGATCGAGACGAACGCAGTCGGACCCTCGGCGCGCGGTTCGGGCAGCCGGTCGAACTTCTCGATCTCGGGGAAGCTGATGTCCACCTGCGGCAGACCGCTGGCGCGCTGTTTCTCGATCAATTCGGGCAGGCGGTGCAGCGTCTGCGGGCCGAATACCAGGTCGACGTAGGGGGCTCGCTTGACGATCGCCTCACCCTCCTGCGACGCCACGCAGCCGCCCACGCCGATCAGCACCGGCTTGCCGTCCTTCTTGTGCTGCTTCCAGCGGCCAAGCTGGCTGAACACTTTTTCCTGAGCCTTCTCGCGGATCGAGCAGGTATTGATCAGGATCACGTCGGCCTCGGCTTCGTCCTGGGTCAGCTCCATGCCGTGCGACGCCTTGAGCACGTCGGCCATCTTGGCCGAGTCGTACTCGTTCATCTGGCAGCCGTGGGTCTTGATGAAAAGCTTGGTCGGAGCAGGCTTACCGCTCATGGCGTGGATACCGGGGTTCGTGAGGCAAAAGGTGCAATTTGCCGAACCGTATAGTTTACCCGCGTAACCACGGCCTCGCCAGCCGATCGGCACGGCGGATCAAGCACTTGCAGCAGTCCGGACGGATGCGTCCAGCCCGGCAGGTGCCGTACGGCAGGCTGGGAGCGGTCGTGGCGCACGAAATCGCCAGCGCACACTTGGCGTTGGCGGCGCTTGGCGGCACACTGCGGCCCATGTTCGACGTCGCACGGCATGGGGGAAGCGTCGATCTGCCTTTCGGGAGCTTCCCATTACGATCGATCCTGTCCGGGGTCGTGCTGGGCTGTGCGCTGTTGTGGGGACCGGTCGCCCGGGCCGGCACGCTTTACCAGTGCATCGGCTCCAGTGGCGAAACGGTGTTCAGCAGCAGCAAGGCCGGTTATCACGGCTGCAAGGCGATCAGCAGCTATGCGGCGCCCGCTCCGCGTCATCAGGCGCTGCTGCCACCGCCGCCGTCCGCACGGATTGCGCTGACGGGAGTCAGCGGTTCGGTGACGACCACGGCGCATAGCCTTTCCGCGGATGGAGTCGGGGCGGCTTCGCTGGCCAATGTGCAGGGCTCGGCCGAAACCGGCGCACGCGAACTCGGCGGGGCGAAGGTGCAGCGCGCCTCGCTGGCGGCAGTGCAAGGCTCGGTCGAGACCACCGCGAAACCTCCGCTGACGGCAACCATCGCGGGCACGCCTGGCCGATGGAACTATCACGAATCGCGCGGTGCCGAAGCGCCGTTGGCGGCAGTCGCAGATGCCCCGGACACGCGAATCCTGCGCGGGGCGGTGTATCGCATCGTGCGGGCGGACGGCAGCGTGGAATACACCAACCTGCGCCCGGCCGGACAAAAAGACCATACCGTGACGATGTTGTTTACCTACATCGCCAGTTGTGTCGCCTGCGATCTCCACTCGACGATTCGCTGGGGCAGCGTGTCGCTCAACCTCACCGCGTATGCGGACACGATTCGCGCCGCCGGCATCGAGTACGGCGTCGACGAGGCCTTCCTGCGCGCGATCATCCACGCCGAGAGCGCGTTCAACCCGCGCGCGCTGTCGCTGAAGGGCGCGCAAGGGCTGATGCAGCTGATGCCGGGCACCGCCAGCGACATGGGCGTGCTGGATGCGTTCGACTCCGATCAGAACATTCGCGGCGGCGCGCGCTACCTGGGGTTGCTGTTGCATGATTTCGACGGCAACGAGCGGCTGGCCGCCGCTGCCTACAACGCGGGGCCCGGGGCGGTGCAGCGCTACAAGGGTGTGCCGCCTTACGCCGAAACGCAGGTGTATGTGGAGCGGGTGGACACCTTGCGCAAACGCTATGGTGCGGCGATCCACCCGCCGCTGGCGTCGCGCGGACCCGGTTGAATCACTGGTCCGGCATGGGGCCGGCGCTCATCAACGGCCGTTGCGCCAGGGTGATCTCCAGGTGGAACGGGTTGCCGTTGCGCAGGCCGGAGATATCTACCTTGCTGCCGGGCTTCAATGCAGCCTCGCGCCGGCGCAGGTCGGTCGGATCGCGAATGTCGTCACTGCCGATGCGCAACAGGATGTCGCGCGGCTGGATGCCGGCTTGCGCGGCCGGACCCCCGACGTACACGGCGGTGACCTGCGCGCCGCGCGCTGCCGATGGCAGCCCGCTGTCGGCAGCTACCGGCACGAACGTGTAGTCGGCGCCGATCCAGCCACGCACCACATGGCCGGTGCTGATGATCTGATTCAGAACCTTGCTGGCGGTGGCGACCGGAATCGCAAAACCGATGCCTTCGGCACCGGCAGCCTTGCCGATCAGCAAGGTGTTGATGCCGACCAACTGGCCCTCGGCATTGACCAGCGCGCCGCCGGAGTTGCCGAGGTTGATGGCCGCGTCGGTCTGGATGAAATCTTCGGCGCTGGAACTGTTCAACTGGCGTCCGATCGCGCTGACGATGCCCATCGTCACGGTCTGGTTGAGGCCGAGCGGATTGCCGATGGCGAGTACCACATCGCCGGGGCGCAACGCTTGCTGGTCGGCCATCCGGATCACCGGCAGGTTGCTGGCGTCGATCTTCAGCACCGCCAGGTCGGACTCCTCGTCCGCGCCGACCAGGGTGGCCTTGGCGATACGGCCGTCGTACAACAGCACCTGGATGTCGGCGGCGTGGGCGATCACGTGGTTGTTGGTCAGCACGTAGCCCTGGCCTTGCGCGCTGACGATGACGCCGGAGCCGAGCGTCTGCTCACGATGCTGGTAGGTGGTGGGCTGGCCGCCGAACAGCTGCTGCAGCACCGGGTTCTCGTACATGCGCACGGCTTGCTCGGTGACGATCTTGTTGGCGTAGATGTTGACCACCGAGGGCGCCGCGGCGGCTACCGCGTCGGCATAGGAGACCGGGCCGTTGCCGACGTGGCTCTGGCGGGCGGGCGGAGCGGATGGCGCAGTCAGGCCGAAGCGTGCGCGCAGGTGCTCGCCGCTGCCGGGCCAGAACAGGCCGATGACGAAGGCCACCGCCAGGCCGAGGACGGCGAAGCGCGCAATGAAGAGGAGCGTGCCGGCGGCATGTTTCATGTCGATAAGGAGTAAGTCCCGGCAGGTCGTGGTGAATGTCGCGGCAGATGGCGTTCGCCGCGATGGCGTTTATTGTACGGGGCGGGGCCTGACGCTACACTAACGCGATTTTTGCGGGGCCCCAAACCCCACCTCAGATATGACATTGCAAGTACCGGAGAGCCTGATGGCGAACGAAGTCGTCGATCACGGCCGCCGCCGTTTCCTGACAGCAACCACCGCGGTGGTTGGTGGTCTAGGAATCGTGTCGGCAGCTGTGCCCTTCATCAAGTCGTGGGAACCCAGCGCGCGCGCCAAGGCCGCTGGCGCTCCGGTTACCCAGTCGCTGGCCAAGATCGAGGCGGGTCAGATGCTGGCCGTGTCGTGGCGCAGCCTGCCGGTATTCGTGATCAACCGCACCCCGGCGCAGCTGGCCACGCTGCCGGAGGTGGATTCGCGCCTGGTGGATCCGAAGTCCGATGGTGCTTCCGCTACGCAGCAGCCGAAGTACGCGCAGAACGAGACGCGCTCGATCAAGCCGGAATGGCTGGTGATCGTCGGCATCTGCACGCACCTGGGTTGCGTGCCCAATTTCGTGCCGGAGATCAAGCCCGAGCCGTTCGATCCGAACTGGAAGGGCGGCTTCTACTGCCCCTGCCATCATTCGCGCTATGACCTGGCCGGCCGTGTATTCAGCGGCGTGCCGGCGCCGAAGAACCTGGAGGTGCCGCCGTATCATTTCATCGACGACAAAACCATCCAGATTGGCGTGGATCCGAAGGAGGCTGGCTGATGGCCAACGTATTCACGAATATCGGTGACTGGGTCACCGAGCGCGCGCCGAACATGATGCCGGCGTACCGCAAGCACATGACCGAGTACTACGCGCCGAAGAATTTCAATCTCTGGTACTACTTCGGTTCGCTGGCACTGCTGGTGCTGGTCAACCAGATCGTCACCGGCATCTTCCTCACCATGAACTACAACCCGAGCGCAGCGGGCGCGTTCGACTCGGTGCAGTACATCATGCGTGACGTGGAGTGGGGCTGGCTGATCCGCTACATGCACTCCACCGGCGCCTCGCTGTTCTTCGTGGTGGTGTTCCTGCACATGTTCCGCGGCATGATGTACGGCTCGTACAAGAAGCCGCGCGAGCTGGTGTGGCTGCTCGGCATGCTGATCTTCCTGGTGCTGATGGCCGAGGCGTTCATGGGCTACGTGCTGCCGTGGGGCAACATGTCGTTCTGGGGCGCCAAGGTGATCGTGTCGCTGTTCGGCACCATTCCGGTGATCGGCGGCCAGCTGGTCGAGTGGATCATGGGCGACTTCCTGCCGGCCGATGCCACGTTGAACCGCTTCTTCGCGCTGCACGTGATCGCGCTGCCGATCGTGCTGCTGCTGCTGGTGGTGCTGCACATCGCCGCGCTGCATGAAGTGGGTTCGAACAATCCCGACGGCGTGGAGATCAAGAAGGGTCCCAAGGGCAATCGCTGGGACGCGCTGAAGCCGGCCGACGGCATTCCGTTCCATCCGTACTACACGGTGAAGGATCTGGTTGGCGTGGGTTTCTTCCTGCTGATCGCCGCCTTCATCATCTTCTTCGCACCGACCTTTGGCGGCTGGTTCCTCGAGCACGACAACTCGATCATGGCCAACAACCTGGTCACCCCGGCCGAGATCAAGCCGGTGTGGTACTTCACCCCGTTCTACGCGATCGTGCGAATGATCCCGTCGTTCGCAGGCACGGCCGTGTGGGGCGTGCTGGCGATGTTCGGCGCGATCGCCGTGCTGTTCCTGCTGCCCTGGTTCGATCGCGGCAAGGTCAAGTCGATCCGCCACCGCGGTACCGGTTACAAGGTGGCCCTGGGCTTGTTCGTGCTGTCGTTCTTCGGTCTCGGCGCGGTCGGTGCGGGCATCACCGCAGAGGTGATACCGGAATGGTTCGGCGACGTCGACCTCACGACGTATGAAAACGCGTTCGGTCGCTTGATGACGCTGATCTACTTCGGCTTCTTTGCATTCCTTTGGGCCTATACACACTTCGGCTGGGAAAAGACCAAGCCGGTTCCGGAACGGGTGACGACGCATGACTAAGCGGCAGCTGCTAATGAAGCGATACATCTTCCCGGTGGCGTTGGCGTTCGGTCTGATCGTCGGCAGCGCGTCGGCGCAGGCAGCGGAGGAGGGCGGGCTGCTGCCCGCCGGCACCAATGTGCAGGACCAGGCTTCGCTGCAACGCGGTGCGAAGCTGTTCTTCAACTACTGCGTCGGTTGCCACTCGCTGAAGTACATGCGCTATTCGCGCATCGCCAGCGATCTGGGCCTGTCCGAACAGGAGGTCATGCAGAACCTCAACTTCACCGGCGCACGCTTCGATGATCCGGTGGTCTCGCACATGCCGGCCGATTCGGCCACCAAGTGGTTCGGCAAGGCTCCGCCGGATCTGTCGCTGGAAGTCAGCGCGAAGACGGCGGACTGGGTCTACACCTACCTCAACACGTTCTATCTGGATCCGCACAGCCCGATCGGCTGGAACAACACCACGCTGCCGAATGCCGCGATGCCGTTTCCGCTGTGGGAGCTGCAAGGCCTGCAGACCGCGGAGATGAAACCGGCCAAGCCCGGTGAGGATCCGGCCGTGGAGAAGCTGGTGCTGTCGCAGCCGGGCAAGCTGACTCCGGCGCAATACCAGCAGGCCACCCGCGATCTGACCAGCTTCCTGGAATACGCTTCCGAACCGGTCGCCCTGGAGCGCCACCACTACGGCATCTGGGTGTTGTTGTTCCTGGCGTTCTTCACCTTGCTTGCCGCCATGCTCAAGAAAGAGTACTGGAAGGACGTCCACTGAGGCGGATGGCATTATCCCGATTGCGGCGGCCACGAGCCGCCGCAATCGTCTCACCGATGGGGAATCGCGCATGGTCCAAAGCGCTCGCTCGCGTACCGTACTGACGCTCTACACCACGGCCGATGACATTCAATGTCATCGTGCGCGGCTGGTGCTGGCCGCCAAAGGGGTCAGCTATGAACGAGTACTGGTGGATCCGGGCAAGCCGCCCGAGGACCTGATCGATCTCAATCCGTATGCCAGCACGCCGACCCTAATCGACCGCGACCTGACCTTGTTCGATACCACGGTGGTCTGCGAATACCTCGACGAGCGTTATCCGCATCCGCCGTTGATGCCGATCGATCCGCAATCGCGTGCACGCCTGCGGGTGGCGGCGGTGCGTATCGAGAAGGATTGGCTGCCCGAGGTGGATACGATCCGTGCCGGCGGCCGGCCGGCCGAGGCGGCGCGCAAGCGTCTGCGCGAGCAGCTGCTGTCCGCGCTGCCGCTGTTCAAGGCCTCGAAATTTTTTCTCAACCCGGAGATGAGCCTGGCCGACTGCCTGGTGGCGCCAGTGATCTGGCGGCTGCCGTGGCTGGGCGTGGATCTGGGGCGCGAAGGCAAGTCGATCGTCGATTACGGCGAGCGTTTGTTTCACAGTCAGGGTTTTGCGCGCAGCATGACCGATCAGGAAAAGGCGATGCGGCAAGTCCATGAGCACGAATGAAACAGCAACGATGAGTTCCAATCGCCCGTACCTGCTGCGGGCGATCTATGACTGGATCAGTGACAACAACCTGACGCCGTACGTGCTGGTCGACGCCGGCTTTGCCGGGGTGCGAGTGCCGCCGCAGGTGATCAAGAATGGCCAGGTGGTGCTCAACCTGGCGATGCGCGCGGTGGCGAACCTGGATCTGGGCAACGAGTGGATCAGCTTCCAGGCGCGCTTTTCCGGTGTCAGCCACAGCATCCAGATCCCGGTGCAGGCGGTGCTGGCGCTGTATGCGCAGGAAAACGGGCAAGGCATGATGTTTCCGGCGGACGAAGAGGGTGGCGATATGCCGCCGCCGTCGGCACCCGAACCTGACGACACACGGCCCGCGCCAGCCGCCGACGACGGCGACAAGCCGAAGCGTGGAACGCCGCATCTGCGGGTGGTCAAGTAGCGTCTTGCTTTGCCTCGCCGAGCCCAGGCAGCGCCTTGCGATCCCTCAGTGCAGCCTATGGTCCGTTCGCGGACGTAGTGGCACGACGTTGCTGCCCGGTGCGGGCAATGTCTTGCCGGCGATCACTTCCTCGTGCGGCAACAGCTCGATCGTGGGCAGGCTCAGGCTGGTGAGTGCGTTGCCGATCATCCATAGCCGCCCCGGCTCGCGGTCATGGCCGTCGATGCTTACCTCGAAGCCGTAGCAGCGCTCGATCATGCGCAGGCCATTGACGCGGCGCAGGCGCACGCCGCGCAGCCCGACGGTCTCATCCAGCAGTTGCAAGCCGTGCTGCTGGCATTGCCGTCGAGCCTCCTGCACGGCACGCTCGCGCGCCACGCTGAGCTTCAGCCACAGCCCGACGACGGCGCCGAGTGCCAGCAACAGCAGCAGATTGGAAAGGTCGCTCATCCCCGCAGTGTGTGGGCGCGGCCGGTCGCGTGCAAGCTAGTCCAGCTTCAGTCGCAGCGACAGGTCGATCGCCCGCACGTGCTTGGTCAGCGCGCCGACCGAGATGAAGTCGACACCCGTACGGGCAAACTCGCCGATCGTGCGCAGATCGACATTGCCGGAGACTTCCAGCGGCACACGGCCGGCGGTGTATTGCACCGCCTGGGTCATCTGCGCCAGCTCGAAATTGTCCAGCATGATCCGGTCCACGCCGGCCGCCAGCGCCTGCGCCAGCTCGTCGAGATTCTCCACCTCGACTTCCAGCATCAGATTGGGGTGCAGCCGACGTGCCGCCTGCACCGCGGCGGCGATACCGCCGGCGGCGATGATGTGGTTTTCCTTGATCAGGATCGCGTCGTACAGACCCATGCGCTGATTATGGCCACCGCCGCACCGCACCGCGTACTTTTGCGCAACGCGCAGACCGGGAATGGTCTTGCGGGTATCCAGCACGCGCGCAGCGGTGCCGGCGACGGCAGCGACATATTCCGCGGTGATCGTGGCGGTGGCGGACAACAGCTGCAGGAAATTCAGTGCCGAGCGCTCCGCGGTGACCAGTGAGCGGGCATGGCCGGACAGGCGGCAGATCACCGTGCCGGCATCGACGCGCGCGCCATCGTAGGCCCGCCAGTCGATCTGTACAGCTGGATCGAGCCGGCTGAAGCAGGCATCGAACCATGCCGTGCCGGCGATCACCGCCGCATCGCGGCAGGTCAGTTCGGCATGAGCATGCGCATCGATCGGCAGCAGGCCGGCGGTGGCGTCGCCGTCGCCCAGATCTTCGGCGAAGGCGCGTTCGATATCGGCAGCGATCTGTGCCGCGTCCGGCGGCGCGAACGATGGAACGTGACTCATGCGGTATCGGAGTCCTTGGACGGCGTTCCCGTGGACGGTGTGGCCTCGGGTTGGCTGAGCTTGCCCACGATCGCGGTCATCGCGCGGTCGAACAAGGCGTTGGCGGCGAGTATGCGGGCCTGGCCATCCGTCAGCAGGACCGCCAGTTCCCGTGGCGCGTAATCGGCCACTTTCAAGCCGCGCCGGTTGACGAACAGGTAACGGCCGCTCATCGGGCTGATCCACGACAGCTTGGCACGGGTCATCGTCTCATCGGGGAGGCAGAACTCAAGCCAGGTGCCCGGCTGCAACGCCTGGACCTGATGCCATTCGGGGCTGTCCAGTGGCGCCTCGACGATTTCTTCTTCGTCGGCAGGCTCGTCTGCTGCGGTATCGCGGTCGATGACCGGCTGGATGCTGTCCGGTATCGACTGCATGGCCGCGTCCTCGTCGACCGAGACTACTTCGGTCGCGTCCAGCGTCTCGCCCAGCTGCTGCCGGTAATAGGTATGCAGCTGGCCGAGCAGGCGCTCGATGTCTTGCTCCTGGAACGCCACGTTGATCAGGCCCTGACGCAGAGCGCGCTCGACACTGGGCAGCATCTGCCGCAGCGCCTGGCGGCTTTCCGGACTCGTCGCCGGCCGGGTGCTGGCGATGAAATCGTCGACGAAGCGCAACGCGCTCCTGAACTCGGGCGAGGTTTCACCCTGGCGCAGCAGGGTCAGTACCAGATGATTGGCCCATGCCCGGGCGAGCACACCATGCACCAGCGGCGGCAGTTTCTGATCGCCGATGCGATCGAGGATCTCGCGCGCGGCGCGGCGACGCGCCTGCTCGAGTTTTTCGCGGCCACGGGTGGATTCGGCGACGCGTTGCTCGGCCAGCTCGGAACGGCGCTTGTTGATTTCCTGGAACTGCTGCAAGTCGGCCAGCAGGCGCTCGAAGATGCCCATGTCGTCGTCGAAGTCGTGCAACAGCTGATCGACGATCGACTTCACTTTCTCGTGCAGGCGGTGATCGCGATCGGACTCCTCCGACCAGCTCTTGGCCTGTTCGGCCAGGCAATCCAGCAGCCGGCGCGCCGGATGCTGGCGGTGGGCGAACAGCTTGCGGTCGAGGATCGCCGCCTTGAGGTAGGGAATCTGCAGCCGGGCCAGCATCACCTGCATCGCGACGGGCAGGTTGCGGTCTTCCAGGATGAATTCGAACAGCATGCCGACGAGATCGATGGTGTCCTCGTCGATGCTGGCGACATGGCTGGGCCGTTCGCCGCGCAGTGCACCGATCTGGGTCAGCAACTGGCTCTTCAGTTGCAGCACTTCGCGGCTGAGCTCGGCGGCATCGTCGGGCCGCGCGTATGGCAATGGGCCGGCGCTGGCGATCTGGCTCTGCAATACGCTGAGCGCACCCAACAACTCGTTTGCCGACGGCAGCGGACCGCTCGGCATGGCGTGCATGCCACCGTCGCCGCTGATAACCGGACCGCGTCGAGCGCTGAACAATGCGTGCAAAGTCTGCAGCAGATCGCTGGGAATCTCGCCGGCTTCGTCCGACGTGCTGTCGGCCTGGGTGGCGTTGGCGGCGGGTTTGGCTTTCGCTTCACTGCGCATTCCCTGGCGCAATTGCGGCAGCACGCCGGCACGGACCAGCGCGACGTTGATTTCCTGATAGAGCTCTTCCAGCGATGACAGGACGTAGCGATCGAACAGCTTGTAGATGATCAGCTTGACGCGCATGTCCGCGTTGAGTTCGTGCAGCGCCTGACGAAACGCCTGCGTCAGGAGTGTCGGCGCCACCGGGTTGCTGGCGTTCTCGATCTTGTGGCCACCGCAAATCACCGACAGCCGCTGGTTGACCGCAAACAATTCGTTCGCCAGCCGCGAGTCGTGTTTGCTGATCATGCTGGTGATGGCCAGCGACTCTTCCAGTTCGTTGTCGGCCACCAGCGTCAATTCGACCGTGCCTGGCGATCCGGCTAAGCCATTGCCCGACGATTGCAGCGGGTGCGCCAGTTCGCCGAGGTCGCGGTTGACCGTGCTCAGGAAGCTGCGCTCCACCGCTGGACGCCTTTTGCGCACCTCGCGCATGCCGTCGAAGTAGTGCATCTGGGCAGCGTTGTTTTCCGCCTTCTCGGCCAGGTCGAACAGCGCATCGTCGAGATGCTCGAAGGCATTGCCGATCCACGGCTGCAGGCGCTTGGCTGCGATGCTGCGCACGGCGTTAAGCAACTCGCCGACGCGCTCGCTGGTGGGATCCAGGCGCTGACTTAAATTGACCACTCTGGATGGATCACTTGCTTCGTTCATTGCCAGCCCCCTGAAACATCAGCAATGCGCGACAAGCCGGAACAAATCGCGCAGATGGTGACGATAAGCCATATCGGGCACCCGTGTCATGCCGCCGGTGCTGAATCAATCAGAGTGCCCCTAAACCCCAGGAAAGTCCGTCAGTTGCACGGTACCGATGCCTTCCTCGGGCAGCATTACCGGAATGCCGTCCTCGACCCGGTAGATCACCTTGCGGTCGGTGGTGATCAAGGCCTCGGCAATGCGCTCGCGTACGGCCACCCCGGCGACGGAATCGACCTTGCCGGCGACAATCGCGTCATTCAGCGCATCGAGCTCATGCTTGCTCAGCGGGCGCACCGGCGTTTTGCTGACCGGGCAGCACAAGATGTCGAGTAGACGTTTGTCCATGAGAGTTTGCGGGTGTGCCATGGCTGGGAAAGCCCGTACAATAGCCGTTTTTGGACGGTCCGGCCATGACAGAAACAACCAAGCCGCTGCGCGTTGGCGTGGTAATGGGCTCTCGTTCGGATTGGGAAACCATGCAGCACACGGCCAATGTATTGACCGAGCTGGGCGTGCCGCATGAGGTCAAGGTGGTGTCGGCGCATCGTACGCCGGATCTTTTGTTCAGTTACGCCGAGCAGGCCCGGGCGCGAGGTATCCAGGTGATCATCGCCGGTGCCGGCGGCGCCGCGCATCTGCCTGGCATGCTGGCCGCCAAAACCCGTCTGCCGGTATTCGGCGTGCCGGTGCAGTCGAAGGCGCTGAATGGCATGGACTCGCTGTTGTCGATCGCGCAGATGCCTGCCGGCATTCCGGTCGGCACCTTGGCGATCGGCCGCGCTGGCGCAGTGAACGCCGGCTTGCTGGCCGCGGCGGTGCTGGCGCTGCACGATCCGGCGCTGGCCGGTGCGCTGGACAACTGGCGGACGCGGCAGACGCAGGCCGTGCTCGAGCAACCGGATCCGCGCCAATGAGCGAGCGGCGGCAGTCCGTGCTGGGCATTCTCGGTGGCGGCCAGCTCGCGCGCATGCTGGCGCTGGCGGCGGCGCCGCTGGGTGCACAGGCGCTGGTGGTGGATAGCTCCGCCGACGCTTGTGCCGGGCAGGTCGCGCCGTTGGTGGTCGCCGACTGGACCGACTACGCCGCCTTGGAGGCGTTTGCCGCGCAAGTCGACGTGGTCACCTTCGATTTCGAAAACGTGCTGGCCGAGCTATC